>Ga0172363_10002805_pt1 | contig 14097 bp, 28 predicted proteins | sample LakKivs2_kivu2a2_FD_114541 | JGI IMG/M metagenome (GOLD analysis project Ga0172363, IMG submission 114541) | Sediment microbial communities from Lake Kivu, Rwanda - Sediment s2_kivu2a2 | ecosystem: Environmental > Aquatic > Freshwater > Lake > Sediment | place: Rwanda: Western Province, Lake... | reverse complement strand
TGGGGTAGACACGGGCGGGGCGACCCGTTACGGTAAAGCCGGCCTCTTCAAGCTGGTCCGCAACATTATCGGCAATCTCCGGTTTGATCTCACGTTCTGCGTAATCCTCATTGTCGATACCCCAGAGGGATTCGTCAAATTCCTCCCCGAGTACCTCGAATTGGCACTTGACGCCAAACCATTGCCACCCGTTGCTATACCATTCTACAAGCTGGTCTAGCGTTTTACGGTGATTGGCGGCGGCCAATTCGGCGGCCACTTGGCGGGAAGCCCCGCGCGCTCTTGCGTAAGCGGCCACTTCCCAACAATCCCGATCCTTCGGAAGCTGGATTACAACCCGCTCCCGGTGCCCATCGCAATAGCAATAGCCCCGCATATCGGACGGGTCGAAATCGAAACGGTGGGCCGGGGTGCAAGTGTGCTCAAAGCCGTCACAATTGTCCCAAGGGGCCTCACTCATATCGTCGTCATATTCCACTTTCGTGGCATCCAAGATGTCTTGGAAATTGACAGTTGCGGGGGCGGATTCGACCGCAATCATGGTGTCCCCATGCCGAATTAGGTTTCTCATGGTTGCCTCACTTTGGTTTGATTGCCCCACTCTACAACCTTAGCACACTTTTCAGGAAAGTCAAGCGCTGGCGGCGATTTTTCGCGGCGGTTTGGCAAGCAGGCTCATACGGCAACGGTTTTCGGGCCGGCGGTTCAATTCCGTTTCGACGCTAAGCGTATGCGTGGGGTGGCCCGGCGGGTTTAGAAATCCGCCCGCGCCCTTATGCACGATACGACCGGTTTCCTTGTGCAGGATGATAGGCATGGTTTAACCCTCCCTTTTGCGCCGAACGATGTAGCCGGAATCTTCGGCCATGCCGCTGTAGCTGGCTTCCTCGATAGCATCGGCAAGTTCGGCCGGCGGTGCCCAGTTTGGGGTATCATCGCCCCGGTTGTGGCTTGTGTAGTAAGCGGCAAAATCGACGGCGGCTTGTGCCATTTCGTCGAAATCTTCCGGCCGGGTTCCATCGCAACCGACCCCGCTTTGCAAGTCGGCAAAGTTCCACTTGCGCCCATCCGGCAGGTAGATGTTACCGAGATACTTTGCCCGATTGTCGCTGGTCCGCCCGCAATACTGCAAACGGATTTCAAGTTCCCCGATGAAACGCTTAATCATGGTTGCCTCACTTTCGTTTGCCTCACTATACAACTATAGCACGGGTTTCGGAAAAGTCAAATCCAATTTGGAGTCACTTGAAAGCGGTAGCCGCGATTAGAGTAATGGTTGTACCAAAGTTTAACAACTTCCCTACTCCAGGAAGAACCGTCAAGGTTGGCATCCTCGATAGCTTCCTCAACGTAGGCAATTCCATCACTGGTCAACTCGCCAAACAGAAACCCTACCCTGCCGCCCTCGATTTCGACGGCATTAGGGCAGTATTCCCCGGAAGCGCAATGTTGCGGAGAGTCGGATTCATCATCGCCCGCAACCTTGGGAAAATCGTCACTGTCGTAACTCCATTCATCGGCGGGGTCTGCTGGAGCCTTATCCTCAACGGTGAGGCGTTGCCTGATAGCTTCCCCACAATCGTCACAATAGATGTCGGCCTTGTAGATGTAAGCCACGGTGAATCCCCTATGCAATGCGCTGCTGGTGCTCTAGGAAAACACGGTTTTCCCGTCAAATCGGAAGCGGCGGGTTTCGATAGTCGCGGTGGCCTCACAGTGGCCCCATTGTATCTTACGCTCCGCAGTCCCGGCCGCAAGGTTGTAGCCTATCACGGTGCCCCGGCCATAGTTCCAATTGAGGCGCTGTAAAGCCTGTAGCATCGGGCTATCGGCCTCTAAAAGGTTCCCATCGGCATCGGTTGCCCGGCTGTCAATCCAGCGGTCAAATGCCTCTTGGCAATTTCCGCAAGCGTAAACCTTGCGATCTTTTCCGCCGGGGTAAAGCCGGATTAGCATGTAAGAGCGCGGCTCACGGCGGCCGATTGTCTTGTAGCAAATCTTGCATGTTGCCATGTTTCACCCCTACAAGTAGTTTTTCTCAAGCCCCGCTTCTACGGCAGTTTTGTCAGAATCGTCAAGATTGGCCCAATGGTCGGCATCGTCAAGAGAGTCAAATTGCTCATACTCTTCACAATCGCCAACCCGTACCCAAAGTAGTGCTTCCATTGTTAGCCTCACTGGAGAATCAAGCCCGCTTCACTCATACCCTTTAGGATAGGGCCGGCAAGGCGGGTATCGACATTAAGGGTTGCCCCCAACCATTGCCACGGTTCCGTTTGGCAGTTTTCGTCAAGCCAATCACGGGCGGCCGGGGTCATGGGCGTAATGCCCACAATGCTACCGAAGTTATCGGTAATCACGTCAGGTTCAGGTTGCTTGCTCATTGTTTGCCTCACTATACAACCTTAGCATGTATTTCGGGAAAGTCAAGTGCTAAGGCGTGAATCGGAGAAAGTTTCCATCGGCGTCAGCGTCAACATCCCTCCAAACCTCCGTTTCGTCACCATCCGGGTGAAGCAGCGTTTCCTCTTCATCCGTTAATTCCGCTAGTTCCGGCGGAATCCCTATTGTCCCATCGGCAAAGCGGTTGCTTACCTCCCCGTTACGATAGACAATGACCTTTTCCTCGGCAATTGCCTCACCGCCCTCATCATCGTAAATAGTGACAAGGGCGATTAGGTCGTCATATCCATTGCACGCGGCCGGGTCGGCAAGTTCGGATTTGGAGAAAGCCCAGCGCTCTTTGCTCATTGCAAACTTAGCCATTACAAGCCCTCCAGGTGCTAAAGTTCGGCTTATCGGCATAAGCGAATCCTTCACTATCATCGTCAAGCCAAAGGGATGGACGCTCACTCCGGGGGAGCGGTGGTAAGGTAAACTCCGCACGGTGGAAATCCACGGTCACGGGGCGGCCCGCAACCCCGGATAGGTAGATATGCCTATCTGGGAATTGCAGATAGCATTCGTAGCGGGCAGGGCCGATTTGTTCGGCAATCACGCCCTCAGTACACCCGTTGTAGGGGCGGTGCAAAACAATGCGCCGCCCTACAAGGGAAAATAGACGGGTTTTGACGTGTTTGCTCATGGTTGCCTCATTTTCACTCTACACAACTCTACCATGCAATCCGGGAAAGTCAAGTCGAAATTCACAGTCAAGCCACGCCCGGCGGCCAGTATAGTACAATCCGTCTACCCAGTTCCTTCGGATCATCCGCTTCGCGCGGATGGATCAGTAGCATTTCCCAATCATACCCGGTCGGGGCCGGGTCATAAACGAGTACCCGGCCCATGATACGGGCGTTACGCCGTAAGCGGCGGTAGTCGCCCATTGTGCGGCGGTCAAAGCCGGACACAATGCGCTTGGCGGTTTCACGGCGGTTGCTTGGCATGTTAGAAGTCCCCCAAAGCAAGAGCGGCGGCTATATCGCCCCGGCGGGCCTTTTCCAGCGTGGCGGCGTGTTCGCGCCGAACGGCGTCATTTTCTAATATACGTGCGCCGCAAAGGGCCATAAACTTGGCGACGGCGGCCTTGCGGCCCTTGAAAATCCAAACGGCCCGCCGGCCCTCCCCGTGGCGGCGCTTGCTGCCCAGCGTCAAGCCGGCCCGCATAGCGTCACGGCAGCGCAGTTCCGGCCCCACTACCCATTTGCCGGTTCGGCTATGGAAGATGCAAGGGGCCATGCCCGTATTGAAACAGCCGTAGAACTCCGGCCCCTTGTAGCCCCGGCCTTTGGCAAGGCGGCGGGGAACGTCGATTGTGATTGCCCGCAAGTCAGTCACGGCGGGGTCAAGCGGATGTATCATGGTGGCCTCACTTGGTTTGCATTGCCTCTTGTGTCGCTTCACACTACAACTCTACCATGCAAATGGCAAAAGTCAAGTCAAGCCGGCGGATTTCGCGCGGCGCGGGCGGCGTCACGACCCCGACAATCCAAAAGTCTGTTGCGAGGGATCATGGTGGTACGGTTGCAAACGATGATGATGGTACAGATTTTTCCGGTTTACGTAAGTGCTTGTCGCGGCGGGAATAGTTTCGATGAGGGCTGTTAAGAATGTTGCAATCGTTAAAATCGCGTTTGACAAATCTCGGTTGTATGGTATGCTTAGGTAGAATTGAAAAGTTGGGCGAAGTGGCCCCGCCCATCACGGGCCGCAAGTGGAGCATTTTATGTCTGGACCTTTGTTTCTGGTTGTGACAGCCGGGGTGTTTGCTACCGGTTGTCTCTTTCATACCGATCATCCCATCTACGCCCTTTGCGTCGGTCTTGCGGCTTACGTGGTGGCCCGATGGATTTGGAGCGTCTATACCGATTGATCGGTAAAGACGCTCTTTTAGTTTACTGCCATGCGCGCAGTGGTGCGCGGATGGTCTACCCTTACCTTGCACACCGGAGGTATCTGTTGTGTGGTTTCTGATACTCTGCCTATTGGCAGCGGTCATCGGGTTCATTCTCAATGCACCCTTTATGACGGCTGGAACGATCACGGTCTGCGCACTGGTCGCCTTGGTTGTGCCGAGGAGACCCGCGAGAAGCAATGATGCTGTTTCTATCATCTATGATGAGACTGCCAAAGTTGCTGCGCATATCGTCTACATGGATCAGGGCGAAGGTAGCAAAGGTAGCGAAGAGTAGGGCAGCCGGCCGATAGGACCGGCTCAACCGGCGCAATCCGTCCGACCCCGACAATCCCTTCCTTCTGCTAGTCTCTTTAGCGGTTCATACCACTCTCTCGGGGCGGGCCTAAAACCGTGTGCTTCATGGCAAAAAATGAAACCGTATGGAAAAAGTCGTCAAGAGGATTTTCGCCGGGCGGGCCGCCGCCGCCGCCGCCGCCGCGCGCCAGCCGCCAGTGTTGGCAGGAAGCCCGCGAGCCGCATTGCTTCAGAGATGCTTGTCAAGTAAAGCGGTTAGAAAACTTGACTCATTTCTTCGCACTTGGTTGTCTCATTGCGCTTGGGAATGAGACCAGGCCAGTGAGACAATGAGGCGCTTGCTTCTGCTTAGTTTCTAGGCAGTTGATGCCTAAGAATTAGGCAATCACCTGTTTAGAAGCGCTGCACGGCGTCTGGCGGGTATTCCTGTCAGAAACTCGGGTTGGTTTTTCTGACAGTTCTTGGCAGGACAGGGGAGAGAAATTCAGGGCGGGCGCAATAGAAGAGCCCACCCAAGAGTGCCAGTGGCGTGCGGCCAGGATTCTTGGGTGGGCTGGGTTATCGAGAGGGCTTTGATCTCTTGGCAAAGCGGCCGGCAAAAGTGTCCGGTAACTTCCCAGGAACCCCTCGGTTATTTGATGCTTGTTTTGATGGTACTTGACGCTCAGGACTGTCAGGATGGAAACAGACTTCGCGGCGACCGAAGGGCCTGTGCCATGTCACCTAGAAGAGCAATGACCAGTTCCAGAATCATTGCTTCAGAAAACAATGCTAAGCGCCAAGTGCAATTCGCGCTAAGCGCTTTTTGCTTTTCGGTTGCTATGTTTTTGACCCTTGCCCCGCCGAAGTTTTGACCCCTGCATCTTGTCGAGATCGAGGTTCATCAGGCACCTTTTGATACGTGGGGCAGATTTTGGGAATGACGAAAGCAGTGAAGCGCTGACCTTCGCCGGACTCGGGCTGAGTGTTGATGGCGAATATGAGTGATGAATTAGCGAAACCAAGAGGCACAGCCCGGCCGCCGTAGCGGGCATTCAAGCCGTCCGGGGCATACTGGCCGTAGCTTCGGCCGCAACGGCAAGTGGTCAACTCTTGGTGAATCTTTACCACGTCATCACACGCGGGGCAGTAGATTAACTTCATGTGACTTTCCAGGTTGTTACAGTGACACTCTCAATGACATCGCCTTGTTGAATGGCGTTCACAACATCCATGCCTTCGATCACTTGCCCGAAGACAACATACCGGCCGTCCAGATTTGGGCAGGCAACATGGGTGATGTAGAATTGAGAGCTATTCGTGTTGGGACCGGCATTCGCCATCGCCAACACTCCGGGTCCGTAGTGTTTGAGTTTCGGATGGAACTCATCGTCAAAGAGGTAGCCGGCATTCTGCCGGCCATCAGCCGCACTGCCGGCTTGCGCCATGAAGTGAGGCAGAACCCGGTGGAATGGAGAACCGTTGTAAAATCCTTCGCGCGCCAAACGCTCGAAGTTATCGACGGCATTTGGGATCAGGTCAGTTAAGTAAAGGCGGATGATTCCGCGATTCGTAACGATAGTGGCTGTTTTCATTAGACCTCTTTCAGCGCATCTTCAACAAGGAAACAACAAGCACGTAGTTCAAGTTCCCAATCGTCAAGTTGCTCGACGATTACTGGGTCGTTTGGAACACCTTGTTGCGCGACGCTTCCGTGAGATACCATCCGACGAGATACCATTTCTCAAACCAACGACTCCACTCTTTCCGTTTGCAAATCGGTCTTCCGCTTGCGGCCTCGGTTGGATAGGATTTCGGTGGCCGGATGGCAGAGCACCTGGATGATGCCAACCTTGACACTGGCAACCGTGATGTCGGCAACCACTTGCTTCTTGAGTTCCGGCTTGGGAATCTCGCGGAGAAGCGGCAGCACTTCCCGTAGAGCGTTGTAGCGCACGCTTGCGCCTTCCTCTGTATCGACTTCCTGACGAGCCCGAGTCGCCTCTAAAAGGGCGGCCGGCGTCGGATGCGTGAGGAAGAGGTAGTTCAGTTCATAGCCGTCAGTTGTGGTGACGGTGATGTCATACACGGGTTTGGTTCGGAGCATTTGACTCTCCCTTTCTTGAAGTAGGTAACAGACAAAGCAAGCCGCAGTTTTTGCACTGCAATTTGCATACGACGCTTAAAGGTGGCTAAGGGGACACTCTGTTTCTCAGCGCTCTCGGCATAGGAGTAGCCTTGAACATGAACCAGTTGAACCGCGTCCCGTTCATCTTCGGAAAGTGTCGCCATGCTGACACGAAGCATCTCTTGTAGTTCCAAGAGTTCAGTGTGTGGTAGGCGTCGATCTACACATTCCATTGCATCTGTCAGTTGAACGGTGCTATCAATGAATTGGCGTTTAGCCTCATCGGCATGACGACCATATCGTTGACGTAGACGATCAACGCTAATTCGACGGATCACACCAACAAGGAATGACCGGGCAAACTCCGGTGCCTCCCCTGCCTCCAACCGCTTGTGAAGTGCCAGAAAAGCGTCATTGACGATTTCCTTGGCTACATGACGATCATGGTGTAACTTTTGAGCATAGGCCACCAGAGATCGTCGGTAGCGGTTGTAAATCTCGTCGAAAGTCATTAGGTGTTTCCTTTCGACCTTAATCATACCATGCGTTTCAGGAAAGTCAAGTCACTTCGCTAAAATCGGACGCCGCCCTGCCCCTGGCGGCGTCCACATAATCGTTACCGACAGCGCCAGCGCCACCTCCAACACTGAGGTTGGCACTGAGGTTGGCATTCCACAGGTTGACATTCAGGAGCCTTGGGCTTCTGGATGGCTTCCTTGGGCGGAATCGGGGCTGTGGCCGGCTTCGGGATTGAAGCGGGCTTCTCAACGACGGGCGGCCTCTCGACGACAGGCGGCTTTTCGGCCAGCGGCGGGTCGATCTCCGGCAGGGGCGGCAGCACTTCAATCACCGGCCCCGGAATAGAGGCACCAGGAGCCACCTGAATGGTGGTTTCAATGCCGGGCACCTGAATGGGTGGCGGGGCTGCTGGTGCAACGGCGGTCGGTTGCATGAGAACCATAGCGATCAGGCCCAACAGGGCCAGGATACTCGCTCCAATAGCGATAAATCGTGGTTTCATTAGACACTCCCAAAGGTTCGACGGACATGGGCCAGGCCCTCAATGAGGCGGTCTACGTCGTCTGGCGTGTTGTAGACGTGGAAGCTGGCCCTGATGCTCCCAGAGATGCCCAATGCCTTGTGCAGGGCCGGGGCACAGTGGTGGCCGGCTCGGACAGCAATGCCGAGATGGTCCAACTCGAATCCCACGTCATGGGGGTGCAGACCTTCCATAGTGAAACTGACAAGGTTCACTTTGGGAGATGGCCCCAAGACGGCGACACCGGGCAGTGCGTATAAACGCTCTGTACACTGATTGGCAAGATCAACGCAATGGGAGGCGATCGTGTACTCTCCGATTGCCTTGATGTAGTTGATGGCGGCCGTCAGTCCAACCGCCTCAATGATTGGTGGGGTACCGGCTTCCATGCGCTCAGGCATTTTGGCTGGTGCCTCACCATCGACCATACCGCCGCCCCAGAACACGGGGCGCATCTGATCGTGCCAGCATTCATTGACGTAGAGTACGCCAATGCCGGTTGGGCCGAGCATCTTGTGTCCGCTGAATACCAGGAAGTCGGCACCCAGCCGCGACACGTTGACATCGGTATGGCCGATGCTTTGGGCGGCGTCAATTAACACTGGGGTGTGATGAAAGTGGGCCAGAGCAATCATCTCGCCGATGGGATACTCATAACCCAGGACATTGGAGACATGCGGAAGTGCGACAAGCGCTATCCGACTGCCTTCAAGTCGAAAAGCATCATGGAGGGCGGAAACTGAAGGCTCGATTGCAACAACCGTATGCTCAGGCAGAGCACGCCAAGGAAGGATATTGCTGTTATGATCGGCCTTGGTGTGAAGAATAAGAGGGTGACGGCGATAGTCTCGATAGGCCACAAACCCGCGAGCGACGAGATTGATTCCTGCCGTGGCGTTTTGCGTGAACACGATTTCATGGGGTCTTGCCCCAATGAAGTCGGCAACAGCCTTGCGCGCGGCTTGATTGTAGTGATAGTCGGCCATGTTGCTCAGGGAGTGAACTCCCCGCCGGACATTTGCATTATAGCGCTCAGCAAAAGTCTGCATGTCGCTCAATACGATGTCCGGCTTCTGTGCTGTGGCCGCAGAGTCCAAGTAGCACAGATTCGGGTTGTGGCGGAAGATCGGGAAGTCGTGCCGTCTCATGGGTGCTCTTTCAGGTAGGCGAGCATCAGTTTCAAGTGCGGCTTACGTATATCCAGTCCATAATGGAGAAGACATCCGCGCACAGCCGCTTGTGAACTCTTAGCTATCCAGGTGCCGTCGTGAAGCCGGTGCCAAGAGCCACTGTGGAATTGAATGTACTTTCTGAAAAGGTGTGCATGTTCCGCACAATCAAATGGCAATCGGTTAGCTTTCGCTTCAGTCATCAATCGGATTGTTGACTTCCCCTCGGGGTTTCCGTAGAGCATGATGATGTTTGTGTCAGCATAGATGCCGGCATAAAAGCATTTGCAACCATCTTCATCGGTCACTTCCCAGGTGCCGTCAAGATTGCGGATTTCTGCAATTCTTCTTCTCATGCTACTTGTGCTCGTTGATGATGTTGCGGATGAACTCGCGCACAGTCTTGAAGCGCAAGACAATCAAGCCGCCGAAAGCAGCCCCTAAAGTAGTACCAAGACCTGCCACAGCGGCGGGAGCCAGATTGGCGACAACTTGACTCGGGTTGGCATACACGAACATTGCTGTTGCAGCAGCCGTGATACTAATGATACCGATGGAAAAGGTGGCAGTCACCCAACGAAACGCAGTCTTCATTTTCGTAGCTCCATTGACAGAGTAGTTGAAGTGAAGTTTAGGCTTCAACCTTCTCCATTTCAACCGATTGAAAAGGCGTTGTCTCTGAAGATGGTTTCTTGCACGTTTGCAAGTATTCCAAAACAAGACGACTATTGAATAGTGCGTCTTCATCATTAGAGACATCTTCACAATGCGCAGTAACGTAGTTTGGGATGTAATGATTCACAATGCGAAGCATACCATCCACAGCCCGGTGTGCCGCCCCCGTATTTGCCTCGGGTTTGCGCAGATAAAGAAGTGTCAGAAAATGGGTTTGTTGACCTTGTATTCCATTTTCTAAGGCGTCCCAGAGCATTCCTTTAATCTGCTTCTCATTGTCGCCCACAAGAACCTTTACCGTAACATTGTAGATTCGATGCGCTACGGCGCAGACTTCCTCAAAGGTTTTACAATGCCTCTTGAGGAGACGATTCAAGGCTTCTCGAATCATTCCGAAGACTTGTTGATTGTTGACAAAGGGACGAAGACGAAGTGGATCATCGGCTTGTGTCCGTGCTTCGATCAACTTAGGAGCACGAGCCAAATATCTTGCCACGGTTCCGGTAGTGCATCGCATGATTTGTGCGATTTCTCGGTATGTCTTGCCCTCTTCCTTGTGCAGTTTGTAGGCAATCACTGATCGCTCACGGGCTGAATTTCCCTTCGCGGAAACATGATGAAGATTCGCACGCAAGGCGATGCGGATAGCTGTCTTTTCAGGGTCTCGGCAGACAAGATAGTCTACTTCTTGATCGCCCCATTTTAGAAGACCCCAGGCCCCATAACGACCGAAACCATCCACTACGTATGTTTTACCCTCTAACTCGACGACAAGAATGTTGTCAATAAAATGCTCGCTTCCTGACTGACGAACATCGTGAGTAATATCCTCTGAACGGATTTGTGGGTTGTCACCTAAACGAAACTGGAAGCGGGCATCAGCACTAATAGCCTCTCGTGGAATTGTGCGATGAACAACATTGACGGTCAGATCGGCAAACTTACGAGTTGGCATTTGTCGCTCTCTTACTCAGGGTCAGGTAGCGGTGCCAAAGTAATGATACCCTTGGCAATGTCGGCTGAGAGTTTAATTCCCTCGGGAACACGTAGCAAGTGGGCAAACGCATAAGTGATAACTGGCATTCGTGTGACATCTACAAAGATGTAGCCAGCTATCACAGCACGTTGGCGACGATGTTCCGCCTTGTTAAATCTTCGCCCTAATCCATTCTGTTTGTGTCGGTTGACGAAGATTCCATGTTGTGTCACTAGACGTACTTGAGCCATACGCCCGTTGGACAGTAGAACACAATCGGCTGGATTATCAGGATCAGAAGCCCGCTTGAATCCATGTTTAGCAATCAAGTGCTCATAAATGGGAAAAGCCGATGCGCGTCCATCACTGAAAAGTTCGGCTAGTGTCTTTGGGTTTAGACGCCCAAAGTGAAGAGACAGTTTCTCTGTGTAAATCTTCTTTGTATCGAAACTCATGGATCGACCCCCAGTTTACGAGACCACAGGGTTACAAACGCATGAACGAACAACTCATGCAAAAGTCGTGCCGAAAGTGTTGGTTGTTGTGCGGCTTGAAGTGCCAGGGGATGCTTACCTAGATTCTTGAAGGCTTCCAATACATCAGGATGGCGGGTGGCGATGTAGTATTTTCCCTCACCCGTGCCATTGCAAGTTGTCACCGTGCCTGCCGAACCTCCACAGCGTTGGATAACGACATCATACTTGTCGTCTTTTGTCACCAGGGAGTAGAGTCCCAGAGTATCGACTGGAGGATCAACAGGACGCATCCCTTGCCCCTCGGGAAGTAAGAACCATTCCTGCCAGTTGCAACGAGTATTGGTATCCGAGAAAGCCCCTACTGGTACCTCGCGCTCATAGATCAAGTCCAGGCGTGAGTCCAGATTCCCGCAGTTGTGGGCAGCATACATGGATCGGGGAACAATCATGCAAACCCACGGGGCAAATCGAGCCGCATGATTGATGAACTTTCGGGCCAAGGCTCCACTCCGGCCAAATGGCGGGTTGCCAATGACAATGGCAGAAGAAATGAAGGCGGGAATGATTGTCAGAAAGTCGCCTACAAAGTCCGGGTTGAATTGAGGGTCAATATCGACGGTCTGAATCTGACATTGGGGAACATTGCACGCTAACAATGCCCGGACAAAGGCCCCGGTGCCACACGCCGGCTCCAAGTAGCGTCTGGTCCGTCGCGGGTCGATACGATCCACTAAACTCCGTGTAAGTTGGAGGGCTAGTGCATCATTGGTGAAATGTTGATCGTGCGGGTTTGCCATTACTCAGGTTCAGGCTCTTCGTTAAATCCTTTGGCGGCCAGGTCAAAGTCGCGCACCGCTCGGTTGGCTTCCGCCACGCCAAATTTCCGGCTGATGTCAGCCAATGCGAGCCGCACAATGTTGTGTGAATAAGGCTTGAGGCCGATAGAAGGGGCGGCCTCTTTCTGGATACGGTCCCGCAACTTGTGCAATGAAGCCGACTCATTCTTGTCCCAGGGGCGCGGCATTAGTAGTGTCTCCTATCAGGTTTCATTTTCCAGGCTTCCAGAATTGCGCGGGCAGCGACTCGGGTAGCCTCAAGCGCTTGAACAAACTGGATGCGCCGTTCATCAATTGGGCGGGCGAGTTCAATATAAAGGTTATCATCATCGAAGCCGGCCGCAGCAGCATCCTCGCGGGTGGCCGCGTAGTAGACCTTCTTGATGCGCGCCCAATAGATGGCCCCCAGACACATGGGACATGGTTCGCAACTGGTATACAATTCGCAACCAGACAGATCATGCGTCTTGAGAGTACGGCAGGCGGCCCGGATTGCCATGATTTCGGCATGAGCCGTGGGATCACGGTGGGCGACAACCACATTGAAACCTTCACCAATGACTGTGCCATCCCGAGTGATAACAGCGCCAAAAGGACCACCATACTCAAAACCGATTTGAGACAGGTCGATGGCCTTGAAGATGGGGTCTTTCATCGAATTGCTCCAAGGGCACGCTTCCAGCCGCGAAAGGCAGCCAGCAACCGTGTCCAAGTGACCCTGCCCAGAGTTGAACTGGGGTGCCCGGATCGAAAGCCCGATGAACTAACCACTATTCTACAGGGTCAAACCCTGGCGAGGCAGTGCCTTGGAGTACAACACCGCCCCGCCGACACCCGAAACGCAAACCCTACTTGATTGTGGGTTAGGCGTACACTTGATTTGAGACGCAACAAACGCAACATCGCTGCTGCGAATATGGGGTTTCTCTGGCTCAAGTTGCCAACGCCCGTAGGAAATTCCCACGAGCCGTAGCGAAGTGAAGCACCATACAAGGCGTTAGTCGTCACGAACGCAGCTTAGAGGCCAAAGAAAGTTCGCATTTTGTCACGCCACGCCGAATTAGTTGAATCACGGCCCTAGCATCCGCAATAGCGGTATGCGCGACATGATCGTCAAGTTCGGCTCGCTTGAGACATTCGGCCGTGCCGGGGAGGGCATCATCAACATCTGGCTGCCAGTACAGAGTGGCCGGGTCAATAGCACGATGCCGAAAATGTACTCGTTCCTTGAATTGTGGCAAATGGTATAGGAATTGCAGGTCGAAGCTGGCAAAATTCTTGCCGGCTGCCGTGACTTTCTTGGGGTCCAACTTGTAATCGACAAGCCAGTTGGCAAACTGGTCGCCCAATTCTTCCGGGACGCACATGGGTGTAGCTGGGTCTGCCGCCGCGATTTTTCGGAGAATCTCGGCATTCAAGGCCAGTGCGTATGGATTGCCGGTGACTTCCTCATACTTCAAGTAACGATGGAAGAAAGGAAGTTGATCGACTGGACTACGCCAATCTTCAAGCACGGCTCCAAACTCCAGAACTTGGCACCATTGCGGGTCCAAACCGGTTGTCTCAGTATCAATCGACACGTAGGGGGTCCAAGGTTGCATAGGTGGCTTTGGTTCTGAAAGGAAGTCACGCGGGCCGCCTTCCCAGCGACAACCAGGGCAGCGGCCAACGACAGGATTGGATTGGACAAGTAAGCGGCGTTCACATCGGGGACAATAGCGAAGAGTCACTTTCGGGTCTCCCGAAACAGTTGCATGATGTTGGCTCTGGCGACTGCAACCTGAGAGCGAATCCGAATAAGAGCCTCTTGAAACTGTGGCAACCCTTGTGCCAAGTCTTCTGCTACACACTCCATGCGGCAGATTTCTCGGTAAAGAGCAAGCAACTGAGCGAATGCTGTCTCCAGATCGGAAGGAATTGGAGGTAGAGACAGGGCCTCTATTTTGTCGCCCCACCACTGACAGGCTTCACAAAGACGGCTATCGTCATCTGAAGACAGCAGCGGGTAGTAGCATTTTGGGCAGAACTCAGCCATGTTACACCACTTGATTTGAGACGCAACAAACGCAACATTTCTGCTGCGAATATGGGGTTTCTCTGGCTCAAGTTGCCAACGCCTGTGAGAAACTCACGGGCATTATCGGCCGCTCAAGGCGACCTATTGT
>Ga0172363_10002803_pt1 | contig 14101 bp, 8 predicted proteins | sample LakKivs2_kivu2a2_FD_114541 | JGI IMG/M metagenome (GOLD analysis project Ga0172363, IMG submission 114541) | Sediment microbial communities from Lake Kivu, Rwanda - Sediment s2_kivu2a2 | ecosystem: Environmental > Aquatic > Freshwater > Lake > Sediment | place: Rwanda: Western Province, Lake... | reverse complement strand
ATAGAGACGGCGTTCATACACTGCAGGCCCGGTGGCGCTGCTCTGTTCTGTCCCGATTACATCGGTGAAACTTTCCGGTCATCGACAAGCCATGGTGGTCACGACGTTGCCGGGCGGGGTATGCGCTACCTCGAATGGGACTGGGACCCTGACCCAACGGACACCACCCATGTCACTGACTTTGCTTATCTCTTGCGGGATGAGAAAGGAGAAGTCCGGTGCGAGTACGACCGGCATGTACTGGGTCTTTTCAAATCTGAGGACTGGCTACGCGTAATCACTGATGTCGGTTTTCGGGCGCAGATGGTCCAACCTGAAGACAGAAAATCTGAATCGGGAGCCCCCCTCTTTTTGGGCATAAAACAAGGCCCGTGAATCCGAAACCTCATGGCGGGTTCTAAGCCGGCGTTCACTGACAGTCACTGCCCTGACATAAGAATGGACCGATTCCTGCGCCAGGCGACAGGTCTGACAATCGTGCACTTGCCGGATTGCCTGATGACCCGGTTTGTTGGCCCGGGCCCCGTCGATTTGCGAATGGACCGGTGAATTGGTCAATCGTAGAACCTGCGTGTTAATATCATTCTGCCTGCGTCAGGGAGCAAGCGGAAGGATAGAATAATGGCATGGATCGGAGGATATTAGATTGACGGACGAATATTCGAAAGCTAACCGGGAGTTGTGGAACGAACTGACGCCTATTCACGCCCGCTCACAATCCTATGATGTGGCCGGATTCAAGAGGGGCAGGTGTGCGCTGTCACCGATTGAACTTGAAGAGGTTGGCGACGTGTCCGGCAAATCGTTGCTCCATCTGCAGTGCCACTTCGGGATGGGGACTCTCTCCTGGGCCAGACTGGGTGCAGAAGCTGTCGGGGTCGATTTCTCGAACGAAGCCATCGCCCTGGCCCGTTCGTTGAGTCGCGAAACGCGAATAAGGGCCAGTTTTGTCTGCTCCGACATATATGAGCTACCCGGTGTCCTGGATGGGAGATTCGATATTGTTTTCACTTCCGCCGGTGTCCTGTGCTGGCTTCCCGATCTGAAGCGTTGGGCGGAGATAATAAGTCATTTTCTCAGGCCGGGTGGCTTCTTCTATATCTTCGAGAGCCATCCCTTCAGTCTTGTGTTCGATGATTCACCCGGCGTCACCAAATTGCAGGTTACATACCCATACTTCTCCGGACCGGAGCCGACGTACTGGAAACCGGAAGCCGATTATGCCGACCCTGATGCTAAGGTCGCCCACGGCTCTTACGAGTGGACTCACAGTCTGGGCAGTATCATCAATGCACTGATTGGGGCGGGGCTCAGAATTGAGTTTCTCCATGAGTTCCCGGTGCTGTTCTACCGCGCCTGCCCGTTAATGGCACAGGATAAAGACGGGTGGTGGCGGTTGAAAGGCGACAGGGTGCCCCTCACCTTCTCCATCAAAGCGTCCAGGTCGTAGGAAACGTGCCTGCCGGAGGACTTATCCCGCGGGCAGGCCGAAGGCCAGAATTCAAACGAGGTCCAAGTGCCCGAATGCCAAAGGGGCTGGGGCGAGGGACGGGCGGCGAGCGACTGGCGACTAGAGGCTAGAGGCTAGAGACTAGTGATTAGGGGCTGGAGATCGGCGGCTGGTGGGTGTCTGCCGCCGGTTGACGGATAGTTACCGGCTACTGACTATTGTCTGCTGACTACTGACTGTTGCCGACCGCCTGGTGCTCCAAGGCACGCGAAGAGCTGGTGGGAGGGGGACCAGCGCCCTGACCAATTGCCCGTCTATGGCGCTATTACATCCAGAAGGATATCATCGTCAGTGCTAGCACTGTGAATCTAGACTGTTGTAAGACAGTCCTTACATAAGTATACTTCACTCGTAGTAAATCGTAGATCGGCATTGGAGCAGATAGTATGAGCGAAGCAGGAGAGTTCCCGCAGCTGGATACAGCTCGGCTCGTCTTAAGGGAGTTAGGGCTTGATGACGCCGGCATCATCTTTCCGCATTTCGCCAACCAGGAGGTAGCGCGCTACGAGGATGCCGAACCCGCAGCAAGTATCGAGGATGCCACTGAAATAATAGATTGGGGCAGAAACCTGGCGCGCAACAAGACGGGCGCTCTCTGGGGGATATTCAGAAAAGGTGATGGCGCCTTTCTGGGACAAATAAACTATGTTGCCCGGCGGGACAATAACTTCACCGGCGCCACGCACCGTGCTGAAATCGGCTTTGACTTAACACCACAGTACTGGGGAAATGGATACGCATCGGAGGCCATCACCCGTGTCACCGGGTTTGTCTTCAGTTGCACAGGAATTAGCAGAATCGAAGCGATAGTGCACGTTGAGAACAGCCGGTGTCTTAGAGTACTGGAAGGGCTGGGATTTCAAAGGGAGGGCGTAATGCGCGAATACCTGGTGTGGCGGGGTGAGCCCTGGGACATGGCGCTGCTGGCCATGCTCAAGAGAGATTGGGTGAAGTAGAACGCCCGAAACGTTCCCTCCCAAGCCTGTCCTCAGCCAAGCCGAAGGGATAACAGGGGTCAGAGAAGCTATGGATTCTGCCTCCTGACATCTGACTACTGTCTACTCGCTTACTTGACAGATTCCTGCGACCTTGGTATCTTCAATGTAGATACTATGAACGGAGACTTGATATGAGAACGCGTGTACAGAAATGGGGCAATAGCCTGGCCCTCCGTATCCCTAGGTCTTTCGCTGCTGAAGCGGGACTACATAAGGAAGGACCTGTCGACATATCGCTGGCCGACGGGGGGCTGGTTATCAGACCTCTAGCCGAGCCGAAACTGACCCTGAAACAGCTGCTGGGAGGGATCACGAAGGAAAATCTGCATCACGAGGTTGATACCGGTCACGCCGTAGGGAAAGAAGCATGGTGAAGCCCCGCGCCTATGTCCCTGAGTGCGGGGACGTGGTGTGGATAACTCTGAATCCGCAGGCGGGCCGTGAGGAAGCGGGACGCCGTGCCGCCGTCGTAGTGTCACCACAAAGCTATAATGGTAAGGTGGGACTGGCTATCTTTTGTCCCGTTACCGACCAGATCAAAAGCTATCCATTCGAGGTCCTCATTCCGGCAGGTTCTCCGGTAGCCGGGGCAATCCTATCCGACCAGGTCAAGAGTTTGGACTGGCGCGCTCGAAGGGCAGAGCTGATATGCACCCTGCCAGCCGAGACTATCTCGGAGGTGCTCCAGAAGCTTGCTACATTGCTAACCACTGACTATTGATTGCTGGCTAATGTCTCCTGAACCCTGACCAGTCGATACTAACTCCTGACTTCTGTTCTGCGCGTGCTTATCGAGCCCCGGAAGTAGATGGTGTCTGCTTTCCGAGTGGGTGAGAACACCAGGTATCAAACTGACGTTCTCTGACCGTCTAACTACATAGCGTGTTTGGGACGTCGCGCAGAGGCTATTGACTATTTCGCGAACAGTGGTGTAGACTGTTTGTGAAATAGCGTGTACAGGAATTAGTGCTTCACGACCAACATAGACTCGACAGGCGAGCATGCTCTACAGAGCATCGTATCAATTGTTGCGATGGGTGGTTCAGTGTATGCGAATACGTCAGGATGGCGGTTCTGTGTGCGTCAACGGAAGTAGTCCTTTCTCTCCGTGTCGACGATTGGCAAGGGAGGTAATCAGCAGGTTTTTGCCCGCACACAATACCGATGACGCAGCTCAGGAGCCAAGTCAGACAGAGGGGTGACTTTAGCATGAGCGCCTTGGATTCTCGGCCGTATTAGACAGCGTGGGGTCCGGAATAGGAGGACATATGGCAAGGAAGATCATAATGAGTATCGTGGCGTTGATAGCCATAACAAGCTTGGCGCTTCCCGGATGTTCATCTGAAACCCCGGAAAATGGGGAGCCTCAGCTCCGTACGACGGGCCCCTTTCTGGACGAGATTCTAGTGAGCGCAGAGCCAGATGAATTGGCGGCGGTCGAGCGACTGAGGAACGACACAATGGATGTCTATGCCTATGGCCTGGCTAATTCCACGCTCCACTCGGAGGTTCTGGCTGACCCCGACCTCACAGCGGCGGAGGGCATGCGCCTTTTCTACGAGCTGACATTCAATCCTGTGGGGCCGACGTTCCCGGCAACCGGAAAACTCAATCCATTCTCCGTCCCCGCGTTCCGCGAGGCCATGCAGTGGCTGACCGACCGAGAGTACATCGCCCAGGAGATCTGGGGCGGGCTGGCGGTTCCGAGATATACCTGTCTCACCGACAGCTTTGCCGATGCAAACGAACGCTATCCGGATTTGATCGCAGAGGCGGAAGCAAAATATGGGCACGACGCTGCTAAAGCCGAAGCGGTTATGACAGAGGAGATGGGGAAGCTGGGCGCCGTGCTTGATGGCGGGAAGTGGATGTACAATGGCGAGCCGGTCGAGCTCATCTTTCTCATCAGAACAGAAGACAAACGTAAGGATATGGGGGGTTACTTCGCGGACCTGCTTGAGGACTTGGGTTTCACGGTGACCAAGCAATACGGAACAAGCGCTCAGCTGTCGCAGATCTGGGTGCAGAGCGACCCAGCGCTAGGCGAGTGGCACTTTTACACAGGTGCCTGGATTGGGACGGTTATTGCGCGAGATGAGGCCACGAACTTCGGTGCCTTCTACACAAACCTCTGGTCTGAGATGGGCCCTCTCTGGCAGGCCTACGAGAATGGTCCCGTTTTCCATGAAGCGGCAGAGAGACTCTGGAAGTGTGACTACACTAGTATGGAGGAGCGAGCAGAGCTGTTTGAAATATGCATACAGAAGTCGATGGAGGAGAGCCAACGGATGTTTCTGGTTACCAGCAAGTGGTGCAACCCCATGCGGGACGATGTGCGCGTGGCGGTGGATACCGCGGCAGCCGTATCCGGCTCCTGGATGTGGGCCCTAACTGCGCACTTCGTCGATGATAAGGGCAAGCCGATCGTGGGCGGAGCTTTGATCGTAGCTGAGCCGAACGTGCTCGCCGCCCCATGGAATCCGGTAGCCGGCTCCAATCAGGAGTGGGACGTGTTCCCCATACGGGCCACGGGCGATATGGGCCTCCAGCCTGATACGCGGACTGGCCTCAGCTGGCCGGGTCGCATCGAGAAGGCGGATGTAGTTGTGCAGGCTGGACTCCCCGCAACCGTCACCAACACGGAGTGGTGCAGCCTCACCTTCGTCCCTCAGATCGAAGTGCCGCCAGATGCCTGGGCCGATTGGGATGCTGCCCAGCAAAAGTTTATCACCGTGGCGGAGCGTTTCCCCGAAGGGACGACAGCTCTCACGAAGTCCGTTGTCTACTACCCTAAGGACATCTTCGAGGTCCCGCTGCATGACGGCAGCACTCTGTCCATGGGCGACTTCGTACTCTATACAATTCTCAAGTTCGACCGTGCAAAGGTGGAGAGCGATATCTATGACGAATCTTGCGTGGCGGAATTCAACAACTTCATGAGTGTATTCAAGGGTGTGAGATTCATCACCGATGACCCAGATTACGGCCTGATTGTAGAGTATTACTCGGACACCCAGGAGGACTACTCTTATAGCCTCTGGCAGATTGATGCGGAGCTCGCTGTGACGACCATGTTTCCAGTGTACTCGGGCGGTCCCGGGCTCTGGCACATTATTGCGTTGGGCATCGAAGCCGAGAAAGACGGGGTACTGGCATTCTCTCAAGCCAAGTCCGACACGTCTGGTGCTGCCTGGATGAACCTCGCAGCCGGGCCGAGCCTGCCCATCCTCAAGAGCTATCTGGACGGCGCGATGGCAAGCGACTCTATTCCTTACGAGCCAACCATGGGCCTGTACGTCGCTGAAGCAGAAGCGGCTGAGCGCTGGAGCAACCTGGAAGAATGGTATGAGGCAAAAAAGCACTTCTGGGTGGGCAGCGGCCCCTTCTATCTGGAAATGGTTGACGCAGCGGCGAAGGTCGTCTATCTAAGGAGATTCGAGAAGTATCCCGATCCGACGGACAGGTGGCTGTTTCTCCTGGCGCCACTAACGTAGAGGGCTAAGGTACGCGACACAGCAGTAAGCCAGTAAGTGGCTCAACAGGGCGTCCGGCTGGGAGGACCGGCTTTCGCCAACCAGCCACTGGCGGCCAATCGAGGAAAACCACTGGCGACAGAGCCGGGATGACTGTCAGGCAGGCCCGGTCCTCAGGCACTGAGCTTGAGGTGTCATTTAGGCTAGGATATTTCGCACTTGTTGGACGCTGGTCCCTGGAGTCGAGACGACCACAGAGATTTGGAGGTGAAGCATGAAGGCGATTCTCAGCTCGAGAGAAGACCGTTACAGCATGAAGAGAGTCAGTACGTTTCTGCTTATGGTGGCCCTGATTATCGGGATGGCAGGCTGTGCCCCTGCTTCCGGTCCTGCTCCTCTTCAGTACACCCTGACGATTACCAGTACTAGTGGGGGCAATGTGAAGATCCCTGGAGAGGCGACTCTTACCTATGATGAGGGGACGAGGGTCGTTCTGGCGGCGGTTCCAGCTGATGGTTATCGCTTTGTTAACTGGACCGGTGATGTGGATAGCATTGGCGATCTCGAAGATGCCATTACCGCCATCGTGATGAACGGAGACTACTCTATCACCGCCAACTTCGAAGGAGACACAGTCGTGGCTTTCCTTGACGTTGCCCTCGAGGCAGCGGTCAGACAGGTTATCGCCAAACCCGAGGGTCCCATCTACGCTCAGGACATGGAACAGCTTACTTCCCTTGATGTTGAGCAAGCGAGTATCTCTGATCTGACCGGTCTGGAGTACGCGACTCACCTCACGCAGCTCACCCTTGGGGACAACCAGATAAGCGATGTGTCGCCTCTGGCTAGCCTCACCGCACTGACAGAGCTCCGCCTCTGGAACAACCAGATAAGCGACATTTCGCCTCTCGCAAGCCTCACCAAGCTGACAGGGATCGACCTTGGGGGCAACCAGATAAGCGACATCTCATCTCTCGCAAGCCTCACCGGCCTGAGGTGGCTGCATCTTTGGGGCAACCAGATAGACGATGTTTCACCCGTGGCCAGCCTCGCGAATCTGACTGACCTCGGGCTATCTGGAAATCAGATCAGCGACATATCGTCTATCACTAGTCTCACCGGGCTCAGGTGGCTTGACCTTTCGGAAAACCGGATAAGCGATATCTCACTTCTGGCCAATCTCACCGGTCTGACCGGACTCGGACTCAGTGGTTACCAGATAGATGACATCTCACGTGTTGTGGACCTAGCCAATCTCACCTACCTCAGGCTTACCGACAGCCAGATAAACGATATTTCACCTCTCTCTAGCCTCACCAACCTGACGGAACTGTATCTCTGGAATAACCAGATAACCAATATCTCGCCCCTAGCTAATCTCACCCGCCTGACCCACCTTGACCTTGGAAGCAACCAAATAGCCGACATCTCCACTGTGGCCAACTTTACCAGGCTGACCTGGCTCCAGTTTGGGGATAACCAGGTAAGTGACATCTCGCCCCTGGCCGACCTCACCAGCCTGACGGAACTTCACATCTGGTACAACGAGATAAGCGATATCTCCCCCCTGGCTAACCTCATGAACCTGACTAATCTCAATCTGGGAGATAACCAGATAAGCGACATTTCACCTCTCGCCCGCCTTACTAGGCTGACCTCGCTTGAGCTTAGAGACAATCGGATAATCGACGTCTCGCCTCTCGCCGATTTCACCCAACTCACATGGCTCGACCTTTCGGGTAACGATATAAGAGATATCTCTTTTCTGACCAACCTTACTAAGCTGACTGGGCTTGGTCTTAGCAGTTGCCAAATCGATGATGTCTCGAGCCTCGTCGACCTGACCAGACTCACCTGGCTCAAGCTAACGGATAGCCAGATAAGCGACATCTCGCCTCTTGCCAACCTCGCCAGCCTGACAGAACTGTACCTCTGGAACAACCAGATAACCAATATCTGGCCGGTGGCCAATCTCACCGGCCTGAGCCGCCTCGACCTTGGGAGCAACCAAATAGCTGACATCTCCATTGTTGCCAACTTCACCAAACTGACATGGCTTAGCCTCGGAGACAACCAGATAAGCGACATTTCACCTCTCGCCAACTTAACTGGCCTTGCAGAGCTCCATATGTGGGACAACCAGATCAGCGATATCTCGCCGTTGGCCGACCTCGCCAGCCTAACTCACGTTAACCTTGGAAACAACCAGATAGTCGACGTCTCCTGTCTTTCCACACTCACTGGCCTAACCTATCTGGAGCTTAGAGACAATCGGATAACCGACATCTCGCGTCTCGCCGATTTCACCCAACTCACGTGGCTCGACCTTTCGGGTAATCAGATAAGTGATATCTTGTTTCTGGCCGACCTCACCAACCTGACCGGACTTGGGCTTAGCGGTTGCCAAATAGATGACGTCTCGAGTCTCGTCGACCTAACGAGACTCACCTGGCTCAAGCTAACGGATAGCCAGATAAGCGACATCTCGCCTCTTGCCAACCTCACCAGCCTGACCGATCTCCAGCTCTGGAATAACCAGATAACCAATATCTCGCCGCTGGCCAATCTCACAAGCCTGACGTACCTGGACCTTGGGGGAAACCGAATAACCGACATTGCTCCTTTGACCAACCTCACTGGGCTGACGCAGGTCCACCTCTGGGGCAACCAGGTAAGCGACATCTCAGCTCTATCTAGCCTCACCAAGTTGACAGGGGTTCAGCTCGACAACAATAGGGTAAGCGATATCTCGCCTCTTGCCGGCCTCGTAGGCCTCGATTGGCTCTGGCTCGGTTACAATCAGATAACTGATATGTCAGATCTCGCGGACCTCGCAGGCTTGACCCAGCTCGACCTTGCGGGTAACCAGATAAACGATATTTCACCTCTTGCCAACCTCACTAACCTGACGGGACTCGGGCTTAGCGGTCACCGCATAGATGATATCTCGCCTGTCGTCGACCTAACCAAGCTCACGTGGCTCAAGCTTCCGGATAGCTACATAACTGATGTCTCGAGCCTCGGTAATCTAGCCGGGCTTACGGAACTGTACCTCTGGAATAACCGGATAACCAATGTCTCGCCTCTGGCCAATCTCACGGGCCTGACCCGTCTCGAACTTGGAGGCAATCGGATAAGCAACCTCTCAGCTCTGGCTAATCTCACCGGGTTGACCAATCTGCGGCTTTGGGGCAATCAGATAAATGACATCTCAGCCTTGGCCAACCTCACCAGCCTGACCCACCTCAGCCTCTCGGGCAACCAAATAAACGGCATCTCTTCCCTAGCCAATCTGACGGGTCTCGCCTGGCTCGAGCTTAATTCAAACTATATAAGCGACGTGAAGCCCCTAGTTGATAATGCCGGGCTTTCGGGAGGAGACTGGGTGGACTTGAGAGACAATCCTTTGAGCAGTATCTCCGTCAGCACCTATGTCCCTGAGCTTCAAGCAAGAGGCGTGAATCTTAACTACTAGGAGAAGTCGACGCCTGTTGCGGCGGACTGGGGTAGTAGCCGAAGCACCAAGGTGTCGCAATCGTGAGGGACAGCCAGCTTGCATTGTTGGGGTGGGGAAGACAAACGGATGGTGGGCTCGTTGTTGGTTCAAACGGCGCTGATCCGATGGTTGATGAAGCTTCTAAGTAGCGGCTAGCAGGGAACTTGTAGTGGGCGGTGCAGAAAAGTCTGTCCTACTGTCTGATTACGCAAACTCAGAACATCGCATCGTGGCCATGCAACCTGAAGCACACACCCTGAACAGCAGAAGTTCTACGTTATTGCTCCCCCGGAAGCTCAGCTTAAGGCGTCCCTCATCGCCTCAGTGCCGTTATCTAGGGCTATCAAGAGCGTGTCGACTTCAGGATGGCGTCTGATTTCGCCGGCATTCCAGTGACGCCGTCCCGACCAGGCCTATTGCAGGCTAGAGGCTGCCGACCGTCTGCCACGTCGAGAGACGGGAAGAATTGGCGAGATAACACTTGCAACGTGACTTCTGTCGCCTGATTACTGGCCTCTGACTGCTGGCACGTGGCGCGGCTATTGAGCCACTCGCTGGAGGGATTTAGTCTCCGCTCGGTCGCACGAGCTTCGACTCCAACCATTCGTATAACTGCCGGAGATGATTGTATTCCTCTTCAGTTATTATATCTCTCTGTGGGTGGGAATATTTCTGTCTTAGCCCATTCAACCGGACCAGCCACGATAGCTTCCTCTCCTTACTGACATTATGCATATCTGGAGGCGTGAAGCACTCTCCTAGTAAGCCCCAATTCTTGCTTATTATCGATCGATAGTGAATAGTACTGAGAAAATGCCAGTCCGGCTCGGTGCTGCCGCTATCAATTCGGGCATCCGAGCACTCCTTCTGGATGTCCTTCGGCACACCCTCACTCCACCAAGCTTTTTCTCCGTATTCCTTCCTAAGCGTGGCTATTACGAATTCGTGTATCAGTGGTTCAATATAGTTGTGCCCAAGTTCATACGACGGCATGTTGTATTGTCCCGTATGCTCCTTGATCCACTGTGCAAGTCCATCGGGATTGAATCCGCCAAATTCGGCATGTATAGTATTCAGGAATTCCATTGTTACCTTCTCCGGTGCCCCACTGCCAAAATAGCTCCTCAGCTTCTTCAGAGCATCCTTGTCCAATCCCTTCACGAACTCTACAACTGGCAGGAGATATGGCTTGACTTGATCAGCGAGTTGTTCGCCGGTCAAGTCTTCGGGTTCAAGACGCTTAACCCTTACTAAGTAATCTAACAAGCGGTCTATCGTCCTCAGAGTTGCCGCGACGCCTACATTCATAGAGATGAAGCCACCTTCGCCACTTCCAGCGTTCCACTGATCTGGCAACTCACTCCGCACGAAGTCGAAACAGTTGCTGAAGAAGATAGTGGACTTATCAAGCGTCTCTATATAGTCACCGCATGTGAGATATCCATTCTTAATGAGCCTTTTCCCCTTCACTCTCCCGAAGAAGCCTGTCGTGCTGGAAAGGCCCCACTTAATAATGGTCTCGAGGGTCAAGCATCTAGTGTCAGTACTTTTCTCTTCAGCCAGAATTATCCGTTTGAAAAAAGGGCTGGCGTCATTGAAGTTCATGCGGCTCAGTAGGCGGGTTTTCAGTGCAGAAATGGCAGCTCCCGAATCCTCCGAGTTCCAATTGAAATCAGCCATAATCGAGCGTAATAGATTGGTAGGAACGGATTTCTGCTGGTGATTGATATCAACGAAAATTCTAGCCTGTTCAGCAGTTGGTAGATTCACAAACGCTACTACTGGAATGGTGTGATGAGACTTTGATCTACTGCAAGAGTAACCATAGAGCCTATGCTGTCCGTCAATTATGAATGCGGATCTATATGCTTTTGGAAGATGCAGCACTCCCAAGCTCGTGGCCGAATCGTGATCAATAGGATTTGCATAGTCGAATTTCAGTTTCCTATTCCTACTAGTCTCAATATTGACTATTATAGAATTCGGGAAGTATCCCCCTCGATCTATGTACTTGCCTATGTCCTGAAGCCTCTTCTTACTGACCAGCCTCTGGTAAGCCTCCGATGCCTCGATATCACTGTCGGTGCGATGGAGAATGTATCCTATTCTCAGGAGGAAACTTGGCTCAATACTGAAAGAGTAAAAGGAGTGACCCGAAGACATCTTGCCCTTGATAGCCGGAACCCTACTGGGTAAATTGGGAATCTCTTGTCCCGCGAACAACTTCCCAAAAAACTGATACTTTGCTGCTGGCCCCAGATAATTCGCTAATTGCTCCCAGTATTCTATGTTGGTCTCCGTCAAATGGACAATTGCGCCCTCGGCAAGTCTTATTCGGTCGTTCTGGCTAAGGACTGCTTTGTTTGTAGCGAATATGAAGGCGACCTTTGGTTTGCTGCCGACTAGTTTGTAGACCGCTTGTCTGAGCCCATCCTTTATTCCAATCAACTCGTTGATTTCCTTCTGATAGTTTGCGCCGCTCCTAGTCGCCAAGGATTTGCACTCGACGATCAAGGCAGCCTCTTCATCGTATGCAAAAACGTCTATTCTTTTCGTTACTCCCGGGATATACTCGAGCCCAAATCGGTTGTTCTGGTTGAGATAGGCAAACCTTAACCTTGCAAGAAGTGCCCATACTCTATCTTCAAAGGCGTCGAAATGGGTCTTTGGTTTTCTCATTCGGATCGATTTTCTCAACTTCGAAGGGACAAACTCCCAGCCTTCTGATTCAAGCCTATCTTTGGCTCCCGGCTTGGCCGTCATCTGTGCGTAAGGAGATGCCTTCGCATGGATGAAACGTTTGCTGATATTCTCTCCTCTCACCAGACCATCTTCTTTCATGGCACCTCCCTCCGATTCACGTTTGTGAAGACATACTCCCCGATTGGTCCCCTCGTAGCTCCATGACCACCCATTACGCTGCTTCGGAAGACTGTTATCGGTTGGTCTTCCCTGCCGAAGAGAGCACGAATTGACTCGTGCTTCGCATTTGTGAGAATGTAGTATGCTCCACGGTGTCGGATTTTCTCAATGAAAGCCACAAGCCTCTCTTGGTCGCCCCAGGAGAATAACTTCTCGTTGTACTTGATGAAGCCATTCTTGATATGTGAGACGGTATATGGAGGATCCAGGAAGACGAGGTCCCCCTCTCGAACATTATCTAGAGAGTCTTCGAAGTCTCCGCACCACAAGGTTGCTTGCTTCAATAGCTGGCTTAACCTTGCGAATCTATCTGGATCGAAAAGCATCTGATAGCTTTTGAAGCCGTATGGTACGTTGAATTGTCCCTTTCGATTAACCCGATATAAGCCGTTGAAACAGGTCCTGTTCAAGAAAATGAATTGAGCTGCCTTTTCCGTCTGAGAACCAAACTTGGTCTCCCGAACTAGGTAGTAGTCGCCTTTCGTGTTCTTGAAGTGCTCCAATACGTGGAGGATTTCATCGGGATTCTCGCGTATTTGACTGTGAGCATTCATAAGATCCGGATTGACGTCAGATAGGAACGCTTTGTTCCTTGGCCTTAGATTGAAGAAGATCGAACCACCACCGAGAAAAGGTTCATGGTAATTGTTGAAGGTCTGTGGCAAGAACTTGCCGAGATGCTTCACTAGCCAACTCTTGCCACCTGCCCAGCGTAGTATTGGCGTCTCGAGAGCCACCTCTTCGTTCTCCTTCCCGCCGCTACTGCTGTTCATGGTTGAAATCGCCTACCCCGAATTGATCGCTTTTCAATGTGGTCCCTGTCTATGGCTCGCTGTGGCCTACGGCACATACTGTCTCCACCTTTTATCCCCTGCACGGATTAGCTCGGGAATTTCCATTGTACTGAACCTTCAAAACAATTATATCTCTGGTGAACGAATAGTCAAGGCGTTAGGGGGCGGAAGTCAGTGGATTGTCCGCCCCAGGATCCTTCGACCACGCTCAGGGCGGCTCCCAGCGACAAAGCGGGAGCGTTTCGACTTCAGGATGGCGTTTGATTTCGCCCGCACATGGCCCGTTTCAATTCCTGAAGCGCCCCGGCAATCAGGCGGGCCTGGAGACATAGTGCGCGACATCTCCTCAGCTATATCATACAGCCGACAAAACTGGCCCCCGGGACTTTGATATTTGAACTTTGGCCTTTACCATTTGAAGTTTGTTTGCCATTTGGGCTTTGGCATTTGAACTTTGTCACCTCGTCTCCGTTCGGAGACGAGGTGACATTTTCTCCTTGTTCAGCTGCAGAATTCATGCTAATCTCTACTTACGAACCCGTGTGCTACTCTGACGAATCAGACCTCTCCCCTCCCTCGACGGGAGAGGAAAAAGAGCCTGTCCTTCGTTTATCGAAGGATGAGGGTGACGTTCCTCAAGACCTGATGGGAAACCCACCACAGACCAAAAGGAAGCGCGGTGGCCAGAAAGGCAACCGGAACGCCCGTAAACATGGCTTCTACTCGGCTGCGCTTACCCCAGACGAAACACTTCAGCTGTGGAACATTACGAATCTGGAAGGGGTTGACCCTGAAATAGCGCTCATTCGCGTCAAGTTACAGTCTTCCCTTGAGCACGACCCCGGTAACCCCCGCGTAATCAGAGAGGCCTCCAGATTACTGGTGAAACACTATTGCGCAGGTCTCCT
>Ga0172363_10002802_pt1 | contig 14102 bp, 11 predicted proteins | sample LakKivs2_kivu2a2_FD_114541 | JGI IMG/M metagenome (GOLD analysis project Ga0172363, IMG submission 114541) | Sediment microbial communities from Lake Kivu, Rwanda - Sediment s2_kivu2a2 | ecosystem: Environmental > Aquatic > Freshwater > Lake > Sediment | place: Rwanda: Western Province, Lake... | reverse complement strand
TTAAGCTACAAATTATTTTTTCTTTCTTTTCCTTTCAATTATTTTTTTGTACGTGAAATGACTGCAAAAAGATTTTTTTGGGGTTGTCTTTTGATTAAATATTTTTTTTCAGCTATGAATTATTATTATTTTTTTATAATCTTTAATTAATTGTTTTTTATTACTGCTATAGTCTTATTTTTCATTTAATAGCTTCACTTCTCCTGGGGGCATCGCCCTCACAATCTCGTCAATTTCTCCTCCGACAATTTTTTTTATTATCTTTGCAGCTTCTGTCTTTTTCTGGCTGCCCTGGATTATTGTGATGAATTTTTCGCAATTTTTTCTGACAGCAGATAGGGGAGCGCACATAACCCTTTCTTCATAAAGCCCTATTGCAAGCTTTATCTGCGCTCTCAAATTATTTCTTTTGCCATAGACCATGAACGAACCCTTCTTCATGTATTCGCCTGCCTTTGCCTTTGTTGATACCTGCTCGGGATTTACGTAAAATACTTCAATCTGTGAAAGCCCGAGCTTCCATGCTTTCGAGAATGAGGCAGTCGCCTCTGCTGCTTCTCTAATAGTAGCTTCTCCGGCCTTTCTGCCCTCTGTTTTCACAATGAAGAAGGGGCTTCCTGAAAGTTCTGCATGGAAAACCAGATCATCCTTTTCGAGATGCTTTTTTATCAGAATATCATTCGTGGTTGCGTCTCTCCCTCCTACTGCTAAGAAGCCCTCTGAGCTTATGAACCATCTGAACTTCTCATACCACTTTTTTTCCCTTTGAGCAGCTGACCTTCTTTCCAGTTCCTCTCTTTCTTTTTTTTCAAACTCCTTTTTCTCCCCTTCCTGCCTGAGAAGCAGTTCCATTTTCTTCTTCGCCCTTTCCACTGCTTCTAGCGCTCCCTTTATTTTCTTCCTGTTCTTCTTCGCCTTTTCAAAATAATCAGAGGCGTTTTCTTCAATTGATTTTTTTATGTCAATCTCTATCTCAGCCATTTTGTTCTTTCTTTTTCTTAGCTATGAATTATCATTATTTTTTTCTTTTTTTGTTCTTCTTTAGCTATGAATTATTGTTTTTTTTCCTTTTTTCTTTTCAATTATTTTTTTGTATATTTTAAAAGGAAGTGAAAAATGATTTTTGAGTTTTTGGCTTTGATAAAAAGTTTATTCTTAGCTATGAATTATTATTAACTTTCTACTTTCCTTTCAATTCTCTTATTCCTTTTTCGTTAACCTTTTCCTAAAAGGTTATTTTACACCTGAAAATGAAGGTGAAAAATGATTTTTGAGTTGGTTTTGATGAAATGTTTTCTCTCAGCCATGAATTATTTTTATTCTTTCTTTTTTCCCTGTTCCACAATTTAATGTTTTATTATTTTTATGAATGCTTTTTTATTATCCTTATTATAATTATTAATTTTTTTATTATAACCATTTAACAATTAAAAATAATTTTTATTACAACTTTTTAAATAATTATGTGGCATTTCTAATATTTACAATATTCTTAATTTCCAATATTTATTATATTTTTAATATCCTATTTCTTTCATTTTCTTATTTTTTTTATTTCAGGAAGCCCTGTGAAAGGGTTATGATGAAAAACGCCATTGTCGTCAGGATTATGGAATGCCTTACTCCATACCTTATATCACCCTCTGCAAGCTTGCCTATGACAAGCCCTGCAAACAGCCCCTGTATTAATGAGAGCATGAGAAATACTCCGTTTACGCTTGTAAGCCATGCTGAGAAGGACGAAGCAAAGGCAGGCAAGGATGAAATATCTATCGGAACTTTCTGCGGGAGATTGAAAGCTATTGCAGAAGTTGTTTTCCCTCCAAAAAGCCCGAGAGCAGATGAGCTTCCAATGCCTTTCATATACGGTATAAGAAAATTCTGTATGGCAACCACGATGCCAAGGAAAACTATGAAAATGATGTATGACTGCAGAACCTGCGCATGTATGCTGGCACTTCTCTCTGCCTTTAATTTTTTCACCTCAATAAGAGAATTTGTGACTGACTCCAGAACATCTTCTATGTTGCCGCCATAGTTCTCTGCCTCTATAACTGTTGATACTGCCTTCTTTATCAGGGCATTTCTGGTGGAATCTGCGAAAAGCTTGAATGCCTTGTGAAACGGCACTGCCCAGTCAATCTGGTAGCTCAATCTCCTAACATAAGGGGATAACGCTCCATAGTCCTCCTTGGAGGCATGGATTATTGCTGCTGAGGGGGACATTCCTGAATTGACTGCATTGACAAAGTTCCTTACAAATTCAGGGAAATTCTCTTCAATTTCCTTCTGTTTCTGGTTTTCCAGGAAAAAGTCAAGCCAAAACTGAGACCATCCGATTGTAAGCGCGATTATTATGAAAGGAATGAACATCGGAGTTTTCTTGAGCATGAGAATATCTACTATAAGAAATACAATTCCTGCTGTCAATGCGAATTTATGCCTTAATTCAAATTTCATTTTCAAAGCCTTTCATTTTGATATTGATTTTCGATTTTCTCTCAATCTTATCCCGGTATTATTTTTTGACATCATTCAAATTTCTGGCTGTGACGCCTGCAAAAACATCAGGAATCCCACATTCAAAAGCGGAATAAGCACATATGTTCCAAACAGCATGACTGTGGTAATGTTAAAACCTCCAATGCTTCCTCCAAGAAGATTTACCAGAGTCAGTGTTATTACAAAAAACAATGGAGCTGCAATCAAGACTCCTGTGTAGATATCTGAATATGTTGCAAGCATTTCAGTGTATTTCTGCAGTTCAAGCCTGTATGCATTCATCGCCTCTTCTGATTTCTCCCTCAAGAAGGTTTTTATGTCGGCGCCTGATTCTATGGCTGAAACAAGCCCTTCGAGCATTTCTTTAAACTGCGGGGAAGGAGTGGTTGCCGCAACTGATTTTATGGCAGTTGAGAGGTCAAAGCCGAATACCTCTATGTAATCGACAATTCTTTCAAACTCCTTTGAAACCTCTTCGTATTCCCTTGTGTTGGCTATGAGCTTGAAAATGGTTATCGGAGGGCTTCCCGATGCTGCAACAGCAGCCATGTGGTTTACAGCAAACGGCATGTTTGCTTTTATGCTTCTGGTGCGGCTCCTGACCTCAAGCTTTGGATAGAGATAGAAAAATAGAAATGATGTTATTGCAGCAATCAGTCCGACTCCCAATCCTTTTACTAAAGTGAGATAAAGCGGATTATACAATATATAAAATACTATCGTTGATGCTATGAAGGATATAACAAATGAAGCGATTGTGAAAAGCACCATCAGGTTTATGTAGGTGTTGGAGAGCATTCTGATATTGGCGCTTCTTAGATTATTGTAGAAATTCTTGAAAAAGACAGGGAACGTGTCTAATAATTCTGCGCTTATCCTTTTGACGCTGATGTTGGCTATTGCAGCAAGTGTAGAGGGCTTGTATGACGAATAAACCCTTTCTTTCTCTATTATCTTCTTTATTCTTTCTGCCTCTTTTTTCAGATAGGTCTTTTCAAGGATTTCCTTTCTCTCCTCAGGAAGGAGCTCGACTGTCAGCGGTATCGCCTCTTCTGCGCCGATGAACTTCTGTTCCTCTTCCAGCCGCTTCTTTAATTTCTTGAAGAGCCCGATATTTAATATTCCGGAAAAAACACTTTCTCTCCTCAATTCAGTTTTTTCAGCAAAGATGCTTTTCTTCTTTTTCAGTTTTACAGGGCTTATGCTTATTTTTTTGGGAGCCTTTGTTCTACGAATTCCTGTTTGCACTGCTCTTCCTGCTTCCGCAATCTTTCTGCCTTCTTTCCCTGACAGCAGGGCATAGGCAGATGCGAAAACAATTGCAATCGGCGTTACAATCGCCCTGCCTACTGACTTGAATATTTCAAAAGCGCTTTTGCGTTTTTGCTCAGCCCTTATTCTTTCCTCTTCTATTTCCTTTAATTGAAGCTTTTTTTGTTCCTCAATCCTCTCTTTGTCTGTTTTTTCTTTTTCAGGAATTTTGACAAAGCCCCATTCCACTGTTTTTTCTGCAGCCAGCTCCCTTGCCCTTCTCTCCGCCATCTTTCTTGCCAATTTTTCTCTCTCTTCCCTTTCTCTTATTTTTTTCAGATTTTCTTTCAGCTGGGCATAAGCGCGTTCGTTATAGAACAAATAAAAGATTCTGTCATTGAAATAGTTGATTTTGCCTATGACAGAATCAATGTATATGTCATAATCTTCTATCGCTTCTCTTTTTGTTTTCCCTCTCACCACTGCGTCCATTCTTTCCTTGAACTCAAAATAGCCGTATTTTTTCTGCTGATATTCGCTTTCCAGACGCTCGATATCAGCTAAAAAATTTTCCCTGAACTTATAGCTGGTTTTTAGCTCATAAAAAAGCTCAGAAACCTTTGCCAGCCATTCCGTTGCCTTTTTTATTTCAAACTCTGGCACATTTTGTGCAGATTCCAAATCCTGCACATCCAAATCTTTTCTGTAACTTGCCATTTTTGATTATTTGATTTTTTCTTACAGCACACTCTTTTCTGAAAACTTCTTCAGAAGTGCCTTGAGTTCAAGGCATTCTTCCAGTATTTCCTTTTTAACAACAAGCAGGCGCCTGGATATGACCTGTACATCAGTCTCATCAGAAGCGCCTACTGAATAGACATCAGGAGAGGCGTTTCTCAGTTCCTCATAGATTTTTATCAAAGAATCTACTCTTTGAATGCTCTGATTAATATCTTCAAGCCATGAAGATGGCTCCTCAACTTTTTCAGGTTTCATTTCTTACGCCCATAAAACTCTTAAAACTAACTTTTCAAACTCCATAAAAATTTTCAAACCTTTTGTATGCTCTGTTTACCTACTTTTTGTTATGCTTTGTTTATTTGTTATGTTTTGTTTGCCTATTTTTTGTTGTGCTTTGTTCACTTTTTGTTTCTCCACTTTCTTCTGTCTTCGATATTCTTATTGTGCTCACTTTCTCATTGTATTTATTCCACAATGCCGTATTCCCTCAAAACTTCTGCTGAATTTTTGTAATATTTGTTCATCACGTTGCTGAAGGTTCTGTACTCAATATTTTTTCCTGCAGCAATTTTTTTGAAAAGTGCTGTTCTGAGAGTGATTTCCCTGTAGATTTTATCTATGCTTTTGCCTATCTTCTTGCTCATCTTCTCGAAGATGTAGGAATTTTTTGAAAAAATGAACTCGTCATTAAAGGCGTCCCACACAACTATGTCATTGGCATCAACGACTCCTGCCTGCTGCTTAACGCTCTTTATTTCCTTGATTCCGACAAGCCTTCTTATATTGCGCTTAGGGTCCTTTATGTGCGTAACCATGCAGACAGCGTCCATGCATTCTATCAGTGAAGCAGGCAGGTTTATCGGGGGGGTTTGAAGCCTCTTTACAAGCCCTTCAATTGAGCCTGCATGGAATGTGCTGTAGCATGGATGCCCTGAAGCCATTCCCTGGAAGAGCACAAAAGTTTCATTTCCCCTGACTTCCCCTACAATTACATAGTCGGGGTTCTGCCTGAATGTTTCTCTGAGCAGCTCAAACATGCTTATCTCTCCATAAGCCTCATCTGCAGCCCCCTTCATGCCGACTCCCACCCTTGAAACAGCAGGTATCCAGTTTGAGTGTGCAAGGTTGAGTTCCCTGGTATCCTCTATGGAGCATATTCTGGCTTCAGAAGGGATGAAGTTCATTATGCTGTTCAGAAATGTGGTCTTTCCTGAAGCAGTTTCTCCAATCACCATTATGTTGAACTTGTTCTGCACAAGCATAGACAAGTAGGCGAATGCTTCTGCTGATGCGGTATTGTTTCTTATCAAATCGATGGGGGTTAATGGGTCGCTGGTGAATTTTCTTATTGTGAATGTCGGCCCTCTCGTTGTTATATCCTTTGCATATGTCGCATTTACTCTTGAGCCGTCAGGAAGCGCTCCATCAAGCAACGGCTTTGCGTAGGAAACATATTTGCCGCTCTTCTGTGCAAGCTTCTCAACAAAATTTGACAGTTCTGCACCGCTTCTGAATATAACATTTGTCCTCAGGTTTTCATACTTCCTGTGGACAATGTATATGGGAAGATTCACGCCGTTGCACTCAATATCTTCTATGTAATAATCATTAAGCAGAGGCTCAATCTGATTTAAGCCTACAGAATTCCTGTAAACATAGTACATTATCCTGGTGTAGCTCTTTTCTGAAAGCTTTGCTCCAAGTTCTGAAAGTATCGACTGTACATTCTTCTCCAAATATTCTATCACCATTCTGGAATTTTTTATCTTTGCGAGGCTGACGTTGACTGTTTCTTCAAGTCCTATCATTAGCAGTTTCAGCAGTTCTTTCTCTGTGTCAGAAAGCAGATGCTCCTCCACGTCATACAGAAGCTCTTGGGTTGTTTCATTCCAATAGATGTGAGCAAAGGCATATGGCGGGATCAGCGGATATCTCACATCTATGTTTTGAATGTCTTTGAAAGCAGGCAGGGGAATTATTCTTGGTTTAAGGTCGATGGTGAATTTTATCTTTTCTTCAGGCATGTCCTTGGCGTTTATCTTTTCATTCTGGTTCTTCCTTTTTGGGATTTCATCTGCTGGAGGTTCGTCATTTCTCAAAATCTTTTCATTGTTTCTGCCTTCATTCCCTGTTATTCCAATCCTTGATAAGAACGGGTTTGCCATTTTTCCTCTTTTTTCTTTTTTATAAATTATTTTTTTGTCAATCTTCGTAATTATTTTTTAATTAATTTTTTAGTCTTTTTTTATTCTTAATTTGAGATTAATTTTTATGTTTTTTATGCAATTGTTTTTATTTATGGTTTTATTATTTTATTTTTGAATTAATTCTTATTTTAAAATTATTTTTTCATTATTTTTGTTTTTTTATTTATCATCAATTTTTTATTTATCGTCAATCGTTATCTTTTTTATTTTTCTTACAATTTTTATCTCGCAATTTATCATTATTTTTTCTATTCATCATCGTTTTCTTTTTTCTTTGGCCATAAATTATTCTTGTTTTTTCTCTTTTAGCTGTGAATTATCATTATTTTTTTCTTTTCAATTCTCTTTTTCCTTTTTCGTTAACCTTTTCCTAATAAGGCTTTGCAAAAGCCTTAAGGTAAAGCACCAATCCTTTGCGAAAGCATTGATGGAAAGCATTTAAGTTGGGCATTCTTTCAGAAGCTCAACGAACTATGTTCTTCACGCTTTCTTTTTCCGTGTGACTTGCGTAGCAATGTCACACTTGCTCTTGCGTGTCGACTGAGCGTAACCAAGGGATTTGCCTAATCCCGTAAATGGACTTAAGTGGGATATTCACTGCGTGAAATCCCACGAACTACTCCTCCTCGTGTTGGTTTTTCCGTTTGCTCTTGCGTGTCGACTGAGCGTAACCAGTCGAGCGTAACCAATTATTTTATACATGAATGGGAGGTAAAAATGATTTTTGGGTTTTGGTTTTGAATTATTTTTTCTTTAGCTATGAATTATTGTTTTTTTTCCTCTTTCTTTTTCTTTTAGCTATGGAGTATTTTTTATCCTCTTTATTTCATCCTTAGATTAAGCACTTTTGCTGTTAAAAAATCAGCGCCGCTGTCCAACGCTAATTCAAGAGTGTAGTTGTATTTTGTTGAGTTTATCTCTGCTCTAAGCACAGCAGAGCCGAGATAATTGCCTTCTTCCATGAGCGTGGTGCTTCCTGTTCCCATTGATGAAGAAGCATCGCTACCTATTGCGAAAGTGAATGTTCCGGCAACAGTGCTATTCTGCTCCTTTAATTCGATATAATTTATCAGTTTGGAGGTGTTTATTTCAGTGCTGCAATTCTGAAGAGTTTTGTTTACATTTCCAAACTGCGTTATATTGACCTTTATTCTTGAATTCTCGAGTATGTAATAGCAGCTGTCATCTGATTCTGTTGCAGAGACTGTTTCCTCTGAGCTTGTGCCAAGTATTATCAAATTTCCCATGTTTATCTTTGAGCGCGGCTCAACAAGCTTTGAGCTGGTCTCAAATTTCCACCCGAATATGCTGTCCTTCACATACAGGTTGCCTTTGCTTATGTCAATTGGCACCACTCTTTGGGAGCCGGGGCCCCCTTCTGAGACGTCAGTTATGTATTTGTCAAGCATCAGCATTGCGTCTGTTGTTTTTGAAAATGCTGTTCTGTCCCTCAAATTGTTTATTATTGGAGTTCCTGCCTCAAGCAGGATGGTGACTGCTATTACTGTTATCAAAATATAGAGCACTGCAGATACCCAAATCTGCCCTCTTCTCTTTCCTATTTTATTTGGCATTCCATTCATTTTCGGTTTTTTATTTCTTTTTTGCTTCTTCTTTTGTCCTTCAGCTTCACCTTGATTTAGCTTACCTCAATTAATCTTTTAGCCTACATCAAAGGTTTTTGCATTGATTTTTTGACATCCTGCTGAAAACACTGAAAAGCTTTTTTCAATGCTGAAATTTTCCAGCACCACTTTTCTTTCTGCTCTTCTGTAAAAATTGCTGAAATTCACATACCTTATTTTCTCATCCGCACTGTCTGAAGCCACGCCAATGCTTGTTATTTCATCGCCGTAGGTGTTTTTTATTTCAAAGCTAAGCACCTTGTTCGTGTAATTGATGCTTCCTTCTTCCACTTCAAAGACAAATCTTGTGCAGTAAATGCTAGGATTTGTTCCTGAAACAGTCGCTTCAGCCCCTTTGAAAATAGACAAGCTCGTAAGGATCATATATGCTGTCAGTATCAAAAATACCGCAAACAAAACCACAAGTGGCCAGTTACTTTTTTTCTTAGGCATTTTACATAATCCTCCGAAAAATGTCTTTATCTCTTTCTTATGTTTCTTGATGTCTGCTTTGTTCGATTCGTCTATTTCTCTGGTTTGTCTATTTCTCGTCTATTTCTTTAGTCTATCTAGTTCTTCCTTACGAACTGCACTCAGTCAATTCTGTTGATTCTTTTACCAGGTTCTGGTCAGGACACGGCATGTTTATGCCCTTTATCGCTATCTTCGGTGTTATTATTATCTGGCTGAAGTTTCCATAAGCAGCAGTGTCAAAAGTGATATTCTTTCTTATTATCTGTGCCCTTCCCAAACTCGAATTTGGCAATGAACTGTTCGTGTAAATTCCACCAGCTCCGATCACCTGCACTTCGAGTTCGCTTATGTTAACTGTTCCACTGTTTTTTATCATAAAGCGGACATAGTTGTTGCTGTTGTTGTAGCATATCTGCGGCACTCCTCCTATTTCAACTGCCTTTAGCGAAACGTCCATGCTGCATGCAACATCTACATCAGATTTTGATTTTGCATACGATGTTGTTTCCTCAACATAGGTTCTTCCCCAGTTCATAACCACTGCTCCTAATGCAACTGCAAATGCTATCAGCAGAACTGTGGCAATCAACGGTGAAACTCCTGCTTTGTTCCTGAATATTTTTGGCGCTCTTGTCATCTTAATCACCTCCTTCCATTCTCTTAAGCGTATTTATTATCTTGTCAAGATTTTTTTCCTCCTTACTCATTATAGTTATGTAAGGAAGAGTGCCTATGATAAGAACGCACAGCCCCATGCCTATCAGCACGTTCAGAAAATTCCTGCTTATATACTGGTTGACAAAGCCAATAACCGCTATGAAAAGAAATGAGAAATACAAAAATACTGCCTTGTCCAGCACCATTATTGACTTTTCCCTATTGAGCCTTGACTTTTCTATCTCAATATCAATGATTTTTTCTTCGATCTGATTTCTTTTATCCGAATTTTTTTTGCTCATTCTTATCACCTCTTTTTTAACAATATGTTACGTTAGAATATTGAACTTCCTTTTCAGGGCAAACTATCCATTTGCTGCTTTTGTATATTGCTGGAATTGCGCTAATTGTTGAGATTGTGCCCTGCTTCAGCACTTCAACATTTATGGTTTTTCCGACATCGAGCGTGAATATCTTCTCTCTTGATTCGCCATTTCCAAAGATGTCGTACAAGCCGAAAATCACCTTGTCTATTTTTAAATCTTTCCTGTTCGCTATATCAACATAAATCACATTGTCCAACTGGCATGCTGCTGTTATCTGCAGTGCAACTGCATCGCACTCTGCCTTGCCTGCCCTGGTTTCAACATCTGATGCAGATGATGTTGCATAGCTGGTGCTCCACCTGTAGACAATAACTCCTAAAACTATCATAAAAGCAGTTATCAGCACCCATGATATCCACACTTCAATTCCTTTCTTATTTTTACAAAATCTGTTTAAGCTATTTTTTCTGTTCAATTCATCACCTCTTTTTTATATGTTAATTTTTTTATGCGTTAATTTTTTTTCTTTTATCATAAATTTATTTTTGCATGATTATACGATTATTATTCTTTTTTTTATTTTATCAAATTTCAATTATTTTTTAGCTTAACATTTTTACTTTATTTTTATTCTGAGTTTTTTTATCTGTTATGGCTTTTATCTGTTATAGGCATATATGTCTGTCTCATTATTTTTTTCTGAAGCAAAAAGCACCTTCAGCTCAAGGTTTCTTCCTGTAATGTTGAAGTCATAGCTTGTTCCGTCAAGCACAATCCTTATCTTGCTTATTCCGTCTTTGTTTTCTATGTGCTCGCCCTTCACATAAGCTGTCCATTCTGTTGTTGCATTGGTGAATGTTACGCTCAAATTTTTATTTTCTGAATTTGCAGCACTGATGCTGATGTTATTATGCAAGTATACATTGTCATTCCATACTAAGGCATAAAAAATTCCAAAGCCCTTGTTCCTTGTTCTTGCATAATTTATGAAATAGCCAGTAAAATTGCTCAGTTGGGCACTGACATTCCCTTCATTATAGACTGCATTGTCAATTACTGACGCAGATTCTCTTATGAACTCCGCATAAATTTCTTTAAAATCATTCTTTGTGGGAATCTGGACTCTGCTGTATCCTGAGTATATGCTGTATGCGAGCACGCACAGGATTATGGCCCCGAATATGTAAAACTGTCCTTTCCTTTTGAGACATATTCGTGTTTTTGGTGTTCCCATTTCTGATATTCCTGTTTTTCTTGATGTTCCTTTTTTCTTCTTCGTTTTTTTAATTTTTTAATGCATTCCGCATTCAAACTAAATCATTTGAACTGATTTTTTTAAACTGAATTATTTATTTGCCTGATTTTTTTTGTTATTATCAAACTGTGTTATTCAAGGCGCTGTATTCAAACCGTGGTTATGCTTATATTCGCCTTTCCATCAGCAGTAAGCCCGTTGTTCCTTATTATTATCCTGTAAGTTCCGGGATTCAGTGTTTTATCTCCTGTTATCGTGATGTAAGGATACACTAATTCTGCATTAACAATATATTTTTCCTTCTCGATTCTGTAGCCAAAAGAAGGCATGATAAGATTTATGAATTGCCCAGTTTTCAGATAATTCTGCCTGTCTTCTGGATTTGCATTCGGCTTTGTTACAAAGATGAAGGCATTTCCTCCAGTGTCCAGCGCAATGTCCAAGCTGCTGCCTGTTGAATTTGAAGTGTCTACCTTGCTGCTGTCAGATGCAAGGCCAATTGTGCGATCAGCTTCAGATACATAGGTCATTTTTTCTCTGTTTACAGGCGCTGAAAGCGGAGTGCTGTATGTTATCTGCAGGTTGAAGTTTGTTACGCTCATTGTCGTAGCGCTGCTTTCAATGTTGTCAACCATGAGAACAACAGAGTAATCCTTTGCAATTGACGGGGCTATGAATGAGACGGTGTAGTTTCCATTGCCATTGTCATTGATAACAAAGTCATTTATGTAGGAATTGTCTATTCTGACCTTGAACCTGTCTTTTGAAATTTCTCCAATATTTGTTTCCGAGCTCTTCACTCTCACATCAAAATATGCGCGCTGATTCGCATAGAAACTTGTAGTGCTTGAAATTACACTTATTGAAGTAGGGCTTAATGCTGTATTCACAGTGAATGAGATTGTGTCTGAAGCCTGATTTCCTACAAGGTCTCTACAAACTATTGTATAGCTCGGACTTTGGCCGTTCAATACAGTTACCTTTGCCTCGTGATGCGTATCATTCGTGTATGCAAAGAGGTTGTTGTCATAATAGCAGTTCGCCTGCTCATCGGTTTTGACTACGAGAATCGGCTGTGTGCTGATTACTGTTCCAACAGGCTTCTTGATTATACTTGGAGGCAGATTATCATAAGTGACTCCTGCCTGGTCTGAGTCCAAGCCGATATTTCCAGCTTCATCCTTTGCCTTAACAGTAGCATGATATGTTACCCCATTTAACGCGCTTATCGAGTAGGCAGTAACATTTCCAATCCAGGTATTATTATTGATATAAGCGCCGGTGTCTGTCCTTATTATTGTAATATAATATCCCAAAACTCCGCTTGAATAATCCATAGAAACATTCCATCTGAATGTTATATTGCCCTCTGTTGAATTCTGGGTTGGCGACAGCATGAACGGAATTGTTGGCGGGGTGGTATCTGCTTTTATTGTGTAATGCATCGGGCTTCCCCAGTTGCCTGCCCTGTCTTTTGCCCTTACGTGAAAATAATATGTGCCGTCTGCCAGGTTTGAGTATGTTTTGCTTGTCTCATTCTCAAGCGCGCTTAAATTCCCCTCGGGCGTTGTATCAGGAACTGTTTCATTATTTGAGTCAAGGATGTAGCTATATGCCGCAATCCCGCTGCTCACTCCGCCGCCTGCCGGATCAGCAGCACTCCAGTTCAGATAAGGCGAACTTAAATTTGTCCAGGTGTCATTTACAAAATCGCTCTGCACCAGTGTGATAACTGGGAATGTGATGTCTATAACAATTCCGTCAGAGCATACTGCAGTGCTGTTTATGAAATAGGCGTTCTGGGCAATCACGCAGATGGTATAATTTCTTCCCTGGTAAAGGGTCAGATTGGTGACTGTTGCTTCTGTATTTTCAAGAGCGTCCTGCCAACCGCAGCTTCCTGAAATCTCAACACAGTTGCCAAGAGTGTCATTTATCTTGTAAAGATAGAAAACCTTTGATTCCCTGTCAAAAGCGCTCCACCTTGCATGCAGCGAGGTATTGGTGTTTGTATAATCGCCGTCATCGGTCACAGCAAGATCAGTTGGCGGTGTCAAATCATAAATCCCTTCCTGCAGTATTATCGTATCAGAAGCATTTTTTGTGTTTCCTGCATTATCCTTTACCTCATAATACGATGTCTTTGTTCCATTTCCTAAAGACAAATACCATGTCTTTGTTCTGCTGCATGCTTCCCAATCGCTCCAGGATAAATCCTCATTTGAGTATCTGCATTCTTTCACGCCGTTTGCGTCAGAATAGCTCAGATTCAGCACAACATTCCTTACGCTGGTTGTATCATCCCCTCCGTTGATTAGTATTGATGCATCAGGCGGTGTATTATCAATTATTATAATTGCTGTTGGTGAAAATCTGTTGCCGTAATCATCTGAAACAACTGCTGAAATGTTATAAATGCCATCTGCCGCATCTGTGTTGCCCATGGTGTAATTTGCTGTATAAACTGCATCGTTTGCTTTTACATCTGGAGCTATTCCATTGTCATAAAGAGCTATGTCAGAGGATGCAGAACTGTCTATTCTCTGAAGCTCTGAAGCATTAATCATTACATTATAACCGGTTTTGTCGCCTGAATAAGTAAAGGTGGTGGTTGAGCCATTTCTTAGGATGCTTGGATTTGCAGCCAAAATACCAATGGGTGCTTTATTACTGACTTGCACAATGACTTCATTTGAATAACCGAGATTTCCAGCATTATCCGTGTCTCTTATTCTTATTGTGTGGGCGCCGTCTGCCAGTGAACTTGTATCCCATAGATGTGTTGATATAGTGTCAGTGCTAATATATGCTGCTCCGTCAATACTTATTTCTGGACTGTTTTCCGCTCCTGAAAATGTTATATTGAATGTTCCATTGACTCTTGAGCCAGTTGTCGGATAGCTTATTGTTATTTCAGGTGGCATGGTGTCAAGAATTATTGAATCACTAACTATTACTGTGTTTCCTGCATTATCCTTTACCTCATAATTTATCGTTTTTGTTCCATCGCCGCTGCTCAGAGTCCATGTCTTTTCTGATACGCACGGTTCCCATTCTGTGAACT
>Ga0172363_10002801_pt1 | contig 14103 bp, 12 predicted proteins | sample LakKivs2_kivu2a2_FD_114541 | JGI IMG/M metagenome (GOLD analysis project Ga0172363, IMG submission 114541) | Sediment microbial communities from Lake Kivu, Rwanda - Sediment s2_kivu2a2 | ecosystem: Environmental > Aquatic > Freshwater > Lake > Sediment | place: Rwanda: Western Province, Lake... | reverse complement strand
TCTCCGCAGACTTTTGGAAATTATATATTGCTGGTCTTGCCAGTCGTATTTGGACTGTCTTTTCATAGTAATAATAGAAGAGAGAAGCGTTGGTTACAATTGTCGGGTTTGATTGTCCTGACTGCAATAATCTTTTCCTACACGAGGGGTGTCTGGCTTGGTTTAATTGGCGGATTGATTTTTATGGCTATTTTGAGGAGTAAAAAATTTCTCCTTTCTGTTTTAACTGCAATAGTAGTTGGTTGTCTGCTCCTTACGTTTATACCCTCCTCCAAGCTTACTCGAAGAGTAGTGGGGACTTTGACATCCGAGCGTCCCGTTGGAGATAGGATATATTTTTGGGAGGGTAGTTTGAAAATAATAAGAGATTATCCAATTACGGGACTGGGATGGGAAGGTTTTGGATTAGTGTATCCAGAGTATAAGCCAGCTGAAGGTCGCCAGTTAGTCTCTAATGCCCACAACAATTTTATAGATATGGCTGTTGACAGTGGACTTTTGGGATTAGGCATATTTATCTGGCTTTTAGTAACTATTTACAAGGTTGGTTTTCAGATTTTTAAGAAATTGGAGGAGGGATATTTTAAAGGGATTGCCTGGGGATTTCTGGGGTCGCTTACCGCTTTTCTAATTGCTGGATTGAGTCAATATAACTTTGGCGATTCAGAAGTAGTTATGCTTTTCTATTTCCTTCTTGGTATGGTAATGGTTATTCCCAGGATAAAAGAAGCGAAAAGTGTTGATTAATCCTCCCTTTCGGGAGGACTCCAACCCTCGCTTTCGGGAGGACTCCAAACAAGGAAAAATTGAATATATGAGTTAAGAACCCAGTTATTTGAAAAAGGACTTGACAAATAACTGGGTTTATTGTAATATTACTTGTAGAAATTAGAAAGGGAAACTAATGTTATATCCCAGACTATTAAAAAAGCAGATTTTGGAATATTTTCCTGACAAGGAGGCGGTTGTTATTCTTGGGGCTAGACAAGTCGGCAAGACTTCCTTGATGCAACTTATGAGGATAGAGATAGAGAAGGAGTATCCTTGCTTTTACTTCGATCTGGAAAGGCCTGAGGATTTAGAGAAAGTAGAGATGCCAGTTGAGGAATTTTTGCATTATTTGGAGGTTATTGGCGGAAAGACTGAAAAGCGAAGTGTAGTTTTTATAGATGAAATACACTACCTTTCTGACCCAGCAAAGTTTATTAAACTTCTCGTAGACCATTATTCGCAAAAGATAAAATTGATTATAAGTGGTTCTTCCAGTTTAGAGATAAAGAAGAAATTCAAGGAGAGTCTTGTGGGGAGAAAATTGGTTTTTCGTCTCTATCCCTTGAACTTCCGGGAATTTCTCATCTTTAAAGAAAAGGAAAAATTGGCTAGACTTTTGCCAGAAGATCCATTTAAATCTGACTTAAAGGAAGATGAAACAAAGTTTTTTACTAATGAATATAGAGAAGAGTTTAAAGAATTTCTCGTTTTTGGAGGATATCCGCGGATAGTTCTTGCTTCGGGTATAGAAAAAAAAGGGAAAATTTTAGAGGAAATAGTTACTTCTTATGTCTTTAAAGATATACGCAGCCTTTTTCACATAGAAGATATTGCAAAATTCAACAAGATGGTAAAACTGCTGGCTATGAATACTGGCAGTCTTTTGAATTTTTCTTCCCTGTCTATAGCCTCGGCCGTATCTCGTTATTTAATTTCTCAATATATCACTGTGTTGGAGAATACCTATATCTTAGACCTAATTTCCCCATATTTTACTAATAAGAAGAAAGAAGTAGTTAAAAATCCCAAGGTATATTTTTCTGACAACGGATTGCGGAATTATATAGTGGGAGATCTTAGTATGAGTTTGGAAAGACAGGACATTGGATGCTTGTTTGAGAATGCAGTGTTTGCAGGATTAAAAAAGCAGACAAGAACAATAGAAAACGTCCATTTCTGGCGAACTCAAAATAAAGCAGAAATAGATTTCATTCTAGAAAGGGAAGGAAGACTTTATCCTATAGAGGTGAATATGGCTGGCAAACCGACTCGTGCTCTTTATGCATTTATGGGGTCTTACAAGATAAAGGAAGGTTATGTGGTTTACTCGGGTCCTTATTGTAAAAGAAACAATATTAATTTCTTACCTATATGGTGGATAACTTAGTGAAAAAAGGGAAAAGGGGACAGGCTACTTTTTTACAAACAATAGGCGAGACGGTTGCAGAAAAGATATTTGGTTGCATATCTTATAATTTTACAATTTGTATGTTGTGAAATACTTGACAATACACCTTTTATAGTGTACATTTATGGTGTTATATCTTATGTGCTATATTATACCCAACGGGTATAATCCGTTACATATAATATAAGCAGGGAATTTTATGAAAGAAACGAAAACTTTAGGTAAATTAAGTTCAAAATTGTTGCAGGTGATGAAAAAAAATAACCGGCTTATCTTTTCGGTGGGTGAGGCGGAACGAATTTTAGACAAACCAAAACAGAAAACTGCTGTTTTTTTAGGTAAATTGGTAAGAAGGGGAATACTTAATCGGCTTAAGGCAGGAAAGTACCTTATTGTTCCACTGGAAATAGATAAAAGTAGAGAATATTTAGAGAATTGGTATCTTGTAGCTCGAGAATTAGCACGGCCTCGTAAGTATTATATTTCTCACTATAGCGCCATGGTTCTCCACAATATGACCACTCAGCCAGTTGTTAGGGTTTATACGAGTGTACCTGCCCGCATTCGCAGTGGATATGTTTCTGGGATCTACTTCTATTTTGTTTATTGTAATAGAAAAAAATTCTGGGGAATCTTTGAGAAATGGATTACCAAACAGGAAAAGGTTATAGTTAGTGAACTGGAAAGGACAATTCTGGATTGTTTGGAACGACCTGATTTGTGTGGTGGTATCAGTGAAATTGCTAAAGGAATTTGGATAAAGAGGAAAGAAATAGATTATCAGAAACTTGTGAGATACGCCGAGAAATTGAATGTTCAAGCGGTCGTCAAGAGGCTGGGGTTTATTTTGGAACTTTATAGACTGGGAGATGAGGCAATTATAAATTCATTGCGAAGAAATATTCAGAACAGTCTTAGTTATATAGTTCTTGACCCAACACTTTCGGCCAGGGGTAAACATCGCTCTCGCTGGAAGGTTTTGATTAATAGTCCTGAGGAAGAGTTAAAACAGGTCATCTGGACATAGTAATGGTTCCTTTTTCTGAAATCGAAACCCTTGCTGGTAAATTTGGGGTCCCCAGAGAGACAATCGAGAAAGATTATTGTTTGACTTGGTTTCTTTTTGGGTTAACTGAATCCACTCTATTGGAAGATATAATCTTCTACGGCGGCACGGCACTTAAGAAAATGTATTTTTCGGATTACAGATTCTCTGAGGATTTGGATTTGGCCTCGGGAAAATATTTAGAAGAGCAGCAAATCCTAAATAGCTTGGAGAAAATTTATAAGTATATAAAAGAAAGAGCGAACATAGATTTTGAAACGATTCAAGAGAGTCTAATTTCTGAAAGAGACCGGCTACAATTTTTCGTGGGATATGAGGGATTTCCTGAACTTGCCGGATTAAAGCAATTTAGGATAGACTTGGTAAGAAATGTTGAAGATATAGAATTGGCAGTTTATAGAAAAATTCTTTCGAACTATAGCGATATGAGAGGATTTAAAAAAGAGTTAAAGGTTTATACCCTTGAGACTATGTTTGTAGATAAGTTAGGCATGATATTAGATAGCAGCCGCTCTGAGCCCCGGGATATCTACGATCTATGGTATCTTTTGAAAAGAGGGCGATTAAATCTATCCAAAATTAAAGAGCTCTTTAAGAAACGGTGTGGGTTTCTTCTTCCACTTGAGGCTGTTGAATCCAGTATTAAGAGTGATTTATATAAAAAACGCTGGCGTCAGCGTTTGGCTAATCAGATACATAAACTACCCGATATAGAAGTTGTAGTGACAGAAATAGAGGAAAATTTAAGAGAGAAATTATGAAAATACTGGTGACAGGAGGGGCGGGGTTCATCGGGTCTAATGTCGTTGATGCCTATATTGAAAAGGGATATGAAGTCATTGTTGTGGATGACTTATCGTCAGGGAAGAAAGAGAACCTGAATAAGAAAGCAAAGTTCTACAAGGTAGATATTTGTGATAGGTCACTGGAGGAAGTTTTTAAAGAAGAAAAAATTGATATTGTTAATCATCATGCAGCCCAGGTTGATGTGAGAAAATCCATAGCTGACCCTGCCCTTGATGCCCGGGTTAATATAGAGGGTTCGCTTCATATTTTAGAAAGTTGTCGAAAGTACGAAATTAAGAAGATAATTTTTGCTTCCAGTGGTGGCGTAATTTATGGTGAGTGTGGCAGTCGCCCTCCAAATGAAGATTCTCCTGTCTCTCCTATTTCTCCTTATGGTGTAAGTAAGTATGCCATGGAGTGTTACCTGTCCAGTTATGAAAAAATATATGGTTTAAAATATACTGCACTTCGCTATGGAAACGTTTACGGTCCCCGGCAGGACCCTTATGGTGAAGCTGGGGTTGTGGCAATCTTTTCCGGAAAGATGCTTAATAGCGAAGAAGTTAATATTTTTGGCGATGGAGAACAAGTGCGCGATTACGTCTACGTAGGAGATGTAGTGAAGGCAAATATTTTATGTCTGGAAAGCGGCAACAATGAGATATTTAATATTGGTACAAGTAAATTTACCTCGGTGAATCAGTTATTTTCAGAAATGAAGGAATTGACCCACTACTCTAAAGAGGCAGTATATAAACCTTCCAGGGCGGGAGAGTTAATCAGGAGTTCTCTTGATGTGGGGAAGGCAGAGCAAAAGCTTGGCTGGAAAGCGGAAGTAAATCTTAGAGAAGGATTGAAAAAGACAATAGATTTTTTTAGAGGAAAGACCTTGACATAAACCATACAATGATGTATCATTTCTGTAAATAACAAAAAATTGTTATTTACAGAAATGAAATACAAAGAATTTAAGGATAAAATTCAGAAGTATCCTATCTTTTCCAGTAGCCATCTCGCCGTCCTTACAGATAATGAGCAGGTGCTTCGTAACCAGTTAGCCCAATGGCGGAGCCAGGGTTTAGTATTATGCCTGAAAAAGGGGTTGTATGTCTTAAACAAGGAAGACAGAAAGATAAACCCCTCGCGTCCTTTTATTGCCAGTCAATTGCTTTCCCCTTCTTACCTCAGTACTGAATATGCGTTGTCTTTCTATGACCTTATTCCAGAAAAAGTAGAGGATGTTACCTCTGTTACCACAAAGAAGACATCAACTTTCCAAAATGATTTTGGAACTTTTCGTTATCAACATATTGATGTAACCTGTTTTGTTGGGTTTAAAGAGACGAAAGATGAAAATGGCTATCCTTTCTTTATTGCTGAACCAGAGAAGGCTATTGTTGACTTTTTGTATTTGAATCTTTCCAATTTTTCTGAAAACGATGTTAATATCTTCAGGGAGTCATATCGATTTCAAAATCTATCTGAGCTGGGAGGGCAGAGAATTAAAATGTTTGCTGAAGTTTTTAATAACAAGAAACTTCTGAATGTGGTTCACTCTTTCTGCGAATTTATGAAGGCGGAATAGCCGATGCTTGATATTATTAAGGATCATTTAAATGAAAGATTAAGTAAAGAAGAAAAAATTCATCTTGTGAGAGAAGATTTACAAGTGATTATCTTAAAGATTCTTTACGACCTTGGAATGTTTAGGCACTTGGCATTTGTGGGTGGGACTGCCTTGAGAATTCTTTTTGGTTTGAGACGTTTTTCTGAAGACCTCGATTTCTCTCTAATTCTGAAAAAAGGTTATAATTTCAATAAGTTTTCAACAGCCATTGAATACCAATTAAAAAAGTACGGGTTGAGTGTCGATGTGAAAAAAAGTGACCTTAAGATAGTACAAAGGGCAATGTTTAGGTTCAAAAATATTTTGGTGAGCTTAGGGTTATCTGATATGAAAGAGCAAAAATTATCTATCGGGCTGGAAATAGATGCTCGACCACCAGAGGGCTGGAAAACAGATATTTCTCTGCTTAGCAAAGTTTTCGTCTTTACGGTAATTCACTATGACCTTCCGTCTCTTTATGCAACAAAGCTCCACGCCTGTTTTTTCAGAAAGTACGTAAAGGGAAGAGATTTTTATGACCTAGTATGGTATTTAGGAAAGAAAATTTTGCCAAATTTTCTTTTGTTAAATAATGCTATTGCTCAGACAGAAGATAAAAAAGTAGTTGTTACAGAAAAGAATTTTGAAGAATTTTTACTAGAAAAAATGGCGAGGGTCGATTTTGCCAAAGTCAGGAAGGATGTTGAACGCTTTTTAGTTGATAAAGAAGAATTAAAATTATTGAATAAAGACCTGATTAAAGAATTGCTGACTAAATGAGAAAGGTACTAAAATGGTAGTTAAAGCTGTAATTATGGCAGGAGGAAAAGGAGAGAGGTTCTGGCCTTTAAGTAGAGAGAAATTCCCTAAACAACTTCTTTCCCTCACCGGAAAGAAGAGTCTCCTGCAGGAGACTGTAGAGAGAATCCAGCCACTTATTCCTCCTCGAGACATTCTTGTGGTAACCAGGCGTCCCCTGGCGAGACTCATTGAGCGCCAGCTTCCCCAGGTGCCCAGAAGAAACATAATCTCTGAGCCAGTAGGGAGAAATACTGGACCCTGTATTTGCCTGGCAACGAAAAAGATTAAGGAAGATGCGATTATGATTGTTTTGCCAGCAGACCATATAATTAAGCCGCGAGGGAAATTTCTGGATACTTTGAAAAAAGCAATTACTCTTGCTGGAGAAACGGGAAATCTAATTACTATTGGTGTTAAACCAATATATCCGGTAACCGGTTACGGATACATAGAGGCGGGGAATAAAGAGAAACATCAAGCATTTAGAGTCAGAAGATTTGTGGAGAAGCCGGATAAGAAGAAAGCCGAAAGGTTCATTAAGACCGGTAGATTTTTCTGGAATAGCGGAATGTTCGTATGGAAGAAGTCGGTTATTCTGGAGGCAATAAGGAAGTATATGCCTTCGCTCTACCAGAGATTGCAAATGATTTCTTCAAAGAACATAAATAGATTGTATCCTAAATTACCCAATATCTCCATTGATTATGGGATAATGGAGAAAGCAAATAATAGTCTCGTCATTCCTGCCGATTTCTTCTGGGAAGACTTGGGTTCCTGGGAGTCGCTGGATAAATTTCTTCTGCGCGACAGAAAGAAGAACGCTATTGCAGGCAGGGTTTCTGTAATGGATACTGAAAACTGTATAATGGTAAATAAGAAAGGACTCTTATCTACAATTGGTGTATCTAACATAATTATTGTCTCTACAGACGATGTTACTCTGGTCTTTCCCAAAGGAAAAGGTCAACAGGTTAAGAAATTAGTGGAGAAGTTAAAAAGAGACCCGAAATTAAGAAAATATATGTAGGGGTTCGATTCATCGAACCCGCAAAAATGGTCGCTGTCCCTATTTTATGAAAATTAAGTTTGGCACAGACGGATGGAGAGGAGTTATTGCTGACGATTTCACATTTGACAACGTGAGAATCGTTGGCCAGGCGATAGCAGACTACCTAAAAGCAGAAGCGACAGGCGACAAGCAACAAGAGGTGGCGGTGGGGTACGACAATCGCTTTCTTGCTGAGAAATATGCTTCGCTGATTGCTGAAGTACTGTCTGGAAATGGAATCAAAGTTATTCTCAGCGATAAGTCTGTTCCTTCTCCTTGCGTCTCCTTCGCCATAGCCGAGAGGAAATGCGCTGGCGGGGTAATGGTTACTGCCTCGCACAACCCTCCACAATTTTGTGGCATTAAATTTAAGGCTCCCTATGGAGGGTCAGCCACTGAAGAAATTACAAGAAAGATTGAGAAAAATCTTTATGGTAATAAGGTTTCCGAGTCTATTAATCCTGAACTGATAATTGGAGAAGATTTAGTTCCTTCTTACCTTGCCAGGTTGAAATCTTTTATAGATTTTGCTGTTGTTAAAGATGCCGGATTGAAAATTATAGCTGACCCTATGTACGGTGTGGGCAGTAATTACATGGAAGAAATGCTTAAAGATACAAATTGTAGTGTAATTACGATGCATACCCGACGCGATCCACTCTTTGGGGGATTGAATCCAGAGCCGATAAGTGAATATTTGGAGGAATTGAAAGATAAGGTAAAAGAGATGAATGCGGACATTGGTCTGGCGACCGATGGCGATGCTGACAGGATTGGTGTGGTTGATGATGAAGGAAATTATCTTACCCCCCATCAGGTCTTTCCTCTTTTGCTCCTCTATATGATAAGGGAAAAAGGAGAGAAAGGTAAGGTTGTTCAGACTATCTCTCTGGGTTATTTGAGCAATAGAATTGCCAGGAAGTTTAATTTAGAATTTCAGGAAGTTCCCGTCGGTTTTAAGAATGTGGCGAATTTGATGTTAAAGGAAAATATCTTTATTGGCGGAGAAGAGAGCGGTGGATATGGATACCAGGGGTATATTCCGGAGAGGGATGGGTTATTATCCTCACTATTTTTTGTGGAGATGCTGGCAAAGACAAAGAAGAGACTATCGACTCTCTTAAGAGAGATGGAAGAGGAGTTTGGGAAATCGTTTTATAAGAGGGTCGACTTTGAATTAGGGAATACCAGATGGGAAGGTTTAGAGAAACAGCAATTTGTACGGGAACTACATAAGAGGGCACCGAAGAGACTTCTGGATATTCCCGTGAAAGAGATAAAAACGTATGATGGAATTGAGTTCATATTGGAAGATGATAGCTGGTTACTCCTCAGACCTTCTGGCACAGAGCCTGTTTTAAGAGTCTATGCGGAAACGGATGAGCCAGGAAAGACAGAAAAGTTGCTTGCAATCGGGAAAGAAATTCTTTATAATGCTTGAAAACATTCGCTGGCGTGTAAACACACGGCATATAGGTAGCCGCGGGCTTTAGCCTGCGTATGAAACGCACCCTAAAGGGTGCGACTACCCAGGAAATACTGTAATAAGGATAATACTATGAAAGCGATGGTTATGTCTGCGGGAATAGGGACAAGGTTGCGTCCGTTGACTTATAACATCCCCAAGCCAATGTTTCCTATTGTGAATAAACCTGTTCTGGAACATGTTCTGGAACTCTTGAGGAAACATAATATCAAAGAAGTAGTTGTAAATCTTCATGCCCATCAAGCAATGATACGTAACTATTTTGGAGACGGTTCAAAATTGGGTATGAAGATAAACTATTCTGAAGAGAAAAAGTTGATGGGGACAGCGGGTGGGGTAAAGAAGGTAGAACGTTTCTTTGACGATACTTTTCTGGTGATGAGCGGTGACGGCTTGACTAATATTAACTTAAGCGACGTTATAAGTTTTCACAAAAAGAGAAAAGCTTTTGGCACTATGGTTCTTAAACGCGTAGATAGCCATTTTGAATACGGTATTGCCCTGACAAAAAAGGGAGGACATATTAAGCAGTTTGTGGAGAAGCCTGCCTGGAGTAGCGTGTTCAGTAATACAGTGAATACAGGGATTTATATTTTCCAGCCAGAAGTTTTTCGCTATATCCACAGGGCAAAATTCTGTGATTTTGCCAGGGATGTGTGGCCCAAGCTTCTCCAGCGGGGAGAGCGGATATTTGGTTATGAGACGAAGGAGTACTGGTGCGATATTGGCAATTTGCTGGAATATCGCCAGGGGCAGAACGATGCCCTGGAAGGCAAAATAAAATTAGAAATCCCGGGAGAAAGAAAAAATAAGAGCGTGTGGATAGGTAAGGGCACCCAAATTGCTCAGGGCGTGAGAATAAAAGGTCCCTGCGTAATCGGGGAAAATTGCAGGCTCAATAAAAATGCATTCATTGGAGAATTCAGCACAATAGGGAACAACAGCATAATTGGAAAGGGAGTGAGATTGAAAAATTGCATTCTCTGGAACGGTGTCCATGTGCGAAAAAATGTCAAATTGGTGAATTGCATTATCGGCAATAATGCGGATATATCTACGAATATTTCTGTTTATGAAGGGTCGGTAATTAACGTACGAGAGTAAATGAAATTATAAGGGAGGCAAATAGTGAACAAAAGAAATTTCTCTTTCACTTCTGAATCTGTTACCGAAGGGCACCCGGATAAAGTTTGTGACCAGATTTCTGACGCTGTCTTAGATGATGTCATTAGACAAGACCCCGGAGGAAGGGTTGCCTGTGAGACATTTATAACTGTAGGGCTGGTAGTTGTGGGAGGAGAAATCAGTACAAAAGGCTGGGTTGATTTACAGAAATTAGTGCGCAGTCTATTAGCAAATATTGGATATACTAACGCCAAGTATGGATTTGACGCCAAGACCTGTGCCATCTTAAATGCTATTGGCAGGCAGTCAGAAGATATTTCTCAGGGAGTGAACGCAGGAGGGGCTGGTGACCAGGGCTCAATGATTGGTTATGCCTGCAGTGAAACTCCTGAACTGATGCCTTTACCGATTATGTTAGCCCATAGGTTGACGCGCAAGTTGGCTGAGGTCAGAAGGAAGGGTATAATTAATTATCTGGGTCCTGACGGAAAATCACAGGTGACAGTGGAATACCAGAATGGAAAGCCGGTTATGGCTAACCGGGCAGTTATCGCTGCCCAGCATACGGAAGAGGTAGTGGATAAGACGGGGAAAAAGATGACCGAAGAAGCAAAAGAAGAGATTACAAAAAAAGTTATTATTCCTAGTCTCGGTGAATTTTATGACCCTAAGAAAACCAAGTGTTTCATTAATGCGACTGGCAAGTTTCTTATTGGTGGTCCCCAATCGGATACAGGAATGACGGGAAGGAAAATTATTGTGGATACATACGGTGGTATGGCTGCCCATGGCGGTGGCGCTTTCTCCGGTAAAGACCCGACGAAGGTTGACCGTTCTGCCTCTTATATGGCGAGGTATATTGCCAAGAATATTGTAGCTAGTGAGTTGGCGGAAAAGTGTACGGTTCAATTAGCATACGTTATTGGCGTGGCTGAGCCCGTCTGCTTAGATGTTAGCACGTTTGGAACGGGAAAGGTGCCTGAGGAGAGACTGGTGGAACTGGTCAAGAAACACTTTGAACTTACCCCGCAGGGAATGATTAAGACGCTAAATCTTCTAAGGCCGATATATCAGAAAACAGCAGCCTATGGACATTTTGGTAGAGAAGAAGAAGAATTTACCTGGGAGAGAAAGGATAAAGCAAAAGACCTGAAAAAAGAAGCTTAAAATGTAGGGGCGACATTTATGGCGCCCGATGATGCGTGGGTTTAATGAATCAAACCCCACCGAAAAGAGAATGGCTTTAGTAAAACCAAATTTGCCTAAACGAAAGAGAATCCGTCTGAAGAACTACGATTATGCTTCAGAGGGTTATTACTTCGTCACTATTTGCACCTTTGATAAACAACCAAATATTGGCTTATATAATGAAACGGTAGAACAGATTTTATTATCTCTTCCTACTCGATTTCGTAACTTAAAAATAGATTATTATTCTCTACTGCCTACCCATCTTCATGTGATATTTGTGTTTGAAGAGAGGAAAGTGACTCTTGGACAAGTTGTAAGATCCTTTAAGGCATTAGTCAGCAAAGAGACTGGGAAAAAGAATTTTTGGCAAAGAAACTATTATGAACATGTAATAAGAAATGAAGTAGCTCTCTTGAAAATTAGAGAGTACATTCAGAATAATCCGCTAGTAGAAAAAATAAAATTTGAACAATTTTATAAATTGTAGGGGCGACATTTATGGCGCCCCGATTTACCAAATCGGGGTTTGATAAATCAAACCCCTACAAATTAGATGTAGGGGCGACATTTATGGCGCCCCGATGATGTGTGCGGGCTCCAATTTATCGGAGCCCCTACAATGGATTGAAACGATAGGAGGAAAAAGTGAAATACCATATAAAGAATGTAAGGCTTGCGCGGGAGGGAAAACTTCGCATCGAATGGGCTGATAGGGAAATGCCTGTTTTGAGATTAATCAGGCAGAGGTTTAAGAAAGAAAAGCCATTGAGGGGGATACGCATCTCCTGTTGCCTGCACGTTACCAGCGAAACCGCCAACCTGCTGAATACTCTAAAAACTGGCGGAGCAAACGTAGTTCTCTGCGCCTCAAATCCCCTTTCCACCCAGGATCAAGTGGCAGCATCACTGGTGAAAGACTTTGGGATTCCCGTGTTTGCTATCTGTGGCGAAGATAATAAAACATATTACCGGCATATTAGAGCGGCCTTAAATCATAAACCTCACCTGACAATGGACGACGGCGCTGACCTGGTATCCACTTTACATTCCAAGGCTGAGCGTGGAGGAGCTCTTATAAAGAACGTAATTGGCGGGAGTGAAGAGACTACCACAGGAGTGACCCGCCTGAGAAGTATGGAGAGTTCCGGCGTGTTAAGATATCCCATCATTGCAGTAAATGACGCCCAGACCAAGCAATTCTTTGACAATCGCTACGGCACGGGACAATCTACCATTGACGGAATAGTCCGGGCAACCAATGTCTTGTTAGCAGGAAAGAATTTTGTTGTCTGTGGCTACGGCTGGTGCGGAAGGGGAGTGGCAATGAGGGCAAGGGGAATGGGCGCTAATGTGGTAGTTACCGAAGTAGACCCGTTAAAAGCAATGGAAGCAGTGATGGACGGGTTCCGGGTAGTGCCGGTTCTGGAAGCTGCCAGAATCGGAGATATTTTTGTGACATTGACCGGCGATATTAGTGTTATTAGACCCAACCATTTCCGGCGTATGAAGGACGGAGCAATAGTCTGTAATTCAGGACATTTCAATGTGGAAGTAGATATTGAAGGTTTGGAGAGAGTCTCCAGAAAGAGAAGAAAAATTCGCCAGTTCGTAGAGGAGTATACCCTGCCCAATGGTAGGAGAATAAATCTTCTGGCAGAAGGGAGGTTAGTCAATCTTGCTGCTGCCGAGGGACATCCCGCCAGCGTGATGGATATGAGCTTTGCTAATCAGGCTTTGTGCGCAGAGTATTTGACCCGGCAAGGCAAAAATTTGGCAAATAAGGTCTATCCTGTTCCCCAAAGTATAGATAGGAAAGTTGCCCGCTTGAAACTGAAGGCAATGGGAGTAAAAATTGATAGTCTGACAGGCGTGCAGAAGAAATATCTATCTTCCTGGGAAATGGGAACCTGAGAATTTGTGAAAAAAGTCACTGACAAATTTCCAAACCTGTGGTAATATAATAAAAAAGGGGACAGGCTACTTTTTTGGACCTGGTAATAGGATATAGAGCAAGACTTGAAAGAGTATCTATTGGATATTTAAATATTGAACCGATGGGAGGAACAGGTTGCTTTCACGAGAAACGAAGAGTAGCAGGAATTTCTGGATGTAAAAAAGTAGCCTGTCCCCTTTTTTAAAGGAGGAATGAGAATGAGGAAGATTGTTGGTCTGGCAGTGGCAGTGTCATTAGTAGTGGTTTTGGGACAGATTGGTCTGGCAAGTTCCTTTAAAATCCTGGGAACAAGACCATTGGGAATGGGAGGAGCATTTGTGGCAGTGGCTGAGGATGCGATTGCTCAGTACTGGAATCCAGCGGGGTTCGCTCTGCAGAAGGGACTGGATATCCAGATTCCTGTGGGAGTTGGTGTGGAGACCACAGAGGGCTTAATTGATGAAGTGGATGATTTGGGAGATATGGCGGTTTCAATACAGGAGATAATCGAGGCGCGGCGTTCAGGTAGTGGATTCGACGCCAATATGATACAGGAATTCACTTCTGCAATTAGCGAATTGGATGACTTGAACAAATCGGGCATGGGATTGATTCTGGATATAAACGCCGGGTTTAACATTCGTTATCGCAATATAGGGATTGGCGTGATTAATATGACTGAGTTAGGAGCAGACCCATATCTTGACCTGGTCAATATTGGTCTGGCAGTATCCACAGCACCAGTGACTGATGCGCTGGATGCGCTGTGTGTGGATGTCATGAGTGACGGAAGGGGAGATGGCAGTGGATTCTTGACTACCGCACAGCAGTCAATTGCTGACAGATTGGCCACCTCTTTAGATGGCATCGATTCACCCACTA
>Ga0172363_10002800_pt1 | contig 14106 bp, 10 predicted proteins | sample LakKivs2_kivu2a2_FD_114541 | JGI IMG/M metagenome (GOLD analysis project Ga0172363, IMG submission 114541) | Sediment microbial communities from Lake Kivu, Rwanda - Sediment s2_kivu2a2 | ecosystem: Environmental > Aquatic > Freshwater > Lake > Sediment | place: Rwanda: Western Province, Lake... | reverse complement strand
GTTGACTCCTTAACTATTGAACCGCTAGCAAACATGCCAGTTATAAAAGACTTAGTGGTTGACATCGAACCTTTCTTTGATAAATTTAAGAAAATCAAAACATTACTAATAAAGCCAGAAGAAGCCTTCAAGAAAACCGAAGAATTTACTCAGTTGCCAACTGACCACAAAAAATACTGGGACTTAACTTTATGCACAAAATGCTCAATCTGCTACTCAGCATGTCCAGCCGCAATAGATGAAAGATTTCTCGGACCTGCAGCATTAACAGCTAATTACCGATTCATCGCAGATTCAAGAGACGCAGGCTGCGACGAACGATTAAAGCCCATGGCAGACAACATTTGGCTGTGCACCCAGTGCAACTCATGCACATTGTTCTGTCCCAAACTCGTTGGCTGCGCAAACTCGATAGTTGATGACCACTGCCTTCTGGTAGAAGCTGGAAACATTCCAAGAACGGTCAAAGATGTTCTGGAAAGCGTCTACAAATACCACAATCCGATGGGAACGCATCAGAGTAAGAGAATGGACTGGGCTAAAGACTTGAACGTTAACACGTTTCCAACAGTTACAAAGGCTGATGTCTTGTACTTCACTTGCTGCTCGACAACTTACGATGCGAGAAACATGGAAATTGCCAGAGCTATGGCTTCAATGTTCAACAGCTTAGGAGTTAGCTTTGCTACGCTGGGCACTGAAGAATGGTGCTGCGGAGACCACATGCTAAGAATGGGCGAAAAAGGATTGTTTGAAGAACTTGCCCTTCACAACATAGAAATGTTCAAAAAATTCAATGCGGAAAAAATCGTCACATTGTCACCGCACTGTTACAACACATTCAAAAATGACAAGCCCTACGCTGACGAAAAACTAAACGTTCAACATTACACGCAATTCTTGGCTGAAGCCATCAAAGAGGGCAAAATAAAACCCACAAAACCAGTTAAGAAGAGAGTTGCCTATCACGACCCCTGCTTTTTGGGCAAGCGCAACGAAATTTACGATGAACCGAGACAGATTTTGCGGTCGATAAATGGCTTAGAACTTGTTGAAATGAAGCGAACAAGAGAAAGCAGTTTTTGCTGTGGTGGTGGGGCAGGAAGGGTTTGGACAGAGGAAGCAACTCCTGAAAAGAGGCCTAGCGTAGACCGAGTTAAAGAGGCACTGGAACTCAATGTTGATACCATAGCTGTGGCTTGCCCGTTCTGTATGACGACCTTAGAAGATGCTGTTAAAGTATTGGATGTAGAAAATAAGATTGCAGTGAAAGACATTGTTGAACTCTTGAGGGAAGCTATCTAAAACTTTTTTCTCTTTACTACTATCAACAAAGCCTTAAAATATGCTGAAAATTTGCGTCATCTATGCGTTAACTCCGTTCAAATTACACTGTTAAAATAGATAAATTAATATGAATGCGAAAGCCTTAAAATTACAAAAGCGGAGGAAAAACTCGTGTACGGTTATGCTGGGCGAGTACTTCATATAGACTTAACAACTGGAAAAACCCATGTTGAACCTTTGAATGAAGAGTACGCTAAAAAATTCATTGGTGGAATAGGTTTAGGCATGCGATTATGGTTAGACCACTCTGAATCTGGCGTAGAGCCGTTCAGCCCAGAAAACCCATTAATTCTAGCAACTGGGCCAATATCAGGCTCAGTGTGGCCTACAGGCGGAAATGGACATGCCTTTGTTGCAAAGTCGCCACAAAGCTATGGTGTTGGCGAAGCTAAATCTCACGGGTCCTTTGGAACAGAGTTAAAACGGGCGGGATATGATGCTGTAATTTTTAAGGGCAAAGCTGAAAAACCTGTTTACGTTTGGATTGACGATGATTCAGTTCAGCTATTAGACGCTTCGCATTTAATGGGTAAATCACCAGCTGATACTGAAGATACTATAAGGGAAGAGTTAGGTGACTATTACATCCGCGTTGCAGCCATAGGCCCTGCTGGAGAAAAACTCGTTAGAATAGCATGCATAATCAACGACAAAACCAGAGCTGCTGGAAGAACGGGAATGGGTGCTGTTATGGGTTCAAAAAATCTTAAGGCAATTGCTGTGCGTGGAACACGCGACATTGTGGTAGCTAAACCAGACGAATTTATGGAATATGTCAAAGAATTTCACGAGAGAATGAAAGGGCCAGCTACACAGAAATATAGAACATTAGGTACTCCTGAAAACGTTCTAGTTCACAATTCGCTGTCGTGCATGCCCACAAGAAACTACAACAATTCACGTTTTGAAGGAGCAGAAAAAGTAAGCGGAGAAAGCTTGAATGAAAGGTTTGTCGCCAAAATCATCGGATGCAGCTCTTGCGCAATGAGATGTGAACACGTTTGTGTTGTTGCAGAAGGTCCTTATAAAGGTACTACTTCGCGGATGGAATACGAAACATTGTGGGCTATGGGACCCTACTGTGGTGTAGATCGCCTCGACGCCATAATAAAAGGCATGGATCTATGCAATTATTATGGAATAGACGCCATCGGCACAGGTGTAATCATTGGATTCGCCATGGACTGCTGTGAAAAAGGCATACTAACGGAGAAGGATTTTGATGGAATAGATGCACGATTTGGCAACCATGAAGCTTTAGTCCAGCTTATCGAGAAAATTGGCAAACGCGAAGGCATAGGCGATGTGCTTGCTGAAGGTGTGAAAGTTGCAGGAGAAAAAATAGGTAAGGGAGCAGAAAAACTGGGGCAACACATTAAGGGAGTAGAGGTTACCGGCTACGACCTTAGAGCTTTGAAAACAGCCGCCTTAGGCTTTGCAGTTTCCTTCCGAGGAGCAGACCACAACAGACATGGCGCTTACGCTTTCGACGTTAAAGGAAAAGTAAACCGCCTAATCGCCGAAAAGGGAAGAGGCAAAATGGTTAAGGACATGGAAGACATTTACACGCTCATCGACTCCTTTATTGTCTGCAAATTCTCAAGGGGCACGTACTACAAAGAACTTGAAGACCTGACTAAACTTTACACTTTGGTGACGGGAATCGAAATGACACCAGAAGAGCTGAAGCGAAGCGGCGAAAGAATAAACAATGTAGCAAAACTATTCAACATAAGAGAAGGCTTAGGCAGAAAAGACGACACGTTACCCTACAAAGTTATGCACATGCCAATACCAGACGAAGGACCATCAAAGGGAGCATATGTCACACAAGAAGAACTTGATTTGCTATTAGACGATTATTACATGTCGCGTGGATGGACAAAAGACGGCATACCAACCGTGGAAAAGCTCAAAGAGTTAGGCATGGAAGACCTAATTCCAATTATTGAACATAAGATTGGAAGAACAGTGGAGGCGGAGGAATAGCTAATGGTCAAGATTCATGAGAGAAAATTTGTTTCAGCGGACCCAGAAAAATGTGTAGGATGCCAAGTCTGCGAATACATTTGTTCAATGATGAAAGGAAAAAGTTTCAACCCGTTGAAATCCAGAATAAGAGTTGTTAGAATAAATCAACTGATAAACCTAGCAGTTACTTGTAGACTCTGTGAAGACCCACCATGCGTTGCTGCTTGCCCAAGAGACGCATTAACACAATCCGAAGAAACTGGTATAATACAAGTGGACGAAGACAAATGCAACGGATGCGGATGGTGTATTGAAGCATGCGACTACGGCGCTATTATGCTTCACCCAGAAAACAAGGTTGTATACGTTTGCGACTTGTGCAAAGAACTAGGCGAACCACAATGTGTCAAGTGGTGTCCAGAAGAAGCCTTAGAGCTAGTTACAAGCGATGTTCTAGCGCAGAAAGCTAGAATAACAGCAGTGAAAAAGCTTTTCCAAGAAGCCTTAAAAACTGCATAGTTCCCATTTCCACATCTTTTTTACTTTTATGCAGTTTCTACGGAAGAAGTTTAAGCAAGAAATCAACTAGGAACTTTGCGGCGGTTTCAACTTCAGATGTTATACCTTCTCCAAAATCAGTTTTTTTTGGTTCTATTAGCAGTAGTGCAATTTTTGCATTTGTTGTTTTGGCAAGATAGTCACAAAAAATGCGTAGCGGAAGCATGTGTGTTGAAATCGCAGGAAAATTTGCTAATCGTTTTGGATTAATAAGCCTCGAACTTCCGGGTTTCAATCCTAGAATTGCGGCGTCTAATAGGAGAACGTGTGTTGGCTTGAAATCTGTTATTTGTTGAAGAAAGCTTTCGGGGACTGTTTCACATTCAATCAAGTAAACTTTTTCAGAAACTTTTCCCCGCAAATTTTGAACTATTCTAACTCCAACGAAATCGTCCATGCGAATGGGATTTCCAACACCTGCGATAACGACTCTTTCAGCGTCTGAAAGCCACTTCTTCAATTCTTTTTGAACATTATACTTTCTGCTAATCACTAGAAATCGCCACAAAACTTAACAAAAAGTGGAGTGAGAAAAAAGGTTTACCTTTGCACTGTCTTGAGCAGTTTCTTTTCGTGACTGTAAATTTCTACTGTTAATGGCATTTGTCCAACAGCAAAATGCGTAGCACATGCGAGGCATGGGTCATAAGCTCGGAAAGCCATCTCCACCATGTTAAGCAAGCCTTGGTTTACATTACCCCCGTGAATCAAGCCTTTGGCTGCGTCGCGGATTGACATGTTTATTGCTGGACAATTGTTTGTTGTTGCAACAATCAAGTTCACGTCTTTGATGAGCGCATCATTATCCAATACGTAGTGATGAATCAGCGTGCCTCTTGCGGCTTCAACTATACCGACGCCTTCACCTGGCTCACCTGGCTTGTTGCGAACTTCCGTGCTTGTTATTTCTGGATCTTTGACCAGTTCTACGGCTCTTTCAGCGGCATAAAGCAGCTCAATAAGTCGAGCCCAGTGAAAAGCCAATGTGGAATGGACTGGTTTTCCGCCTAAAGTCTTGTACATAACCTCATATTCAGCCTGTGCAAGCGGAGTAGCCATACCATCTGACGCGTTAAGTCTTCCAAGCGGTCCAACACGGTACACTCCATTGTCTGGTCCATCAACAAAGCCTTTCCATCCAACCTTCTTCAGATACGGGAATTTCACGTAAGTCCATTCTTCCACGTGCTCAGCAATGTGATTGAGATAATCTTTAGGTTCAAACTTTAGAAATTCGTTGCCGTTAGGGTCGACAACTCTCACTTTTCCGTCGTAAAAGTTGACTTTGTTGTTTTCGTCAACTAATCCCATATAGTAGGTCTTAAGCGTGTACATCTTGCTTTTAACCATTTCAACATATTTTTCGTTTCCCAGAACAATGTCATGGAACAGTTTTAACGATAACTTTGCAAATTCCACGCACGAAGTGGCCATTTTTTCGATCTCTTGTTTATCCTCTTCGCTTAATGGTTTAGAAATTCCGCCCGGTAATCCACAGACTGGATGTGTGGCTTTTCCGCCTATAATTTCAGTGATTCTTTGTCCATAAGCCCTATGTTTGATAACATCTTTGCCAACTTCTAATCCTGCTTTTTCAATTACGCCCAAAATATTTCTTTTCTCTGGTGGAGCCTCTGGCCCAACAACAAAATCTGGTCCACCCAAATAGAAGAAGTGCAGTATATGATCGTATATTATGTAGCCACAATACATGAGTTCCCTAAGCTTTTTCGCGGTAGATGGTGGTTCAACGTTGAATGCAGCGTCCAAAGTTTTCGTTCCAGCCATGTGGTGAGCTACGGGGCAAACTCCGCAAATTCTACTTGTCAATTGTGGCATGTCTTCAGCCTTTCTCCCAATACAGAATCTTTCGAAACCTCTAAGCTCTGGAATTTGAAGGTAAGCATTTTCAACTTCTCCCGCATCGTTCAAGAATATGGCTATTTTTCCGTGACCTTCAAGCCTTGTGATGGGGTTTATAGTTATCTCTTTCATTTCATAACCTTCCTCCTAAGAATTGAAGCAGGTAAAGCGTACATGTAGAATGTTCCAATGGGGTCTCTTATTTGGCTGATGAGCTTTTCCACTTCCTCTTCCGTGTACTTTTCCTTCTCCTCTTCCAATCCGAGAATTGAAGCCAAAGCACTTATCATTGCTGCCCCTTGTTCAGGCACGTTCGGGCATGGTCCACCACATCCAGTGCATGGCATACCCACTTTTAAGCATCTTGCTCCGCATCCGCCTCTTGTGGCTGGACCCATGCAGACTATCCCCTGTTCAAGTAGACATCTTTCAGAATCTGGAACCTTCTCATACACGCGATAGATTTTGGAGATTTTCTTCTCTTCTCTTTTTCTTGGGCATTCATCGCATACAGATTTCAGCGGCGCCAAAACTGAGCCTTTAGGTGGAAGTTCTCCTTTGGCGATGGCTTCTAGGGCGAATAATGTTCTTTCAACTGCTGGTGGACAGCCAGGCACGTAGTAGTCTACTTCAACAACTTGGTCTAAAGTCTTAACTGTATTATAGAATTCTGGAAGTTCAAGCTCTCCTTCGGGAACTTTCACGCGGGTTTTAGGTAAAACTTTGTCGGGATTGTTTGTTGAGAATGTTTGAATGTAAGCTTTTTCGAAAACTTCTTGTTTATTCGCTATGTTAGCCAGGCCTGGTATTCCACCTAGATGTGAACATGCACCATAGGCCACCAGAATCTTCGATTTCTGTCTCAACAGTTTAGCCATATATTCTTGTTCTTCTGTTCTAACTGCACCGTTGAAGAAGCATACATCTATGTATTTGTCTGGCATGTTTTCGACATCTTTATACTTTATGTCCATTGCCACAGGCCAGAAAACTATGTCTGCAATTTGTGTAACATCTATGATCTTCTCGTTTATGTCCAAAACTGCTATTTCGCAACCGCCGCAGCTTGCAGCCCAATAGAAAGCGAATTTCAATTTTTCTTTAGCCATTTTAATCTTCTCCTCAATGAACTTGACTTAAAAGCTCTATCGGTTTTACCCTAAGCTCATTTAATCCAAGCTCTTCGGGTGAAAAACCCATGGCCAAACCTAATAATTGGGAATAATGCAGCACTGGTATACCGAACTTTTCATTAAAAGCCCTTTCTATTCTGGGTTGGTTCAAATCAAACATCATGTGGCAGAAGGGACAAACGGTGATTAACGCTTGAGCTTTCACTGCTCTAACGTGGTCGAGTTTTTCTTTAGCCATTTGGAACGGTACTTCTTCGTTTACACCTATTATTGGATTTCCACAACATTCAGTCTCATCCATGTAATCCAAGCATTGAGCACCAGTCAGCCTAATCAAGTTTTTAAGTAGTGTGGGATTTTCTGGGTCGTCGCCGTGACCTACATATTTTGCTGGGCGAACTAGGTGGCATCCCGAATGCTGAGCCACAGATAGGTCGTTTAATGGTTTCTTAACAGCATCTTTCATTTTTTCAAAGCCTACATCCTCAACCAGCACATGAACAAGGTGTTTAACCTCTATTGTGCCCTTGAACTCCATGCCCATTTCCTTTAAGCGCTTGTTTACCTCTTCCCTCAGTTTTTTGTCTTCTTTTAGCATTTTGTTTGTTTCGTTTAAAATGCTGAAACATCCATTGCAGAGGGTTAGAATGTTTAGGTTTTGCTGTTCAGCTACACAGAGATTTCGTGCAGCCAAAGTTATCATTAGGTCATGATTTATTGCATCCATCGGATATCCACAACAGTTAAACGTGGGCATCTCAACCAATTCTATTCCAAGTTTTTCGAGGACTTTTCTTGCAGAAATCTCGTAGCTTGCAAGTCTATAGGGAATAACGCAACCGAGAAATATCAAATACTTTTTTTCTGGCACTTCAGCTCTTCACCTTCTCAAAAGTTTTCACATTTTCAAGCATATCCAAGGAACCTGTAACCTTGAAGATTTTTGCAATTTCTTCCAGATTCGGCTTAGGCAATGGTGGAAGCCCAAACTCCACCCTCTTCTTGTGGCGTGATTCTATAATTTCGTATACGTAACCTCCCTTCAAAAGGTTAGAGGCGAGTTCCCTGTAGACCAATGGCATAGTGCCCTTTTCTTTTACGGATAGGTTTCGTAAAACACGCACGATTCCAGCAATTTCCACTCCCTGTGGGCAGTGGTCAACACATGTGAAACATGACGAGCACAGCCAAAGGGCTTCATCTGAGAGAAGTCTATCCTTCAGTCCTAACTGCACCATTCTCGCTATTTTTCTTGGTCTGTAGAAGTCGCTGAACCTCGCAATTGGGCAGTCAGCAGTGCATGTTCCGCATTGGAAGCAAAGCATGATTTTTTCTGCGCCATGCATCTTACTCATTTTATACTTGAATTTTGGGTCCATTTCCTCAGCTTTTATAACACTTGGAACATGTTCCTGTGTTTCACTCATTCGTTTTCCCTCCATTCTTTAACGGGTTTGGTCCAAGTTTTTTTATTTGTTCCACCATGTCCCGTACGACTGTGGCGAATTTGTCTCCCTCGCTTGCGGAAACCCATTCTAATCGTACGCGCTCTGGTTCTATTCCGAAATCTTGTAGAACTTTCTTTAAGAGAGTTATTCTTCTTAAAGCTTTGAAGTTTCCGCTAATATAATGGCAGTCTGATGGCAGGTGACAGCCAGCAATAAGCACTCCATCTGCGCCATCCTTTAAAGCTTCAAGGATAAACGTGGGGTCAATTCTGCCGCTGCACATGACGCGTATGATTCTAATGTTTGTGGGATATTGGATTCTGCTGACTCCAGCTAGGTCAGCGCCTGCATAAGAGCACCAGTTACAAAGAAAACCAATGATTTTCGGCTCAAATTCGGTTTTTTCGCTCATGTTTTTACCTCCATTAACGTGGCTTTAACTTGGGCAAGTATCTCTTCGGTAGTGAAGTGTCCCATTGTGATGGCTTTTGTTGGACACGCTGTGCCGCAAGCACCGCAGCCCTTGCATAGGGCTTCAATTACATGTGCGACGGGTTTCCCGTCTTTTTCATTCATTTCAATCGCACTATATGGACATAGATATTCACAAATCCTACATCCGCTACATAAATCTTCGTTAACGTTTGCCACTATTCCTTCCATCTCAAGCGTGGGTTTTGACAGTATGGTTGTTGCCCGCGAGGCTGCAGCGCAGGCTTGAGCAATGCTTTCATCTATATATTTTGGCGAGTGTGCCATTCCGCAGAGGAAAACGCCATCTGTTGCAAAATCTACGGGTCTAAGTTTCATGTGAGCCTCAAGGAAGAAGCCATCCTTTGTTAGTGGCACTTTCAGCAGTTCTGCCACATGTTTGTTGTCGGGATTTGGAATTGTGGCTGCGCTTAAAACGATGAGGTTTGGTTCGATTTCCACTTCTTCGTTGATTACTGGTTCCCAGAAGGTCACTTTGAGTTTTCCATCTTTGTTTACAACTTGCGGTTTTCTTTCATCTTCATAATTTATGAATAGAACTCCTTTTTGTGCAGCTTCACGGTAATAGTCTTCTTTGAAGCCATACGCTCGCAAATCCTTGTATAGAACGTAGACTTCTGTTTCTGGACTTGTTTCTTTGATTTTCAGCGCGTTTTTTATTGCTTGTCCACAGCATATTCTTGCACAGTTAGGTCGTTCTTCATTTCTTGCTCCGACACACTGAATCATAACAACGTTCTTTGCGTCAAAACTGTCATTTGCGATTTTTTCTTCTAACTCGTGTTGGGTCATTACTCTTGGGTCTTTGCCGTAAAGATATTCTGTAGGCTTATATTCGACTGCGCCCGTTGCTACTATTACTATGCCGTGCTCAATCTCTTTTTCATCATCTTGCTGCTTTATTTTTGATTTGAAGTTGCCAACAAAACCAGTGACGTCGACGACTTCAGCTTCCAAGTAAACATGTATCTTGTCATTTTCCACAACAGCTTTGACTAAAGCATTTAGCTTTTGCTTTGGGTCTTCATTCTCCAGCAAATAATGAATTGTGCGTAGATGTCCGCCTAACTCTTTTTCTTTTTCGACAAGATGAACCTCAAACCCTTGATTTGCGAGTTCTAGGGCAGCGGTCATGCCAGAGACGCCGCCACCTAGGATTAAGCCTACTGGTGTGACGTTTATCACAGGCTTTTTCAATGGTTTTAGAAGCTTGGCTTTTGCTACTACTGAGCGGATGAGGTCTTTGGCTTTTTCTGTTGCCTTTTCTGGCTCATGCATGTGAACCCAGCTGCATTGGTCTCGAATGTTTGTCATCTCGAATAAGTAGGGGTTTAGCCCAGCCTCTTGGACTGTTTCTCTAAACAGCGGCTCATGGGTCCGCGGGGTGCAGGAAGCAACAACAACACGGTTAAGATTGTTTTCTTGAATTTTCTCTTTAATTAGTTTCTGCGTGTCTTGCGAGCATGTGTAAAGGTTGGCTTCTGCATAAGCCACGTTGGGCAAGGTTTTAGCATACTCTACGACTTCTGGAACGTTTACTACTCCGCCTATGTTTATTCCACAGTGACAGACGAAAACACCTATGCGGGGCTCTTCTTGGCTTACATCTCTCTCATGCGGATACTCTTTAACAGTTACAAGTTTTCCTCTCTCTGCTGCAATTGCGTTCATCGCTTTTGCTGCTGCGCCGCTTGCTTGTGCTACGCTTTCTGGAATGTCCTTTGGAGAGCTGAAGGCACCGCATACGAATATGCCTGGTTTTGAAGTTTCTAACGGGGAAAAATGTTTGGTTTCACAGAATTTGTATTTGTTCAGTTCTATTCCAAAGACTTCGGCTAGTTTCTCCACGTTTTTTGGTGGCTGCATTCCAATTGACAGAACAACCATGCCGAATTCTTCAGTTTTAGGCGTCTCATTCTCAACATAGTGGACGAAAAGATTGCCTGTTAACGGGTCTTCGGATACGCTTGCAACCCTTGACCTTACAAATTTTATTCCCCACTCGCCCTTAGCTCGATTATAATAAGCGTCAAACTCTTTTCCGTAAGCCCGCAAGTCCATGTAAAAAATTGTGGGTTCCAGCTTTGCAGGCGTATGTTCTTTGGCAATTACTGCTTCTTTCATGCCATACATGCAGCATGCAGCAGAACAATAATTATTTCTAAGCTGGGCATCCCTTGAACCAACGCATTGGATAAAGGCTATTTTCTTCGGAATTTCACCGTCTGAAAGTCTTAAAACGAGTCCACCGTAGGGTCCAGAAGCACTCAGAATGCGTTCAAACTCTATGCTTGTTACGACGTTAAGATAGTGCCCATAGCCATATTCGCTCTTCAGTTTTGCATCGAAAGCTTCGAATCCAGGTGCAAGTATTATTGAACCTACATTTAATGTGGCTTCGCTGTCTTGTTGGTCATAGTCTATTGCTTTTGCCTTGCAGATTTCAAAGCACGTTCCACATCCGATGCATTTTTCACGGTCAATCTTGTACTTTAATGGCACTGCTTGGGGATAGTCCACGTAAATTGCACTTCTTTGGCTTAACCCTTCATTATATATGTCTACGGCTTCGATTGGACATTTTTGTGCGCATAAGCCGCATCCGTTGCATTTGTCTTCGATTATGTAACGGCTCCGTTTTCGAACTTTTACTTCGAAGTTTCCAGCTTCACCGTTTAAGCCAGTTATTTCAGCGTTAGTCAAAATTGAAATGTTCGGGTGTCGTCCAGTTGCTACAAGTTTAGGCGAAAGAATGCACATTGAACAGTCGTTTGTTGGAAATGTCTTGTCAAGCTGAGCCATAACTCCACCGATGCTTGCTCCCTGATCAATCAAGTATACTTTAAACCCAGAATCTGCCAAGTCTAAAGATGCTTGTATTCCAGCAACTCCTCCTCCGACTACGAGGACCGCTCCAACCTTCTGCTCAATCATTTATTTAACCTCCAGTGCCTTGTAAAATGGAGTTGTTCCTTCCACATGGTCTAATGCTATCATGTTTCTTCTGCGCATGTCCACAATTTGTCTAAGCACGTCTGCTGGTTTCATTTCCACTGTTTTTGCTAAATCTTTGACCGATAGCGGCTTAGTTTTTGTTAAGAGGTGAAATTTGTGTCGAATGAACTCTTCTTTGACAATTTCATCCAGCAGTACGTCAAATTCCTCTTGCGGCATTTTTTCACCATAAACATTCACGCTTTCTGTCAACTCTTTTTCTCTTCCAAGCAAAACTCTCAGCCGAAAATCGGAAGCAGCATTCTTAGCTGCTAAAACGTTCACTATGAACTCGGGTTTTAGCTTCCCGATTTTGAAAGGAGAAGAACCGAACTTGGCTATTTCACTAGAAAATTGCTTTGTATAGTGATTGAAGCTTTTATCCTCTAAAGGCGAAACCAAAAGAAGTTTTATACGTTCAGGCTCTAAGCCAGCAAGCGCTACAAGCTTCTTTAACATTTTGACTGCACGTTCTGCTTGAACGTTTCCTTCAATAAAGTGGCAGTCAGGCGGCTTACAACCAACCATCATAACAGCGTCTGCACCCTTTTCAAATGTCTCAAGGACTATGACTGGATCGATTCTTCCGAGGCACATGACACGGACGACATTTACGTTGGACGGAACATGCGTTTCACTCTGGCAAAAAGTCCAGTTGCACATGAAGCAGACAATCTTATGCTCACGAGAACCCATAATTTATCACTCCTTCGCAGTTGCTAAGGCAAGGCTCATCATTTGCTCGTTAGGCAGTTTCTTCATTGTTATGGCTTGTTCAGGGCATCTTGCTGCACATATTCCACAGCCCTTGCAAAGGTCTTCATTCACTTGTGCAACCTCTTTTTCATTCTTTTTAATTGCCCCAAACGGGCAAACAACTGCACAAACATTACAGCCTGTGCAAAGACCTTCGTCTACAACAGCCTTGTCAGCTTCACATAATTCCAAGTTCCCGAGGCACTCTGCACATGGACCACAGCCTAAGCAACGAAAAGCTTCAAACATTGCCTTTTGTTCTATATTTTTTAAATACTCTTTTGCTTCTTCAAAACTCAGCCGTGGCTTCTCCAATGGAGAATCATACCTACGTTCTTTCTTTCTGATGTGCCCCCAGTTTTTAACCCACGTTGTCTCTTCAATGTTTCCTTCCCTTCCTTCACGCAAGTCACGTCCAATCAAGTAGAGATTGATTGAAACAGCTGCTCTTTTTCCTGCTCCGACAGCTTCAATTATGCTTGCTGGTCCTGTGGCTATGTCGCCTCCTGCAAATACGCCAGGCATCTTAGTTTCTAATGTTACAGGGTCAACTTGCATTGACGGCATTCTTGCTTCCTTATCCAAAAACTCCTCTGGTAAACATGACATTTCTGCTATTTGTCCGAGGGCTGGAATTACCGTGTCTACCTTGTATTGATGTTCAGAGAAGCTTATTGGAATTGGACGCCTTCTACCGCTTGCGTCTGGTTCGCCGAGTCGCATGTGCAAACATTCAATGGCTTTTACTTTTCCGTTTTCGCCTATGATCTGTTTTGGTGCGACTAGAAAATAGAATTCGATTCCGTCTCTTTCAGCTTCTGCAATTTCATGCGGTAGCGCTGGCATTTCTTCACGCGAACGCCTGTATAGAATCATGACTTGTTTTGCGCCAAGTCTTTTTGCCGTTCTTGCAGCATCTATGGCGCTGTTTCCACCACCAACAACTGCTACTTTTTCTCCAACATTAATATGCTCTCCAAGCGCTACAGCCCTTAAAAAGTCAACAGCGTTTATTGAGCCTTCTAAATCTTCACCTAACACATTTAACTTCATGCCTTGTTGAGCGCCAATAGCTATGAATATGGCTTTGTAGCCTTCGTTTCGTAAGCTTTCGAGGGTTATGTCTTTTCCAAATTCGACTCCTGTTTTGATTTCTACGCCTAAGTCTTTGATGTACGCTATCTCGTTTGCAACTACAAATTTTTCGAGGCGAAAGTCAGGTATGCAATAACGCATCATGCCGCCGTTTTCAGACATGCGCTCGAAAACTGTTACTGGATAACCGAGTTTTGCAAGCTCGTACGCAGCAGTTAAGCCTGCTGGGCCTGCACCTATGATTGCAACTTTTTCACTATGCTTCTTTGGGATAGACTTTGGTGTAACGCGGCCTTGTTCACGCTCAATGTCAGCAACAAGCCTTTTCAAAGCACGTATAGCCACTGCCTGATCAACATTCGTTCTTGCACAAGCATCTTCGCAGGGACTGAAGCAAACTCTTCCACATATCGCTGGAAAAGGCATGTCTTTTCGTATAAGTTCCACAG
>Ga0172363_10002799_pt1 | contig 14112 bp, 17 predicted proteins | sample LakKivs2_kivu2a2_FD_114541 | JGI IMG/M metagenome (GOLD analysis project Ga0172363, IMG submission 114541) | Sediment microbial communities from Lake Kivu, Rwanda - Sediment s2_kivu2a2 | ecosystem: Environmental > Aquatic > Freshwater > Lake > Sediment | place: Rwanda: Western Province, Lake... | reverse complement strand
TTTATAACATCTAATTCAATCTTTTTAACTTTATTGTCTAATAAACTTGAAATACTTGGCTCTGTCCTGCCTTCATCTCCGCTTATCAATTCTTTTACGTACAAACCAGATTGAGTTCTTATCTTAAATTCAACTTTCTTTTTATTCAGAATCTTGTATTTTATATCTTTAACTCTTCTTCTTCTTATCTTGTCTGATCTTCTTCTAAGAACACGAATTGGGGTTCTCTGTGATATGACCGCATTTTTTAATTCATGGACCTTTTTTAAACTTAGAACTGGCTTTTCAAAATTTACTACTGCTCTGTATGTTTTGTCATAATCTGCAAATTTTATTTTCCTGACGACATTTTTATCCACTATTTTTAATCCTTTTATCCTGGCTTTCTTTGATTTATTGACTTCTTTCAAGGCTTGTTTCAAATCGATTTTTCTTTTAATTGGATTGATTGTTTCTATGACAAAAGGCCTCCAACCTAAACACCTGACATTTACATCCTCTCTACCGCCACCATGAAAACTAGTGTTTTTGGACTTAGTTTGTTTTAACAAAGGTTTTTCGATTATTTCTTGAACTGAAGTTTTGAATATTTTTTTCTTCCATTTTGTTTGTGGCATATCTCTAGTCAATTTTTGATATTTTCCGCATACATAAATCGATCTTACATTCAACTTTACTTTATCAGTATTCAGGTCGAATTCAATCGTGATATCAGGCATCTTTCTATTCATTTTCTTTTCAGTTATTTTTTCAACTTCCTTCCCTAATTCTCGGTTAATAGCTGACTTTATGGATTCACACCATTCTATCCCGATTTTATTCCATAATTCTTGCTCTCTTTCGATCAACTCAGGAGTAAGTTTACACCCTATCAAAAAAGTCTTATAATCGTATTTTTTTAACCCCCCTATTATCGGTTTTACTTTTTTTTTAAGTTCTTTGAAGAGGTCAGAACATACGTAACATTTCTTCGGTTTACTCATTTTGATTTTTTTGTTGTGAAAATTTATCCCGAAGAAATTGGAATTATCAACATCGATATTTTCTCCGGCGTCCAATGACATGGCAACAAAGTATCTTAAAAATTTACCCCTTTCTTCATTGTCTAGTCCTGACAGTAGTTGAGCAAACTGTCGACCTAAACAATTATCACAAATATAACCCTCTTTCAAAATCTCTATTATTTTTTCTTTCACTCCCATTGAATCACATTGTTAATTATACTATAAGTTTAAAATATATTAGGAACAACAATGGAATACGAATGGACATACGTAAGTTTTATCATCATAACTATAAACTTAGCAGTATTTTTATTCACAACCGATCTTTCTCAATGGCCATTTCCAGTTTATGATTCAGTTGTGGATATGTTTGGTTTAGCGCCCCAAGATCTTTTTTCAAAACCATACACGCTCATAACTCACATGTTTATTCACGCAGATATAGTTCATTTCTACGGTAACATTTTCATGCTAGCTATAATAGGTATAGTTGTTGAGCCAAAGATAGGTCATATCAAATTTTTTCTTGTGTACTTGCTTTCTGGTTTGTGTGCTATTCCGTTTGGGTTCTTGATGGAGTATATGATTCAAACTTCTGTGGTTCTTATAGGCGCTTCAGGGGCAATATTTGGTACTATGTTTCTTGCTGGGACTGTAGCAGGTTGGGAGGAAATCTGGGGGTTCTTAATACCAGTACTTAATTTAATATTAATACCAATTGATTTTTTCACTTTGAAAAACATAAAAGTTCCCATGTTCGTTGCTATCCTATTTTATTTTCTAGAGAATCTCATTTTAACTTTAGTCAATCTGCCATACAGCATAGGAGAATTAGCACATTTCGGTGGCATATTCGGAGGAATCTTAGCTTTTGTGTTTATTTTACCAGAGGAATTCAAAAAGAAGACGACATCTGAAGAAGGTGAGGTTTAAAACTTCAACCCGAATTTCTTTGCGATTTCTTTCAAAGCCCCTCTTTTCATTCCTTTAACTCCACCCATTTTCTTCATCAATTTCTTCACTTGATTGTACTGTTTTATCAAATCTCTGACATCTTTTTGACTTGTTCCAGATCCTTTAGCGATTCTATTTATTCTACTGCTATGTATCAAATCAGCATTATTTCTTTCTTCTTTCGTCATGCTGTCTATGATGTACTTGTATTTTTTCATCTTCTCTTCTTGAACAACTAACATCTCTTCTGGCACAGAATGTCCAAGGCCAGGAATCATATCCATGACATTACTCAAGGGTCCCATCTTCTGCATACCACTTATTTGCTCATAAAAATCTTGTAGAGTGAACCTTCCAGATAAGAACTTCTCGACATCCTCTTCTTTTAACTCAGCTTCTTTTGCTTTTTCAAGTAGTGACTGTAAATCACCTAAACCTAAAAGTCTGGACACAAAACGTACAGGATCATAAACTTCAATATTCTCTAACTTCTCACCAATTCCTATGAATTTTACTTTTGCCCCAGTAGCAGAACAAGCTGATAGAGCCCCACCACCTTTAGCTGTGCCATCCATCTTGGTTACAACAACGCCTGTTATACCGACTAATTTATTGAATTCTTCTGCTTGTTTTCCGCCGATTCTTCCGATGTCTGCTGGTATGACTAACAGGACTTCATCGGGTTGACAAATCTTATCCATTTTTTTCAATTCTTCTGCCAGTTCTTTATCCAAGGCATCACGACCAGCAGTATCTATGATAACAGTGTCGTGTTTGTTGAACTTACCTAAACCTTCCTTCAAAGCATTGTAAGGATTTTTTTCCTTTGACACATGAACTGGAACATGAAGTTTATCACCAAGTTGACTCAACTGCTCTGGAGCGGCTGGTCTATGATAGTCACAACAAATCATCGCAGGTTTCAAACCTTGCTTTTGAAAGTATCTTGCTAGTTTGCCAGCTGTAGTTGTTTTACCAGACCCGAACAAACCTAACAACATAATCTTCTTCTTACCAACTAAACCCACCTTTTCTTCACCCAAAAGATTTACCAATTCTTCATAAACAACTTTCATTACTTGCTCTCTGAGTGTTAAACCAGGAGGTATCTTTTCTTTTAAACATCTCCTTCTAATGTTTTCTGAGAGTTCAAAAACTAACTTAACATCCACATCTGTTTGTAGAAGAATTCTCTGCAGACCCTTTACTAAATCTTCTACTGCTTCAGCATCCACAGTAGTCCTGGTCAATATTTTCCTAACTAATTCGCTGATGCTTTTTCCAAAATCAAGCATACAATCATCTAGATTATATTCTCAATAAATTCCTCAGCTTTAAAAGTTTTTATATCTGAATATTTCTGGCCAACACCAAGGAATAAAATAGGCTTCTTCAAAGTATGAGCAACGGAAAGTATACAACCACCCTTTTCATTGACATCGATTTTAGTGAACATGACGGCATCCACGCCAATACTTTCATCAAACATCTTAGCTTGTGGTACAGCATCATTGCCGACAAGAGAATCTATTATAAGTATTTTCAGATCTGGTTTATTCACTCTTACGACTTTATTCAGTTCATCCATGAGGTTTTTATTCACATGTGTCCTACCAGCAGTGTCAGCGAGCACAACATCTATTCCCTTTGATTCAGCATGTTTTTTTGCATCAAATATTATTGCAGCAGAATCAGCACCATAGGTATGTTTGATTACATTAACACCCAACTTTCTTCCATGTTCTTCTAGTTGCTCGATTGCAGCACTTCGCCATGAATCACCAGCTGCAAATACACATGAAAACCCTTTATTTTTCAAATAATTTCCAACTTTTGCAAGGGATGTAGTTTTTCCAGAACCATTAAAGCCTAGAAAGATTAAGAGTGACGGACTTTTCTTTTTTATTATCTCATCTAGATTTATACTCGGAACTTTTAGAATTTCAAGTAAACTATCCTTGAACGTTTTAACTACGATTTCTTTTACTTTCCCTCTCTTTACTTCTTTGCCGACTAAATGCCCCTTCAAATCATTTTTTATTTTTTCACTAACTTCAAACGCGACATCAGCTTCTAACAAAGATATTTCCAAATCACTCAAAACTCCTTCCAAATCTTTATCTGAGATCTTTTTTTCAAGAACTTTTTTAGTGACTTTTTCAAGAACTTTTTTTACTATACCTTTCTTAACTGCTTTCTTTACTTCCTTCTCTATTTCGACTTCTCTTTCAACTGGTTTCTTTTTCTCAATATTTTCGCTTATTTTTCTGACTACTTTTGAGAGTTTTTCTTTTAGAAGGCCGAACATATTAACCAGCAGATATTTCTGAAGAAGATTCCTTACCTTCCCCTAGCATGGCTTTGATTTCGGGTTGTAATTTCATAATTTCATTGCTCAGTCCGACTAATTCATTTTCTAATGAGATTAAGCCATTCTCTAGAATTTTTCTTCTTTTTTCAAGAATCTCTTTTGTTTTTTCTGTCGTACTTTCTATGGCTGTATTTGCTCCCAACTCCACTATCATCTTATTAGTCTTCTTCAACTCACCCTTAACATGAACATTAGAGCCTATCGGTAACAATATACTTTCTGCATCAGTTTTCTTGATTTCATCCATTGAATTTAAAGTAGATTCAATCTCAAGCATTCTAGTTATCAAAGTCTCTCTCCTTTTCAACAAGGCATTTGCCCTGCTTTCAAGGATTTGGTATCTTATCAACTTTTTCTGAATCTCTTTCTGCTCAACCATAAAAACACTTTATCGTCAATTAAATAATTAAACGTTTAGTTTAAACTCATCCCTTGCGACATCTTTTAATAATCTGATTAGGTTTATTAAATTCCTCTTCTTTATCGCTATCGCCCCAACTGACCTGAATTTACTACTTGCTCTTATCAAATGATCATGTTTTGTCTGGTTGATTCTGATAAATTCGTCTTCCCCAGGATATTTGGGTTTAAAAACATCCATCCACAGAGTATCAAACTTGCCTTGATCCACTCTTCCAACGAATTTACTGGTTCCACCCCAATAGAATATTTTTGCTGGTCCTTTTTCATCATAATTTACTTTTTTCTCTATCAGAAGCTTGTCGAGTATTTTTGTTATCGTATGTCTGTTTAATTTAAGTTGATAGGCAACATCAGTTATCGTTAATCCTCTTACACTGTTCTTCAGGACATCAATTACTTTTTTCGTGTTTTTAGTGTCGTATTCAACTTCTTTTGACGTTTCTATTTCGTTCATAACAACTTCACCCCACTACTATTTAAATAATACTAATATATAAATGTTACTTAGATGATATTGTCTATACGATAAATAATATATGGAGGTGGTATTGTATGACGACAATTACTTTGTTCAAAATTGAGCCTTTATTGAAAAAGGAAGAAATAATAAAAAAATTGAATGAAAAGAAAAAGAACGGATGTTGGCTCAAAGCAAAAGAATCGAGGTATAATGAAAATGAAATAGAGATAGATGTTTGGTATGAAGAAGACGTTGAAACTGGATTGAAGAGAGCATTTTCTGAAGAAGCTTATGAAATGATCGAATACCTAAGAACAAAAGGAAAAGAAAAAATAGTGAGAAAAGTTTATTGTTTTATTGATTTAAACCTTGGAACTCTAGAGATATATCGTGGAATAGATTTCATAACTTACAAGATAAAAGAGATAGTTGAGAACTTATTGGAAGTGACTTTAACTACAGTCTCATTAGATGCAGGGCATCTGCTGCACATAACCACAAAATACAGTTCTGAACTAAAGCAAGCGATGTTCAAGTATATTCACGGGCTATGGTATCATATACTAAGAGGAAGACATCTGGAAAACAATAACAAATTCAAAGATTACCTAGTAACAAAACCAGATTCTTTAAGATGTGTCTCAGTTGTTCCAAAAATTAGATATTTGAACGGCAGCGATTACATGGTTACTATCAATGGGGATCGGGGAACGATTAGAATGTCTGATGGTTTATTAAAATGGAAACCAAGATTAGAAGTAAGACAGATTGTTCAAATTGTAGCTAACGTAGCTGCTTTACCTTCTTTTTAATTTTTTGATAATTTTATAAAACTTTATTATCCTAAGAATTATTACTGGGTCCATAGTCTATCGGTTAGGACATCGCCCTTACAAGGCGGAGAGCGCGGTTCAACTCCGCGTGGACCCATTTACAATAAGATTTAAACTTCAAATTTTAAATCAAAATTATGTCTGAATTAACTCTCGTAAAATTAATATTTGGCTCAGGAAGTATTCTAGTTGTCATCATAGCTTTAGGGGTTTTGTTCTTGATAATTTACAGTATGTTCAAGTTTTTATTCCAGAAGAAGTTATTGAAAACCAAGTAATTTTGGCTTAAAAAATTAATAGTTTTAGTGCATAACTATAATTAGTGAGATTTTGTTATCAAAAGTTGAATCTGAAAATATACTCCAAAAAACTTGGGAGGAAATATCTAGGGATGTTCCAAAAAAAAATGTTCCTTACATCGGTCTAGAACAGCTATATGATATTACTCTGGTTGTTTACGATGCATTAATAAGCTCGGATCAAAATAAACTGGGTCTAGTCGATCAGTATCTAGATGAAAAAATACGAAAAATCGGGGAATATGAATTTGATATCCATACTTCTATTAGAAGGGCAATGGCATATAATGAAATGATAGCTATTGAAAAAATATTCCATAGAACAAGATACGGAAAAGATAATATACTACCTGTTTTTGAAACTGAAAATAATTTAGACAGACTACGGGGTTTAATTGCAAACATCATCAAATCCGGAGATATTGTTAAAGCAGAGAAATTGAAAAAATACATCGATGAAACCAGTATTAAACAATATACTAGTGGAAAAACTGGTTTTAATTTTTCCGAGTTATGTACTTATGGAAATGTCTTGCTTGGATTTATAAATGCAATTAAGAAAACGAAATAGTTCTCACTCGATTGATGCTATAATTTCTTCTGGTATTTTGTCTCTATTTTCAGGAGTAACATAAATAACTTTTCCGTATTTTCTATATTTATTAACTAAATTTCTATGTAGAACCACAATAACAGGCTTTTCTAAGTCCAGTATTTTTTCCATTTTTTCTTTGAATTTTTGAGAGAATAATTCCATAGTTCCCAGTTCATCAATGCATATGATATCACATTCTTTCATTGCAAAGTCTAATGCTCTCAATGCAACTCTTTCGAAATCATCTAAGTTAACTCGATACTTTCCAACTTGTGGACCAGTTTCTTGATTAGTACTCGCTAATATTCCTTCCTCACTAGAGTAAATATCAACAACTTTAAACCCGGCTCTATCTCCTTTAATCCGAACTTCTGGAGAAATGAAACCGCCGACGTTCAACCCTTTCTTTTTGAGGATATCAATGATTTTTATCAAGACTGTCGATTTACCGCATCTAGGTTTTCCAGTCAAAAAAATCTTCATGCTATCTCCTTAAATCTTTTAGCATTGATAGATAAATCAGTGATATGATGCTCTGGAGAAGGGATGAGGAAGAAACCTTTAAGCCAAAGAAAGAAGAAGTCGAAGAAGAACCTGAAGTTACTGAAGAAGTTAAACTTGAAGAGAAAAAAGAAGTAAGTGCAGGATCTATCAATAAAAGGTTGGAGACGATAACTCAACAAGTTAATATGATAGCCAAATATTTATCGAACATTTCTCAGAGGGTTAGTAAAGCTATTGATGCTTCTGTTGCGTATCAGAAAGATTTAGATGATTTGGAGAGAAGGATTAATCAACTAAAAGCTAGATTAGAAGAATTAGAGCATGTTGTTCCTGAAGTTGAATTAGAGAAAATATTGGGGAAGAAAGCAGCTTAAAAAACTTATCTAGTTTCATAAGGTAGACTTCTAAAAGCATCTGGTATATCTCTCGGATCTGGTCGATGAGAAAATACCCTTTGTCTCTGCAACTCACGTGCTTCACTAAGGGACGCTAAATATTGGTTCATTAAATATGTCATAGAATAATAATTAACATGAAAAGATTTAAGCATAGCAAAATAAATTTCAAAGAAAAATATGGGGAGGGGGGATAGTCAATAGCGGGGAAAGGATTTGAACCTTTGACCTTTACCTCAGGTTTCCCTGTCGGGGTGTCCTAGAGCAGTCTCATCTTATGAGCCCTTCGCCAAATTGTCCGCGAGCACTCCAGGCTGCTTTAGGGAGGAATTAATCCTTCTACCCCGCTTTTGAAGTGCTCTGATATCTACTATTACTTCTCACTTAAAAACTTTACGTTTCATCAAAGATATAAAGTATTTTTTCCCTCTCGTTTCCTTCCTACTCTTCCTTATTTTTACAATCCCAATTTCTTGTAAATGCTTGACGTGTCTCATTAAAGCAAACTGACTGATATTTCCAAATTTTTCAACATACTTCTTGTGAAACTCAGTTGATGTGATTTCATCTTCAGTTAATAATTCTGTGATGTTCTTTTCAATGTTTTTCAACTTCTCTTTCATCATCTTCAATTTTACTTGCTTTACATCCTTTAGGACTTCTTTAACATACTTGATAGTAATTTTATTTGAGTTTTCATTTTCACAAATTCTCGCCGCTTTCCTTAAACATTCTAAACCAAGTCTAACATCCCCACCTCTCTGAACAGCATGATTAGCACACAAGAGGATAACTCCTTCTTCCAAAACCTCAGGTCTGAAAGCATTTCTACATCTTTCCACGAGAATATCCTTCATTTCTTGAAGAGTGTAACGTTTGAATTCTATTTCTTCAACATCCAAACTACTTTTAATCCTCGGCTCGACATTCATAAAAATATCACGATAATTTGTGATCATTACTAGTCCGATTGGATTTTCAACGTATTGGTTTAATCTTAATAAATCATATAATGCATTCTCATCTTTCTTGATTAACTGGTCGACTTCATCCAAGCAAATGATTATGCTCTTGTTTGATTTTTTTAATGCTTCAATCAACCTTTCTAAGATTTCATCCTTTGATAACCCTCTTCTTTGAACAAAAAAACCCAGTTCTACAACAAGCTTTGCCAGTAACGCGTTAGAAGTGTTGTAATCCCATGTGTTGATGTAGATCGTCTTAACTCTATCTGAAAATTCCTCAAACTTCCTGAAAATGAAGTTTACTGACGCTGTTTTTCCTATACCAGGAGTACCAAAAATAAACATGTTCTGGGGCCTTCTTCCTCTACTGGCAGGAGTTAAATTATTTGCTATTCTTTCTATCTGGTGTTCTCTATGCGGTAACAATTCTGGCAAATATTCTGGGTTAAGAATATCTTCATTCTTGAAAATGGAGTTTTCTGAAAAATTCATATGATATACTTTAGTAAAAAAAGAGAAATAATTAAATAGCTTCTTTCAGTTTTTCGATAACTTCTTTCTTTCCTCTTTCGATTATGTAAGGTCCTAGTCTAGGTCCTCTTTCTGAATTTAAGATTATTCTGTATATAAGTTTGAAAAATTCCACTGGTTCTATTCCACTATTTTTTGCAACCTCAAAAATTTTATACTGTAATTTTTCGCCATCATTTTCTATTTCAATTACATTGATTAGATTCCTGATAGCTTCCTTTTCTTTATCTGTTACTTCAACCTTTACTTCTTCTTTCTTGCCGAATTTCTCAAACCAATTCTTTCCGTAGAACAATCTTTTTTCTACATCGATTTTCAATTCTGGGGTGATGGTTTTAATATGATCAAGTTCTTTGAGTTTATTTAAAGTAAAATTCAGTTGATTTTTTTCCGGCAGAATTTTTATGATTTCCAGTAAAAGATCAAACGATATTTTTGGCTGATAAATTTTCTTGATAGGTTTTATCTGTATCATCTCAAATAGCCTGGAAAAAGTTACTCTATCCCGTTCATTCTCTACTTTTTTCTTTTCATAATAGATTTTTTCCAGATCATCTTGTTCATCAAACATCCTTGGCACATCTTTCCATTTGAAATCTCTCACTCTCATAGGATCTTTCAAGAACAATAATCTCAGCAGTTCTGGTGTAGCCACTCTCAACCATTCATGCGGATAAACTATGTTACCTATGGATGCAGACATTTTTTTTCCGTTGATAATCAGATGTTCATAGAAGATTGGTACTGGCATAGGAAATTTTAAAATTCTTTCTAAGATTTCTCCGTTGATCCAGAACGCACTTCCAGGCACTTGATACTCTTTCCCAGCGCCTTCACTACAAACTTTCCATCTAGCCCATTGTGCAGCCCATTCACTCTTCCACATTAATTTACCGTTGCCTTTGAGTGGATCATTCTCGCCTTCATACCCACAACCTTTTGCCACGTATTTTTCAAATGCATAATCTTCGCACTTGTAGAAAACTTTACCCTCTTCGAATTTTGTAACTCTTGGGGTTATTATCTTACCACAATTATCGCAAATTGGTTTCCAAGAGCTCCATTCTTCAGAAAGTTTAGCCTTCCTATACTTGTTCTGAATTTTTATTATCTCTCCAACATTCTTTAAGAGAATTTTGATGTACTTCTTGAAATTGCCCTTCTTGTATTCTTGTCGCATCGAGAATTTCTTCATCTTACTCGAGATGAAATCATCTAAAACTTTGAAATATTCTGAAACATGATGTTCTGCATATGACTTATGACAACCATCAGGATCTGGAATGTCAGTCACAGGCATACCTATGTAATCCACGTAATTTTTTGACACTCCTTTTGGAACTTTTCTTAAAGGGTCCATGTCTTCAGCAACCCAAATCAATTCAGTTTTAACTCCTCTATCCTTTAAACTCCTGTGAACAGCTTCACTTCTAATAGTATCACTCAACCTTCCGATATGTAAAACTCCTGACAGAGAGGCTGAAGTCTTAACGACAAAATTCTTGAACTTTGGTATAGAATCATCAGTAAAGTGAAACTTCTTTCTTTCGACGATTTCTCTGGCCAATTTATCTGTCCAGAATTCATACTTCTTTTTTTGCATGATTCCACTCAAATATAATTTTAAATTAATAATTAAAAGTATTGAGAAGAAGTTATTCCCAAAAATATCTTATTCTCCGTCTGCCATAATCAAAATATTTTATCAGTATAAACCCAGCTATCATTCCCCCTAGATGGCCAAAATAGGCTATTCCCCCTGAACTGGGAGCAAGCAAACTAGCAAAACCACCGATTAATTGAATAATTCCGTAGAAGAACACGAAGACTATTGCAGGCATCGGTAAGAAAAACTGAACGTATACGGTGTCTCTAGGATACATCAGACCATATGCAATTAAAACTCCAAATATCGCTCCAGATGCTCCAACCATAGGAACAGTGCTTATACCAGACGCAAGACCGGTAATCAACATGTAGAACAAAGAAGAGCCAATACCACATATAAAGTAATATTTCAGGAATTTATCACTTCCCATCGTTAACTCAATCTTCGGGCCGAATATCATCAAACCGAACATGTTGAAGAAGATGTGATAGAAACTTCCATGTGTAAACATGTATGTAAATATTTGCCAGAAATAACCTCTTGTGACTAGAGTCTTCATGTTTAAACCTAGTATGTCAGAAACCGCATCACAACCTGTATCCCAACTTCTATCGCCTGGCACACAATTAATTGTTACACTTTTGCCACTGAGATCTTCGGTTTCTATCGTAGTCTTTATAAAGTCTAATTGAGCAGCATAAGCTAAGAATTGGGCAAAGAATACTATGACGTTTATTATTATCAACCAGAGTGTTATGTTCAATTTCATTCTATCACCATGAATGGACCGGGCGCGATTCGAACACGCGACCACTGGTTTCTACGCTCAGAGGCCTTATAAGACCAGCGCTTTCTATTGCGAAAGCATCTACCAGGCTGAGCTACCGGTCCTTTGAAATGTTAACTAACAATATATTTGAAGTTGATATAGTTAAAAAATTAATCTGAGTTTTTTAATTTAACTTAACTCGAGTATACCTGCAAACACATTATTTTATAAATTTATTCCTTTTCATATAAATTAACGATAAAAATGTTCAACAAAGATTTTCTTGTCAACAAAATAATGGATTCTCTGAATAAGAAAGAATTCCAACTTTTTCTTACTTCTGGCTGTTTTGATATAGCTGCTAGAAAAGAATTTTTGATGTTGATTAAGGCCTTAACAAATGTTGATGGGTTAATTGAAGAACATGCCCAAAGCTTGAAAGCAATTTCTTTTTTTGTTTCTGGTTATCCTTTGATTGTGTCAGAAAGAACCAATCATGGGAAATTGAGTGATGAGATTATCTATTCAAGATTCCAAGTGCCTGTCGTAACGCCAGAATTGTTCGATAACATGGTAGAAGAAGAGTTAATACCTGAGGTTAAAGCCATAAGAGGGAAACATACTGTTGTCATAAATGCTATTTATTTGAGAAAGAAGAGGGAAGAATTGAGCCTGAGCTTAGAAAAATTATCCAAACAGATTGGAATTTCTAAGAAGGCTTTATACGAGATAGAAAATCAAAGAGTTAATCCTACTTTGGAAACTGTTGAAAGATTAGAAGAGTTACTTGGGATTGACTTGAAAATTCCTTACAAGATGGGAAAAGTTGAGAGGACTTATATCGAGCCAAAGAACGAATTCCAGAGAAAAGTTTCCTCAGAATTTTCTCGTATCGGAGTTGATAATTCTGCTGTTACTTCTGCAAGTTTCGAGATAATAGGTAAGGAGAAAACTTCTTTGATCACTGGACTTTCTGAGAATACTATCAAGATAAAAAGAGTTGTTTCTCAAGTGAAAGGACTTTCTTCAATATTTTCTTCTCAGGGAATGTTTGTTGCTAAGAAGAGCCATGAACAGGCGATAGATGGAGTGCCGATCGTTCTTGAGAGTGAGTTGCCTGAATTGGAATCTTCTAGAGAGTTAAATAAGTTGATTAGAGAAAAAAAGTGAACAGAGAGTAAGCCTTAAATTTTTTAAAACCCTGAAAATATTTTTAATGTTGGATTTAAACCCACCTTTTTATATTTATGAACCTCCTCTATTGATGTTCGGAGGCGTTGAAATAAAGCCCCCTTACAATAGTCCCGATACAATAAAAGAAATGTCTGCAATTCTTCAGGGCGTACGAAGATCTATATACCAGGCTTATGAAATTTATATGAGAGTTTACACACCTTCAAATGATCTTATATCGACAAAAATCTCACCTTTAACAGCAACTGTGAACAAGAACTGTAAAGACTTTTTGATAGGAAATTATCCAAAGGAAAATAGAGAATTAGCCAAGATTCTTATCCATCGTTTAATGATGCAGAACAAAGAAGCAGGATTATTTTATCATGATAAAGGGTTCTATGCTATCCAAAAACTTAAAGATAAGTTCGACCCTGTAGCAACAGAGTCTTTAATTAAATCAATAAAGACAGCCATACTCACATTTACCTACAATAAATTCAGGGTAACATCAAGTATTTCTGATAACGTATTAAGAGTCGATGCTGAGTTAATACCACCAAATACTTTGTACATTATTTGAAAAAACTTATTTATGCTGGCACACAAATGAAATTATGGTTTGTTATATAGTTCCTACGATAGCAACTATAATACAGTTCATCAGAGGGAGGAACAAGAAAGATAAACGGAATCACTGGCTAAACTTGATGTTTCTAGGAGCTGCAGTCTTCGGGGTAATAGATCATCTCTGGAACGGTGAGTTATTTCTTATCAGTGCAAATTGGGTCATGGATTTAGCTTTGGGTTTCACGATAACAGGAGGAATAATTGGAAGTTGGGGACTAGTAATCTCAGCACCAAAAATAACAGATTCGTTGCGTCGTTTCAGCTATCGATTAGGTATCTTGAAATAGAATTTATGTTGTAGAGATTAAATCATAGATATTACCACAGGACATTCTAAATGTCGTTTAATTCATCAAAAAAGATACTTTTATAACCTTATATCTTCTATAATTCTAAATTCAATTAGGAGGAAACAAAAATGCCTTTTGAAAGAAAAGGTGGCTTTGGTTTCAAGAGAGAGATGCATAAGGCAACTTGTGCTGATTGTGGTCAAGAAACTGAAGTTCCTTTCAAACCGCAAGAAGGTAGACCAGTCTACTGTAGAGAATGTTATCAAAAACATAGACCGAAGAGATTCTAATCCTTGGTAATTAGTTT
>Ga0172363_10002794_pt1 | contig 14126 bp, 15 predicted proteins | sample LakKivs2_kivu2a2_FD_114541 | JGI IMG/M metagenome (GOLD analysis project Ga0172363, IMG submission 114541) | Sediment microbial communities from Lake Kivu, Rwanda - Sediment s2_kivu2a2 | ecosystem: Environmental > Aquatic > Freshwater > Lake > Sediment | place: Rwanda: Western Province, Lake... | reverse complement strand
TATCTTGACGTTACGCTCTTCCAGCGAGACAGAAAGCTCCCCCCTATCATAATAGTAATTCTTCAAACTTTCAACGACAATATTCGTGGCCGTATCGAGCACGACGTCCGGCAACGCCGGCGCCTCAATGACGTGGACCCGGCCGCCGGCCTTGTTCAGGAGCCCGCCGCTCAGGGCCAGAAACCGGCTGCCGTCAAAGATGAAAGAGAACTGGCCGGAGAAGGCGCCGGTCGCCTGGATCCGCTCGCCGAAATCGAAGATGCGCACCAGCTCGGCCGCGTTGAGCCCTATCATCTCGAGGACGCCCTCCATCCGAAACCCCGGCGCACCGAAGGCCGCCTCGCCATTGACCGAGACGAGGCCGTCTGCGAACAACCCTTGCAACCCTGTCACCGTGAGGCCGTCCTTGCGCAGCAGCGCCCGGCCGGCGATCTGGGTCAAGTCCTTCCCGGCGATGCGGACGTGGCTGCACTTAGCCGACACGACGAGGTCCGCGCTGCCAGCCGGCCGGCCGATGCCCACCTCGCCATTCTCCAGCAGAAAGGCGGGACCGGTAACGCGCTCCACAGCGGCCCAGCCCTCCCGAATCCCGTCGAGCTGACGCGCGAACAGCTTGGCCGGGTCGTAGGCGACCCGGAGACTCGAGATGCGACCGGACCAGACCTGGGACGGCGTGCCCGGCAAAAGCTTAAAGACGAGGCTGTCGCAACGGGCCTGCCGCCATCCGACGTCGAGTCCCTGCGGCCGCACCTCGCACTCCGGGCAGGCGGCGCGCAGGCGCCGCTGGAACAGCCAGAGGACGACCTGGTCCTTGACGAGGAACGCGCCGGCCACGACCAACAAGAGCGCCAGGGTCCCCATGGCGAGGACGATGTATGGTGCGGGTATCTTTTTCATCGGGGTCAGCGCAGGGTCGGCTGCAGCACGACCTCCTCCTCTTTCTGGGGCATGGCGACGGCCGCGCCCTCGGCCGCGAGCGCCTCGTAGAGGGCGCGCGTCTGCTCCTCGTCGCCGTGGACGAGGAAGGTCCCCTGCCGGGGGTCGGCCTCGCGGGCGTAGCGCAAGAGGTCGTTTTTGTCGGCGTGGCCGGAGAGGGCGTTGATGACCGCGACCTCGGCGTTCAACTCGTACTCCATGCCGTAGATGCGCACGACCTTCTCCCTGTCCACGATGCGCTTGCCGAGGGTGTCCTGGGCCATGTATCCGACGACGAGGACGGTGTTGCGCGACTCGGTGATGGTGTTCTTCAGGTGGTGCAGGATGCGGCCGGCCTCGCACATGCCGGAGCCGGCGAGGATGATCATCGGCCGCTGGTCAACGTTCAAGGCCTTGGACTCGGCCTGGCTTTGGACGTAGCGCAGGTTGATGAAGTCGAAGGGGCTCGCCCCGTTTTGGACAAGGTCCTTGACGTGTTCGTCGAGGTAGTGGAGGTTGCGCCGGAAGACCTCTGTCACGCGCGTCGCCAGCGGGCTGTCCACGAAGATGGGTATCGAAGGAATGAGGCCGTCCTGCTGGAGCCGCGCGACGCAGTAGATGACCTCCTGGGTGCGCTCCAGGGCGAAGGCCGGAATGACGACCTTGCCTCGGCGCGCCACCGTGCGGTTGATGACGTCCTTGAGCGTCTGCGTGGCCTCCTCGATCGAGGAATGGGCGCGGCCGCCGTACGTCGACTCGAGGATGAGGTAATCGAGATCGCTGAGGACGACAGGGTCGTTCAACATCGGCAGTTCCTTGCGGCCCAGGTCCACGGCGTAGCCGAGCCGCAGCGTGCCGCTGGCGAGTTTCACCTCGAGGAGCATGACGCTCGCGCCCAGGATGTGACCCGCGTCGTAAAAAGTGACGGCCGTGTCCGCCGCGACGCTGAAGCGCTGGCCGTAGGCAAGCGGCCTGAACTTGACCATCGCCCGCAGCGCGTCGCGCTCGGTGTAGAGCGGGCCGCGCACCTGTGCCGCCTCCGGACTGCGCTCGCGTCGGCGGCGCCTGGGGCTGGCCTTCCGCGCCAGTTTCCTGAGGTAGCGGGCGTCTTCTTCCTGAACGTGGCCGCTGTCCGCGAGCATCAGCCGGCACAGGTCGCGCGTCGCTGAGGTCGCAAAGACCCGGCCGCGCAGGCCGCGCTTGACCAGCGTCGGGATGTTGCCGCAGTGGTCGATGTGGGCGTGCGAGAGGACGAGGGCGTCGATGCGCTGGGGCTGGAAGGCGAAGGTGGTGTTGACGCTGTAGAACTCGGCGCGGCGGCCGTAGAAGAGCCCGGCGTCTATCAAGATGCGCGCCTTGGGCGTCGTCAAGAGGTGCGAGGAACCCGTCACGCTCCGGACCCCGCCCAGGAACTGCAGCCGGCAATGGTCGTTGCCCTTTCGGACCCTCTTCATCACAGCATGCCCTTGTATGGCTTGGCGGGCGTCTTCTCCACCGTCGGAACGAAAAGGCGCTCCGGCGCCGGCCGGCCGTCTTCCGTCACAATTTGGTCCAGCGTCGTCTCGATCGATTCAAAGTCCAGCACGCCGCCGTATTGGCCGCGGATAAAGCCGTTGCGGTCCACGAGAAAGACCGACGGCAGCATGGGCGACCCGTATGCCGCCCTGATCCGGTTCTCGCTGTCCAAAATCACGGGGAACGCGATGCCCAAGGCCTGCAGGTGCTCGAAGACGTAAGAGGCCGGTTTCTCGAAGGTCTCCCAGATAGGCGAGTGGACGCCGACGACCTCGAGGCCCTTGGGGCCGTAGGCGGCGCGCAGGCGGTTCACGTGGGCGACGGCGTTGCGGCACGACGAATCGCTCGCCGACCAGAAAAACAGCATCACGACCTTGCCGCGCAGCGCCTTCAACGAGAGGTCTCTGTACGCGTGGGTGTTGAACGAAACCTCATGGGGAAACTCAGGGGCCTGGCGCAGGGCCGGTGCGGCGCAGGCCGCGAGCGACGCGGTCAACAACAGGCAGGAGACCCAAAAAAATCGATTCACGCGGGGTAGCGGGGCGGCCGGGAGAGCTCGCGGCACAGGGCGTTCACCTCATCTTTGAGCGAAGCGATCTCTTTCTCGTAGCCGGACTTGGCGGTCTCGTGGACCCGGACCGACTTCAACAGCGCGCGGAAGGACTCGAGCTCGCGCTCCTTGATCGCCTTGCGCCGCGTGACGTCGATGCCGATGGCGAAGCTCCCGATGACGGCGCCGTCCCGGGTCTTGACGGGGATGCCCGACCAACAGATGCAGCGTCGGTCACCCCACTTGGTCTTGAGCGTCCACTCGATGTCCTTGAAAGGCGTCTTGACCGCCTTGCCAATCGTCTGAAGGACGTTCTCCCGGCAGGACGCCTCGGGATAGAGGAGCTCGACGATGTGCGTTAACCCTGTCGCCTCGCGCGCGGAGTAGCCCGTCAGTTCCTGTGCCGCCCTGTTCCAGATGAGGATGCTGCCCTTGGCGTCGAAGGCCACGATGACGACATTGGCCTCATCGATGAGCTTCTTGTAAATCCCGATGTCGCGATCAAGAAGGAGCTTCATACCGGATGCAGCCCCGCGGGCATGCCCGCGGCACCTTTCTTGCCGCCCTTCGGGCGACATCCTCAAGCGACCTCGTCCGAGGCGGGGCAGCGATGGGTTAAAGGGCGAACTGCGACCTCAGCGCGCCGCTCGCGGCGACCTCGACGACCTCGATGACGCGGATCTTGATGATGGCAAACCGCTCGGGCAGCGCCAGCTCAAGGGGCGGGACCTGACCGCCGGAGCGCACGTTGTACAGGATGCGCTGGACGGTGAAGTCGGTCTTGATCTTCTGGAACTCTTCGGCCAGCGCCTCGAACTCCTGCCCGCGCTCCATGAGCGTCGCCGTTCCGTTGAGCTGGTATCCCGTAAAGCTTTTCTCGTCGACGAACCCCAGCGCCACGCGCGGGTTTCGCTTCAGGTTCGCGTAGGTCGTGCCGATGACGTGGTCCACGACGTAGATGACGTTTTTTTCCACCTTGGCGATGATCTTGAGCGCGACGTTGGGCATGCGCTCCTCGCTGCTGGTGGCGACGCTCACGAACCGCCCCTTCGACAAAAAGGGCAGCAACTTCTTCAGGAGAAGCTCCCCGTGCTCCAGCGTCATCTTCTTGACGGCTTTTCTCTTCATAGGTTACAACCTGAAACTTGAGACTTTTGACCTGGTCTTTCAGCCTTACTATTTGAGACTTTTTGACCTGGTCAAAAGTCTCAGGTCAAAAGTCTCATTTTTTTACGGTGCTGGAAGGGCACAGGGCCGTCAGGACGCATGCCGGGCACTTCGGCGCGCGCGCCGCGCACACGCGGCGGCCGTGCTGGATGAGCCGCAGGCTCAAGGCCCCCCACTGCCTTCTGTCGCACAGCCGCATAAGGTCCTGCTCGACCTTCACCGGGTCCTCGTGGCGCGTCAGGCCCAGGCGCCGGCTCACGCGCAGGACGTGCGTGTCGACCGCGATCCCCACGTTTTTTCCGAACGCGCTGTGCAAGACGCAGTTGGCGGTCTTGCGGGCCACGCCGGGCAGCGTCACCAACTCTTCCATCGTCTGTGGCACGCGACCGCCGAAGTCGGCGACGATCCTCGTGGCCGCGGCGATAATGTTCTTCGCCTTGTTGCGGTAGAAGCCCGTTGAGCGGATGGCCTCTTCAAACTTCTTGACGTCCGCCGTCGCGTAATCTTGGGGCCTGCGGTAGGTGCGAAAGAGCGCCGGCGTCACCATGTTGACACGGGCGTCCGTGCACTGCGCCGAAAGGATCGTCGCCACAAGGATCTCGAGAGGCGTCCTGAAATCGAGGGCGATCTTAGGCTGCGGGTACGCCTTCTGCAGCAGGGCCAGGATCCGTTGGCCCCGCGTCTCGTTTGCGTTCACGGGGACCTCAGCCTGCGGGGCGCCGGGAAATCTCTTTTAGTCTTTCTGCGGCGGCCCCTCCTTGCCGGGGCGCAGACCCCGGTGCGTGCGAAGGGACACCTGGATCATCTGAAGGAGTTGATCAAAGGTGTGGTTCTTCGCGAAAAAGCCCGAGACACCGAGCTCCTTGGCGCGGGTGATCTTCTCCTCGCTGCTGAACGCGGCCGTCACCATGATCACCGGCAGGTCCTTGTCAAAGGTCCGCACCTGGCGCAGGGCCTCCAGGCCGTCCATCACCGGCATGTTGATGTCGAGAAAGACGATGTCCGGACGCTTGTCCTGGATCATCCGGACGGCCTGCTCGCCGTTGGCCGCCGTGGCCACAGCGTAGCCGCGGGACTTGAGCCAAAAGGCGACGGGCTCGATGAAGTCCGTCTCGTCGTCGACCAGCAACACCTGAATGGCCCTTTCTTCTGCCATCGCCCCTTCTTTATTCTAGCTGCGGACGGTGGGCTGCACGGGCAGCACGAAGCTGAACCTGGCCCCCTGCCCCGTCTCGCTCTCTGCCCAGATGCGCCCGCCGTGCCGTTCCACGATCTCTTTGGCGATCGAGAGCCCCAGGCCCGTGCCGCTGACGTCCGTGTGACGCCGCTCGCCGACCTGCAGGAACTTCTCAAAGACCCTCTCCAAATCTTCTTTGGCGATGCCGATACCCGTGTCTTGGACGCTGACCTCCACGTGCTGGCTGCCGCCGCGCAGCTTCGCCTCAACCGTCACCGTGCCGCCCTGCGGCGTGAACTTCAAGGCGTTGCTCATCAGGTTGTTGAGAACCTGGATGATGCGGTTGGCGTCCATCGTCACCATCGGCAGGCCGTCGCTGACCTTCTTGATGACCTGGATCCCTTTTGAGCTCGCCCAGCTGCCGAGGGACGTGCAGACCTCGCCGACTATCTTCTCGACGCTCGCCGGCGCGAGATCCATCTTCATCTTGCCGGCCTCAAGTTTGGAGAGATCGAGGATGTCGTTGATCAGGGCGTAGAGGCGCTCCAGGTTGCGGCGCGCTATGTCGAGGAAACGCGCCTGGTCCTCGTTGACAGGGCCTGCCGCCTTCGTCGTGATGACGTCCAGCGCCTTCTGGGTCGCCACCAGGGGCGTGCGCAGCTCATGGGTGACGGAGCTGACGAATTGGGCCTTGAGCCGGTCGAGCTCCCGCTGCTTCGTGACGTCCGTCAGGACCGAGACCATGCCGACCGTCTGGCCGCTCTCGTTCTCGACGAGCGCGCTGCTCGAACGGATGATCCTCTTCGTCTCGGCCTGCGCCGAGTCCAACTCCACGACCTTCTCGCCCTGCCCCTTGACGTCCTGGACGAGCGAGACGACCTCGTTGCCGCTTAAGTCCGCGGTCAGGGCCTTGCCGATCTTCTGCTTCTTGTCCATCCCCAGCAGCTTCTCGGCCGCCGGGTTCATCATGACGACCTCGCCCTTGTTGTTGACCACGACGAGGCCTTCGGCGAGGCTCTGGACGATGGCCTCGGTCTGGTTCTTCTCCTTGACGACGTTCTTGTATTTTACCTGGATGATCTCCTGTTGTTTGTCCTTCTCAGCGATCGTCTTCTCGTACCGGTCGCGCATCTGGGTCGTCACCGTCTCGACGTGGCGCGAGACCCGCTGTTCGACGGTGCGCGCGATGGTGCGGGCGACCTCGGCGCGGCTCTCGGTCGCGATGCCGACGTTGGAGAGCGAGCCGGCGATGTCGTCCTCTATCTCAAGGCCCTGGGCCTTGTACCCTTTCGTGGTGAGGTTGAGCCGCGCGTTGGCCCGGGCGATGCGCGTCAGGACGACCGAGGTGAGGACGCCGACGAAGACGGCGCCGACATAGACGGTGGTGGCGGAAACGACCGGCTCGCCCTCTGTGCCCCCCTCCTGCGCCACCTCCTGCGCGAAGACGAGGGCCGGCAGGAAGAAGTGACAGAGAGCGGCGCTCTTAAAAAACAGCCAGAGACATTTCTTCATAGATTATACAAGGCGGGATTGCGTGCCTGATCTTCCTGTTTTTCGCCAGTGGCCTCTTTATAGACGATAGCCGTCGCCCGGCCGGTGGTATGACGCTTCGTGGTGAAGACCTTGCCGCAGAAGACAAAGTCCGCCTTCTCGTCTTCGCCGATTTCGACCTCCATCAGGGCGTCCGCGCCGGCCAGCCGGCCGCGCCTCTTTAACTCCTCCCGGATCGCCTCCGGGGCCGTGCCGGAACGGGCCCACGCCCGCACCGTGCCGATCCTCACAAACTCCCTCTCCGGCGGCGCCTCCAGGATGGGCACGTCGCTGTCCTCCGACTTGGGGACGAAGACCTTGCCCGTTATGTCAAAATACTCCGACCGCATCACGAGGCAACGCGTGCAACCGGAACAGAGAACGACAACGGCCAACAGCCAGAAGACCCGCCGCCTCAACAAGACTGCTCCTTGCTCCCCCTCAATGCTATTGTGGTGGCAATGCCGGTTCCTTTGGGCCCGGCACCGCCCCTTGCCGCCGGAGGCGACAAGGTGGCGCAACAACTCGAGAGTATTATAAAAGCATCTGGCGGAAAATGCTAAAGTTTTTTCCTGAAATCAGGAAGACTCACATCAGGGAACCGCAGATCTCATCCAGGACGAGGCGCCCCTTGTCCGTCGCCTTGAGATAAACGCCTTTGCAGGCCAGGAAGCCGTCCTTCACGAGCTGTTCGATGCGCGCCTTCTTTTCGCGGTCGAGGACCGCGTCGAGCTGCCGCTCCAACCCCAAGACGTCCACCCCCTCTGTCAGCCGCAGCCCAATGAGAAGGATCTCCAAGAGACGCCGGGGCGGCTCCAAAAACTCCTCCCCGACCTTGAGGTTGTGCGGGTCCTGGCCGGCCGCGCGCAGGTAATCCTCGAGGTTCGAGGTGTTCCAGTACCTGTAGCCCTCCCGGTGGGAGTGCGCCGCCAACCCCAGGCCGATGTAATTGCCGCCGCGCCAGTAATTGAGGTTATGCTGGCAGGCATATCCCTCCTTGGCGGCGTTGCTGATCTCGTAAGGCAACCAGACAGAGCGGCTCAGCCGCTGCCAGACCGCCTGAAAGTGCTGCGCCTGGGTGTCGGCGTCATTGCCTCGGATGTCCTCGGCATAGAAACGCGAGCCCTTCTCGATGCTCAATACGTAACAGGAGAGGTGCTCGGGGTTCAGCTCCATCGCCTCCTCGATATCGCCGATGATGTTTTCCGGCGTCTGGTCGGGGAGGGAATAGACGATGTCGACGTTGATGTTCCCGAAGTCCGCGGCCCTCAAGACGGCGAAGGCCTCCCGGGCCTCGTCGGCCGAGTAGGGCCGGCCCAACCACGCGAGGTTGCCGTGGTGGAACGACTGCACCCCCAGGCTGATGCGGTTGACGCCGACCTGCCGCAGGACCTGCGCCTTCTCCTCGTCAAAGGTCGCCGGGTTCATCTCCAGCGTCACCTCCGCGTCCGGCGGCCAGATGAAGTGCCGACGCAGCATTTCAAAGAGCTGCTCCAATTGCATCGTGGAAAGGGCCGACGGCGTGCCGCCGCCCACATAAACAGTGCTGACCGCCTCGGCGTGGTAGAGGCCCGCCTCCTGCTCAAGGGCGGTCAGGTAGGCCTCGACCTCGCCGAGCCTGTCGCCGAAGGAAACAAAAGAACAGTATCCGCACTTGCTGACGCAAAAGGGGACATGGACGTACAGCGTCTGATCGATCATCAGGGCCTATCCATGCTGCAGGATATGCGCCACGAAGTCGCTGATCGCCTTCCTATCCTCCGGTGTGATCTTGGTGAAGCGGATGCCGACCCTAAAGGTCTTGTCGCTCAATGCCATCCTGTTGACGACCTCCCCCTCGATCTGCATGTCCTGCATGATATTCTCATAGGGCGTGAAGGCGTAGAGCAGGACGAATCCCATGGCGAGGAGGGCGCCGACAGGCAGGTCGTGCTCCGACTTGATCGCCATCCCCTCCTCGCTTAAGTCCAGCATCGCCGCGTCCACCTTTTTGTCGCCGATGCGCATGGCCACTTCCATAGGCTGCTGGACGAGGTAGGTGACGGTAAACGACACCTTCTTCCTCTTGAATTTGCGCCTCTCTGCGCCGTTATAGGAGTTCTTGTCCCCCATGCGCCCCCCTTGCCAGGGTCCTGTTCCATCCCTATTATAACTCATTAGGCCGCAAATAATAAGGCCAAAGTGAGACAAAGGTTCAGGCTTTGTCTCATTTTCGTGAGTCAAAAAGGTCCGACCTTTCTGCACCACGAAAATGAGACAGAAAGGGCGGACCTTTGTGTCTCATGTTGGGTTGATCTGCGTGTCACGGATCAGCAGGATGTCGTCCCGCAAGCTCCCGCGCAGGGATTCGTTTGACACGGTTTCGGCCATTGCCAGCGCCTCATCGATCGCCTGCCGGGCCTGCGCAGGGTCGTTAAGGGCCATATACCCGAGCGCGATTTTCGTCAGGACGATGGCCGTGGCCGCCGTTGAACCCTTGCCGTAAATATCCATCTGCCGTTCGCGGCACAGACGCAGGGCCTCCTCGAAATCCCCGGCCTCGACATACGCCAGCGCCACCCTGGCGGCGATAAAAAAGTCGTAGTCCCGCAACAACGCCACGGAAAAGAGGCGCTGCGATACGGGGAAGTCCGCCATCTCCTCATCCCGGTCCATCGCCTCTTCAAAAGACTTGGCCGCCCTCCCCAAGTCCTCCATCTTGAGATAGGCCACGCCGATCTCGAAAAACGCCTCCACGTCCTCATACTTAAGCTGGGGGGCGATGGACGCCATGGTCACGGCCTCTGACAAAAGCTCTTTCGACTCTTCGGTCCGGCCTTGCGAAACGCGGACCTGGGCCACACGGGCCAGTATCTGCGCCTTGTGCGCCGAGGCCTCCATCTCTCGCGCGCTCTCCAGCGCCCCCTCATAATCGCCGTCGGCAAGGAACGCCTTTGCCTTCCTGTGCAAGGTCACGACGTGGTCCAGGTCGAGGCCGCTGACCGCACGCCCGTCTGCCAGCAACAGCCAGCCCGCCACCGCCAACGCGACCCAACACCATCTCTTTGTTCCTACGGTCATGACCCCATCTCTCCCAGCACCATCCCCGCCAACCGGTCTCTGCCGGCCTCTCAAAACTATCAGGTCCGACCTATCGGGGCCGACCTGATTATTTGGGCCGCGGACGGTACCGCTGCGCCCTGAGCTTGTCCGGATAGGCCTGGCGCCGCTCCCGCAGGAGCCGCGAGACGTCCTTCTGCCTTCGCGTGATCGTCTGCTTGGCCACAATGCCCCCATTATACCGCATCGGCGCCAAAACAAAAAAGCCAAAGCGCGGACCGCTTTGGCTTCTTTAAGTGAGCTTTTCGTATGCCGGAGGCTACTTAAAACCGGAGAGTGTTGAGGAGACGTTGAAGGTCTGGCGTTCGAGCAGAGAAGGCTGCCGGCCGACGAGGGACACGGTCAGCCCCAGGACCTTAGCGATCTTCTCCAGGGTCAGAACAGAGACGTTGGAGGCCCCCCGCTCGATGAAGGAAATGGACACCTGAGAGATGCCGGACCGGTCGGCCAATTCCTTCTGGGTCAACCCCTTTTCTTCTCTCGCTGCCCGGATGATGCCGCCAAACTCTTTGAGGCACGGAGCGACCGGCCCACGGCTCTTACGAAGGATCGTCCCCTCCTTCTTAAAATCCCTCTTCAAAACGTCGTAAACGCCGTTCCAATAAACGATCTTCGGATCGTTCCATTTGTTACGGCTCATCCGGCGCTTGATCGCCCTCCAGTTGCGCCAGAAGACTTTCTTGTCCAGATAATTCGAAAAGACCGTCCGGATGTCATTGGTCCTCGAAAGAAAAAGCGACGCGAATTCGAGAAACCTCGGATGGTCCTCGTCTTTCAAGACGCTCTTGATCTCTCTTTCGCTAAGTTTCTTGTCCCAGAATTCCATAGTTTCCTTTTAAGGGATCTGCTCCAAAAGCATTTTCTCGACTTCCGTCTTGAAGTGCCGGTCGATCTCCCGAAAATCTATCTCTTTGTCCGTGCGGATCTCGCGCAAGCCCAATCTCATCTCCTGACGGTCAAACGAACGGTACCACGTCACCAGATTCTCTTTCTCCGCCGCGCCGCAATGTCTCGCGGCGAATTTTGAAAGAGGCTCGAAGGTCTTCGACAAAAAATACAGATCAAAGAGATCCTTGGCCTCCTGCCGGCCGCCCAGGGCCTTTGAACGGCCGGTTTCGTCAAGGACCCCGAGCGTTCCCGCGGCGGCGTAAATCTTCCTCAGATAAATATCCTCCTTGGAGAGGACCGGAACGCCGTCAATCGACTGAGGCGGCCGAACCAGGGGAAAGACATCTTCGACAAAATCCAGTCGCAACTCCCTATCCCCCTTAGGGATTAAAAGCGTGTATTGAACGATCCTGGCTCTTCCCTTCTGATTGAGATCCATAACGAGGCTACCCTTCAGGCTAAGGGAATCGCAAACTTCTGAGACGAGCGAACGGATCAATTCTTTCTTGAAGTCCTTCGTAAAAAAATCGAGATCGTAAGACTCCCTGTGGTGAAAATAATAAAGAGAGAGCGCTGTCCCGCCCGCCAGATAAAATCCTTCCAGCTTGCCGGAGAGCCTTCCTAAAACATCTCTCATCACATCAACGACTTTTTTCATCACGTATAAGTATATAATGTAAACTTTAAATTGTCAATAAAAAATATTAACTATATTTATTAAAATATAATTTACTTTGTATATCTATATCCTTTTTGATCATAGTGGGATACAAGAAATCAGGGCCGTCGAAAAATCTCTCGCCGTGAAAAAAGCCAAAGCTGGGGAGCTTTGGCTCGTGTGGTTCAAAAGGTCTGGTCTTCTGTTTCACCTATGATTCAAGTGTCTAATCTTAGCCACCAGCTGCATTTTCTTGTGCCGCAGACCAGCGCTATATTTTCCAGCCCGATGTGTCGCAGATTTGTAACACTTAATAATTAACTCAGCCTGCGGTTTCTTAATTATTAAATAAGGCCCGATTTCTTCAAGTAGCTGGATGGCTTTATTAAACCTTATGGACCAGGCAAAGGAGAACTGGCGATGTGACAGGCGTTTCTTTTTTAAAGACGATCGTCCCTCCCACCCGGCGCTTCACCCACTCAAGAAGCCCCAGACTATTGCTGGCGATGGCAACAACCGGAGATGGCATTTCATTGGGATGGTGCTTCATCAGGCTCACCGTGCCCTCGCCGTCCACAACTCCTGCCAAATACGCCTTTTCAATATTGTTCATTTTTCCTCCTCTTAAAATAAAAACCTTCATCGACAAAAATCAACCAATGAAGGTTTTTATTGTTTATAGTGGCGGATTTACCCCTTCGAACGGCACCACTAATTGGTGGAGGTGGCGGGACACGTAACCTCGCCCTTTCGGGCCAGCGTGGACTATCTCTTCACCCCGCCGACGTTCCATGGCGGGGGCCTGGCGTGTTATGGGCGTTTTTTTGCCGGTGCGCTGGCGCGCGCCGGCGGGCCGCCCATCGCTTCTCACGAAGCAGTCTCTGCAGGGCTTGCACCCCTCAGGATTGCCCGCATCCCTTCCGACGCTTGACGTCGGAAGGGACGGTAGGGTTTCCCTGATGTAAGCCAGGTTTTTCGATCCGGATCGCTCCGGACCTCGACCTTTTGATCGAACCCGCGTCCTTGAGTCCTCCAACCGAGGGCTCTACATGTTTGGTCTTTCTTTTATTGAACCGGGCCGGCTCCGAAAGACAGGATCCGGATCGGCGGGCCTCTGCGAATCTCATCCCGTTGACCAGAGGCGCATCAACAGGACCAGCCTGTCATCGGCACGTACCCCCGCCGCCAGGCAAGGCAGGGACGTGGTCTCGTCTTATTGGACGAGAGCTAGCGCCGGCGAAGCAGGCGCAACCATCAACCCAGCGCTCGCCGAGTCAGAGAGCAAGCTCTCTGTCTCAACCGGTTGCCCGGCCTCGAGCACTGGAGCGACGATCGCGTTCGCCTCAGCCAGCAAACGCTCATCTTCCGACTTTGCGTTGTTTGTTTGGCGCAAGGTGTTTAAAGAGGCCTCCTTGCAACCTCTACATGCTCCCTCGACCGAACAAACCCAAGTCGAGCCCTTTCACCCCCGTGATCTCAAAGAACGGCCTGGCCGGCGCTTGAGGGCGCACCGCTCAAGAACGCGACGCTCAGAACGCCGGCTTGCGCAGAGGCAGAAGCTCCCTGTCGAGATTCTCGAGTTCGCTGCGTGTCCAGGTGTTGTAGGCCTTTTCGTCGTCCAGGAAGGAACTGTCGCGCAGGGATACCTTTTCGACCCCTGTATAATTATACGCTATAAACACCGTCCTGACAATGCGCAGGACCGCGTCTTGCTTCTCCTGGTGCGCCATGTCGAACGCCGTCTTGCCGTAGTCGATGGTGAACTGCTTGTAGACCCGCCACGTGATCTGGCGCTCGATGAACTCGTCGAGCGTCACCTCGTTGGGCTGCACGTGGTCGCCGCGCACGTCCTTGTAGGCCTCGGAGACGGGCTTGCCTTCCTCGTCCGGCACCGTCTTGAGCAGGTGCGGGTACCACGCCAGCCGGTTGTACCCCTCCCCGATGAAATCCTCCCCCACCCTGTACGTTTTGATGTCGGGCAGGTATCCGTAATACCAATCTTCCTGCGCGGCGAACTTGTCGGAGATGTCCGCCACGACGAGCACAAAATACTCGTACGGCGGGTTTGTGCGCAGCATCGCCCCGCGGATCTCGCCCAAAAGTTTCTGGACGAGGAACCTCAGCTCCGGCGGCTCCTTCGTCTTGAACGGGTTAAGGGAGGCGATGGAATATTCCACATAAAGCCCGTCCTCCTTGCGCATGGACGCGGCCAGGCCCTGCCGGCCCGGCGTGTACGGCAGATAGATCCACACCGTATCGCCCGCCTCCTTGATGACCACGCGCGTCTGGTACTTCTGGCGGCACTTCTCGACGAACAGGGAAGCGAACTCCTCGCGCTTGATGGCTGCGGGCCCCGGGCCGCAGCCGGCGGCCGCCACCGCCAGTAAGATCAGGCCGGCCTGCCAACTCCGATGCACCCATCCCCGATGTGTCCCACCCTGATGTCTGTGCCGCACGCCCATGCCGCTCCCCATGCCTGTTCCTTCCCTGCTTCATAAAAATCACTCAGCAGGGACGCTGGATGTCCCCTCCGGGGACACATTTTAGTGCTGCTCAATCCCTGCTTCATAAAAATCACTCAGCAGGGACGCTGGATGTCCCCTCCGGGGACACATTTTAGTGCTGCT
>Ga0172363_10002793_pt1 | contig 14129 bp, 9 predicted proteins | sample LakKivs2_kivu2a2_FD_114541 | JGI IMG/M metagenome (GOLD analysis project Ga0172363, IMG submission 114541) | Sediment microbial communities from Lake Kivu, Rwanda - Sediment s2_kivu2a2 | ecosystem: Environmental > Aquatic > Freshwater > Lake > Sediment | place: Rwanda: Western Province, Lake... | reverse complement strand
CGGCAGAATACCCCTGGTTTTCCAGGGTCTGGCGCAAATCATGTGCCGAAGATCGAGAGGTCATCTGGGAAATGCGGGCTTGAGGATCTGTCTTCGCTGCCCACCGAGGCCACTCGCCTGGCGAGCGAGTTTCGTACCGTGCTGGGCTCGCCCCTCGAAGTGGCCGGAGTGCCGGCCGGCGTGCTGGTGATCTATGGCCGCGCGCCGCGCGAATGGACCGAGACCGAGTTCAGCGTGATTCGCTGGTTCGCGGCCCAGGCGGCACTCGTTCTGAAAACGATCCAACTTCAGGAAGAGCTCTCGCGCCGCAGCCAGGAAGCCGAGGAGAACACACGTCAGAAGACCCGCTTCCTGGCGGCCGTCTCGCACGACGTCCGCAACCCGGCCAATGCGATCAACCTGATGGCCGAGCTGATCCAGCGTTCGGGCGACGACCCGCGCCTCGCCGGCGAAATTCCCCGCCTGGCCGAAAGCCTCCGCGTCAACACCCGCCTGCTCGTCGAACTGGTAAGCGACGTCCTGGACCTCTCCCGCTTCGACTCCGGCAAGATCGATCTCGAGGAAACCACGTTCGATCCGGCCGAGCTGATCCGGGCGGAATTCGGCCAGTACGAACCGCTCGCCAAGAACGCGGGACTTGCGCTCGTCGTCGAAACCGCCGCGCCCGCGAAGCTGCGCGTGAAGACCGACCGCATGAAGCTCGCCCGCGTGCTGGGCAATCTCGTGAACAACGCGATCAAGTTCACGGAAGTCGGCTCGGTCCGCACGACGCTCCGCCAGCTCGTCGATGGTTCGCTGGAAATCGCCGTGCAGGACACGGGCGTTGGGATCGCGGCCGAGCACCTGGAACACATCTTCGACGAGTTCTACCAGATTCGAAATCCCGAGCGCGACCGCAGCAAGGGCACGGGACTGGGCCTGGCGATCTGCAAACGGCTTATCGATGCGATCGGCTGCTCGCTCGAAGTCGACAGTCAACTCGAACGCGGCACGACGTTTCGCGTCCGCGTCCCCGCGGCAATGATCGCCGAGACCGATTGTCAGCCGTCGCCGAGCGTCCCCGCGGCCGAAAGAGGCGATCATGTGCTGGCCGGCTTGCAGGTCCTGGTGGTTGAGGATCATGAAACGACGCGTCTGGCCGTGACGCGCCTGCTGGCGGCGCATGGGGCCACGGTCGATCCGGCCGAAGACGGTCGCGCTGCGCTGCGCCACTTGCGGCACGGAATCCACGACGTGCTGCTGTTGGACCTGATGCTGCCGGACATGGACGGCCGAGAGATCCTGCGGCAGCTGCAATCCGGCCGACCGGATCGCTTGAAGTGTATTCTCGCGGTGTCCGGCGATGTGAGCGAAGCCCGGCGCCGGGAACTGCAAATCCTCGGCGCCAGCGACCTGATTCCCAAGCCGGTCGAGATGGATCATCTGGTGCAGCGCATTGCCGGCGCGGTGCGCCCGGTCGCCGAAACGATGGAAGCCCGTCGCGAATAGCCGCGGAAGCCGGGGAGAAGATCAAACACCGCCGCGCAGCTTCATGTAGTACCGCTGCACTTCGCCGATGCATGGCTGGCCGCTCGCCGCGCGAATCGAGCATTCGGCCGCAGGGCTTTTGGCTTTGTCGATCACGGCGCGGACCCGCGTCACGCCCCCTTCGGCGATGTCCGCCTCGACGTCCTCGGCCGTCAGGCCAAAGCAGGCGCACAGCGGCGCCGCGGGATCTTTCGGATAGACCGGTTCAATCAGCGCGTCGGTGAGCAGCAGCCGCTCGAACATATCGAAGTACACGACCTCGCATCGCGCGAACGGACAGAAGTACGCCGTCTCGGCGAGGGCGCCATGCACGGCTTCCACCACGTGCGCTTGCCAAGTCTGCTGCGTGACGCCAATGCCCAGCGAACCGCACCGCGGACAATGCCGCTCGCCCGTGTCATCCGGTTCGCGTACGAAGGCCTTGTTCATGAAAGTGATTCTTTAGCGTGAAAACCCAGCGGGTGGCAGCGACAACTTGCTTGTCGGTGTTGCGCAGCAACAAGAGGGATCAAGCGAAGCGTGAACGAAGTGTTGAGTCCAGATCTGCCGCCGGCCGTGTCCTGAACCCTCTTCTGCCGGAGGCACCCTGACAGTTGTCAGGGCCATCCTCACAGTATCGAGCAACTCGTAACTTCCCTACACCACGGGTTCCCAGCCCGGCCGATACTCGCGGCCCCACAGCGCTTCGGCCGCGGCGTTGCTTTGAATGTGCCCCGTGGCCGGGTCGCAATTCAGCACGCTTCCCGTGCGATAGGCAATGTTGCCCAGATGACACAAGAGCGTGCTCTTGTGGGCGTCTTCGATGTCGCACACGGGTCGCTCGCCCGAGCGCACGCACTCGAGGAAGTTTTTGATGTGCGGGTCGTGGCTGCCGAAGCCCTGGTCGCTCGAGGCCAGCAGCTTGCCATCGGTGTCGTAGATCTTGTAATTGCGGCTGTCGATGAAGGCCGAACCTTTGTCACCATAAAAGCCGATGCCGAACGAGGAGTCTTCGAAGCCGCGTGTGTGCCAGTTGCGGCCCTCCCAGGTAATCGCTTTGTCGCCGAAGTCCCAGGTCACGACGTGCGAGTCGGGCGTTTCCTGATCGTCCTGGAAGAAGTACTTCCCGCCACCCGCCGAGACGCGGTTCGGAAAGTCGACGCCGAGTCCCCAGCGGCAGATGTCCAGCGAGTGGATGCCGTTGTTCCCCAGTTCGCCGGTTCCCCAGTTCCAGAACCAATGCCAGTTGTAATGCACGACGTTGTCGCGATACGGCGTTTCCGGCGCGGGGCCCTGCCACAGCGAATAGTCCAGCCACTCGGGCACCGCCGCGGGTTTGCCGCGGCCAATCGGCTTGCGGTCGGCGTTGTACCAGCCGCGCGCGAACAGCACGTTGCCGATCTCGCCGGCTTTCACGCGCTGTACGCCTTCGGCCGTTCCTGGCATGCTGCGGCGCTGCGAGCCGACCTGCATTACGCGGTTGTGCTTCCGCGCCGCGGCAATCATCAGCTCTCCTTCGCGCGGATTGTGACAACATGGCTTCTCGACATACACGTGCTTCCCCGCCTGGCAGGCCATGATCGCCGCCGGGCCATGCCAGTGATCGGGCGTGGCGATGACCACCGCATCGACCGACGAGTCGTCAAAAATCTTCCGCAGGTCGGTCACCCCCCGGGGTTCCGTCTGCGACTTTCCGCCCAGCGCGCTGACGGTGCGATCGATCGCCCGCTGGTCGACGTCGCAGATGTAGGCGACGCGCGCCCCGCCGAGAGTCGCAAATGTGTCGGCCAGTGCGCGGCCGCGGCCGTTGACGCCGATCACCCCCACGACCACGGCCTCGCTAGGACTGTCGGCAGCCTTGCTGCGGGTGGTCCAGGCGGCGGTCGCAAGCGCGGTGGCGCCGAGCGCGGATTGCTGTAAGAACGTGCGGCGGGAGGGTTGATTGCTCATCGGGTGGACCTCGCAATCGGCGGGAATGGGGGAGCTATCAGAACGCGTGATTCCTCAGAATAACCTGCCCGCGCCGCTGGGGGCAACCTTTTGCTGCGACTGGAGATCGGATCGGCCAGCGATCCCGCGGGTCGCAGTGTTCAGTTGACATGGCCGCGCTTGCGGACTTACGATAACTCCCCATCCATTCGGCGACCGAAGGGGCGTTCGGTTGTCCGGGTGGAGTGCGACTCCAAGTGGTGTCGCAACCGTCGCCAAGGGCGCACGCGAAGGGCATCCGTCACACTTTGCCTGGTCCCTCGGCGAAGACGCCCGATCAGATCATGCATTCAGAACAACATCCGCCGAGTTCCACCGCGGGTAGCGCCTCGGAATCGATCCTGCGGGCCGAGACCGGTGACACCCGGCCGCCGGCCAGTCACCTCAGCGGCGCGCACCCTCCCGCGGCTCCGCATCACCACCACAACTATTTCTGGTTGTGGGTCATGTGTCTGACGGGCGTCGACTACTTCAGCACACTGGGCTACCAGCCGTCGATCGCCTTCGAAGCCGCGGGGACGCTGGCGCCGCTCGCAACCATTGTGCTGGTGCTGGTGACGCTGCTCGGCGCGCTGCCGGTCTATTCGCACGTCGCCCGCCGCTCGCCGAACGGCCAGGGTTCGATCGCGATGCTCGAATGGCTCGTCCATGGCTGGAAGGGCAAGACCATGGTTCTGGTCCTGCTCGGCTTCGCGGCCACCGACTTCGTCATCACCAAAACGCTGTCCGCGGCCGATGCCGCCGTGCATGTCCTCCATAACCCGTTGTGGGAGCATGCGCCGGGCTTTATCCGCAGTTGGAGCGAAGACGGCCAACGAATGGCCCTGACGATCGTGCTGCTGATCATCCTGGGCGCCACATTCATGCGCGGCTTTCGCGAAGTGATCGGCCTGGCCGTGATTGTCGTCGTGGCCTACCTGCTACTGAACGCCGTCGTCATTGGCAGTGGCTTGTTCTACCTGTTGCGTCATCCTGGCCCGATCGCAACCTGGTACGAGCATCTGCGCGAGGGGCAATGGTACATCTCGCACCAGCCAATCGAAGGCACGGGGATACTCACCGCCATCGGCATCAGCGTCCTGTTCTTTCCCAAGCTGGCGCTGGGGCTCAGCGGTTTCGAAACGGGCGTCGCCGTGATGCCGCTTATCCACGGCGACGCTACCGATACGCCAGATCAGCCCGAAGGCCGGATCCACAACGCCCGCAAATTGCTGGCCACAGCGGCCGGCATCATGTCGGTCTACTTGCTTGGTTCGGCCATCGTCACCGCGACGCTGATCCCGCCCGAGGAACTGCTGAGGCGCGAGCATCTGTCTTCGATGGCGCCGGCGAACCTGATCGACGGCGCCGGCGGAAGGGCGGCCGACCGCGCGCTCGCGTTCATCGCGCATGGCGAAGCGCCCTACGACATCAGTCCGCTGTTCGGCGAAGCATTCGGCACGCTCTACGACATCGCCACGGTCGTGATCCTCAGCTTTGCGGGCTTAAGCGCGATGGCGGGGCTCTTGAACCTCGTGCCGCAATACCTCCCGCGCTACGGCATGGCTCCCGAGTGGACCCGCGCCGTGCGGCCACTGGTGATGCTGTTTACGATTATCAACCTGATCGTCACCTGGGTATTCAATGCCGACGTCGAGGCCCAGGGCGGCGCTTACGCGACCGGTGTGCTGGTGCTGATCTCGAGCGCCTGCACGGCCTCGGTCATTGACAAGTATCGGCACGCGACGGGCGATTGGCTCGCGCGGATGCCCTGGCGCTACGTGATCATCGCGCTGGTGTTTTACTTCACCACCGCGGCGAACATGATTGAACGCCCCGACGGCATCAAGATCGCCAGTTGGTTCATCGCCGCGATCGTCATCGCTTCGTTTGGTTCGCGGATGAAGCGCAGCACCGAACTGCGATTCCGCAATTTCGAGTTCACGGACCCCACCTCTCGCTTCCTGTGGGACAGCCTCAAGCATCTGGAGTTTCCGGTGCTGGTGCCGCATCGCCCCGGCCGCCGCGCACTAGACGACAAAGAAGCCAGCATCCGGCATCGCCATCGTCTGGGCCCTGACGTGCCAATTGTGTTCATCGAAGCCGAGCTGGGCGATCCGAGCGAATTCCAGCAGAGCCCGCTGATGGAGGTCATGCAGGAAGAAGGCCGGTTCATTATTCGCGTGACGCGCTGCGTCTCGATCGCGCATGCCATCGCCGCCATCGCCCTCGAACTCTCGCGCTCCGGTACCCCGCCCGAGATCCACTTCGGCTGGTCCGACGAAGGCGAGCTGGCGGCCCTGATCGGGTTCTTCCTGTTCGGCGAAGGTAACGTCCCCTGGCGGGTGCGCGACCTGATCAACAAAGCCGAGCCCGACCCTTCGCGCCATCCGCGCGTCATCATCGGCTGAGCGCCAGAGTTCTTGCCGAGCGTGTGATAGTAGCCCGACGCGCGAGCGAGGGTACCCTGCCACCAAGCCTGGCTAGTGCGATTGACTGCCCGCCTCCGCTTCTCTGCTCGTTCGCGGCGCATCCGGCCGCGTGTACCACCACGCCCACAGAATCAGCACGGCTTGCAGCGGCAAGCGAATGAAGTGCGCCTCGCGGCTGATCCCGAAGATTTCCTCCGAATGCTGCCAGCCATAGATGTTTGCCGGAAAGATGGCGACCAGCAGCGCGATGATCCCCCAGGCCGCCCAGCGCGTGGTGCGCGGAACGAGGAGCAGCACGCCCAGCACCACCTCGGCCACGCCGCTCCAGAACACGGCGGGCTGGTGCAGCCAGGCGGGAATGTAGTCCGGCATGAGCTTCAGATAAAAGTCCTCGTCCCGAAAATGGTTGAGGCCAGCCACGATATAAAACGCGCCGTACAGCCATTTCAGCACTTCTTTCACGTACCGCATACCTGAGCCCCCCCTCGATTGCTGCTCGTTGCGCGGATTCGTACGCCCCTGCATGGTAACAGACCCCGCTGGTAGAATGCACTTCCAATGACCGTCGAAGCAAAGTCATCCGTCGCGCGACAACACCCCCAGCAATTGCGCCCCGAGCTCCTGGCTCCGGCAGGCGATCTCATCTGCGCTCGCGCGGCCGTTGAAAACGGTGCCGACGCCGTCTACTTCGGACTCGACGCCGGCTTCAACGCTCGCGCCCGGGCCACGAACATTTCGCTCGATGGTCTAGAGGAACTGCTCGCCCTGCTGCACGGTCGCGGCGTGAAGGGCTACCTGACGCTCAACACGCTGGTCTTCACCGACGAACTTGCCGGCGTCGAACAGCTCGTGCGGCACGTGGCCGCGGCTGGTGTCGACGCGGTGCTGGTGCAAGATCTCGGTCTCGCGCGACTCGTTCGCGAAATTTGCCCGCAGCTTTCGGTGCACGCCTCGACGCAGATGACGATGACCAGCGCCGAGACGATTCGCGCCGCCAGCGCGCTCGGCATCGACCGGGTCGTCCTCGCGCGCGAGTTGTCAATCGACGAGATTCGCCAGATCAACCAGAAAACATCCATGCCGCTGGAGGCGTTCGTCCACGGCGCGCTCTGCGTCGCCTACTCGGGCCAATGCCTCACCAGCGAATCGCTCGGCGGCCGCAGCGCCAACCGCGGCCAGTGCGCGCAGGCCTGTCGCCTGCCCTATGAGCTTGTCTGCGACGGTCGCGACGTCGATCTCGGCGAGCAGCAGTACCTGCTCAGCCCGCAGGACCTCGCCGCGTTCGACCTGGTGAAAGAGCTGATCGACGTCGGCGTCTGTTCGCTGAAAATCGAAGGCCGGCTCAAGACGCCCGAGTACGTGGCGAACATCACGCGGCACTATCGCGAAGCGATCGATCGCGCGGTCGAGGGCCGAAAAGTAGAGTTCACTTCCCGCGACATCGAGGAGATGGAGCTCTCGTTCTCGCGCGGCTTCTCGCCCGGCTGGCTTGGCGGTTGCGATCACAAGATGCTGGTGCCGGCCACCAGCTCGGCCAAACGCGGCGTGCTGCTCGGCCAGATCAACGCGATTCGCGGCGAGCGCGTGGCGGTCGAGCTTCGCGCGCAGATCAAACGCGGCGATGGGATCGTCTTTGCCGGCAACCGGGCCGAAGGCGGAGAGCAAGGCGGCCGCGTCTACGAAGTATTCGCCGGTCGGCACTCGCTCACCGAGCCGATTGATTCCGGCATCGTGGAACTCACATTCGCTCACGGCGCGATCGACTTCGCGCAGTTGTCCGCCGGTCAGCCCGTCTGGAAGAACGACGATCCGGAGCTCAACGCCCGCTTGCGAAATTCATTTACCGGCGCGAAGCCGCTGCGCCGCGTGCCGATTGATTTGCACGTACACGCCGAAGTTGGCCAGCCGCTCGAAGTGCTCATCGACACCGCGGCCGGAATCGAGTGTACAGTTCGCAGTCCCGAGCCGCTGGCCGAGGCCCGCAAACATCCGCTCACCCTCGAAGTGCTCCGCGAGCAGTTCTCGCGACTCGGCGTCACGAACTACGTGCTCGAGCACATCACCACCGAGATTGTCGGCAGTCCAATGGTGCCGCTGAGCGTGTTGGGGCAGTTGCGCCATGAAATGGTGCGCCAGCTCGATGCGTTGTCGATCGTGCCCCCCACGCGCACGCTGGCCGAGCATTCGCCCCTGGCCGCGGCCCGCGCTCGCATCGCGCAGAAGATCGCCGCCGAACCGCCCTCTGGCGAGCCTCGCTTGCACGTGCTTTGCCGATCGCTTGTCCAACTCGAGAGTGTATTGGCCGCGAACGTTCGCAGCGTCATGGTCGATTTTCAGGACATCCGCGAGTATCGCGAGGCGGCGGCCGTGGCCCGCACTGCCGGTGCTTCGCTCTTGATCGCCACCACGCGCATTCAGAAGCCCGACGAAATGGGACTTCTCCGCGTGCTTACGCGTCACGGCGCGGCGGGTCTCCTGGTGCGAAATCTGTCCGGGCTGGCATTCTGCCGCGAGCACGACGTACCGGCCGTGGCCGACTTTTCGCTCAACGCCACGAATGAGCTGACCGTCGAATGGCTTAAGGACGCAGGTGCCCAGCGCGTCACCGCATCGTACGACATGAACCGCGACCAGCTTCTGGATCTGGTCTCCGCGGTCCCGCCCGCGTGGCTCGAAGTCGTGATCCACCAGCACATGCCGATGTTCCATATGGAGCATTGCGTGTTCTGCGCCGTGCTTTCGCCGGGCACCAACAAGCACAATTGCGGCCGGCCCTGCGACGTGCACCAGGTGCGGCTGCGCGATCGCGTCGGGCAGGAGCATCCGCTCACGGCCGATGTTGGTTGCCGCAACACGCTCTACAACGCCGTGCCGCAAAGTGGCGCCGAAGCCCTTCCCGAACTCATCCGTCGCGGCGTGCGCGACTTCCGCGTTGAGCTCTTGCACGACGCTTCGCGAGACTCGATCGCCCGTACGATCCAGCTTTACCGGCGGCTGCTCGCCGGGGAGATTACAGGCCGCGAAGTCTACAGCGCGCTGGCGGCCTCGAATCGTGTGGGCGTCACGCGTGGCACGCTCGAAGAACGTCGCAATCCGCTGGCCATCATCTAGCTGGCGCGCAAAGACTCCTCCACTTATGAACTCACCCGCTACGACGCCCGTTCTTGTTTTTGGCACCGGCAATCGCAAGAAAGCCGCGGAGCTGGTCGATCTACTGGCGCCCACGGGCATCCGGCTTCAGACGCTGGCCGACTTTCCCGCGCCGCTCGACGTCCACGAATCCGGCACCACGTTCGCCGAGAACGCCCGGCTCAAAGCCTCTGAACAAGCGAAGCACTTGGGTCACTGGGTGCTCGCCGACGACAGCGGCCTGGCGGTCGATGCGCTCGGCGGCCGGCCGGGGGTCTACTCGGCGCGCTATGCCGGCGAGAAAGCCACCGACGCCGACAACCGCCAAAAGCTCCTGGCCGAATTGGCAGAAGTTCCGCCGCCGAAACGTTCCGCACACTTCGTCTGCCATCTTGCGCTCGCCGATCCGACGGGTGCCGTCCGCGCCGAAGCCACCGGCCGTTGCCACGGCCTGATTCGCCAGTCCGAAGCAGGCACCGGCGGCTTCGGGTATGATCCCCTGTTCGAAGTCCTCGAATACCACCGTACGTTTGGCGAGCTCGGCCCCATGACCAAGGCCGTGCTCAGCCATCGCGCGCGAGCCATATCTGCCATTTTGCCCGAGCTCGTGCGGCTCCTCACAGAAAGCGAGCCCACTGGTGGCTGAAACGTTCCCGATCATTGCCAAGACGTTGTTTGGCCTCGAAGAAGTCCTTGCCGCCGAGCTGCGCGAGTTGGGGGCCGAGGACGTGCAAGTCGGCCGCCGCTTGTGTTCTTTTCACGGCGATCAGCGGATGCTCTACCGCGTGAACATTTGCTGTCGCACGGCCACGCGCGTGCTGAAGCCAATCCTGCGTTTTCCAGCCGATGGTTCCGATGCCCTCTATCGCCGCATCGGCCGCACCAACTGGAGCCGGCATCTCGACCCCGAAGGCACGCTGGCCATCGATCCGGTGGCTAGCGGCGAGATCTTCAAGAACTCGCTCTACGCGGCGCAGGTGGCCAAGGACGCGATCGTCGATCAGATTCGCCGCGTCAGTGGCAAACGCCCTTCGGTCGAGCTCGACGATCCCGACCTGCGAATCAACCTGCACATCGACGGCAAACGCGTCACGGTGTATCTCGACGCCTCGGGCGATTCGCTCCACAAGCGCGGCTACCGGCTCGCAACCGGCGCTGCCCCGCTGGGCGAAGTACTCGCGGCCGGTATCCTCCGCCTCACCGAGTGGGACGCAGCCAGCCCGCTCGTCGACTTCATGTGCGGCTCGGGAACCATTCCGATCGAAGCCGCCATGCTCGCGCGACGGATCGTGCCCGGCGCGTGCGGGCGGACGTACGGATATCAGCGTTGGCTCGACTACGACGCCGCGTTGCACGAAGGCGTGCTCGCCGAAGCGCGTCGCGGCGAGCTTGCCAGTCTGCCGTTTCCAATTGTCGGTTCGGATCACGATTCCGAGATGATCGCGGCTTCCAAAGAGAACGCGGAACGTGCCGGCGTGGCGGGCGACATCACCTGGCAAGTGTCGGACTTCGTGGAGGTCGTGCCCCCTGCCCCGGCCGGCACGCTGGTCACCAATCCGCCCTACGAAGAGCGCCTCAAGACGGACGAGATCATCGAGTTCCACAAGCGGATCGGCGACGTGCTCAAGCATCGCTGGGCCGGCTATACCGCCTGGGTCCTGGCGGGCAATCTCGACGCCGCGAAGTTCATCGGCCTCAAGCCCAACCGCAAGATCCGCCTGTTCAACGGGCAGATCGAATGCCGGCTGCTGAAGTTCGCGATCTATGCCTTCGGCGAACGACCCCGCGCGAAGACCGTCGAACCCGAAAGTCCGATCGTCGAGTAGGGAGTTTCTACTAGCGGATCGGCTGGGTGACTCAATAGTAGCCCGACGCGCGAGCGAGTTGATCACCGCCGCCTCTACCGCACGATCGTGACCCGGGATCCCAGGCTCAGAATGTCGTACACCTCTTCGACATCCTGTTCGCGGAGACTGATCCAGCCGGGCAGGTCCGCGCGACCCACGACTTGCGGATCGTTCGTGCCGTGGATGGCCATCTGACGGCCGAGCCCGATCCAGCGTTCGCCCAGCGGGTTGGCGGGATCTTCGGCGGCGATTGATTTCTCGCGCCCGTAGTACACGGGATTCTCCACCTTATCGCTCACTGCGAAGCTGCCTTCCTGCGGCGGATTCTCGGCTCCCAGTCCGATTGGGAAGCGGCCGGCATACAGTCCATCCGCCGTGCGCAGCACCAGTTCGCGGCGATCGAGGCTGATCACCGCTTCGAACGGACCGCGCACCACTTTCAAGCGTTCGCCGGGCTGTAGCGCCGCGGGATCGGCGATGCCGTTGATCTTTGCCAGCAGTTGCCAGGGGACCTGGTATTTCTCGCCAATCGATTCCAGACGTTCGCCGGGCTGCACTTCGTAAGGATGCTCCAGGTGGTTCTGCGTGGAGTACACGACCGTGCCGGCAATCTGATCGAGCAGCGCTTGCAACTGCTGTTGCTGCTGCGGAGCGAGCTGGGTGCTGCCATACCAGGGCGTAAGCTGCCGCAGCGCGGCGGCGAGCTGTCCCGTTTCCAGCTCGCGCTGGGCTGCTTGCATCGCGGCAGCGAACTCGGCCGAGCCCTGACCACCTCCGGCCATCGCAGCGGCCGGATCAGCAGGACCAGTTGCCGGCGCAGCCGGATACGGATCGCCAGGCAGCGGCGGATAAGGATCGCCCGGTGCTGCTGAAGCTGCGGGATCGGTTGGCGGCGCTTGCGAAGCGTAGGGATCGGCGCCGGCGTACATTGGTGGCGCCCCCCCTGGCGGCGCTTGTTCGTAAGGATTGCCACCGGGGAGCGGTGGTCCCGTGGGCGCGAGTGCGGCATTAGCGTCCATGGGCGGAGCTTCGCCCCCGGCTGCCGGCGGAGCACCAAACGGCGGCGCTTCGCCACCCGGCGCACCTTGGAATGGCGGCGCATTGCCGGCTGGCGGTGCTCCACCAAAGGGCGGCGCATCCATTCCTCCCGGCGGTGTGAACGGCGGGGCCTGTCCACCCGGCACTTCGACCGTTCCCGGCGGAGACGACGGCGCGGCGCTTCCGCCCGAACCGTCCGGCGTCCAAGGCGCCATGCTGGTGGCATCGGGAAGTTGAATCGCGGGGCTGTTGTTCCATCCGGCGGCGACCGGCGGTGGGCCGTTGTTACCCGTATTCAAACGGATGTAAACCCCATAGCCGATGCCCGCCAACACGGCTACCGTTAATAGCGGTTTCAGCGTGTTCACAAGTCCGTCCTCCCTGACGACCCGTCGACCGACGCGCTCTAAAGTGCGAATGATTGAGAAGTGTGGAGCCGTGCTCGCCAGCCGAGCGCTCCCAAAAGAGCGCAGGCCGTTTCCTTGGCCGCTGGCGGCAGGTTCCGGTCGCGGATCATAAGGAATCCGCCCCAAGCGTTCCAGACCAATGTTCGGCCAGTGCTGGCACGTCAGAAACGCGCGCCAGCATGCGCGGTTGCTAGCGTTGATCGGGTGGCAGCGACCGAGAACTGTCAGGGCCAGCTAAGTCAGCCGTCCGCATCGCCCGGCTTGTGCTTCGCCGCGCGCAGCGTTTCGCGAATCCGCTCAAGCCGCTCGCTCAGCTCCCGTTCGAACCCCCGCTCCACCGGCCGGTAGTACTCGCGCTCGACGCCCAGATAGTCCTGCGCCGTCACGGCATCGGGACTGTTGTGCGAGTATTCATAGCCCGCGCCGTGGCCGAGTCGCTTGGCGCCGCTGTAGTGGCTGTCTTTCAGGATCACAGGCACCGGCAGCAATCGCCCTTCGCGCACATCGGCCTTGGCTTCGGAGATCGCCACGGTCGAAGCGTTCGACTTCGGTGCGCACGCCATGTAGGTGACCGCCTGTGCCAGGTTCAACTGGCATTCCGGCAGGCCCACGAACTCGCAGGCCTGCATCGCGGCCACGGCCAGCGGCAGCGCCTGCGGATCGGCGTTGCCGACGTCCTCGCTGGCAAAGATCACGATCCGCCGCGCGAGAAACCGCACGTCTTCGCCCGCCTCGAGCATCCGCGCGAGCCAATAAATGGCCGCGTCGGGATCACTGCCGCGCATGCTCTTGATCAGCGCGCTCGCCGCGTCATAATGCGCATCGCCCGTCCGGTCGTACTCGATCGCCTTCCGCTGCACCGATTCTTCGGCCAGCGCGCGAGTGAACTCGATCGGCTTCGACTTGCTCGACAGCACGCCGACTTCCAACGCGCCCAGCGCTCGCCGCGCATCCCCATCGCTCACTTCGGCCAGAAACTCGAGCGCGTCGTCGTGCATCCGCACGTCGTACTGCCCCAGCCCGCGTTCCTTGTCCGCAAGCGCCCGGCCGAGGAGCGTTTTGATATCGTCGGCCGAGAGCGATTGAAACTGAAACACCCGGCTGCGGCTGACCAGCGCGCTGTTGATCGCGAAGAAGGGGTTTTGCGTGGTCGCGCCTACCAGGATCACCCCGCCGTTCTCGACGTCCGGCAGCAGCACGTCCTGCTGCGCCTTGTTGAACCGGTGAATCTCGTCGACGAACAGCAGCGTCTTGTTGCCGCTCACGCTGAGCCGGTCGCGGGCTGCGTCGAGCACTTCGCGCAGATCCTTCACGCCGCTGGTCACCGCACTCAGTTCGACGAACTTCGCCCGGCTGGCCTGGGCCAACAGATTCGCGAGCGTGGTCTTCCCCGTGCCGGGCGGACCGTAGAACAACACCGAGCCGAGCCGATCGGCCGCGAGCAGCCGGCGGAGGAGCTTGCCTTCGCCCAGGAAGTGCTGCTGGCCGGCGAATTCCTCGAGCGTTCGTGGTCGCATTCGCGCGGCAAGGGGCTGCGCGCGGCGGCGATTGGCGGCTTCGCTGGCTTCAAACAGACTCATAACGCGACTTCGTTGGGAGATGGAACAATCAGACAGCTTCAGTGAGCTGGAATTGTACGCCGGGCTATGCCGTTGGTATACCGACGGGTGCAGCGTGGGTGGCAGCGACAACTTGTTGTCGGTGTGCGCAGCAGAGGAGGGACCAGGGGACGCGCGATTGAAGTATTGAGTTCAGGTTTGCTACGGGCCGCGTCCTGAACCCTCTCGTGCCGGAGGCACCCT
>Ga0172363_10002792_pt1 | contig 14131 bp, 12 predicted proteins | sample LakKivs2_kivu2a2_FD_114541 | JGI IMG/M metagenome (GOLD analysis project Ga0172363, IMG submission 114541) | Sediment microbial communities from Lake Kivu, Rwanda - Sediment s2_kivu2a2 | ecosystem: Environmental > Aquatic > Freshwater > Lake > Sediment | place: Rwanda: Western Province, Lake... | reverse complement strand
TGCATATTCGTGTACTGGGCTTTTCCCAATATTGACCCTATCGCCGATTTCATGAAGGCGGTTACCGGCTGGGACGTGACTAATGAAGAATTGCTCAAGACGGGCGAGAGAATTGCCAATCTCCGCCAGGCCTTCAATATTCGGGAGGGGTTGAACCCGCTGAAGTTCAAAGTCCCTGACAGGGTTCTCGGCAAGCCACCGTTGAAAGAAGGCCCCGTGGCTGGAGTAACCGTTGATGAGGACACCATGATCAAAGAATACCTGACTGCCATGGATTGGGACCTTAAGACAGCCAGGCCCAGCAAGAAGAAACTGCTGGAACTGGGGCTAGCAGACGTCGCTCAGGAACTCTGGCCCTAAAGCGGTAATTGACAGCATACACCCCTGCCGTAGAAGTGAGTGTCTGAATTACAGCAGACGGGCGCTTTCGTTGCCTATATCATGACTGTTCCGCCGTCAATATAGACAATCTGTCCCGAGATCATGTCCGAGGCGGCTGATGCTAGAAACAGCACTGCCCCCACAGGATCGGTTGGCTGTAACCGTTGGTGAATTGATTGTTCCCCGGTGGCAATTCCGAATATTTTTTCACTATCCGTCTGGGCTAGGCTGGCTTCAGTAGCTACATATCCCGGCGCCACAGCGTTGACGTTAATACCGGAGGGACCCAGAGCTCTGGCCAGGGCGTGGGTTAGTATGTAGACTGCTCCCTTGGTGCAGGCATATGGCAAGAACAGTTGGGCCGCGGGGACTCTGGCAACATTAGACGCGATGTTGATGATCTTACCCTTCTTCTGTTTTGCCATCAGGGGAGCTATAGCCTTGCAGACCACCCATGTTCCTCTTACGTTCACCACAAACATCCGGTCCCATTCATCCACGGTCCAGGCATCCCAGGGCTGGGCATTGACTCCGTACCATATGGCGGCATTGTTAACCAAGATGTCGACTTTGCCATACTGCTTCATAACCTTTTCCGCTATCTTCTTACCAGCATCTTCCTGCGAGATATCAGCCTCTACGATTGCTACTTCCCCACCCTTGGCCTTCACCTCGTTGATAGTGCCCTGAACCCTTTTCAGATTGGTGGTAGTCAGTAGCAACCTAGCTCCCTCTTCCGCAAACTTTAGCGCGAAGGCTTTCCCCATGCCACGACTGGCTCCGGTTATGATGGCTACCTTGTCCTTTAATACTCCTGACATATCTCCCTCCTTCTAGCTTTCAATGTGTCTATAGTAAACCGCTTGGTCTCGCACAAATTCCCTTTCCCTCGATGGGAGAGGATCAACGTGAAGTTGAGATCCCCCTCCCCCCAACTCCATAACGCGAGGGGAGGGAGGACCATGAGAAGTCTTGCCTCTGACTCTATTCCATGGCTTTGAGGCTGAGGAATTCAAGGTTTAGCTTCCCGGCTACCCACATAGCCTTTGACGTTCCCTTTCTCAAATTCATCCAAAATGACCTCGGTGGCCCACATAGCGCCTTCCATGATAATGCAGCCTTTTGAGATGCCCAGAAATTCCGCACTCATTTCATCGCTTGTCAGGTCCCACGCTTTTCCAAAGAACTTCCTCTGGATATCCTTGCACAGTATGGAATTGTATTTCTGATAATACTTGTTCAGAAGAGCATCCCGAACGATGGCACAGCTCTGACGGAAGAGACTCTCATTGATACTCTCCGGCCGGAGCCCCAGAGCCAGGCCAATTGCCAGAGTACCACTGGCTACCGCGCCACAGGTGCCCTCCCCACTCAAGCCAACACCCCCGGTCAGGAGACATACGCCTGAAGAGAGTCTATCTTCCACATCCCTGGGAATAATCTCCAGCCCACCCCATCTCAGGGCATCAATTATTGCCAAAAATGTACACTGACCGCAGCCCTTGTACTTCGCCTCATATTCTATAGCCAGCTCGTTTGCCTTCTTGATAATCTCTTCTTTCGTCTTTGTGAGCTTGACCATAATCGTCGTGCCTCCGTCTCCGCACTGAATTGCAGGCATTTTAACATCAACGAACAGCTTTCTGTCAACGATTCTCTTTGCCGATGGATAGCTAGCAAATTCTCTACACCCCTGCTATAATGCTTCTCCAAATAGAACCAGCCCAACCGGATTATGAAGTCCAATCAAGGAGGAAATGAAGCATGGCTAAAGACCTGGTGAAGACATTGGCTGATCTGAAGGAACAAGAGGTTATAAAGATTGTTGAAGACAGGTTGAAGACCAAAGAAGACCCGCTCAGAATTCTGGAGGATGCCAGAAAGGGGATGGAAATCGTGGGCAAGCGTTTTGCCAACAGCGAGTATTTCATACCTGACCTAGTGTACTCAGGCGAGATACTGAAATCGGTAACTGAACTGGTAAAGCCCAAGCTGCGCAAAGCGGCTGAGAGCAAGAAGCTGGGCAAGATTGTCTTTGGCACGGTTGCTGGAGATATACATGACATTGGCAAGAATATCGTAGTATTCATGCTCGATGTTAACGGTTTCGAAGTCAATGACCTTGGCGTGGATGTGCCGGTGCAGAAATTCGTCGATAAGATTAAGGAGACGGGCGCTCCTATCGTCGGTTTAAGCGGGTTCTTGGCGCTGGCTTTTGACTCCATGAAACAAACCGTAGAAGCCATAAGAGCTGCCGGGCTGAGAGATAAGGTAAAGATCATGATTGGCGGCGGCCAGATGAGTGATGAGATAAAGAACTATACCGGCGCTGATGCCTACGGTAAGGACGCCATGGCTGGGGTTACCCTGGCCAAAAAATGGGTCGGTGCCAGTTAGGAATCTCCGGATTAATTTACAGGAGGCAATCAAATGGAAAAACAATGGCATGAGATGACCCCGGAGGAAAAGCAGGAGACGCTGTTCGCCAGGTGGATTTCACCGAAAGACCCCGAGGGAAACGACCTCAAATTCCCGAGCCCCGATGCCGAGAAGTTATACAAAGAGAGAGTCACTAGGATAAAAGACGCCATACAACTCAAGAAAAAGCCTGACCGTGTGCCGGTGTTGCTGATACCCAGCTTTGCTCCTGCCTTCTATTCTGGACTGACTCCTCATGATGTCATGTATAACTACGAGAAAATCGCCCCAGCCTGGAGAAAATTCTTCGTGGACTTTCAGCCAGACGGACACGGCCATGCCTTTGTGCCCACTCCAGGTAAATTCCTCGACATTCTCGGCTTCAAGCTATACAGGTGGCCTGACCATGGGGTCCCCAAAGACACCACGTACCAGTGTATCGAAAGCGAATACATGATGGCCGACGAATATGATGCTTTTATTCATGATCCACTGCATTTCTTCTACTTCACCTGGCCGTCGCGCGTATTCGGTGCCCTGGCCCCTCTGGCGACGCTCCCGCCGCTAGCTGGCGTGACCGAAATGTATACGGCTAGCGTTCCTTTCATGCCGTACGGCACGCCCCCTGTCAAGGCCGCCCTTCAGGCTATGATGGAAGCCGGGGATGAAGCCCTGAAATGGATGGGAGCTTGCATGGCCTTTGCCGGAGAGATAACCATGTTAGGATTTCCCGCCTACCTGGCTGGTGCTACCAAGGCACCCTTTGACGTCATTGGCGACACCTTGAGGGGAACAAGGGGGGTAATGATGGATATATACCGCCAGCCGGACAAGGTCATCGCAGCTATGGAAGCACTAACGCCGATGGAAATTCAGCTGGGGGTGGATGCGGCAAAGCAGATTGGATGCCCCCTGGTTTTTATACCCCTGCACAAGGGAGCTGATGGCTTCCTCTCCGATGAGCAGTACAGGAAATTCTACTGGCCCTACCTCAAGAAGATAATCCTGGGTCTGGTTGATGAGGGAGTGGTGCCGTTTGTCTGGGCTGAGGGTGGTTACAACTCGCGCCTGAATATCATCCGTGACCTACCCAAAGGCAAGACGGCTTGGTTGTTTGACCGGACCGATATGGCTGCCGCCAAGAAAGCGTTAGACGGTATTGCCTGTGTCGGTGGCAATATGCCTATGGACTTATTGACCGTAGGTACGACCCAGCAGGCCATGGATCACACCAAGAGGCTCATTGACGTCTGCGGCAAGGGCGGTGGCTACATCATGGCCAACGGTGCCTTCTTTGACAAAGTGAAGTGGGAGAATCTCAAAACAATAGTTGATACCGTCAAGGAATACGGAGTATACAAATAACTACAGAGCGGATTAACGGGCTAGGGTGGTAATGTAAGAGCAGCGAAGAGGCTGTGCTACGCCTGTAATCCGCAATACTCTCGTGAGCTTAAAGCGCGTGGAAGTGTTGCGGCGGCAGGGATTGAGGAAGGGAGCTAAGGTCAGGCCTGAGATAAGACTTCTGATTCGGGAAGTAGCTTCCAGTCTCAAGAAGTCTCGCCTGCTGAAGTCAGCAGCTGCTTACGAGCACTATGCGGCAAGGAGCATGGCCGGCAACCAGATATCACTGGAGGGCGATAAAGCAATACGCGGCCCGTTCATGGCGGCAATGTTCCCCGAGGCAAAGGAGCTTGCCATTGTCCTCTGCACTATTGGCCCGAGGTTGGAGAAACAGGTAACGGATTACAGCAAAAACGGTGCGACTCTACAAGGGACGATTCTGGATTGTATTGGCAGCGCCGCCGTGGATGAGCTGGTTTCGGAAGTCCTCAGGCCTATTGCTACCGAGGTCTCATCGCGAGGCTACGGGACAAGCAGCCCGATCAACCCCGGTATGCCCGGTTTTCCCCTGACCGAACGATGCAACCTGTTGGGACCGGTCAACGCAGACGGAATCGAGGTGAGGCCTACTTTTTCAGGAATGATGGTCCCGCGCAAATCGACTTCCGTGGTCGTAGGCATCGGACCACAAATAACCAGATGGACACAGGCTGAAGTCCGTGCCCGCTGCACCCTCGAGGAAACCTGTCACTATAGAGTAACGAACTGAAAAGAGAATGACTGCTTGCACAATTGATTTTGAGCCAGTAGGTCGGAGAGGGGAATGTCGAAAGAATGATTCTCTTCTAGCCTGCGGCCACCGACTAGGTGTGGGTATTAACAGCTTATGTGGGGGCGAGGGAGTGTGTCACTCGTGCAAGGTACAGATTCTAAGCGGCACTGTCTCCAAACCAACATCCAACGAGCGCAAAGCGTTTAACTTGCAAGAACTAAGCGAGGGATGGCGACTAGCCTGTCAGACTTACCTCAAGAGCGATGTGAAGTTGGTGGTCCCAGCTGAGTCAATGACCACCCCACAACGGATCCAGGTGGAGGGGCTGGAGGTGAAAGTTCCTGCTGATCCACCAGTTCAAACTTATGGCGTGCAGATGGCTGCCCCCTCACTGAAGGCCCCGCAAGCTGACGCTGACCGCTTGCTCAGGGCACTAAACCAGCAGCACAGGGTGCGGCGCACCAAGATTGATATCGGCGCCCTGCGCACGATCTCTGACCAGCTACGGTCCTGCAAGTGGAAGGGCCAGGCCGTGGTTCGTGACGGCGAGGTGATAGCTATTCTCCCCCCAAAAAGCCGCCGATTGGGACTAGCCGTAGACCTGGGCACCACCAAGGTGGCTGGCTACCTGGTTGACTTCACTGATGGTCGGACTTTGGCCGCCAAGGGGATAATGAATCCCCAGATCAGCTACGGAGAGGACATTATCAGCCGCATAACTACTGCCGTCCATTCGCCCGATAGTGCGACGGCGCTACAAGAACTGGCGGTTGGTGCCGTTAACGAACTCTGTACCGACCTCTGTGCTGAGGCTGGTGCTAGATCTGAAGAGATTCTGGAGGCAGTAGTCGTCGGTAACACCGCCATGCACCACCTTTTCCTGCGCCTGCCGGTAAAACAGCTTGTGCTCTCGCCCTTCGTGCCTGCCGTCAGTCGGGCGTTGGAGGTCAAGGCTGGCGAATTGGGGCTGAATATTGCTCCTGGGGCATACGTATACCTGCTCCCCAACATCGCCGGCTTTGTGGGTGCCGACCATGTCTCCGTGTTGCTGGCAACAGATGCCTGGCAGGCAAAGGAAACGACGGTGGCTCTGGACATCGGGACCAATACCGAGGTCTCTTTGATCTACAAAGGGAAGACAATCGCTACCTCCTGTGCCTCAGGACCTGCCTTCGAAGGCGGTCACATCAAGTATGGCATGCGGGCAGCCGCAGGAGCTATCGAACGCCTGCGCATGGAGGGCGACAGGATCCAGTACCAGACTATTGATGGGGCGCCGCCGATCGGCATCTGCGGCTCTGGCATAGTTGATGCACTGGCTCAGCTTCATCTGGCCAAGATTATTGATGAGGGCGGCAGGATAACAGACAATCGACCTCGCGTCCGCACCTACAAAGGACAGCGCGAGTTTATATTAGTTGGCAAGGAGGAACGGAAAGGCAAACCGGCCATCACTATCACCCAGCATGATGTGAGAGAATTGCAGTTGGCCAAAGCCGCCATCCGCACGGGAATACAGACACTGCTGGAAACGAGCGGCTGCGATGAAGATGATATCAAGCAGGTAATAATCGCCGGAGCGTTTGGCACCTATATTGATATATCCAGTGCCGTGACAATCGGCATGCTGCCGGCGCTGCCCTTGAACCGCTTCCGGCAGGTGGGCAACGCCGCCGGCATGGGAGCCAAGCTGGCTCTGATTTCCCTCAAATCTCGGGTTCGGGCAGAGGCTATCGCCTCTAGAGTCAGTTATGTTGAACTGGCCAGCAGCCCTGGCTTTCAACCAGCATTTATGCAGGCCAGTTATCTGGGACGATATCGGATTGTAAACGGCCGAAGGGAGAAATCGATTTATGCAGACTAGAGTGTCAAGTCCGAAGAAAGAGGTCATCATTGGTGACGACCAGCCCACAGTGCTTATCGGCGAGCGTATCAATCCCACGGGTAAGAAAAAGCTAGCTGAGGCTCTCAAGTCTGGCGACCTGGAAATTGTCCGCAGGGAAGCCTTCGCCCAAGTGCAAGCCGGGGCAGACATTCTGGATGTTAACGTGGGGACATTCGGTGTGGATGAGGTGGACCTGCTTCCCGAGGCAGTCCGGGCGGTGATGGACACAGTGAATGTTCCCCTATGCCTTGATAGCTCTAACCCCGACGCCCTCGAGGCGGCACTCAAGGTCTACGAGGGTAAGCCGCTGGTAAACTCAGTTACTGGTGAAGAGCACTCTCTGGAAAGAGTCCTACCTCTAATCAAGAAATACGGGGCTGCGGTGATCGGTCTGGTGCAAGATGAGGAGGGTATTCCCAGGGACGCTGAGCGAAGGGTACGGATCGCCCATAAGATAGTGGAGAGAGTCGAGGCAGCAGGCATCGTCCGTGAGGACTTGGTTGTTGATTGCCTGGCTTTCGCGGTAGGGGCTGAACCCAGTTCCGGAGTAGCAATCATAGAAGCCATCCGACAGATTAAGGCCGAACTGGGGGTAAACATGACCATGGGCGCCAGCAACGTATCTTTCGGCCTGCCTGACCGCGAACTGCTCAACAACGCCTTCGTTGTCATGGCTGTTGTCGCCGGTGCCACCTGCCTGATTGTGGATGTGGCCAAGGTGCGCCCGATTATTCTAGCCGCCGACCTTGTGCTCGGCCGTGACAAGCGCGCCCGACGCTATATTGAGGCCTATCGGCAGCGCCCGAAGCCGGATAGACAATAACAACCAAATGACAAACAGGTAACAATGAAGAATAAAAGAGTGCTCCTGCCAGCCCTGCTTGTTATCATTCTGGTCTTCGGCCTGCTTCTTCCTGCTTCGTCAGTGAGAGCTTCAGCAACCGTGCATTCGTCAAATGACTACGCGATGAGTTATTCATTGGTAGATAGCTCCAGCAGCGCTTTGGCAATGCCATTGAACACAGCCCAAGGACAGGCGGCGCCTATGGTCGCCGCGGGCTACTATCACACGGTAGGGCTTAAAGCCGACGGCACCGTGGTTGCCGTGGGAAGCAACGCGTACGGACAATGCGATGTCAAGGGCTGGACGGACATCATCCAGATCGCTGCCGGCGGCCAGTACACGGTGGGGCTTAGGTCTGATGGACATGTGGTGGCCGTTGGAGACAATACCTACGGGCAGTGCGACGTTGGCAACTGGACGAACATCGTTCGGGTCGCCGCGGGCGAAGCGCACACGGTAGGCGTTAAAGCCGATGGCACAGCCGTCGCGGTGGGCGATGACCATGGCAGGCAATGCGATGTCAGCGATTGGACGGATATTGTGCAGGTCGCCGCAGGTTTTGGGCATACAGTAGGTCTCAGAGCTGATGGCACCGTGGTTGCCGTGGGATACGAAGGCTCGGGACAGAGCGATGTCGGCGACTGGAGACACATCGTCCAGATCGCTGCAGGCGGCTATCACACGGTGGGGCTCAAGGCCGATGGCACCGTGGTTGCTGTGGGAAGGGCAAGCGATGGACAGTGCGATGTCAAGGGCTGGACGGACATCATCCAGGTCGCTGCCGGCTTTGACCACACTGTAGGGCTAAAGTCCGCTGCCACAGTAGTCGCTGTGGGAAAGAATGGTGATGGGCGGTGCGATGTGGAAGACTGGGGGGCCATCATCCAGATTGCTGCAGGTGGCTCGCACACAGCAGCAGTCAAGAGGGATGGCGCTGTAGTTGCTGTGGGGAGGAGCTACTACGGACAGTGCAACGTCGGCGACTGGATGGACATCATCGGGGTGGCTGTGGGTTCCAGCTACACGGTGGGGCTCAAGAACGGCGGAACTGTGGTCGCCGCGGGATGGAATGGCTACGGGCAGTGTGATGTTGGTAACTGGACAGATATCAGCCAAGTCGCCGCAGGTTACGGTCACACGGTAGGGCTTAAGGCCGATGGTACGGTAGCCGCCGTGGGAGACAACGGCTACGGCCAGTGCGGTGTTGGCAACTGGACGGACATCGTCGAGGTCGCCGCAGGCTCTGGGCACACGGTGGGGCTTAGGAACGATGGAACTGTGGTCGCCGTGGGAGACAACGAGTCCGGACAATGTGATGTCAGTAATTGGACGGGTATTGTTCAGGTCGGCGCCGGCTGGGGCCACACGGTGGGGCTTAAGAACGACGGCACCGTGCTGGCTGTAGGACACAACGAGTACGCTGAGTGTGCTGTCAGCAGCTGGACAGGCGTCACAGAGGTCGTCGCAGCTGGCTACGACACGGTGGGACTCAAGGCTGATGGCACTGTAGTTGCAACAGGACATAACGACTACGGCCAGTGCAATGTGGGCAGTTGGACGAATATCATCCAGGTCGCGGCAGGCGGGATTCACACGGTAGGGCTCAAAGCTGACCGCACCGTAATCGCCGTGGGAAGCGACACCGGTGGACAGTGGGCCATCAAGAACTGGACGGACATCAAACAGATCGCGGCCGGCACCTATCACACGTTAGGGCTTAGGGCCGACGGCGCGGTGGTGGCTGCAGGCCCTGAGGTCGAGCTCGCCAAATGGAGTCTGGGGGTCGTCGAGTATACCCTCACCGTCTCCAACACTTCTGGTGGTTCCGTTGATAAGCCTGGTGATGGCGCGTTTACGTACAATGCTGGGATGCTTGTGCGCCTCGTTGCCAGGCCCGAGAGCGGCTATCGCCTTACCAGGTGGACTGGCGATGCAGGCAGTATCGCCAATGTGAGAGCCGCCGTAACGGTGATTGCCATGCATGGCAACTATGCTGTAACTGCCAACTTTGGGCTCAACTGGCCGCTAATTGGTGGGATTGTGGGGGCAGCGGTGGGAGCCGCTGGACTGGCCGTTTTCTTGGTGCGTAAAAGGAGAGCTGGCCGGACGGTAAGACAAAGCCGAAAAAAGGCCCGCAAGAAAAGGCGCTGAATCGAGCTTTCAGCCAACACATTCCTGTCACAAAACATGCTATGAAGTCAGCCGAGAGAGTTGACAGTTACTGCTTCGCCATGATACCATTGAGACAGGTCATCCTAGTCGTGAAATCATCCGGATGGGAGGCAATAGGAGTAAGAGACAAGTTTTACTTAGACCGGAATCCGCTTGTCTCTCATTCCCGCATCGGTCCTGCGCAACGCCAGGAAATTCTGAAAAAGGAGGTGCAATATCGGCGACTTATTTGATTTGACAGGCAAGACTGCTGTAGTGGTTGGCGGTGCTGGGGGCATCGGTCGTGCACAGGCTCTGGGCCTGGCAGAGGCCGGTGCTGACGTCATCGTGGCCAGCCGCAAACTTGAACATCTCGAGCCGGTAGTTAAGGAGATACATGGTCGGGGCAGAAAGTCATTAGCTGTTCCCGTAGAAGTTACTGAAGAGAAATCAGTTGCGGCTATGGTCGATAGTGTCGTGAAGAAATTCCCTCGCATTGATATTCTGGTTAACGCTCATGGTCTGGCGATTCGCCACCCTGCCGACACCTTTCCCATTGACGAGTGGCAGAAGGTTATGGATATCAACACCCGCGGGACATTCCTCACCTGTCAGGCAGTTGGGCGAGTGATGATCAAGCAGCGCAGCGGCAAGATCATAAACCTATCATCGGTCAGAGGTAGATATGGTCTCCCCGCCGACTATGCAGCCTACTGCCCCAGCAAAGGAGCCGTAGACACGCTGACGCGGACGCTGGCCTGCGAGTGGGCTAAGTATAACGTGCTGGTCAACGCACTCGCGCCCACCGTTGTGGAGACTGCACTTACCCGCCCTGCCCTAGCGGACCCCGAGTTCGCCAACAGGATGAAGTCTCGCATCCCGCTCGGCCGTTGGGCAATGCCGGAGGATATTGTGGGGGCTACCATATTCTTTGCGTCAAAGGCGTCAGATTTCATTACCGGGCAAGTCCTTTACATTGACGGTGGTGTGACCACCTGGTAGTAGAATACTTAATAGTGAAAACTCGAATTTAAGGAGTTTGAGGAGGTACATATTATGGGCAAAAAGGTATTTGTTTCTCTGTCGCATCCCTTCGGTGCGGAAATTCCCCGCTGGCCTTATTTTGACAAGCCGATAATCGATAATACGCACACCATGGCAAAAGGCGGCGTTCTGACGCAGAAGATCACCTGCACTATGCACACCGGTACGCATTGCGATGCTCCCCGTCACGTTATGGAGATCGATTTTAACGGCAAGAGAGCCCGTTACACGCACGAGTTGCCTATTGATGCCTACACTGGCGATGCCGTTTGCCTTCCCATCGAGATCGAGCGCTGGGGACTGATTCTCCCAAAGCATCTTGAGGCTGCCTGCGAGAAAGTAGGTATCAAGCCCAGCGAATTGAAAGGCATGGTCGTTTGCCTGAATAGTGGCATGCATCGCAAGTTCGACGACTCCAAGGAGTACTATCATTACTCCTGTGGTACCGGCGTCGAAGCCGGCAGATGGTTTCTAAAGCACAAGGTAAAGTGCGTTGCTCAGGATATGCAGGCGTCGGACCATCCTCTCCACACAGCTATGGGCAACAACGGCATGACCCGTATGAACCTCATCGGCGCTTCCGGCAAGCCTATTACGGAAGAGTACATTGAGCAGTTCGGTGAGAAAGCCTATGCCGAATTTGACAAGTTTGCCTACATCAAGCTGCATGGGCAGGAAGCTTATGACAAGAAGTTCGGCGACCTGGAAGCCATTGGCTGCTGGGGCACCTGGGAGCCCTGCCATAAGCTATTGCTGGGTCACGGCATAGTCGGCATTGAAAACCTTGGCGGAGACCTGGATAAGGTTTCCGGTAAGCGCTTCAGGTTCTACTGCTTTCCGATCCGCTGGTACATGGGTGATGGCTCCATGGCTCACTGCGTTGCAGAGATCGACGAGGATGATCTGAATGATGTGCCTGATCGGACGTACACCTACGCCGGCGTCCTCGCTTAAGTACATAGTTGTTTGCTTACGCGATAATTCGAAACTAAATATGGAGAAGATATGAAAAAGATCAATTTAACTCAGGTTAAGCCCTACGAGGCTCCGGGGCATTTCAAGATGGTTGCACTCAGGTTAAGTGGCAAAGAGGAGACCGGGGCTGAGAAGTTCTGGGTAGGCTTGTCCCATTTTCTGCCTGGTGGAGGAGCCGAATTCGGCGCCACGCCAGCGGAGAAATACTATTTTGTGCTGGACGGAGAAATCACCGTCAAAACCAAGAAGGAAGAACTTACCCTGGGACCGTGGGACTCAGTATACATTGGTCCCAATGAGGGCAGGGAAATCATCAACAAGAGCAATAAGCCGGTGAGTATGCTGGTAGTTATTAACTACTAGTAGCCTTCTCTATTCCGGGCAATTATTGCAGTTCCTACCTGGTTAGGAAAGGGGGCAGCTCATAAAAGCCGAAGGAATCAATCACGTCGCTTTGGTGGGGGCGGGCATGGTGGGCCATGGACTGGCGCTGCATTTTGCTAAGGCAGGCTATCAAGTATCTTTGTACTCCCGCACTCAGCAGACGCTGGATAAAGCTATTGAGAGCATTGCGTCAAATCTCCCCGCCTTGCTGCAAGGACAGAGCGGCGTAGAGGCTGAAGTAAAGAGGATTGTAGGCAGGATAAAAACAACAAGGAACATAGACGAAGCAGTGGCGAAGGCCTCCATTATTATCGAATCAGTGGCTGAAGACTTAAAGGTAAAACAAGACCTGTTCAAGGAACTAGATCAGACGTGCCCCAGGGATGTTATTCTGGCCACGAATACATCGGTAATCAGCATAACCGCGATAGCATCTAAAGCAACGAACCGGGATAGAATCGTCGGAACACACTTCTGGTTTCCACCTTACCTTATCCCTCTGGTCGAAGTGGTGAAGGGAAAGGATACGTCCGATGAAACAATGGAAAAAACCTATCAATTCATGAAGAGGGCGGGCAAGTATCCCATCAGATGCTTGAAGGACGTTCCCGGATTCGTTGCTAACCGTCTCCAGCACGCCCTATGGCGTGAAGCTATCTCAATCGTAGAAAAAGGCATTGCTGACGCAGCTACTGTTGACGATGCCATCAAGCAGAGTTTTGGCATCCGGATTCCTGTTTTAGGGCCAATTGAGAATGCCGATATGGTGGGGCTAGATCTGATTCTGGCCATCCACAATACCGTTCTGCAGGATTTGGAAGCTTCTCCCAACCCCTCACCACTGTTGAAGGACAAGGTACGCAAAGGTGAGCTTGGGTTCAAATCTGGAAAAGGCTTCTATGACAGCTGGACACCGGAGAGGATAAAGCGCACTAGAGAAAGGCTTATGAAGCATCTCATTGATTACTCTCGCAAGCAGCAAACTTGAGACGCTGTGTGATACGATAACCAGCAACGTAAGGAGGAACGCACGAAATGGAGAAACTCATCATAACTGCGGCTCTAACCGGCAATATCACCCTGCCGACTCAGACGCCCTACCTGCCGCTTACGCCACAACAGATCGCCGACGAGGCGGTAAGGTGTGCCGATGCCGGCGCAGCTTCGGTGCACGTCCATGGCAGAGACCCACAGACCGGCAAGCCGACTACTGACCCAGCGGTCTACCGGGAGATTGCCACTCTTATCAAGGCAAGAAGCAATGTCATTGTCTGTGTAACCACGGGTGGCACCATGGAGATGACAGCGGCGGAAAGGATAAGGGTTGTCCCAGCTCTTAAACCGGAGCTGGCCACGTTTAACATGGGTTCGATCAACTTCTCGATCCACCCTATAGCCGAGCGGTATAAGGACTCGGACTACAAGTATCCCTGGGAGAAGGACTTCGCCGCCGGAACCATAAACTTCATCTTCCGTAATACCTTCGGTGATATTGAGCATTTCTGCAAGACCATGACTGAGAATAATACGAAACCCGAGCACGAAGCATATGATGTGGGGCACCTTTACAACATACAGTATTGTATTAGGAGAAAGCTCGTGAAATTCCCCATCTGGGTGCAATTCGTCACTGGAATCCTGGGAGCGATTGGCGCCGACCTAGAAAACATCATGTTCATGAAACAAACAGCTGACCGGCTGTTCGGGCCGGAAAACTATAAGTGGTCGGTTATTGGCGCCGGCTATCCTGCCGAGTTTAACCTAGCGACACTATCCATAATGATGGGTGGGCATGTCCGCGTTGGCTTTGAAGACAACATCTTTGTCCGCAAAGGAGTATTGGCTAAGAGCAACGCCGAACTGGTAGAGAAGGTAGTTAGAATCGCCCGAGAGCTCGACCGGGAAATAGCTACACCCGACGAAGCGAGAGGGA
>Ga0172363_10002791_pt1 | contig 14135 bp, 11 predicted proteins | sample LakKivs2_kivu2a2_FD_114541 | JGI IMG/M metagenome (GOLD analysis project Ga0172363, IMG submission 114541) | Sediment microbial communities from Lake Kivu, Rwanda - Sediment s2_kivu2a2 | ecosystem: Environmental > Aquatic > Freshwater > Lake > Sediment | place: Rwanda: Western Province, Lake... | reverse complement strand
GGACAAAAATTATCCGCAGGTTACCTTTATCTTGCGTCGAGAAGATGCTCGATCCAAGATGTATGTGCTACTTGCAAACGGTGAAGTAGATGCTAAATTGCAATACGATGTGGATTTGATTATTGATCCGCCAAACAAGATAGTAGATCCTCAAAATGATGATAATTATCCGCTTAAATTCAAACTCCCTAGTGGTCATTTCAAGAAGCTGATCAATGATATTCATTCCAGTGAAACTAAGGAGTTTAAGCTCAAGAAGGAGGGAAAGGAGCCAATTAACATTTGCTATGATCATGTAGGTAAGTTGAACCTGGCGGCAACATATCACAACGAGAGTAAGATTGATTTGCAATCAAAACTTGAACCTGATGATATATTTTCAATTACGGTGCCAATTAGTCACATCAAGCCATTTGCTGATGCTAAAATTGGAGATGAAGTGCATATTTCTGCTGATAAGTTTCTGGACTTTAGTTTGTGGACTGAAGTTGATCGCAAGAAATGCACCCGACCAGATGGATCAGTTATTGAAGGACCTGTATGCAAAATTCAACTGTTTGCGGCAATTGAACGTATGCAAGCTGCAAACAACTATCAACATCCACAGGTTACTGCTCATTTACTTCAGCATGCTCAGCCCAGCAGTTGAGTGGTGAAAAGTTCAATTAACAAAGATAGTCCATATTTTTCTATTAATTGCTAATTGAAGAATTTATTTTTTATTAATATACAGAACATAAATAACATAACCCACCTCATATAATGAGTTTACAAAATTCTTTTAATATTGAAGACTATATAAATGGTGGTTGGTACGCCGTAGAAGATGATAGCTGTGTTGACGATGGAGATACAACTGATGTTATAGGAGGCTATATAAATGATGCTTCAGTAGAATCTTCTAATGCTGTTATTGGAGGAGCAGTGTCCGTTAACGACTCTGTGTCTAAAATGTTAGTTCCTGATGAAATATCTAGCTGCTCTCTTTCTTCGGAACGCGGCCCAGATTCACCATGCAGTTCAAATTATGCAATAGCAGCCATGGGTAAAATTGTGGGCGAGAAAGTTCATCATACGGAGTTGGATGAGAAAAAACGAAAAGAAATAGTGGAAAGTGTGGCCAATAAATTAAACTGCAACGACGAGAGATGCATTATTAAAAGCACTGAATTTCAAAGAGTAGCTGGAAATGATGTTGCAAAGAATGAACTAGAAACTAACTTTAAAATTGAAGGTCCTACCGATACTAGTCTATTAAACAACTACAATATTGACAAAACACTTGTGCAATGGGCAAAGAAATTCTCAGACCCTGTAAACAAATTCTTTGCATATAATTTTAACATGAAGGACTTTAAGAAACAAAATGACACTTTAGCAACAGTAAGAATACAAGATTTATATGCAGATGGTTTTAGAACATGCGCATGTGTAATTAACTCGGATGTTTATAGTGGAAGAGGTAAACATTGGATGGCACTATTTGGGGACATGCGAGGCAACAAATGGAGCGTGGAATTTTTTAATAGTTCCGGAAATGAGCCAGTTAGTGAATTTGCAGCATGGTTATTAGATACTAAAAATGCGATGGAGGAAATTATCGAAACATATAAGTTAAATGCGACTGTTGAAATTATTAAATGCACCGGTATTGAGCATCAAAAAAGTAAGACGGAATGTGGTGTATATTCTTTATATTATATTTGGGCGCGATTAAACGGTGTACCTGCGCAATATTTTAAAGAAAATGAAATTAAAGACATTTTATGTTTTGAATTGCGTCAACATTTATTTCACGATAAAAATCGTTCGCCTGTTTCAAAATTCGATTTTAAAATATTCAAGGGTTCTGCAAATGTACAATGGGAGAATGATGTATCGGCGAGTGAAATTAAACGAATTACAGGAGGCCGAGCCAAAAAAGATTCTAATGAAGAAGATACCGACAAAGCAGATGATTTAGGCCAATTAGACCAATTGGATGATGTGGATGAATTAGAACAGTTGGATGAATTAGAACAGTTGGATGATTTGAAAGAATTAAATCCCGAAATGATTAAATATGCTAAACACCTAACACTATCATGGGATTCCCGAATGCAATTTCTTTCTGGCATCACATTATTGCTTACTGCGCCCACAGCACCACTTGTTTACACGCATGGACTTCATAGCAAAGTCGAAAGTCTGTTACGTAAATTCTATCCTAAAACCACTTTTAAACCTATTGCGGGTAGCAGTGATTATAAATCCAAAGCACTCATAATATTTGGCGATGTTGATATGAAAGAAGCCGCGCTACTTATAGAAAAAATACAGCCGCTTCGGTGCATATTAAACTTTGATTTTAGCAAGGAACAACAATATTTATTTGGTAAATTGCTTACTCGTATATTCGACTCACACGATTCTACTAAATTTTGGCTGATTGTAGAGGGCTCTCATCGAGGATCAATCAAAAAATATAATCCGGACTTTCTAAGAGAATATTTATTTAAGCATCAATTGCGCAGGGGTCTCACTTGGTATGATCACGGCGTAGTAGGTGAAGGAATTGATCACTGCGGAGATTGTGCAGCTGAAATGGGACTGTTGGGAAAATATATATCAGCATCGGAACCAAATCAAATAACAGCACTTGGTTTAGTTGCAAATATTTCTCAATTAATTTCAGATGAACTAGCAACAGAAACCGGCCCGCAAACGCTAGTATCGCCGCCTCATGGTGTTTATTGTCAAACAACTCCAGAAGACAAATACGACGTAATTATGACAAAATGGCCAATATTAATAATTTAATATTAATTTATTTTAGCCTTTTTTACTGCTTGTTATATAGTTGTATTGAATTTGTATGGATAACAAATCTTGTAACACCGCGATTTGCGTGGTAATTGTAATTGCGATTGCCGCACTGCTGATGCAAGGAGGTTGCGAAATGCATCGTTTAGAAATGCTGACTAATGCCAACAAGGAATTGTCTTCTGTGGATTTTAATCTTCTTGAAGGCGTGAAATTTTCAGGACCGCGTGAAGTGACACCTGCTGAGTTGCAGGCTCGTTTAATTTATGGTATGTAAATTCCACCATTGACCACAATATGATTTTTTGATATTTTAAATAGCATTAATATTTTATTATTACTAATATATTATTTGTGCGCGATATGAACACTCCTAAGAATTTTACATTAATTGTGGTGGCGGCCATAGCATTAGTTATATTGGTGGTAGCCAGTTTATATTTTGATCCAACTAATCGAGCAGTTAATACAGAAGTTAATACCGGCTGCACATATGGAGGTGGCTGCAGTACAATTGAAGGATTTTCATTAGCAACTGCAGAAACGCTACAACGATTTGGTTATCAATCCCCGCCAATACAAGGATATAGAATTAAAGCACGTGCGTATCACTCATGTGACTTGCCGGAAGACTGCCCTGCTCATGTAGCGGAGATTCCCAAGAGCAGCTATGTGATTTCTAATCCGTTTGTATGGCCTTTTAGCGGATCTGCAACGCCTCATGAAATTGCCGCCAAAGCAATGCCTAGTGGCACAACATGGCAGGTACCAAGTGATGTTATATATGAAGGCGAAGGCGAATTAAAACAAGAATATGATCATCAAGAACTCAATTTGTGATAAATAAAAAAACATTAAAAATATTTTTTTGAAAGATTAAATATAAAGTGAACATTCCGTAAGCAAAGATGGAAAAACAAACGATACTTTTAGCAGTTGTAGTGGCATTAATACTTGCTGCTGCATATTATATGTATGATCAAGCAAACGCAACTAAGAGTGGTGCCTATGAAGGATATTCGGCAGCCTTGGTTGATGCATCAACACGCTCGGCCCAAACTGGCTGGGATACTAGTCATGGAGTGGTTGGTGGAATTCGCCCAAGGACTCTTAAAAGCACTCACCGATCGCAAAAATATAATCGCGGCCCGATGATGCGAGGCGGTGTGCCAACTATGGTTAAGTTAATCTGAACTTCGTCGTAGTTTTAACTTAAGTTTTCATTTTGTATTTTAATTGCAATTAAAATATATATTTTTTTATTTTTTTGGATGGGTAAGTATAAGTACTAAACAAAGTATCCAGTATGCCGTCTGTAGTAGGAGGTCGTCGTCGCTCAAGCCGCAAGGCCGGTGAGGGCAAGAAGCGCAAGTCGAGTGGCAAGGGCAAGCGTCGCTCGAGCAAGAAGGGTGGTCGCCGCCACTCCCGCAAGTAAGCAGTTAGCTGCTTGCAATTTGAATCATGATAAATGATTTAAATCAAAAACAAAAAAAAATCAAAAAAAAATAAAAATACAAAAAATAAAAATACAAAAACAAAAAAACAAACAAAAAACAAAAACAAACATAGCAAACACCCATTTGCTACCTTTATTTTTTGTATTTTAGGGCCCATATTTGGTTAAATATTTTAAATAATCATCTTGCCATAAATATATATATCAAAGAGTGAGATACAATTGGTGAACGGTAAAATGGAATCATTAATTGAAGCTCCAACTCCCACGACAAAATTTAATATTCAAAAGCATATAGTTGATGAAAAGGAATCCTCAAATAAAGTTGTTTTTGTACGCAACAATACGAGTTTTCCTCTTAAGCTATTTGAATATTTAAAGAAATTGGATTTTCAAAGTGATGAAAAGAGCAAGTATGAGTTTCTCAGGTACAATCAAAACATCGTGCGAGAATTTGTCGGGTCGGTTGACTTAAATACTCGCGGATTACTCGTGGCGCATGAAATGGGTTTAGGTAAAACAATGGTGGGAGTTTGTATTGCTTTTGACTTACGTGAGCAAAATAAAAGACAAACTATTTTTCTCGTTACTAAATCATTAGAAGGCAACATTAAAAAGGAAATAAAAGAATATATATTATTACGTGCAAAATACGATGACAACTGGAAAATCCCCGATAACATCGATGATTTTATTGATCAAAATTTCTCGTTTGTTTCTATGAATGCTTCCAACATGATGAAGCAAATGGTAAGATCAGCAGAGGGTGTTACGGGAAAAGAATATAGCAAGGCATTAGGTAAATTGGATCTCCTTGAACAACGTATAGAAGTTATTATCAATAGCGGCTCTCTAGATGATAAATTATTAATTGTTGATGAGGCTCATAATTTATTCCGCGCTATTACTAATGGCAGTTCAAATGCACTAAATTTATATAATATGATCAATAAGGCACGCAATCTTAAGTTAATCTTTCTTACGGGCACACCAATTTCTAATGATCCTTTTGAAGCAGTAGTTTGTTTTAATATGTTGGCTGGACCACCTGCATTGTTCCCGGAAGACTGGTCTGAATTTCACAAATTGTACGTGGATGAAGCAAAAGGCACTATTAAAAATAGAGAAAAGTTTCAAAATCGTATTATGGGTTTAGTATCGCGTGTTACCGTAAAATCTCGGCCCGGTGCATCTAAGGGACCTGTGTTAAAAGCAGCATCAGATGCTGAATTTCCCACTGTATTTGATAGAAAAGTAGAGATTGTTCATATGGATGCACATCAGTATGCCGCATACATGTTGGCGCGAGAACGTGAAATGGAAGAAGGTAAGCGGGTGTGGAAATCGGGATCAACCCCTGTTTTACAAAAGCCAAAGAACCAAGCATCTAGTTCATATAGACAGCAATCGCGACAGTTATCTAATTATTCGCCGCCTAGAAAGTTTCGCGAAGGTAAGTTTTCAAACATCGATGTAAACGCAATTCCTAATGAAGATGTAAATAGCCCTAAACTTCAAAGAATGCTGGAAATAGTAGAAGCCGAAGAAGGTAATGGCTACATTTATTCGCAATTTGTGGGTGCTGGTGGCTTAGGCATAATAATGCGGTTTTTAACTTTACATGGTTGGTCTCTTTGTGATTTACAAACCCCTGCAGGTGTGCAAAAACAACTTGATGCTGCTGATAATGAAGAAAATTCTGATGATGGTGAACCTATTGTTAAAGATCAGGCAAAAGGTTCTCATCAAACTAAGAAAACAGCAAATGAAAAACTAAACAATATTGTTGAAAAAATTAAGAAAGGAATTAAAAATGGTGGTAGTGATTGGCTTGAAGGGGAAACTAGTAATATATTCAAACAAATATATAAAGAAATTGATAATGATGTTTCTGGTGGCTTAATTAGCGGCGGCGCACCTAACGGCGGCGCAACTACGCAGTCAGCCACATCTTCACCTACAGTAGATTCCAATATTATTTGGTTATCTGATCAGCCAATACTGCTAGAACAATTTCATGATGCTTATCTTAAAGATAAAGGTTGCAATATGCCAGATATTCCATTTGATAGCAACTTATCATTTGCATATGTTGAAGCCGGAATAATCAAAGGCGGTATGCTTGCAAAAGCAGCCGGTAAAAAATTAAATATTACTCTTTGGTTGCAATGCAAAGAAAAGAACATTGCGAAAATTATTAATAAACAAGTTGTACAGCTTATGAAAGAAAAAGAATTTGATCAGCTTGGATTTAGAAATAACGTCAAAGATAAACCCTTAATAGATTTAATATTGAAATCAGGTGCAACAGACACAACAAAAAACAGCGGTAATGTTGACATGACTATAATTGAATTCGCTAATCGTGCACCGTCCACTCCTTATGTTCTTGATGATGTCACCGGCAAGATAATGAAAGAAATCTTAGCCAAATGCGATATTAACAAAGACAAGTTGAGCAAGTATATTAATTGGGGCGGGTTTATAGTAATTGGCAACACGCGAAGCAGTTACGCATTAACCAGCTGCTTATTCGGTGAACCATTTATAGAAGAAATCTGCGCAATAAATTCCGAAGACTATCGGGTGCTTTACAAGGAAGCTGTTGATAAAATATATAAAGATAATCCACAGCTTAAGGGTCACCTGTTACGTCAGAATAAATTATTCTCAGGAGTAGTTGCTGCAACTAATCAAGAAGTAGTTTGGTGCCGAACCGGCAATATCAATGTTTGGTCTAAAATTGGTGGTTATGATCAGGTTGGTAATAGTGATTTTGATTCACAGGCGCTTAATAAAGTAATAGTGGATGCAAATGTATCATGGCCAAAAATTAAATTCTCAGCAGCAGAAGACTCTTTGAGTGAGACTCTTCTGGAAATAAAACCAACTTCTATTGAAATTCTGAAGTTGGAATATTCTCAAAATGCAATAGAAGTCATTAAGCAACTGGGAGTTGATAATAAAAAGCCAATTAACATGTGTGTGAACAGAGAATTAACAAGTCTTAGAGATAACTTAATCGCGGCCGGATTTGTTATCGGCCGGGATTCAACGTACAATATGTTTATTATGGAATATAGATTACCAACAACGGGGTCATCAACTAAGAAAACAAGAAAGTTTGCAATTATTTCCGGTGCAATTGAACCTGAACTTCGAAATAAGATTGTTGCTACTATTAATTCTGCTGAGAATATTAATGGAGGCATAATTGATCTACTGCTAATATCTTCAACCGGTGCAGAAGGCCTAGATCTTAAGAATATGAGATATTGCATTTCTTTCGAGCCATACTGGGTATCTTCTCGTATTAATCAAGTTGAACGAAGAGGCGCACGAGGCGATTCTCATAAAGCACTTCCTGCTGATAAGAAAAACTTCCAGCCGTATTTACTGTTGGCAGCGCGACCAGAAGCAGAAACAAAAGAGAAAGTAGACTTCAGTGATTTAACTAAATTAGCGCAGGTTCATCGTACCACCGATATTGAACTCTATATTGATTCAACAACTGACGAAAAACTTATTAAATCATTTGAAGATGCTATATACAGCACTTCAATAGAATGCCTGTTAAATGACGAAGAAGGCTGCAGAGTTTGCAATCCATCGAATGAACCTTTGTTTACAACGGATTTTGCAAAGGATATAAATTTGTCTGATAAATGCACACTCTTAGTGGAAAAACAAATTAAGGCCGATTCGGTGGTTGTTGATGGTGTCACCTATTACTATAACAAAAACTCAGAAAAATTATGGGGATGGCAGATTTATGAATTTGACGCCAATTTTAATTCATATGTTGAGATGCCAGAAGATTCTCCTCAGTATGAAAAAATAGTGGCTGTATTAGATGGCGAAGATATAACAAAAAATTTATTCTAAGTTAAATTTTTATCAATATATAAATATAAAATTGTCAAAATATAATTTGTTAACATGTCGAGATTTGTTACTCCGCAAACGACTGCGCAAAATTCTGATGGTCATGATCAATCGCAGCACCCATTGTCCGCAGTAATGAGACCGTCTAATTCTCGCAAAAGCATAGATACACACGAGTTATTAAAGCGGGAATTATACGCCCAAGCTAATTTACCTTTACAATTGGGAGGTCTGGTCCCAGAAAGCGCCGGAGCCAGTGAATTTCTACAAAGCAAGAAATATGGTGTAGTAGATAGATTCTTTTACCTAGATTCTAGTGCTCGTTCTACTTCTAGCGATTTATCAATTGGTCGAATTGCATATGATTTACAAACACTCAATCAGAACAAGCCATTAAATAACATTATTGAAATGGAAATCAATGACTTTTACTTGCCGGAAATACCAAAAAGCACGAGTTTTCCTGCGTATTTCTTCTTTCGTCGACTAATGATTTCTATCATTGAAATGGAAGCACAGGCTATCTTTGCGGAAAATAGCACATTTCGATTTCACTTTGAATTAGATCTTAATTCTGCAGGTATTTCAAACTATGCCACCAATATTGGACATAGTAAATTTATCTTTACTATTCCTTTCCGTGATATTTCTAACATAACTTTGCGCTTTAATGCGCCCACATATAGAGGCTTTAAGAACATAGCATTTGCACAAGATATATTCCAGTTCTCGGCAATTCCTTTGGCAGTAGGCGGTGTGTTTGGTGGTGCAACTATTGCAACTAATGTTCCTCATGGTTTAACAGTTGGTGATGACGTAACTATATTTATTACTGACTTCTTTAGTGGTATCCCATCCATTGATAATAACATAGGAACACCGGCTTATACAGATGGACACTTGGTGCGTGTGATTAGTACAACGGTCTTAGAGTTTCGAGCGCTTGCTACTGTAGGATTTAACTTCACTACTTTGTTAACTGCAACTACTGGATCATTATTAGTTGGTTTTCGTCGTATTGCATTTGTGTTGCGCTTTCGATCGATTACTCCCGAGGATACCAACCAGATTGTTCCAGTTTAAATGCAATCTAACAAAAAAGTTAAAATTGTTTTTTGCAATTTTGCGGGTTTTGCGGTTTTTGCATTTTTATCAATTGCACAATTAATATTCCTGATTGCCCCACCAGCGTTTGTTCTCCGCTTCATCCAATTCTTTTGCAAAATGTCGTTTGTAATAATTTGCATTTTTTGATACAGCCCCATCAATTGCACGCTTATCTCGTTGACGAAGAGCAGCAAGGCGACTATTTGCTTCATCTATTCCAAGATATGCACCTGTATTGCAGTTTTGAGAAAAATCTATGCCGCTTAATACAGGCGGATAGCAGGTGCTGTATGATTGATTACTTGACCAAGGATATGGTTGAGTTTCAGGATGAGGAGATGGTGTTTTTGTTTCCTCATATACGTCAATAGGTTCATCGACATCAGAATCTGATTCATAAGGGCAAGTAAATTTTCCGCAAGATGTAGGCTGGCTGTATTGTGACTGTAGAGCATCTTTAAATTCTAAACTATCATCTGCATTTTTATTTTTTAGTAGAACACTGGCAGCCAGAAAGCCGCCAAATACGTACAGTAGAGGTAGATAATCAGATGAAGACATTTTCATAATAATAATGAAAATTATTAAGAACACAAACACAAATGTTTGTGAGGGAGATGGTGCCATACACATAACTGATTTTAATGAATATATATTTATGCAAAAAATAAAATTAACAATTATTATTTCATTAGTTGTGTTGTTGTGTTTGTTTATGTTTGTTTATATTTGATTGTGTTTGTTTATATTTGGTTGTCTTTAACCAATAAATTAGTTTTTATGTTCAGTTGACGCTTCATCTTGGACAGGAGCCGATCCAGTCGATGTTGAAGATTCTGCCTCGCCCGTATTATCTTCCGACTCTTCCTCATCAGATTCATTATCCAATTTTGAAATATTTCCAGTCTTACGCTCAAGATCCTTAAGATTACTGTTCATCTGATCAAACAACGCCTTAAGTTGAGGATTCTTAACCTGCATAGATGCTATCTTACGATAATGCTGAATAATTGTTCGGAACTGTCTTGTAGTATCTGCATCAGCATGTGTGTTCTTGGCCACATCAAGAACGAAATTCTCCATAATAATAGTATTGTTTCCAGTTTCAGTAAAGTCCTTATAGTATGAACCAAAATTATTCTTCAGCATTTCCACTGATTGTTTAATCTTTGCAAATGCCTTTTCACAACGAGGCACGCGCTTTTGTACTTCACTTAGATTCGCCATAACCACATCAACAAATTCATCAACATCAATATCGGGGCTGCTATAAACTTTATACAAGTTATAACTGAGCGTATAGAGTTTGTTCATAATCATCATTGTGAGTGTAATTAATTGATCACACATATGGGAAGTTTTAGTATTCTCTTCGCGGCTCAAATGCGGATTGTGAATTGAATCAGTGGTCAATTTAATAATTAATGCCTTGAAATTTAAACGGGTGAAAGGAAACGGTGAAAACTCAACTCCCGGCATGTTCAAAATAAATTTATGATTGAGATTATTTTTATCCGATAGGTGCTTACGATAAACAATTAGTGAGTTGCAAACCATAATAAAAGTATTTACAAGATTATCTTTCTTGAGTTCTTCATAACGAATTTTAAACTTTTCAGCGAGTGCTTCCGGGACATTAGCAAGATTCCATTCATAATCTTTTAAATCAACATCGAATAAATTTTTCATATGAGCTTCAGAATCAGTAACAAATTTAGTCATGTCCTCAATATCTGTTGCAAAATCAGCATATCGGCACACGGCAGGGGATTGCTTCAGCAATTTAACTACATTAAGTAGATTTTCCAAATTGGATCGAATGTTGCAATACTTTGGATAGCAAATATTGAGATTGAGTGACCCAGCACCCAGCATTTGATTAAAAAGCTCGGCAACTTCCTTGCTATTGGATTGTACTGCTTTGACCTTAACTGTTCTCTTAGACATTTCCTTGCTGTTGATTTCTTATATAATCAAATTATGGTTTTGTATATCAAAGTGAGTTATCTTAATATCATTTTTCGTTTAAAATAAATTTAGGCTTATATTGAAGATGCTAACTTAAGCACATTAATATTACTTTTTCATTTCTGTTTTGCATCGAATACAGAATTCGAGATATGCATCTACAAGTTCATCGGCCGCTTTATAAATGACATCACCCTCGGCCGCTTTCATTGCATCAGCAGCTTCATAAATCGACGTAAACAAATCAAGTGCCATTTGTTTACTTTTACTCTCGCTCTTGTCCACTTTTACGCTAGCAACCTCTTGTTCCATATGTTTGGGAGAAAATGCTTCTATATTGCGGTCTGCAATTAACTTTTGATATTTCCATAAATATGGACCCGCAGATGTAATCAAAATTTCATGATCAATTCGCTTTGCTACCTTTAGCAAAGCCACCAATCGTTCTATCGAAGAAGAATCCTTTACATGCGTCTTACAAATTTTGAGAAGTGCAAAAATACGTTTGTTAAAGAAACTAGTGAGATCTCCTCGGTTAAGTTTAGATAGGTCAGTACTCATAGTATTATATCAAATTAATTAGTTAGATATTATTTAACATATACTAAAACTTCAAAAGGAAATAATTGAAAAAAAAATTTATAACCACATGGGGTATTATTAATAATAATTTGATCCAATTCCTTCTGTAAACGCTCTATCAAACATTGAATCATCAAAGGTACCGGGTGCTGTGTTTCCATCTGTTCTTGGTACACTAAGAGGCTCCGTGGCTTGTGGTGCCGGTGCTGGTCTATAATTATTATCGTTGCGATTGTTATCATGATTGTTATCACGAGCAATATTATTAGTTTCAGTACGTGTTCGGCGACGCTCCATTAGTCCATCAAGATCAGTATTACCTGTGTTTGTATCGCCACCAGGTGCAATTCGACGCTTCTTCAATTGATCACTTACTCGGCGATTAAAATCATCGGAAGAACCCGATTCAAATCCTTCTTCATCACGCGCATTTCGTTCTTTTTCCATGGCCTTTAGGGACATTTCATCGCGATAGAAATTCTCAACTGTCTGTTCTTCACTGGGTTGGACAACTGCAGCAGCTTGTGAATTAATCCACGCTTGATATTTCTTCTTGTTGCTATCAAACAACTCCATGATTTTTTTAACACCCAGTCGAACTTTATTATCATCAGTTACAAGAGCAGGGAAACGCAATATGCCGCGATTAGCCAAATTATTTACAAGTTCTTTGTCTAGATTTTCATCAGAAATTTTTGTAATTCGAATTTTAGCGCCCATTTCATTTATTATATCAATATTCTGTTCAAGATATTCTAAAAGATTTAAGGTCGGTCTGCCCTTGTTCTTGACAAATATTTTAAAATAACGCGTGGTTGTATTGGTGCGTTGTTTGTTATTCATTAAGATGTCTTAATTATATTTACCTTGACTCTTTTACTGCAAGTATATATTGTGGTAATAAAATATACTTATTTAAAATTTGATTTCTAAATGGAATAAGGATAAGGAGTAAAGATGTCATCGACAACGCCACAAGTTAGTGACTGGAAGTGTAAAGATATGACCCCTGTATTAGAGGGGGAATTTGCTATTGCTGCTGATTTAATGCCTAGTGTTTTACAACCTCAGTCGTGCTCATTTATATTAAAAAACGTAAATGTGGCACTTGCTAGTGGTATCAGACGTGCAATTGTTTCTGAAAACCCGGTGTCACAAATAACATTTAATTATGAGGATTTTAGCACAGATGATCCATTTTGCGACTTACCTGATTTTGTTGAAACTCGTATTCGCAGTATTCCTATTAAACAGTCGGTAAAACCAAACGCTACTTTTGAACTAAATTTTATCAACAATACGGGAATGCAAGTAATTGTAACAAGTAAAGAAATAAAAATGACGTCGAGCGGAAAAGAAGACTTATTTGATGAAACTATTCCTATTGTTGATTTGGCACCCGGGCGATTTATCAAAATTTCAAACATCAGAGTTGCAACTGGCTATGGATTGGAACATGGTACTTTTGTTATGACAAATGGCGTTATTTGTGAGCCGCTTGATGTTATTCCGTATAACATGTATACCGGCGAGGGTGTTTCTTCAAGCCTGAGTGATCCGCGTAAGCATCGAATTACTTTTGAAACCGATGGTACGATGGAACCTAAGAAGATTGTTAAATTGGCAATTAGCGAAATTATATTACGTCTTAAGAAAATATCGGGACTTATTTACACAATTACTCCGGTGGATAATTATTTTAAACTTATTATTGTTGGAGAAAATGATACTACGGGAAATATTATTGTTAAATGTGTGTTGGACATTTATCCCGATATTGAGGCTATTACATATAAAGTTGATCATAAAAATAAGCGTCTAACTTTGTCGATTAGAGTTAATGATCACACCGAAGCACATGATAGAATTTCAATGGGTATTAAACATGCAATGGATAAGTTAGAAACTATATCAAGCAATCTTTAATCGCAATATTTTAAAAAAATATTTTTTTGGATTGTTTTATATAATAGTTATTTAAATTGATTAAATAGCAATCTTCTATAATGTTACCTGCTTGGGCAATTGGACTTATTGTAGTTGGTGTTATTATTTTAATTGCTGGCGTTGCTGGTGGTATCTACTGGGGCGTAACAAAAGATAATCAAGAAAACGATGATCCTAGTATAGGCAATAACAATAAACCCACTGGTAGTAGCGGTGGTACTAGACCCGTTGGTGGCAGTGGTAGTGGTAGCGGTGGTACTAGACCCGTTGGCGGCAGTGGTAGTGGTAGCGGTGGTAGCGGCGGTAGCGGCGGCAGTGGCAGTGGTAGCGGCGGCAGCGGCAGCAGTGGTAGTGGTAGCGGCGGCAGGGGCAGCGGTGGGAGTGGTGG
>Ga0172363_10002790_pt1 | contig 14141 bp, 16 predicted proteins | sample LakKivs2_kivu2a2_FD_114541 | JGI IMG/M metagenome (GOLD analysis project Ga0172363, IMG submission 114541) | Sediment microbial communities from Lake Kivu, Rwanda - Sediment s2_kivu2a2 | ecosystem: Environmental > Aquatic > Freshwater > Lake > Sediment | place: Rwanda: Western Province, Lake... | reverse complement strand
ATTCGCCTAAAGTTCTTGGCGGGCCCGCGGGGATTTGAACCCCGGACCTTTAGCTTTCGCCATCATGATTAGGAGGTTCGGCCTAACGGGTCTACCGCTCTATCCATACTGAGCTACGGGCCCTATTTTTCCTATCCATATATCTTATTGGCTGGTTCCAACCATATACCTAAGCATGGCCAGAACCAGTTATGCTGATTCGTTATCTAAGAGAGCTTCAATACTTTATGAATCTTATTCGGAAGTCAAAAAGTGGTATGACGAATCCAAAGTAGCGATGAGCCTGAGAACAATTCAAGGCTATGTTGACTCCTTGTCAGGTTTTCTGAAAGAAGTAGGAATGACACCTTCTCAACTTCTGAAGTTGAGCCCTGATGACGCTCATGATCTGATGCGGAGTTGGGCTATCCAGAAGCGACAGTCCAGAACTATCTCTGACGGCAGAATAGGTTTGATATGGCATGGAGTTAGGAACTTCCTTGAGTTCCACAGGATCAGGACTAATGGTAAGCTGCCTTTCACGAAGGTCAGAGGTAAGTACTTGGACAAGATCCCGACCAAGGATGAGCTTAAGCTGATTCTGGATTCAACACCAAGTCTCCCCGTAAAGATCGCAATTCTGTTAATGGGTTACTCAGGACTCAGACCTGAAGATGTTGTCGATCTAACTTATGGATGCGTAAAGAACGACTTTGAGAAAGACATTGCTCCGTGTGCAGTCTATGTTCCGCAGAGCAAGACCGGAGAAGACTATGTGACTTTCATTCCCAAAGTAACTGTCAACCTGCTCAAACAGTATTTCAAGCACAGAGAGGAAGAAGGAGAAATGATTACAGATTCAAGTCCAATATATCGAGGGCAGAGATCGAGGGATTCAGTTGGAATCAGACGTAAGACTTTAACTCAAAACATTGAATTTGTCTTGAAACGCAGCGGAATAGAACTTAGCACAACATTCGGAGAAAAGATCCAGAGAATGCGCCCCCATAGTCTACGCAAGTATTTCCGCAGCAATCTATCTGGACACGTGCCAACAGAGTACGCTGAATTCTGGGTAGGCCACACCTCTGGTCTAACACAAGTATACGGTGGAACCAGAGACCTAGATCCCTCAACAATAGAACGCATGCGTGAGGCTTACGCTAATGCTCAGAGGTATCTGGTTGTGGAGGGTATTGATGAAGAAGGCATTATGCGAAGGGTCAGTCAGGATCTTCAGAAAAGAGATGAAGAGATCGAGACACTTAGAGAGCAATATGACGCTACCAGAGATCGCCTAGAAGCTATTGAGTACATTCTGACAGGCGACAAGAAAGGTGATCTACTCCGCAGATTGCTTGATCAAAAGTATATGGCAGAAGAAGCCGAATTTTTGTTAGAGAAGATCAACAAGGCCAAGAAAGGAATTGTTGAACCCTCAATAAACACAAAGAGAGAAATATCAATATGGGAGAACGATGCTCGCGAGATCCTACATGGCAATGAAACCAAGATTCGGAAGTACCTAGAAAAGAAGTCTAGATCTAGATCTAATTAAGTAGTGAGTGACTGAGTAAAGAAATCAGATTATGATCCCAAGGAGCTGGAAGCTCAGGCCAAGGATATACTGCAAGGCAATGAGGATATCAAAAGAAGAGTGCTGTCCAAAGGAAAACACGGTTAGTGGTCTGAAGTTCGGATATGGCGAACAAGCAGAAGTCGGTTAAGCCTCTTTGCTTGCTTGTTCTTTCGGCATTATTACTGCATACTTGTTCTTATAGGATACAAAAATAGGATAGCCCCTTTTCTTACACTTATTATACAGCGCTATCAATTCCCCTGTTGTTAATTCAGAGATCTTCATTGGTCTACCATTATCGATCTCTCGCAAAACCTCATCCCACTTTCCTCGTTGTTTTCTCCTTCCAAACTCCTGATTTGCTTGGTCATAGGTGAGTGTTTCTTTCTTCATTTGCTATATCATTCTCCTTGACTATTACAGGCCGAAATATTTACTGTAAAGACGACATAATATATGAATAAATGTATACGATCTAACACATATATGTTTTTTGCAAAAGCTTTTATATTATAGGATTTTTAATATAGATATGGGTATCTATTTACCTATTATTCCTTTAGATTTGATAATCTAAGGCTATTTAATCCATGTAAGGAGTGATATTTCTCATAATAATAATGAGCTAAATCAAGCTCGCAGCGGATCGATTAGTAGTTCTGGATTTTTCCGTTGGCTTGTTTTGGAGTTCTGATCCGGCTGCGAAACAGGAGGGGATTTGTTATGTCAAATGTAAATTCTAACACATTGATTCGTTCTCAGCCTAGTATCGGCTATCGACCTCCCAATAGGACGAAAATAGGTTCTCGTCTTGAGAAACCAATAACCAGTACTTTGGAGGGTCTCCAATTACCTCAAGGCTCAACTCTAATAGATAACACTGGCAGTCGGCCTGGAATAGATCACACGATAAATCTACCCAATAACTTTGCTATCCGTACTGAGGATAAAAACTGGAGTACTTTGAGAAGGCTTAACGGCAACACCTACGTTGCTAACTATTTTGATGCAACAGCATTAGAGACACAACTCCTGAAGAGAATAAGAGAGCCAGACTTTGGCCTATGTTCCAGTAATCGGCTGACATTTTTGGTCCTAGCTGGTCCTCCTCCTACTAAGCGGACCTTAGAATTATGTGCGGAAAATAACATCGTGCCAATCACTTACCCTAGGCAACTTCTTACAGATGAAGATGAGGAACATCCTGACTTTCTTGGATTCTTGGAAGTTGTAAAACAGACACTACAAACTACAATCGACACCTTATTATCCAAAAATCTACCAGCTAGAGAAGACTTCAAGCATCTGCCTCAAGATGTTGCCGACAAGCTATATACAGTAATACGAAAGATCAGACTCCACCGACTCCTCAAACCTGGGCCTATACAGCATGTTACTCCCCGATATATGCCTAGAATCAACATCCAGCGTCTATTGCTTACTCTATGTAATTCAATAATCAGAATTATAGTAGAGAGAACAAGCTCCTCCACTCAGCTTCATCACTCCAGAGGCGAGCTCGATACTGGTATATTGTCTCAGAATTTCCGAAAACGATCTGGACTTCCTCGGGTTGGAATATATGAAATTGTAAAGGAATTGGGATTTGCCATATATGGCCTGCTTCGTTCTGGTGGTAAGCTAGTAGTCAAGGAGGGTTACTATTGAGCACTGTGACTAAGACATCAATCAAGATAAGTGAAAAGAACAAAATCCTATTAGACCAACTAAAGCCCCAGTGGGCAGATCTGGATGGAAAAATACCGAGCTATAACGATATCATAGATCTGCTCCTAATAATCTACAGCCTACATTCACATGATCTTATAGGAATTAAGCAAGACGTTACGAAATACCGTAAACTGCAATCAATTGCTGAGGCCGAAGCACTCGTGAAGCTAGAGTACTACACCACTAAGGAGGTCCAAGATAGGATCAAAAGAGGAAATTCTTACATAAAGTAGGAGGAGGTGGGAATAATATGAGTAATGAATCTTCTAACTCAAACTCGACTATGATGTTGCCTCGTAATCTGCTCATGGCACTTGTCAGCCCCCTGAAGTCCGGGTTTGAATATGAAGTTCGAAGTGGCTGATGTTTGTGACGATTCTGACATTATTTTCTGGGTAAGTATCAGGTCGGCGTAATCTTCTTTCTCTTTTTTCAAGTCTGGATGATAGCGCTCAACGAGTTCGTTGAACTCCCTAGCTGACGACAGTCTGTATTGGGTTCCAGCCTCGGTATGTCTGCCTCTCCTTAGGCAGAGCTGGACTAGATATGTCCGCCCAATTTTTCTGGTATTGTAGAGCTGCTCAAAGCTTCGGGTATCGTAATCATACTTCTCTACTGCTTCGCCTTCTCTTTCCTGTTTCTCCCTCACGATTTTGTAATCGTCTCTTAGCTTCTCCCAAATAAGGTCGTGAATCTGTTTTGGTGTGAATGCGACCGGAAACTCTCCACATTTCTCTTTTATGATTTGGTATATGGCTTCAAGGATTTCCTTCAGCTCCTCATAGCTTTCTGTTGCAATATCGGCTCTAGACTCCTTTGCGTAGTCTAGAACATTTTTCCAAATCTCTTCACCAAGCATTGAAGCAATGGTTAATGCAGGTTTCCAGACTTCTAGGCCTCGGCCTGACAAGCCTAGATCTAGTATGTTCAGCCGCTCAGCGGCTTCTTTAACGGTGGGCATCCATGTGAGGCGGGCAATGTAGCCGTTTGTTCTAATCTCTTCAAAATCTTCTGCGGTTGGGTCGCGTTTCTCAGGGTTAGGGTCAGGCATCTTCCGCATTGAGATCAAGATGCCTTTCTGTAGGATGTTCGCTGGTGGACGCTTATCACTTGCGATCACCACTTTACTGAAAGTATCGAATAGACTGAGGTAGAACTCTCCTCCCCTGGTCTTCTCCATACGTGGGACCTTTGCTCCTTTCTTATAGCCGGACCTCAGGATCCTCTCTATTCGTGGGCCGATCTCGTGAAACTCGTCTATTCCTAAGAGTGGTTTCCAAGCTTCGATACTACGAAAGATAGAAGCATCTGATGGGTCAACCTCTGACATTCCACGGTGACCCATGAAGGTAATACACTGAAGAAGACGGCCCTTTCCAGTCTCAAACGGTCCAAAGATCGTTATTATTGGAAATACGCCAAAGAGATCATAGAAGTAAGACGCCATGATATTGCAGGTCACAACATCATAGAGTCGTGCATCAAAATCGAGATTGACGAACCGCCGTAACGCTGCCGAAATCTGACCATACCACACCTCCGGGTGAGCAAGTTCTCCACTCAGAAATCGTTGGACCCCTTCTAGACTCATGAGTGTGCTGAGTCCAACTGCTTCCTGTTGAGATTAGTCTCTCCAACATCCCATTGATCGAACAAGGTAGTGAAAATCCTTATCGTTGGATGAAGGCTCAGAAGCGGTTAGGAGTGCTTGGCCTGCCTCCAGATTTCTTTGCATTCAGCGATATGCTAAAATCGAAAGTAGAGCAGGGCAAAGATCCGCTTAAAGCAGCAGCCGAGATAATAAGGGAGAGAACTGAACAAAGCTTTCGCCTATATGCCAACATAGATGAGGCTGCAGAACAGCTGATAGAAAATATTGGAAGAGCCATGAAAAAGCTAGGTATCGAGAAAATAGATTTCGTCACCTTAGACCGCTTGAAGGTTCAAGTAAGCTGATGGAGCGTGCGCTAATCAAGAAGAAAACCATAAAGGTCACCGTTTTCTTGATCCTTGATTACAGAATAGCTTCTATCGTCCTCCCTGTGAAGGGATGTTTTGAGTATGGCTGATGAAGACCAATGAAGACAGGGCTAGTCCTAGTCGCTATCCTAGTACTGTCATACTCTGCAGGCTCCCAGTTTGTTGAAGGCCAATCATATGGAGTTATGAGTATTACCTCATACGTTGCCGAAAACCCGATTGTTCTTGACGGGAGATGGACGAATCCCTCGGAATGGAAAGATTCTATAGAGATCAAAATGATTCCAAGTCCTTGGGAACGATTTCCTGGCGTGTCGGGTACAGCTTACTGCAGAGTCAAACACGATCGAAACTATCTCTATGTACTTGTGGACTTTGTATCTGACACATCGCCTGGTAGCCCAAAAATTCAGAACTACTACTCAGATTTTGCTGGTGTACTGCTATATCCTCAAGTTCGCATAGGCGATGCTTACGGGTACTTCGTAGCGTGGGAACAGGGAGGTTCAACGTATCATGGCAAAGTCCACATGAAGAATGGCATATTCGACTGGGATCATACTCAACGGACTACCGGAGTCTCTTCTAGCTCCTATGAGGCAAAGAACAGCCCATATTCCACAGCGAGTCATTTGATATATGAATTTAAGATACCCCTTGCCCCCGGCCCAGATATTCGTGCCTATATCTGTTGTGACGACACGCGCACTAGAACACATTTTTCTTATCCACAGAATGCCTGGGAGGGCTCCTGGGGGACACTTCGTTTCCTTAATGAGACACTTAGAGAGCGCAGGATGGAGGTCTCTGCGCTCTTAGATCAAACAGAAGAGAAAATCGCTCTTGTTGACTCTTCGAATCCCACAAGTTCCAAGGCTAGATTAATGCTCGAATATGCTAGGCAGCTGTATGGCGCAGGGTTGAGCGCAATCAATGCTAGCGATTTTGATTCTGCTGAGCAGTATGCTCAGGGCGCAATAAACTCGGTTGCCAAAGTAGTCTCAATAGAAAGAGAATATTCCAATGCCAAGAAAATGATCGATGAAACACGCTACTCTATTGAGAAGGCCGTCGCTGAAGAGAGGACGATGAATCTCACCAAAGCCAAAGAACTGCTTAAGGAGGCAGAATCTGCCTTGAATAACGATGACTATGCTAGGTCTGCCAGCCTAGCGGAAGAGGCAAAGCTCTTGGCAGAAACCTCTCAGAAAGAGCGGTGGCAGGGTTTTCTACCACCGTTTGTTCAGGTTGGTTCATACGTGATTTATCTGATTGTAGCGAGCGGGGCATCGATTGCAATCCCACTAGCTGCAAAGTGGTATCTTAGAGGCAGAGGCCTGCACACTAGAACGGAAGGGAAAGTTCACAAAGAGTATCCTAGAGAATCTCCCGGTCTCATGGCCCAAACAGGCATGAGGAGAGGTCTGCGTGCTCCGATGGAAAAGAAACGATACGAAGGGTACATTGAGAAGCTCGTCAGCCTCAGAGAAAAAGGAAGGATAAACGAAAACACATACCTTAAGTTGAGGCGAGAATACGAGAAGAAGTTGGAAAAGCATACCCAAGTCTGAAATGAGTAACGCTCACGTTAGTCGTACTATGTACTACGCCTACCTCACCACCGATCTCGTGAAGGAGGCCACCACAGGTTGAGAGAGAACTAGACGCGAAGTTCTCGCTCCGTCTTCACTCGACAGTGATGCCTAAATTTTCTGCCTAATCCGGAGACTCGACTTGTGTGCGCGAAGGTGTGTTGAAGTTAAGATATATGTTGCTCGCCAAGCGGACTTGGGACCCTGGCTTAAGAAGCATTGGCTGGTTCGCTGGCGCAGGGATCTCGTCAACGAACGTCCCATTAGTGCTTTTCAGATCTGTTATCCAGAATTCCTTCCCGTCGTAGTCTATCTTTGCGTGTTCTCTGCTGATTGTTTTGTCCGTGAGTTTGATATCAACATTTCCTCTTCCTACGACTACGGGCGTGCGAGTTAACTGGAAGACCTCGCCCGTATGGCTTCCGCTTGTAACTTTTAGGGTTGCGATGGCTGGCCCCCCTGGTCCACCAAATTCAGTTGGTGGAGCTGGTCCCGGTGGTCCCCTTGAAGGGGTAGGTTCTCTACCTGGGATAAATGTTGGCATCTCCGTTGGGATGTAGGAAGATGATGCGAAGAAGGAAAAGCCAAGGACTATCGTGAAGATAAAGGTTAACCACGCAAGTAGTTGAATTACTCCTGGAGGAGGAATAAAGACGGTCGAAAAGAGGCCTGCAAAGACAGCGGCTAACACTAGGCCGAGTACTCCCCAGAATATGACTGGGCCAGCTGCCTCACGATAGGTTTCCATCCGTAGACGATCAGAGGTTGTGATGAATGACACAACAGCAGCAATCATTATGACTACTCCTGTCAGCATGAAGAAGAATGTGTTGAAGCCCAGACCTGCGATAATGATCAGAACGACCCCTACGAGCACCATCAGAATGGTTCCAGCACTTGCAAATATCTTCGCCGTCCCCACCTTACTTTGAAGAGACAAACTAGCTCCCTTCTTTTTATGTGCTTACTAGTAGTAAATAAAACTTAGCATAGTGTGAAGCACCTCTACAGACTCTAGGACGTCTATTGAAAGACTGTGAAGGCTGGCGCGATTATGACAGAAATATCATCTAGCGAGCCGTGACTTAGAGCCAGCTCGGTCAGCTTGATGCAGGCCCCTTGAGGATCTGTCTTCAGGGCAGTTATTGTCTTAGCGATGGTATCTTCATCTACGTAGTCAGTCAGTCCGTCTGTGCAAAGTAGTAGTATGTCATCTTCTCCCAGATGACATAGGTAAGTCTCTACCGACGTTTCTTCGCTGATACCAACCGCTCTGGTTATGACGTTTCTCCTAGGATGAACTCTAGCTTGCTCGAGAGTGATCTCTCCAGCCTCTACAAGTTCTTGAACTGCCGTGTGGTCCTTCGTCAACTGCTCCAGCCGATCATCTCTAAGAAGATATGCTCTAGAGTTCCCTACGTTCGCTAATGAAAGCAGGTTCTTCTCCATTATTGCCGCAACGATTGTCGTAGCCATACCGCGAAGATTGGCGTCTTGAGTAGATTGCAGGTAGATCAAGTTGCTAACATTCGCAATAGCCTCCTCTAATATGTCTCGGCGCGGTGATGAATGGCCTTGGGATTCCTCAGCGAGGAAAGCCCCAAAAACAGACTTCGCAACAAGCGTTACACAATTGTGGCTGGCCAAATTGCCAGCTTGGTTACCTCCGACTCCGTCTGCAACAATCAGAAGCACTTGATCATAATTCCCCATGAACGAGAGTCTGCCCGACCTCATGATCAAGATAGCATCTTCATTGGTGATCCGGCCCTTGCCTGCCCTAGTATTGTATCCTATCCGATCAAGCCGTGTCTGCGAAAAAGCCTTTCTCTCACTGCTTCTTATGAGAAGATAACCTATCAACAAGCCAGCCGACAAGTACAGCACAAAGCTCACAAACACTATAGTGTCGAATTGAACCAGAATCCAAATGAGTGCTGGTGGAATCAAGAAGCCTACTATGAAACCTATCAGAACGGCGTTCAGGCCTTCGGGTCGCTGTCCCTTGAGTGAAGTCAATGTAGCCACCTAGCCTAGTCTCACAGTGAAACTCATGTGCGGGCCCCTCTTCAAACTGTAAGCTAGAGCGATTTCGTCGCCATCTCCAATATTCTCAGGAGCATTGGTATTAAGTACTACAAATGAGCCTCCTGCTTTTCTAATAGCGGTTCCATTTGAACTACCTAGATCGACTATAGCAGTTTTGCCATTCTTATCAATAAGTAGTTGTGCATGATGTTTCGAGACGTATTTGGCTTCGTCGTCTACCATAATGTCAGGTGGACTTTTGAACCCTCTGACTTCGCAGGCGAATCCACACCTGTGTCGCCTCCCAATTTGAGCCGGATTTTCTATCCTGATTACTCGATCTTTGAATACTAGTTGGACACCTGCTACCTTCTCAGGCCAAGTTTCGTCTCCAAATCTGAGTCGGACGGATACTATTCTATCAAGATCTTCTCTTACCTCGTTCGTGTTCAGATATCGCCTAGCTAGTTCTGGGAGCATAGCCTTCTGGATGATACTGAAAACAGCCCTAGGAATACTTGAGTGAACATTAAGGGGTTGGTTGAGGGTACCGTCCTTCCTCAGGTACTTGCTGGGTTCCTCCCCTGTCCAGAGATAGAATAGGACACTGCCGACAGCGTATATATCGCTTCGAGGTCCGGCAATCGGCATCTTGTCAAATTGTTCAGGTGCCGACCAACCTCGTGTACCGACCTTTATGTTTTTTGTCCATTCACTTCCAACTTTCTGGGCGGCGCCGAAGTCGATAAGAACTAATTTCCTATTTTCATCAAGTATGATGTTCTTGGGGTTTATGTCGCGATGCACAATTCCACATGAATGTAAGTATCCGACTACTTCAAGGAGTTTGGAGGATAACAGACGAAATTCCTCCAAACTCGCGGTTTTGCCTTTATATGCCTCAAGCATTCTTCTTCCTAGAATGAATTCCGTAAACAGATAGTGAGCATCATCAAGTTGGGCTTCATCCAGATACCTTACAACATTCTCATGATTGACTTGCCTCAAGATTTCGGCCTCAAGTTTCAATAGATTAGATCTTATGTAATCCCCCCCATCATTTTCAACCCGTGCAGTCTTGACCAATACATTTTCACCTCGCGAAGACTTTCCAAGGTAGAGAAGGCTCATACTGCTGACCAGAAGAACTCTCTCAATCTCGTAGAACCCTCGTTTGCCACGGATGGTGGTTCCCTGTCGGAGTATTCGCAAAGCAGCTCACCGATTAGTTGCAAGATCTGAGACGTTGGCCAACCCAGCACGAAGCATCATGAAGAAATCACTAATATGGTTGAGATTCTCATTATTATAAATAGCTTTCAAATACGCGGACTGAAGTCGAATAGAATTTGAGATGATTAGTATGACCCCTGAAGATTTGGTCCAGGTTGAATGGACACTGGAAGCACGTAGAAGGCTTGCCGACTTAATCCAAGTTAGGATTCCGCAGGGTGTGGGAACGGAGATTGAGACTGATGACACTAGGATCTATTAGGGTCAACATCCCTCAGCCCCCCTGTCTCCGGTGGCAGGAGCTGAATCCCCTAGGCTTGATGATCGAGTGAATTTCTCCAACTCTGAGATTACAGTTTGTGCTAGCTTCTCGGGCAGGATTCCCTCCCTTTGAAATTCCTTAAGCTTTGCTAAGGTCTCTGCTTTCTTCAGTATCAGGGTATCCTTTGAGGCCTTGCGAAGCGACTCATCTAACTCTTCAATCCTGTGTCTGTATTCCTCCTCGGAAATCTCCCCTACCTCCATTCTTGTTCTGAGAATTTCTTTCTGGAAATTGAGTTCAGACATCTCTATTGAGGCACCTGAAACGGATAAGCCGAATAGGTCTACAAGACTTCTACGTTGTTCCTCAAGTAAGTTCAGCTCCTCTTTGTAGGACTCTACTATACGGCCCCCTTCCCTCTCGTCAATTGCTTTTATCTCAATCTTCAGACACGTCTCAGCCATGCTATCTTGCAACTCGACGATTCGGGATTCGATTCTGTCCAGTTCAGCCTTCGCTTGGAACCTTGCCGTTTCCAGATGATTTGCCGCCTCTGTAAGCTTGTTCAGAAGCTCTTCAAGGATCTTACTATAGACTCTATCTGAAACCTGATTTTTTTTCCTAAGAAGAATATCAATCTGGTCAGTCGTAGAGAATAGTCGCTTGAAGTTACGGACTGACGAGTCTTTGATGTTCTCTACCTTCGGGAGCTTCTCTTCTGAAACTCTCTTGTATCTTATGTACCCCTTCTTCTGGAGTTCATCCAAAGCAGAAACAACTGATTCAAAGTCACACTCAAGTTCTTCTGCTAAGCCGCTAAGTGAAAAGATAGTGGGTTCTTCCTTCGCCTCGGTCAAGTGGAGAAATAGTCTTGTTTGAAGGTCGTCCAGACCTTCGAGTGGAGATCGATGCAGATGTGATCTAGAGGCCTTGTCTTTGTCCTTAAGCTTAGGCATTGCTTCCCCTCTACTAGCTCACACTCGTTTGAGGCTCCATTTCACTAGTATTAATAGGTACATATATCTGATATCGGAGAATAATTCTTGGGGGCTTCCGAGTCACGTCGATTGATCTTCAGGAAGAAGAGTCAGCGATAATCCGATACCTGCTTATGCTTAACAGATACAAGCCGGGTAAAGTAAGGACCAGCTACGAGAATCTCGGTTCAGAACTGAAGATCGCTCCTGAAATGGCTTTCTCGTCACTTAGACAACTTGCCAACAAAGGAGTGATAAACCTCATCCAGCTCCCGGTTCCTAAATCTACCATGAGACAGCTACTAGTTAGGATACTGGAGTATGACGCCGCGAATCTATTCTCCAAGTCGCCGTCAGATGAGTACCGGAACAAACGCCAGCATATCCTGCAAGAGCTTGACGATCTAGTCGCCCTTGACAAGAATCTGAGTAATCTCAAAGATAAGTATACTCCTCTAGATGCTCTTGAGGCCTGTGCACGAGTCCTTGATACTCTGTCTTTCTTGGAGAGGTTTGCTGAAGAAGCCAAAGAGTCACGCAAGGATGATGTTGCTGAGCAAAACAGATGTCTCCGCACTGAGGCTGCAGTCCTCTTGAATTACTCAGCATCTCTTGGAGCCAAGATTCGATATATGAGTCAATTTGCTCCGAGTGGAAGTATTGAACAGGACATGGAGTCAAAGATGGAAGTTCTATCTGTTCCTAACTTGCTAGAACATGTGGCTTCTCTTGGAGAAGACCTTGACACTTTAATTGCCAGATACCTAGTGAGGGAACTGAGTGAAGAACAATACAGATCTAGTCTGCAACCTCTCCTCAGAAGGTTCTCTGGCAAGAAAACGGATATGAAAATCCATGAGAAGCTTTCTGGGAGACTTGATCGACTCAAGGAAAGAAATCTTTTGGATGAAAACAATTATGCACAACTAAAGAATCTGCTATCATGGGACATATCCTCCCTGAAGATTGCTGAGCAAGAAAAGACTGTCCAAGATATATTTGTTGAGTTGACCAAGAGCGCCGACCAATACGTTCCCAGATGCGGAATCGACGAAAGGATAATTGATGGTAGCTTTCAAACAATCAAATGTATGTCATGTGGTTCAGAATTCTGTCTTCTTCCATGTGGGGGAATAATTGTCGAGAAGAACCGCATCTGTCCTCGCTGCGGAAGGGAGGGTTTTCCGAGGTTACAGTACCAGGTCTACCTAGCACGCCTAGATCAGCTTCGCTCATCAGGAAAGATCAGTAATGAGGCATATGAGAAGCTAAAAGATGAATACAAAGTCAAGATGAGATAGGTTCTAGCCGGATTCTGCCAACATCTGCTGGAGAAGTCTTTTTTGATTCTGCGCTGGCCTGACGTTTCATTAGATGTGCCCGTTCGTGCTTTTCTCGGTGCTATTTTGCCATTGATGCTAATAGCGTTGTGTTTAACAGTTGCTAGCAAGGCCATACCGGCACCACAGTACTGGTATAGAGAGGATCTAGCCATTGAGCTAGAACAAGTCCAAGAAGAACAATTCAGTGCTACCTACACTATCATAACCACTATCTATCCTACTGCACAAAGAGCCGGTGGCACTTGGAGTTGGTTTCGGTACTATTTTTGGGGAGCATGGTACCAAGATGTTCAATTCGAGCGAGCTTGGGAAGTCTCTACTGACGCTAACCTTCGAACCGATGTTGAGCTGAACAAGTGGAGCGGTAGGAATTTCACAGTCCTCTTCCCCGGACCACGGTCTGATGGTTATAGATTCGTAGTGCGTTTAAGGATTCCGTCACCAATTCCATTTGCAAATTCTAACTCGTTCATATTTGCCTGGGGAGGAGAGCAGACTCATCCCATCAATGTTACAGTCACTCTCCCTCCACAATTCATCTTGGACTATGTGGAACCACATTACTCTTTTTCAACCAGTAACGAGACTGGTCGCATTACTATGCAATACCAAGGTCTAGTGCTCGCGCCAGAAGGGATGAGGTGGACGATCCACTATCATAAAGAATTGCCTCCAACGGTGGAGGCAACAACGACAAACATGCCTGCCCAGATCCCCACCCCGGTTCAACCACTATCGGATATTGAAGCCGAGTCGACCTCGGAATCTTCTCTTCATTATGGACGTCTGCTCTGGGTCGGACAGAATTACATTCCGATTCTCGCAGGTGGGTTAGTTGGGAGCGTTGCTCTAGCTACCTATTTTATATATCGGAAGAGAGGCTTACCTATCAACCGTAGAAAAGAGAGGTATAAGGCTTACCTGGCGAGACTGGAGGAGTTGAGGAATCAAGGCAGAATAGGCGAGGCTACATATGTTGAGTTGAAGCGAGAATATGAAAGGAAGATTACTAGAAAGTGACCACGGTTAAAGAGAGCAAGGTTGAATATTGTTAACGAATAGACAGGCAGCAGTCATCACCATTGTCCTAATGTATGCTGTCAATATTCAGATGGCCGAATGCCAGCGCTTTGACATTATCAACTCGTCTCTGGCGGAGAACTCCGTTGTCCTAGACGGAAGATGGACTACCCCATCAGAATGGGTGGACGCCCTCTACCAACATGTTTTATCGGTAAAACATAGATGTCTAAGACCTGGGCATGTACAAAAATGTACATAAGATAAAAGGTTTGGATAGGTTTTTCTAGCTCAATACTGAGCTACGGGCCCATTCCTCTCTATCCTTATCTTTGGATATTGACTCCAACCATCCGACCTGGTCATGGCCAAGGCTAGCTGTGCCAACCCCTCTCTAAAAGGGCTTCGACACTTTAT
>Ga0172363_10002786_pt1 | contig 14149 bp, 13 predicted proteins | sample LakKivs2_kivu2a2_FD_114541 | JGI IMG/M metagenome (GOLD analysis project Ga0172363, IMG submission 114541) | Sediment microbial communities from Lake Kivu, Rwanda - Sediment s2_kivu2a2 | ecosystem: Environmental > Aquatic > Freshwater > Lake > Sediment | place: Rwanda: Western Province, Lake... | reverse complement strand
CAGGGAGGAGGGTTTGGAGCCGCATATCACGATTATGGTGGGTTATCCTTGGGAGAAGCGTGAGGATGCGTTGGCGACGTTGAGGCTTGCGAGGATGTTGATGGAGAAGGGTTGGGCTTTTACGCTTCAGTCTACGGTTGTTATGCCTTATCCTGGGACTAGAATGTATGACGAGGCTTTGGAGAATGGGTGGTTCAGAGTTGATCCAAGGGATTATGATCGTTTTGATATGACTATGCCTGTTTTGAACACGGTGGACATGGAGCCTGAGGAGGTTATGAGGGTTTGTGATGAGATTTACCGGGTGTTTCTGTCGCCGAAGTATGTGTTTAGGCATTTGATTCGGATAAGGTCTTGGAGAGACATGAAGTATTCTGTTAGAGGAGCAGTGAAAGTTTTAGGGCATGTGAAGGATTTTGCAAAAAGCAAGTAGTCTTGTACAGAACACTGTCCTTGATCCTGCACAGGTAAAAAACTACCCTCTGGTTTCTGTGGTTATAACTACGAAAAACGAAGAGAAAAACATTGAAAACTGTTTACTATCAATAAAACGGCAAACTTACGGAAACATCGAATTAATCGTGGTTGACAATTTCTCAGAAGACAAAACTGTTGAAATTGCCAAAAAGTACGGAGCAAAAGTATACTTAAAGGGACCTGAAAGGTCAACACAACGGAATTATGGTGCCCAAGTTTCCAGCGGTGAGTATTTGCTTTATTTGGATGCGGACATGATTTTGAGTCCAACTGTAATAGAAGATTGCGTGGAAAAGTGTGAAGTCGATAGGGTTGATGCGCTTTATGTTCCTGAGCGGATTGTGGGTGAAGGTTTTTGGATTAAGGTTAGAGATTTTGAGCGAAGTTTCTACACTGGGACAGTGGTAGATGCAGTGAGGTTTGTTCGAAGAGATTTGTTTTTGAGGGTGGACGGGTTTGATGAGAGTCTTGTCGGTCCTGAGGATTGGGATTTGGACAGGCGAGTGAGGAAAATCGGTCGGACTGGAATAGTTGATACGCCGCTTTATCACAATGAAAGAGAGTTCAACATGAAAAGGTATTTGAAAAAGAAAAATTATTATTCGAATGGGATTAAGAATTATGTTAGAAAATGGGGACCTAACGATTTGGAAACAACGAAGCAAGTGGGCGTGTGGTACAGATTGATGGGTGTTTTTGTTGAAAAGGGCAAATGGAAAAAGTTGATAAGAAACCCGCTATTCACGATTGCCATGTACTGCTTAAGACTTAGAGTCGCCATAGGATACCTTCAAAGCACGAAGCAACATCATGCTTCAGCATAATTTCGCTTTATAAACAAAAAGTTGGGAGAAAACAATGAGTAAAAAAGCCCTCATCACAGGTATAACCGGTCAAGACGGTTCTTATCTTGCAGAATTCTTACTCTCGAAAGGTTACGAAGTACACGGAATTATCCGAAGGGCAAGCACCTTTAACACTTGTAGAATCGATCACATCTTTGTAGATCCACATGAACCTAGCGCAAGACTTTTTCTTTACTATGGTGATCTTTCGGATTCAGAACAGATATCCAACATCGTATATACTATAAAACCAGACGAGGTTTATCATCTCGGCGCGCAAAGCCACGTAAGAGTCAGTTTTGACATGCCAGAATATACTGGGAATATTAATGCTCTTGGCACAGTTAGAATTCTAGAAGCAATCAGAAGAAGCGGAAATAAAACAAAATTCTATCAAGCCTCTAGTAGCGAAATGTTCGGAAATGCACCGTCTCCTCAAAATGAGGAAACGTACTTCAGACCTAGAAGCCCTTATGCAATTGCTAAAGTCTACGCTTATTGGATGACCAAGAACTATCGAGAAGGATACAACCTTTTTGCATGCAACGGAATATTGTTTAATCACGAATCTCCTAGGAGAGGCGAAACATTTGTTACGAGAAAAGTAACGATGGCGATAGCGAATATAATGGCCAAGAAACAGCGGTTTTTGTATTTGGGGAATCTTGAGCCGAAACGAGACTGGGGATATGCTCCAGAATATGTAGATGCAATGTGGAGAATCCTTCAAGAAGATAAACCGAAAGATTTCGTGATAGGCACAGAGGAACAACATTCTGTAAGAGAGTTTGTTGAACAAGCATTTTCTTATGTTGGCTTGGATTGGAAAAAGTATGTGAAAACCGACCCGCGATATCTTAGACCGACTGAAACTGAAGACTTGGTTGCAAATTCAAGTAAAGCTGAGAAAACTTTGGGATGGAAACCAAAAGTTCGATTCGAAGAATTAATAAAAATAATGATAGATGCTGACATGCGAAAAGCTGGCATGAATCCTATCGGCGAAGGAGATGAAATATTGCAAAAGAAAATTTTAGATAGATGGTGGAAAACTGATTGAAGATGAACCTCACCAATAAGCATGTCAGAATATCAGTTGGGGAATTTAGAATTGAGAGAGCGGAAAGAAACGCCATACTCAAAGTCTTGAACTCTGGAAGAATCTCTGAGGGAGAAACAGTCCGAAAGTTCGAGCAAGAATGGGCGACGTACATTGGAACAAAGTTTTCGGTTGCTTTGAATTCTGGCACTTCCGCTTTGATAGCAGGATTGAGTGCTTTGCAACATATTCGCAAAGGTCCTATAAGAGAGAATACCAAAATTATTACCACACCAATATCATACATTGCAACTAGCAACGCAATAGTCTTGAGCGGTTTTGAACCTATTTATGTCGATGTTGATGAGGATACGTTTTGCATAACACCAGACAATATTCGAGCGCACCTAGAAAAGGTTGATGATCCTGAAGAATACTCCTTGATATTGCCTGTCCATCTGATGGGTTTTCCCTGCGACATGGATGAGATAAATAAAATCGCCAAGGAGTATGGATTATGTGTCTTTGAGGATTCAGCACAGGCTCACGGCACTTTATACAAGGAAAAGAAAGTTGGCTCTCTATCCCTATTATCTGATTTCTCATTCTACATCGCCCACAATATCCAAGTAGGCGAGATGGGCACAGTAACAACTAACGATTACGAAATAATCAGGTTGATTAAGAAAATAAAGACCAATGGAAGAATGTGCGATTGCCCCATCTGCACAAGAAACACTACCGGTTGTCCAAAGATGAAATTAAATCAAAACGACTTTGACCCAAGATTTACTCACGATATAATAGGATACAATTTCAAAACAATGGAACTCCAAGCTGCTCTAGGGTTAACGCAATTGAAAAGAATAGATTGGATAATAAAACGTAGGCGGGAGAACGTTAAATATCTAAATGAGGGACTAGAGAAGTTTTCAAGTGTAATACAATTGCCTAAATACGATGAAAATGTGAGTTACATGGCCTATCCTATTGTCATCAAAAACCCAAAGGAGACAGCCCGGAAGAAAATTAGAATGGAATTGGAGCAGAGGGGGATCGAAACGAGGCCGTTGTTTGGTTGCATACCTACACAGCAACCCGCTTACAGTTACTTGAAAGACAAGTATGAAGGATTGTTGCCTGTTGCAGAATTTGTGGGTTCAAATGGGTTCTACATTGGTTGTCATCAGTATTTAACAATGGACGATCTTGATTACGTTATTAAGGCATTTGGAACTGTTAATGATGAGCTTTTGGAATGAGAAAAAAATTCTAGTGACGGGAGGCGCAGGTTTCCTAGGTTCTTTTGTGGTAGACCGCTTAATTAGGGAAAAAAAGGTTCGCAAAGAAAACATTAAGGTTCCAAGGAGTGCAAACACAGATCTGAGAAAATGGGAGAAATGTGTTGAGGTTATTAAGGATGTTGACATCGTTATACATCTGGCTGGCAGAGGTGGGGGAATAGACTACAACAGAAAGTATCCTGGTCTGCTTTTTTATGATAATATTGTTATGAATAGTCAACTGATGGAGGCTGCAAGACAAGAGGGTGTTAAAAAATTTGTCGGAATTGGAACAGTCTGTTCTTATCCAAAATATGCGGCGGTGCCTTTCAAAGAGGAAAGTTTGTGGGATGGCTATCCGGAGGAAACAAATGCTGCTTATGGTTTATCCAAGAAGATGATGTTAGTGCAGTCACAAGCATATAGGCAACAGTATGGATTTAATGCTATTCACCTTCTGATGGTCAATTTATACGGTCCAATGGATGATTTTAACTTAGAGAGTTCTCATGTTATAGCCGCATTGATAAGAAAATTTGTAGAGGCTGTATGGAATAACAAAAAAGAAATCATAGTGTGGGGCACTGGGAAAGCTTCGAGGGAATTTTTATATGTGGAAGATGCTGCCGAAGCCATACTTCTTGCAACTGAGAAATACAATAAAGCAGACCCTGTGAACATAGGTGCGGGCAAGGAAATTACAATACGCGAACTTGTAAATCTGATAGCGGAGCTTACTGGTTATAAGGGGAATATTGTGTGGGACACCTCAAAGCCAGACGGGCAACCGCGAAGATGTCTTGACACCAGCAAGGCTAAAAGGGAATTCAGCTTTGAAGCAAACATGAATCTTAGAGAAGGATTAAAGAAGACAATCGATTGGTATAAAAATGAAGTGCTCAGCGCTAAAAGAACTTAATGTATGCATAGCGACTCATGTTTTTGCAACAGGTCCTTCTCAAGAATTAGAAGAGTACCTAAAACGTAGAGTCAACATTTTAATGTTCATTGGGCATCCTTTTTCCTATGCAAAGGGTCTGCGGTCCTTTTATAAAATATATGAAAATGGCAAACTAACAACAGAAAGGGATGGGATTGCTTTGAAGCTATCAGAACCCATCGCTTATTTTAAAGATTTTATCTACACGCTTTTATGGACAGCCAAGACAAGAACGGCTTTTGATGTATTCTTTGGAGTAGACCCGCTCAACTCTCTTGCTGGAATTTTTCTAAACAAAATTAAAAAAACGCGCAAAGTAATCATGTATACCATCGATTACGTCCCAAAAAGGTTCAATAATAAATTTTTAAACTTGCTGTATCACCAGATTGATGGTTATTGCGTTACTCATTGTCATCAGGTTTGGAACCTTTCGCCTAGAATGGCTGAGGAGAGAGCTAAAAAAGGCGTTTTAAGGGATGGCAAGCAGATAGTTGTTCCGATTGGAGTCAATTTCAGCAGAATAAAACGTCTACCTATAGAAGAAATCGACAGGAACTGTGTAGTTTATATGGGGCATCTTAGAAAAGGGCAAGGTCTGGAACTAATCATTGAGACTTTGCCAAAAATTGCCAAAAAAATACCCAACATTAAATTCATCATTATCGGTACTGGACCGCTTGAAAATGATTTGAAGAATATGGCGAGTGAATTGGGGGTAAGCAACAATGTTGAATTCGAAGGGTTCATTAAGGATCATAGAGATGTTGAAAATATGCTTGTAAAATGTGCTGTTGGACTTGCAATTTATGAGCCTAATCCTGACAGCATTACTCAGTATACTGATCCAAGTAAACCCAAGCAGTATATGGCTTGTGGATTACCTGTGATTATTACTGGGGTTCCTTGGATAGCCAAGGAAATAGAGGAATGGAATATGGGCTTTGTAATCGGCTATAGTGAGCATGAGTTGGCTGATGCAATTACTAAGCTTCTGATGGACGACGAATTATATGCGATGTGCAAAGGGAATGCTATACGATTTGCGTCAAAGTTAGATTGGAATGTTATATTCGCGGAAGCATTTTCTAAATTGTGAGAGCAAATTTATGGATATTAATATTTTAGACTATCAAAAACGAATTTTGAATAAAATAATTGAGAAATTTTCTCTTACAGATCGAGAGAAACTACTTTTATTATCAGGGCTACTTCTATTGCGGACTATGGATTGAGGAAATATGCTATTAGGTACTTTTGAAAGTAAACGGTTGGTTTCCGTAATTATCTTAAATTATAATGCCAAATCCTTTCTCAGCGATTGCATAAACTCTGTTCTAAACTCGACCTACTCGAACATAGAGATAATTTTCGTCGATAACGCTTCTGATGATAACAGCGTCGAATTTGTTAAGAGAAATTTCGGGTATCTTCCAAATCTCAAGGTAATAATCAACGAACAGAATTTCGGTTTCAATGAGGGCAATAACATTGGGTTCGCGCACAGTAAGGGCGAATATTGTCTTTTTATGAATCCAGACACAAAAATCAACGACCCTACTACCATTGAGAAACTAGTTCAAGTACTCATGAAGGAGGAGGACGTTGGCATAATAAGCCCAGTTTTGTTAGATTATGAATCGAATATTGTCCAGAGCGCAGGGGTTTATTTATCATTTCGCACCTTTGAATATGGGAAAAGTGAACATTATCCAAGTTTTCTTAAGGAAAACCCCGCAACCTACCCGGTTGCCATTACGCCAGGCGCATTCGTGATTGTTAGGCGCAAATTGATTAAAGAGATAGGATTGTTTGACAAGACCTTCTATATGCAAGGAGACATAGATGATCTTTCTTTTAGGGCTTGGAAGAGGGGCTATCGAGTTCTAGTTTTACCTACAGTAACTGTAATGCATTACGAAGGCGGTTCACTTAAACAATCTTTTACAAGCATATATCAACGTCTGCTGAGAGGATATTATCACGGTATCAGAGCGGATTTCGCGGTGACAATAAAAAACTTTGAACTTGCAAATGTCGTAAAGTTCGTTTCCTTAAGAATGTTATTCTATTTTGTTGAAACATTCTTTGTTTCGGTAAAATTTAAGAATGCCTCTCCTCTGTTAGCCTACTTAAAAGCTATTGGCTGGAATCTTAAGAAGTTTAGACTCGTTTACGCGGCAAGGAGAATAGTACAGCAGACTTGGCTACGCCGAGATGATCTCTTTATGCCTTACATACTAAGAAATTGTACTCTTTCCGACTATCTGAGAAGAATTCGAATATTTCGTTCTTGAGAAGATTAGCATGGAGAGAAAGAGACAACAACATATTCTGATTCTGCTAGCACTGTTCCTTTTGAGTTTACTTACAATTTCATGGTTTAGCGATGGTAAACTGTTTTTTGGGCATGATGCAACCTTTCCATTGGATTCGCAGTTCTATACTGCTAAAAACTTGTTTGTTTGGGATTACCAGTTTTCCCTAGGGCAATTTAATTATCGCGCCATGCAGTTTCTTTTTCCATATTACTTGTTTTGGGCAGGGTTAACTTATGCAGGTTTATCGTTAGTCTACGTAGAATGTCTTTGGGTTATATTCTTATTTACACTAACTGGCTTCTCAATGTTTTACCTTTCCTCGACATTATTTAAAAATCAGGCTGCTTGTGTTGGCCCGTTTGTTGCGTCAGTAGCTTATATGTTTAACTTGTACACGTTGAGTATGTGGCGATTTGGACAAACTACGACATTAATAGCTTATGCCGTAGCGCCCTTATTTTTGGCGCTTTTCATTAATGGCTTAAATTCAAAAAAATATTTGAAGTATGCATTATCAATAGGATTATGCTCCGTAATCTTTAGTGCAGGCTTCACAGGTTTTCCATATGTAGTCTCGCTATTTATAATTCCAAGTCTACTATATTCGCTATACCACATTTTAACAAATGGTTTGAAAAGCGTAAAGGGTGTAAGAAAGTTTTTGAAAGTTTTAATTCCCTTGGTTATCGTTGCTAACTTGTTCTGGATTGTGCCTTTCCTTGTTTCATTATTTTCTTTCACGAATCTTTTGCCCTCTTATGGCACAACTAGCCTTTCATATTATGATTTTATAAATCCCGTACCATTCTACAAGATAATACAAGGAGCAGGTATGTATGCAATGCATTTAAAAATTGGCGAATACTCATGTGTGCCCTTTGCTGCAAGCTACTCTGAGTTTCCTTTAGTGTTTGTAAGTTTTACCATTATTATTTTAGCTTTTGTTGGCTTCATTACGAAAACAAAACATATAACAAAAGAGCCACTTAACCTTTACTTTGGGATATTAACTTTAATCGGGCTATTTTTAAGCACTGGTGGGAATGCTCCTACTGGTGAAGTTTATAAATGGATGTACCTTAATTTGCCGGGTTTCTGGATTTTTAGGTCACCTTACCCAGACTTCGCAGGGTTATATGTTATGGGGCTTGCGTTGTTGATTGGGCTTTTGGCTTTAAAATTAAGTAGTTATTCAGTGAAGTGCCCTAACTGGCGGAGATACTTAAAGTATGGTGCAGTTTTAGGGGTTATTGTTTTGCTGCTTTCAAATGCCTATCCATTAGTGAACGGCGACATCAAGAAGGGCGGCGCTGGGTTTCCTAATGAACAGGTCGCTTTTCCACCGTTATCTGTCACTGTCCCCTCATTCTATTCTGACGCGGGCGAATGGATAAACAATCAGCAAGGTGATTTCAACGTATTTCTGTTACCGTACAGAAACTATTTAGCTTATAGTTGGGGGTATGCGGGTTCAGAGATTATTCAGTATTACGTGCATAAGTCAATAATTACGGGGCAAGCTGGTCCGGTGGGTAATGTTTACTCGTCCAGTTTAATTAATCAGGTTTATAATTCGTTGGGTTCTGATTCGTTTGGAAAGATGTTGGCGTTTATCAATGTTAAATATATTTGGTTTAGTCGTGACCTAAGAACCTATGGAGGCTTGCAGAATAGTTCCGATGTGGAGCAAATAGAAAATCAACTCAGAAACCAAGAGGGTATAGAATTAGTAAATGTGTTTGGTGATGTTGCTGTTTATGAAAATACTTACTGGGTTTCGAACAAGGTGTATGTGCCTTCCAGTTACTGTGTAGCGAGTAGTATTATCGATGTGTTAGGTTTTGGTTACATATACCAATCCAATGAATCAGTTGTTTTCGCCAGAGATCAACCAGATTTTCGACAATTGGAAAACATACTTGAAAACAATGGAATACAATGGAATCAAGATATAAACATTAATGTTTACAGCGGCGAAACCAACGCTTTCGATTGGGCAAGTCTAAATGGAAATGAAACGTTCGCTGCGAGATCCTATGAAGGGTGGAAAGCTGTAGTTAGAACCGATGGTTTGGAAAATCAGAGCACTTTAAGTTTCAGTGATATCCAACAATGTCCCTACACTTTTCCCTCTTTCAGCATCGGTTCTTGGAACTCTCTACATTCTACATTAATCTTCGTCAATGCAAAAGATAAACCAGTTGAAATATCTGCATTGGTTGCTGATGGGTCTCCGGTAGCCAAATCTGATATAAACGTCTTTTGGCAGACCGGTTGGATGGGAATGACCACTAGTCCTATTCAATTCCCAATTGTAATTCCTGCGCATCAAAAAGGAATAGTTCAACTGAATAATATCGTAGCCGGCAAAGTTGATCTAATAATGAATAACACAAGCGGTAATCATGGAGACAGTAACAATATTTTGGTGACATTTTCAGAAATGGATCCCACAAAATATACTGTACAAGTAACAAATGCTACTCATCCTTTTTTCCTCGTTTTCAGTGAATCATTTGATAGAGGTTGGGTGGCAAATGTTGATGGACAGCAGATAGCCGAGGAATGCCATTTCATGGCAAACGGTTATGCTAACAGCTGGTTTATCAATAAAACGGGCACTTTCACTGTCGTACTGGAATTCTGGCCCCAAAAATTATTTTACGTTAGCGCAGCAATATCCATAACCACACTTGTCCTTTGCGTAATGTACTTCGGCAAAAATAAAATCAAACACATCTACCAAAAACACATCCAAAAAAACCTAACGCTAACAGCCCTATCCGTATGGTTTTCCTGGCATTTGACATGATAGTGTAACGCTGAAAAAATCAAACTTTGTTACAAATGATGTTAAAATGATGCGCAAAATATCCCACAGGTGTATTTAATAAAATTCTATCAGTCGAATCAAGAACCTCAAAGTTAGCATTCCATAATTTTTGAAGCTTTAATGGAGGAAAAGACGGAATTAAGTCACTGTTTTCCATTTTTACTTCTTTGAAACCGTTTATTTTCAATAATTCTATCAACTCTTTTTTCCCCATTAGTCTCTCATGACGGGGTAGTTTTAGGAACCCTGCGGCATATTCTATGAGAGCTTGTTTTCTGGGGCATCTAAACATAAAAAGATATCCGCCTTTTTTTAAAACCCTATTAATCTCGCGCAAGAACTCTCTGGGATTCGTAACGTGTTCGATTACAGCATACGCCATAACGGCATCAAAAGTTCCATTATGAAAAGGAATCTTTCTACCATCATAGAATTGGTAATTTAGATGAAAAAGTGGATATGTTTTCTCAAAATCTCTCCACATGTTTTGTTGCCACTTTTTTTCCAAGATTTCTAGTTGTTCTCCTTTTGTTTCTTCAATATCAATTCCATATACTGAATAACCCAAGCTGGCAAGCAACACGGAAATATGTCCTTTACCACAACCAACATCCAATATTTTCAAATTCTCTCTCTTGGGAAGAAACTTCCTGACTGAAAGCAACGATCTCTTAAGGCCTTCAGCGTAAATTTTCGACTCAAAATCTAAGCGAACGTATGGATCAGGAACATGTTTTTTATAGTCTTAGAACACGCATCCAATATTCGATCTAGTTGACTATCATTCATGTTGTCATCCTTACTTTAACTAACGGCTCGCAGGCTCACAAATTCTAAGTGTTGTTTTAGCCTTTGTTTCTTATAAATCTCGCTTTGGCTACCGTTTGTTTCTTAGATTAATCAAGGCTAAGAGTGAAAAAATCGTGGCGTTCTCGATCTTTTAAAGATAAAATTAATTAGTGCAATGGAAGAATATGTTTTTTTATTATGCAACTATATTGTCGAATGCTGCAATCATTGAGGCGGATAGCTAAATTTTATTTTCGAAATAGTTTTAGTTCTGGAAAAAACTTAATTATATTTTGGCGGCGGAATTATGGAATCTTTGGCAACTCTTCTTAGTTTGATCGCAGGACGGTACCTCACTGCTTTGTTGCATAAATAATTTTCCAGGTTATTTTTATTCTTTCTATCGATTTTGTTACGGTTTGGTCGGCTTCTACCTGTACCAGATGAGTAGGTTGTAGACGAAGCATTTGATGAGTATCTCTTGGAAGGCGTAAACCGGCTTTGAAGCCCTCACGAACTCTCCGAAACGCCTCTTCAGGGTTGAGAATGCGGTCTCGACGAGCCATCTCATGCCATAGCAAAGCCTTTCCTGCCAGCCTGGCTGTTGCTGAGCGAGCACAGCCTGCCTCCTGGCTGGGCAGCCCCTCGCCAGCCTTGAGGAGTCCTTCCTCACCCTTACGACAGGTTCGATGCCGAGCTCTTGGAGGAGGTTGAAGAGTTCTCTGGAGTCGTAGGCTCCGTCGGCCAGGAGCTTGACGATGTGTACCCCTTGGCTTGCTTCTCTGATGAGGGGCTCAGCCACCTCACAGTCGTGAACCCTCTCATCTGTCAGCCTCATGCTCACTATCGCCTTCGTTTTGACGTTGACTGCTATGTGCAGCTTAACCCATCCCTTCCTCCCCTCCCTCTTCCACTCGCCGCGGTTTGTCACCTTCCAGCCCGTGGCGTCTATGGCTATGACAACCGGCTGCCCAGCGTTTCCAAGCCTCAGGTTAACCGGCACCTTCAACCTCTTCTCCCTCCTGAATATGGTTGTGTAGTCTGGCACCCTCTCCAAACCAAGCAGGCACGCAAACCTCCTCGCCAAGCCTTCAGTCTGCCTGTAAGGAAGGTTGAAGTAAGCTTTAAGCACCGCTATGGCTGAGATGGCGGCGTCGCTATAAAACCTGGGGCGCCCCCTCCTTAGCCTTCTCGGCTTCTTGGAAAAGAAAGAACCCACGAGGCTGGTGTCAAATATGACGTCAACCTCCCTAACAAGCCGATCATTGTAATCGCTCCAATCCACAACCATTCACCAACCATAGCTTAGAACAAGGAAAACATATATTTGCAACAAAGCATGTTTTTATTACTATTAAGATGAAGATTATGAAATGTGCATTATTATGTTGAAATCGTGCTTAGAGTTTTTCATTGAAAGCATGAAAGCTGAGGATTTCAGAGCAAAGAGAATTCTTGAAGTTGGTAGCAAGTATGTAAATGGAAGCATTCGTCCGCTAATTCAAAATTTTTCCTCGCCTAAAGAGTACATAGGCGTCGATATTTCGTCAGGAAAGATGGTTGATTTGGTTTTGCACGCGGAAAGAATTGCAGAGTATTTCGGTGCTGAATCATTTGATTTTGTGCTTTCTGCGGAACTGCTGGAGCATGTCATGGATTGGAGAGTTGTAATATCAGCTATGAAGTTGACAGTAAAGCGTGGAGGTTATATATACATTACAACTCGTTCCAAGGGCTTTGGGTATCACGGTTACCCATATGACTTTTGGAGATATGAGGTTGAGGATATGAAGAAAATATTTGCGGATTTTGAGATCATTTCTCTCAAAAAAGATTATGAAGCTCCTGGCGTCTTTCTCAAAGCTAAGAAGCCCGCAAAGTACATTCCATTGGATTTATCTGATATTGCATTATATTCTATGGTTTTGGGCAAAATAACAAGAAGCATTCCGAACGCTAAAGATATGCCCACGAAAAGGAGGCTTATGATTAAGTTATTTGATAGTGCGTATATTATTAAAAAAATGATTAAAATCATCCCCTAAACTTACAAATGCTAGGCCAACTCAGTTTTGCACATAAATTTTCTATATATAATATAGGGGTGTGCATAAATGGTTAAAAATGGTTTTAAGTCTGTTTTTGCATTATTATGCCTGTTATGGACTTGTTTGATGCGGATATCCTGAGTGTGTTGAAAGACGGGAGGTCACACAGTTTTCCTCAGCTCCTGACAGAGGTGAGCTTTTCCCATAACACCTTGAGGCTGCACCTTGCTCGACTCATCGGAGTTCTCGGTCTCTTGATTGAGTATTTAAGAGAAGGAAGAAAAACATCCGACAAGTGCCATGGAACAATCGAAGAACAAAACTGAAGTATTAATCAAAAGCTTCCTCTAAATTCATGGTGTGTAGTTAAAAAATAACCGTTATCCTTTTGTACTGTAAAAATATAGAGGCTCTTGAGCCTCAACATTAAGTTAACGATAGTTTAAATTCAACTCATTGTTTTTTTGGACGAAAACCCCTTAATTGTTCTCTTAAGTCCTTTTTCAAACCCTACCTGTGGCTTCCAACCCACTAGTTCCTCCAGTTTACTTGTAACTGGGCACCGCCTTTTCGGGTCATCCTTCGGCAACGGATGAAAAGTCAAAGCAGAACCGCACTTAGTCAACTCCTTAATCTTTTTCGCAAGTTCCAGAATAGTTACCTCTTGAGCGTTTCCAACATTCACAACTTCTCCCTTAGCCTCGTCAATAGCTGTCAACAGCATCAAACCCCTAACCGTGTCAGTTATGTAACAAAATGACCGGGTCTGTTTTCCATCACCATAAACAGTTATAGGTTTATCCGCCAAAGCCTGCATGATAAAACGTGACATAGCCCTGCCATAGAGTCCATCTTCTCTCAAACGTGGACCATAAGAAGTAAAAATTCTCGGAATCTTCACATCCAACCCATACTGCTTACCGTAGGCTACAAGCAATGCTTCAGCGAAACGTTTTCCCTCATCATAGCACGATCTGGGCCCAATCGGGTTGACTTTTCCCCAGTAACTTTCAGGCGTAGGCACAACCTCTGGGTTGCATACATTGATGGTCAACAGATACCTGCCGGAAATCATTTTATAGCTAATGGCTATGCCAACGGCTGATACGTGAATAAAACGGGTACATACACTATAACCCTTGAATTTTGGCCCCAACCCCTATTCTACATAGGCTCCGCCATATCCGTAACCACACTTATCCTATGCGCGTTATACGTAAGCAAAGACAAAATCAAAATCATGCTCCAAAAAACCGCCAGAAACAAAACATCCCGAAAAAACTAAACCACATTATAGATTTAGGAATTTACGAAACCATTCGAATTAAGTAGTAGTCGTCGGCGCTAAGAGAGTTAGCCCGACTACTTCTATAAAGATCTAAACAGTCCTCATTTTGATTATGTTCTCTTTTTGTTGCCAACAGAACTAAGCCTAACTAAGAATACCCGCATTTATCTAGTTCGTTGGACCATATTCAAGCATAGGCGACAACAGCCAAAGCTAACCTGAGAATATCTTGGGCTCTAATCAAATCTCATGCTTAAGCCGAATAGCGTGGTAGCTTTAACGCCGT
>Ga0172363_10002783_pt1 | contig 14155 bp, 14 predicted proteins | sample LakKivs2_kivu2a2_FD_114541 | JGI IMG/M metagenome (GOLD analysis project Ga0172363, IMG submission 114541) | Sediment microbial communities from Lake Kivu, Rwanda - Sediment s2_kivu2a2 | ecosystem: Environmental > Aquatic > Freshwater > Lake > Sediment | place: Rwanda: Western Province, Lake... | reverse complement strand
TAGGTGCTACCAGTGTCAATCAAAAGATTGGTGTTTACCTCAACGATAGCATAAATACCACCGGCGATGATACCAGCGGCAATACCCCAGGCAATACCATAATAAGGGCTGCCTTTGTCCGAATGCAGAATTTGGAGAAAGAGCTTAATAATTACGATAGCGCCTATGATAGAGCCGATGAAACCGAGAGCTCCGGTATCGGAGTAAAGCTGTAGATAGGCATTATGCGAGCCTCCTAGGGGGCTATACATAGGCAATTTGTACCCCCAGCCACCTAACCCGAAACCAGTCAGAGGGGAGTCTCTTAGCGCGGCGATAGTCGCCTTCCACATCTCCACTCTGTATAGAAGTGATTCAACTGGAAAGACTACTCCTTTCCAGTTGGCGTTGTGCCAGAGAGGAAATGTAGCCCCGATGGTTGCTCCTGCAACCAGTGATGCATACCCGGTTATCTTAACACTGTAAAGAAGCAACACGATGAGGATGCCTATAGCGGTGGCTATCCAGCCGCTACCGCTGGCGCTTAATACTAGTATCCCCCCGAAAACTACAGCTAGAATGCTGCTGCCCCACCTAAGCCAGGTTCTTTGCCGGGAAAGAGCGATAGCCACTAGCGCTGGGATTACTATAGCAAAGGCACCGCCTAGTACATTGCAGTTTGGTGTTATGGTTAGTGGCAAGGGTAGTGAGGAACCTAATTCATAAGCCCATTTGTTGAACACTGTCTGTTTTCCGTTTTCACCGACGAAAACCAATACGGAAAGGAAGAATAGGATGAAACAAAGTAAACCAGCGATAAAGACCCAATATCTAAGCCGGGCACGATTGTTATTAACCACGCCGTAATAGAAGAGAACACAGGCTAGATAGGTGTGCAAAACAGACGAGCTAAGCTGAGGGTCTGGGCTCAGGAAAAAACCGAGCAGCATTCCTGCAGTGGTAATAAGAATAGGGATATCAAAGGGGGTGCGGCAGGTGAAGCGGCCAGTAGCCAAAAAACGTATTGGCCAGGGAATAAGCGCAATTAGCCAGCTTAACCACAAAGGGGGTATGCCTTGAAGGATAGATAGAAAGACGGCGAAAGTAAGGAAAGGTTGGGCTGAGAGTAGGGCAGTGCCCAGCTTGGATAACATAGCCTGGCGAGTCATGAGTGTATTGTATCATAAGGTGATTAAAAACTACCATCATGTAACTAGCAAGCCTGGTATGCCTAGTAACATCAGCTAATCCACGGTATAATAGGGCTGTTTTTTACTAATTTGGAGGGTTGAGTTTGCATGATGTCATAGTTGTCGGTGGCGGCCCAGTGGGGAGTTATGTAGCTTATCAGCTGGCGGGGATGGGTTATGAGGTGGTGGTGCTGGAGAAGAAGGAAAAACTGGGGGAGCAGGTCTGCTGCACTGGCATTATAAGCCAGACGTGTGTCGACTCCTTTGCTATCGATGACAGTGTTATTTTGAACCGAGTAAATGGTGCCAGATTAATTTCGCCTTCAGGGAGGTTGCTCAGGCTGTGGCGGCAGGAAACTCAGGCCTGTATTGTCGACCGGGCAGCTTTTGATATGTCTATAGCCAGCCGGGCTCAGGTTAAGGGAGCACAATATGTGCTAAATAGCCCCGTCAGTGCTATAGAGGTTGGAGATGATAAGGTTAGGGTTGAGGTAGCCCGGCGAGGAGAGAGATTAAACTTTGAGGGGAGAGCAGTAGTTATCGCTGCTGGTTTTGGCTCAAGACTAGTTGAAGGGCTGGGTAAGATTGGTGATTTCGTTATGGGAGCCCAGGCTGAAGTAGAAACGGTTGGTGTAGACGAGATAGAGATTTATTTTGGTCAGGAGATAGCTCCTGGCTTTTTTGCCTGGCTGGTGCCAACCTCATCACCGAGGGCATTGGTGGGACTGGCAGTATATCGCAGGTCAGGGTTCTACCTTAGAAAGTTAATGTCATCTCTGCAAGCCCAACAGAAGATAGTTTCGGCTGAGGCTAAGCCATGTTATCGTGCGATTCCCTTAAAACCGTTACCTAAAACCTATGGTCGGAGGTTGGTGGTGGTTGGAGATGCAGCAGGGCAGGTGAAGCCAACCACTGGTGGCGGCATCTACTTTGGTCTGCTGTGTGCTGATATCGCCGCCAACAATTTGCATCGGGCATTGAAGGCCGATGACCTGTCAGCTAAGAATCTGGCCAGCTATGAGCGAGAGTGGAAAAAGAGGCTAGAGCAAGAGTTGAGGATATGCTATTATGCACGAAAATTTTATGAACATCTGACTGACAAGCGGATTGATAAGGTATTTGACATAATAAAATCCACTGGCATTGATAAAGCTTTGCTCAAAACAGATGGTTTGTCTTTTGACTGGCACGGCGAGGTGATATTAAAGCTGCTAAGACAAAAGGTTTTATCTAAAGCTGTTGAGGCGATGAAGATCCCGTTCCGGATTGGTGTTTAGAATTTGGGATTGAGCCCAATAGTATTTTAACGGAGGTTACCCTAGAAGTGAATAGTAGCAGCCGGAATCTAAGTCTGGGTGAGGCAGCCACTCGCTTTCTGTCTAACTTACCACCTGGCGAAAAGGGGATAAGCCAGCAGGAGGTGTATAGGTTTGTTCGGTGGTATGGGTGGGAACGAGCTATAACTGAACTTACTGCTCCCCAGGTAGCTGGTTACGCTGAGCACCTGTCGTTATCGGATACCGATTATGTGAAAAGGCTTGAGTTAATACAAGCCTTCCTAGTGTATGCCAAGAAAGAGGGATGGATTAAGAGTAATCTGGCCACTTACCTTAAGGTTAAGAAAGGAAAGGTTGGATTACAACCCTCCTTCAGGCGGAGTCAGCCAGAGACCATTTCTTTAACTCAGCAGGGATATACTGCACTGGAGGCAAAACTGGTTACTCTAAAGGGTAAGCGCTCTAAGGCTATTGATGAAGTGCGTAGAGCCGCGGCGGATAAAGACTTTCGTGAGAATGCGCCACTTGCAGCGGCTAGGGAGCAACACAGCCAACTGGAGGGGCAGATTGAAGAACTGGAAGAGACTCTGAAATCAGCGGTTGTTATGGATGGGAAACAGGAAATCACGCTCAAGGTAAGTGTTGGTGATAGTGTTATCCTGCGTGACCTGGCTTCCGGTGGAGAATTACACTATATAATGGTCGATTCTAAGGAGGTAGCCCCGACCTGGGGCAAGATTTCCAGTGTTTCACCTATAGGTAAAGCGATTATTGGTCGAGGTCAGGGAGAGATAATAAAAGTAATAGCGCCGGCAGGTAAATTGCGCTATCAGATTGAACGGATTGAGCATTAGGCGACTTTATCAACCGCTAGGAATTAATGAGTGATTACATTATCTCACAGACACAGTCTGGCTGAGGCTTTATGGTTCTATACTGTGCAGAATGAAGCAGATAAATACGGCTGGAATGAGGCCTAGCATGGGGGGTGGTATAGAAAGATTATCCCTACGCAAGCGGACCTTCAGCTCCTTTAAGAACCCGGCTTACCGTCTCTTCTATAGTGGCATGCTGGGCCAGATGGCAGCCATGAACATGCAGATGGTAGCTGGTTCCTTACTCATCTATCGATTGACCGGATCACCAGCCATTCTAGGGGCAATGTCTTTTGCTAACGCTATACCTATGCTCTCTTTATCGCTCTTTGGTGGGATTATTGCTGATCGGTTGCAGAAGAAGTATGTCATGCTTATTGGCCAAGCCGCCTTTGCTGTAGTTTCCCTGGGTGTTGCTCTTACCCTGACTGTGGGTTACCTGAGCGTTGAACACGCTGGCTCGTGGTGGATATTGGTTGTGTCCTCCGTACTCCAGGGGGGTATTATGGGTCTGATGATGCCCTCACGCCAAGCTATTATTCCTGAGATTGTCAACGGGGAGCAACTTATGAATGCCATATCCCTGAATATCATGGGGATGAATGCTCTCCAGCTTTTTGCTCCGGCTTTAGCCGGCTTCCTCATTGATGCCTTCGATTTTGAAGCTGTCTATTATACTATGACTGGCTTATACATCATGGGCGTTGTCTTCTATGCTTTTCTGCCGCTTACCCGTACAACAATCAGTCGTGGCATTGGTGCACTAGATGGTATAAGAGAGGGACTCAACTATGTCCGGCATAACACTAATATCTTCCTCGTCCTGTTCTTCTCTCTATTCGTTGTCCTGCTCGCCATGCCGTATAACAATCTGATGCCTATCTTCGTTGATGACATTCTGAAGGTTGGTGCTAGTGGTATGGGAATACTGATGAGCGTCTCCGGTGTCGGCGCCATAGTCGCTTCCATTCCTCTTGCCTCTCTGCCCAATAAGAAACGGGGTATCATGCTGTTAGTCAGCAGCCTAATCCTGGGGCTAGCTCTTGTGGCCTTCTCTTTCTCTAACTCGTGGCCTCTCTCCTTGGCTTTAATGGCCTTCGTTGGACTGGGGCAGGCGGGGCGGATGACCCTGAGCAGCACGCTGCTCCAGCACTATGTAAAAGACGAGTTCGTGGGGCGGGTGATGAGCCTCTACTTGATGCAGTTTGGCCTGACCAGTTTTAGTGCCTTTGCCGCTGGGGAACTAACAGAGGCTATAGGGGTGCAATGGGCAGTTGGTGGGTTCGCTATGGCTCTTGTCTTCTTGTCTATTATGGTGTTAACTTTCGTTCCTCGTCTGCGGAAGCTGGACTAGCTCCGATATTATTTCGGAGTCATGGGGAATCAAAGAATAATCTAAAGTCTTTGCGCTGTAGTAAGATTGCTTTCCCGGCTGGTGTGCCGTATATCGAAAGCTCTGGTCATATCTGTAGAAGCTCTAGTGCTTTTTCAACCGCAAATCGCAGTCCTTGCGTGCATTTATATGCTTCTAATTTGACTTTTCTAAATAGCCTTTTCCCTTGTTGAGCCAGAGTCGCCTGTGTTATAATTACTAGTCTCAGCGCACATTCCCCGAGGTTGAAAGATAATTGTGGGAATTGGAGTAAGACGATGAATAGAACCATCCGGATTAAAGTCAACACTATTGAACTTGAAGCCGTCTTGAATAATTCAAGGACGGCAGAGGCTATATGGGAAGCCTTACCAATAGTAGCCCGCCTCAATACTTGGGGTGATGAGATCTACTTTACAATTCCAGTTAAATTAGAGCTTGAGAAGGGGCAAGAGCTGGTTAAGATAGGTGACCTAGGCTACTGGCCGCCGGGCAACGCATTTTGTATCTTCTTTGGGCCCACGCCCATGAGCCGCGGTGAAGAGATCCGCCCGGCAAGCGCCGTTACCGTTTTCGGCAAGGTAGTAGGTGATGCCGCCATACTCAAGAGGGCTAGTTCTGCCACCCAAATTATCATAGAGAAGAAACCGAAATAGAAGAGCGACTCTGTGTACTCTTACCAACCGATAGGGGGAAAGAAACTCGGCTCCAGTTGGTTCAAATTCAGTATGGCCTGCCACGGGATTTAGATGACACAACTATAAGCTGTGCTTTATATTCGCAAAATCATCTGGAGGTAGTACCTATCAAACGCCGATTTGTTTCGCTATTCTTCTTAATATTGTATACTTATAAAAATTATGATGAATAGGAGTAACTATCATGATAAATGTTGCGATTGTCGGATACGGAAACGTTGGACGAGGTGTAGAAAGAGCTCTAGAGAATAATACGGACTGCAGATTCGCAGCTCTTTTTACCAGAAGACCCGAACAGCTTAAGAAAGAAATTAAAGGCGTACCTGTGCTTAGCAGCGAAAAAATCACGCTGCCAAAGGATATAAAGATAGATGTGGCTATTTTATGCGGAGGTTCAAAAGAGGATACCCCCGTCCAGGGCCCCCTTTTTGCTCGCTTATTCAATACAGTTGATAGCTTTGATACCCACGCCGATATCCCCCGCTACTTCCAGCAGATGGACTCTATCGCTAAGGAGAGCAGGCACGTCTCTATTGTATCTGCCGGGTGGGACCCGGGAATTTTCTCTCTGGAAAGAGTCCTTGGCGATGCTTTCCTGCCCAAAAGCAAGAGCTATACCTTCTGGGGGCCAGGCGTCAGTCAGGGCCATTCGGATGCTGCGAGAAAAGTAAAAGGTGTGCTGGATGCTAGGCAATACACTATCCCGCTAGATAATGCTCTTCACAAGGTCAGGAATGGTGAAACGCCAGATTTTTCTAAGAAGGAAATGCATAGGAGAGTAGTATATGTTGTCGTTCAGGAAGGAGCAGACCGGGACAAGATAAGAAAAGAGATTACTGAAATGCCTAACTACTACTCCGATTACAACACAGAGGTAATATTCGTCACCAAAGAAGAGATGACGAAAAACCACTCCGCCTTCCCCCATGGCGGATTTGTACTAACATCAGGGGTAACAAGCGCCAGTAATAAGCAAATCCTGGAATATCGCTGCCAGCTGCATAGTAATCCGGAGTTTACTGGTAGTATCCTCGTTGCCTGCGCTCGCGCTGCTTTCAGGCTACAGCAGCAAGGAAACAAAGGAGCATTTACTATGCTGGACATTCCACCGGCATTACTGAGCCCTCACCCAAGTAGTTTCTTGAGAAGCCACCTTATGTAAAGGAGACAGTATGGCAAACAAGGTAAAAATTGCTGCTATTCAGATGGAGCCCAAGCTAATGAAAACCAGTGAGAATCTGGAAAATATTTTGAGCGCAGTTAGAAAAGCAGCGGATAACCAAGCTAACCTGATAGTATTTCCAGAATGCAGCCTGACCGGTTACATTTTTTCTAGTCGCCGAGAGGCGCTGCCCTTTGCGGAAACTATACCTGGGCCTAGCACCGAAAGACTCGTTTCTCTTTGCCAGGAGCTCAAGGTATATGTTATCTTTGGCCTTTTAGAGAAGGAGAGCGATAGGCTATTCAATGCTGCTGCATTTGTTGGGCCTCAGGGGCTTATCACGGGATATAGAAAGAACCATCTTCCTTTTTTGGGAATCGACCGCTTTGTGGACCACGGTGATAGACCTTTCCGAGTACACCAGACCCCCATAGGTAATATCGGCCTTGAGATCTGCTATGATATTATCTTTCCTGAGAGTTCAAGGGTCATGACCTTACTGGGAGCAGACATATTAGTTTTACCTACCAACTTCCCCCAGGGCCGCGGGGAGAAGCTCAATTATTGTGTTAGCGCTCGGGCTATTGAGAATAGGGTTCATGTGGTATCAGCTGACCGTGTTGGTAGTGAGAGAGGCTACTCATTTGCCGGCCTGAGTAAAATCGTTGACGCCTCAGGGGAAATCCTGAGCCTTGCCAGTCCTGATAAGGAAGAAATCATATATGGTGAGGTCAACCTAGAGTCGGCGCGACAAAAACATCTCACCTTTATACCTGGCGAGTGGGAGATAGATCAGATAAAGGACCGACGACCAGGGTTATATGGTGTGATCACCAAAGCTAAGCTTAAATAGGATTTAGAACGAGACAGTGGCAACTTTTAAAGGTTGACTCTAGGCTTGACTTTTGATATCCTTTATTTTTATAATACTCTATCTAACCAGTATTTATGGCTAAATTTGTAAAAGCGGTGCCCGAGTAGCGCAATGGTAGCGCAACCGACTTGTAATCGGTAGGCTAGTGGGTTCGAGTCCCCTCTCGGGCTGGGATATTTAGTGGTGGTGCTGGGAGGGGTGCCGGAGCGGTTAATCGGAGCAGACTGTAAATCTGCCGCCCGGAAGGGCTACGCAGGTTCGAACCCTGCCCCCTCCACCATAGTTTAAATATGATGGAGTTAGGACTGGACACCGGGCTACAAAAATTTACATAATGGAACCAATGCCCACATAGCTCAGCTGGAAGAGCACGTTCTTGGTAAGAACGGGGTCACCAGTTCGAATCTGGTTGTGGGCTTAGAATAAAGGGGGAAGATTAAAAATGGCTAAAAAGAAATTTGAGCGGACTAAACCACACGTAAATGTGGGCACTATCGGTCATGTTGACCACGGTAAAACAACTTTAACCTCGGCGATAACCAAGGTATTATCAACAGTTAATCCTACGGCGTATCGTCCATTTGATAGTATTGATAATGCTCCGGAAGAGAAAGCAAGAGGAATGACCATTGCTATTGCTCATGTGGAGTATGAGACAGAAAAACGCCACTATGCTCATATAGACTGCCCGGGGCATGCCGACTATATCAAAAATATGATAACCGGAGCTGCCCAGATGGATGGGGCAATACTGGTGGTAAGTGCGCCTGATGGCCCAATGCCTCAAACCAGAGAGCACCTCCTATTAGCCCGCCAGGTTGAGGTTCCTGCTGTTTTGGTTTGCCTGAATAAGGTCGATGCACTGGAGGACGAAGAGCTCTTGGAGCTGGTGGAGATGGAGATGAGGGAATTGCTCAATAAGTACAAATTTCCTGGCGATGACACACCCATAGTTAGGGTGAGCGCCCTAAAAGCTGGCGAATGCGGCTGTGGCAAAAGAGACTGTCAGTGGTGTGGAGGCATCTGGAAGCTGTTGGATGCTATAGATAACTATATTCCTATCCCGAAGCGAGCTAAAGACCAGCCGTTTTTGATGCCAGTGGAAGATGTCTTTAGCATCAAAGGGCGAGGCACCGTACCTACAGGAAGGGTCGAAAGAGGAGTAATTAGGGCTGGAGACGAGGTGGAGTTAGTCGGCCTACACCATGAGCCAAAGAGGACAGTAGTTACTAGTCTGGAGATGTTTCATAAAACATTGGATGAAGCTGAGCCCGGAGACGCTGTTGGCCTCCTGCTTAGAGGCATAGAGCGTACCGAAATAGAAAGAGGACAGGTATTGGCTGCCCCGGGTTCTATTAAACCGCATACCTATGCCGAGGCTGAGGTATATGTCTTGAGTAAGGAAGAAGGGGGCAGGCATACTCCCTTCTTTAACGGATATAAGCCCCAATTTTATATCAGGACTACAGATGTCACCGGAAGTGTCGAGTTACCAGAAGGGGTGGAGATGGTTATGCCTGGCGATAATATAAAGATGAAGGTAAAACTTATTTATCCGGTAGCTTTAGAGAAGGGGTTGCGCTTTGCTATCCGGGAAGGAAGTAAAACGGTAGGCGCTGGGACTTTTACCAACATCATTGAGTAGATATGGCTAGAAAAGGTGACAGTAGAGTAATTATCCACCTCGCTTGTACCGAATGCAGTGAGAGAACATATACTTCGACTAAAAACAGAAGGAATGATACTCAACGGCTGGAGCTTAATAAATATTGCCCCCGTTGCCGCGCTTATAGGCTACATAGGGAAATAAAGTAGTGCTACACAACCAAAGGGTAGAGAGATTCTTTTTATGATACGTCCCAGTGCCAAGCGAAGTGGTCCAAGATTTAGGTTCTTTAGAGATACTATAGCCGAGTTAAGGAAGGTAGTCTGGCTTACTAAGCGAGAGGCTGCTTATTTGACAGTACTAGTGTTGATTGTTACCATTGTTGTTGGTCTAGTTCTGGGAGTTATTGATTATGGTTTTACCAATCTTGTCGATAAACTTTTTATAGGTAGATAGAAGCTCGTTAGTTTCTAGATTGAGCTAAAAGCATTACAAGTCAAGGAAGTTTTTACCCTTTCAAAAATCTTTTTCTGAGTGAGGCCATTTGTGGAGGAGAATCAAAAACAGTGGTTTGTAGTTCATACTTACTCGGGGTATGAAGAGCGAGTTAAGAAGAACCTAGAGCAACGCATTAAGTCCATGGATTCTGGAGATGTCTTTCAAGTAGTTATCCCTACTGAGGAGGAGACTGAAGTTAAGAATGGGCAGAGGCGAGAGGTAACCAAGAAGATATTGCCTGGTTACGTCCTTGTTCAGATGAGGATGAGTGACCAGAGTTGGAACATAGTACGTAACACCCCTGGTGTTACTGGTTTTGTTGGTAGTGGCAACAAGCCAGCTCCGTTGCCAGAGGAGGAGGCAAACCGGATTTTGAAACAAATGACAACTGAGGCACCAAGGGTTAAGGTTGGCTTCCGGCAGGGACAGAGCATAAGAGTGATTGATGGGCCTTTTATTGATTTTATGGGGGTAGTGGATGATATAAATGAGAAGAGGGGTAAAGTAAAGGTACTCCTATCTCTCTTTGGGCGTGAAACACCTGTGGAACTTGACTTCTTACAAGTAGAGAAGCTTTGAACACTTTTAGATTTTATGGTTAGGGGAACAAATGGCAAAAAAGATTAGTGCGGTGATTAAACTCCAGATTCCGGCCGGACAGGCAAATCCAGCACCTCCAGTAGGCCCGGCTCTAGGTCAACATGGGATTAATATTATGACCTTTTGTAAGGAGTATAATGAGCGTACTTCTGACCAGGTTGGGTCTATCATTCCTGTTGAAATAACTGTCTTTGATGATAGGTCGTTTACTTTTATCACCAAAACAGCACCAACTACTGATTTACTGAAAAAAGCGTTAGGTGTGGAAAAGGGAGCTCATGCCTCTGGTCATGAAAAAATAGGCACGTTATCCCGAGATAAACTTCATGAAATAGCTCAGCTTAAGGCTAAGGACTTAAATGCTATTAGTATTGAAGGGGCAGAGCGAATTATTGAGGGTACCGCCCGAAGTATGGGGATTGAGATAGAGCAGAAAAATGACAAAACGCAGTAAAAAATATCAAGAGGCAGTTAAACTGCTAGACAGGACAAGGGCTTATTCACCCGAGGAGGCTATTATGCTGGCCAAGAAGATGGCCCATGCCCAATTTGATGAGACTGTCGAACTCCACCTTCGGATGGGTGTTGACCCTCGAAATGCCAATGAGCAAGTTCGTGGCGTTGCTCTTCTGCCGTATGGCCTGGGGAAAAAGATACGTGTTTTAGTTTTTGCCCAGGGTGAAGCCGAGAGAATTGCTGAAACAGCGGGGGCAGATTTTGCTGGTGGTGATGAACTGGTCAAAAAGATTGAGGACGGTTGGTTAGAATTTGATACAGCTATGGCTACTCCTGATATGATGGGCAAGGTAGGTAAGCTAGGGAAAATACTGGGGAGGAAAGGATTGATGCCTAACCCTAAATCAGGAACCGTTGTTGCTGCCAATGACCTGCCCAGAGCCATTAGTGATGCCCGTAAAGGTCGAGTGGAATTTAAGCTGGATAAGACATCTATTATTCATGTGCCAGTGGGTAAGGTTAGTTTTGAAGATGATAAGTTAATGGGCAACCTAACGGCAGTGGTTGAGACCGTGGTAAAAGCTAAACCCAGCGGGGCTAAAGGTCAGTATATTAAGACCGCCTCTTTAACTACTACTATGGGACCGGGCATAATGCTTGACCTCAAACCGACCCTGGCTTTGAGTTCAAGCTAGCAATTGAGAGGAAATAATGAACATTATCAGAGTGCCCCAACTGGCCTGGTATGAGACTAAGGAATTGGAATTGCCTCTACCCGATAGCTGGCAGGTTGAGACATACAATATGGCTGGTTACGACCGCCCAGCTATGAAGCCTAACGAAATTAAAGCCGCCATAACTAACCCAATCGGCATACCACCTATCAGGGAGCTAGCTAAAGGGAAGAATGAGGTTGTCATTATATTTGATGATATGACTCGCGTTACCAGAGTGGCGGAGATAGTGCCATTTGTTCTTGAGGAACTGGCAGAAGCCGGCATCCCTGATAACAGAATAAGATTTATTGCTGCACTGGGTTTGCATTCAACAATGTGGCGGCAGCATTTTGTTAAGAAGCTAGGTGAAAAAGTGGTAGCTAGGTTCCCTGTTTATAACCACAACCCTTTTGGTTGCTGCACCTATGTGGGCACTACTTCTACCTATAGAACTAGAGTCTATGCCAACGAAGAGGTAATGAAGTGCGACCTTAAAATTGCTATCGGCTCGGTAGTCCCTCACCCTATGAACGGATTTGGTGGTGGCGGGAAAATTATCCTGCCCGGGGTAGTCTCCTTTGAAACTATCGACTGGAACCACATGATGATGCGTAAAACTGCAGCAGAGCACCGGGACAAACCAGTTACCGGCATGGGAATCTTCGATGATAACCCCATGCATTACGATATTGACGAGGCAGCTACCTTAGTCGGTCTGGACGTGATAATAAACTGTATAGTCAATATGTGGGGAGAAACAGTATCCGTGTATGCTGGGGCCATGAAACCGGCTCATGCTGCCGCTGTTCAAGAAGGCAAGACTCACTACCTAACACCCAAGGCAGAAGGTAAAGATATCGTCATTGCTAATACCTTCGCCAAGGTCAACGAAACGAGTATCGGACTATACACAGCTTACCCGGCAGTAAATGCTAAGGGTGGGGATGTTGTCCTTATCGCTAATGCCCCCGAGGGCCAAGTTACTCATTATCTAACAGGTCCTTTTGGCAAGACAACCTGGGCTAAGCAGCACCGGCGGACAGAGGTACCCAAGCACGTTAATCATTTGATTGTCTATAATGAATATCCCCATCCGGGAAGCAGCTGGTTGGACGAAGATGACAAGATTTTATATCTCCGTAGATGGGATGATGTTCTAAAGCTCCTCCAAAAATCCCATGGGGCAGATACCAAAGTTGCGGTGTATCCTAATGTTGAGATTCAATACTGCGCCTGACGGTTGCCAATAAACATGGCGCAGGAGTATAATTACTAGCTGGAGTTGATAAAATCTAGAAAGCGTTAGATAGAGACTTAGCGAATACTGAAGAAAATTTAAGATATCCTGAGACAGCGGGTGCCGATAAGGCGTAAGTAATGTGCCTGCCGAGGAAGAATCTCCCCAAGCTAATGATGCTTAAGGAAGTCCTTGTGTAGCTAAGCACAAGGACTTATTTTTAAGAGGACACCCGCTGGCAATGAGAGGTGATAAGAAATGTCTAGAGAAAAGAAGTCGCAAACCATTGAGAGGCTACAGGATACCTTTTCTAAATGTAGTATTGGCATTTTAACTGACTATCGTGGACTGTCAACCCCGGAAATAACTGTTTTGCGCCGTAAATTGAGGGAGGCAAGCGTTGAGTACAAGGTAGTGAAAAATACTCTGGCACGGTTTGCTGCGGAAAGAGCCGGCAAGAGAGATTTGGGCAGCTTATTCGAGGGTCCGGTAGCTATCGCTCTTGGCTATGGCGATATAACTGAGCCGGCTAAGGTTTTAGCTGATTACATTCGCACCTCAAAGGTAAATCTAAGTATCAAAGGGGGATTTTGGGGAGATAGGCTACTTACTGCAGAGGATGTAGCTGCCCTTTCTACATTACCATCGAGGGAGATACTACTGGCTAAGGTTCTTGGTGGGCTGCAAAGTCCCATCGTTACCTTGGTTGGTTGCTTTGCCACCCCGATAAGGGGGATTATAGGAGCGCTACAAGCTAGAATTAAACAATTGGAGGGAGGATAAAATGGTAGAAGAAGCCAAAACCGAGCAAAATACTACGGGAGAAGCTGTCGAGGTCGAGAAGAAGTCGCCAGCCAAACAAGCTGTAAAAAAACCTAAGGCAACTGAAGCGGCTCCTAGTGAGGAGCCTCGTGCCAAAGGAGCCAAGAAGACAACGATTGACGAGATAATGACTGCGGTAAAAAACATGACAGTGCTTGAGCTGTCAGAGTTAATAAAAGCTTTAGAGGCTGAGTTTGGTGTCAGTGCTGCTGCTCCGGTAATAGCCACTGCGGCGGCACCGGTGGTAGCTGCCGCTCCACCTGCTGAAGAAAAGACGGAGTTTACGGTGATTCTTAAGGATATGGGGGCTAATAAGATTAACGTGATTAAGGCGGTACGGGAATTAACCAGTTTAGGGCTGAAGGAGTCTAAGGACTTGGTGGAGAGTGCCCCCAAGGCAGTGAAAGAGGGGGTCAATAAGGACGAGGCAGCGGCTATAAAACAGAAACTGGAAGCCGCCGGAGCCACTGTGGAGATTAAATAATTTTTCCTAACCTGCTTGAAAATAGTAGCTAAAACGCATATAGTTATGACTAGGTAGTCTCCTGTAGGTGGGTTAGGTATGTCTCACGGGGATTGGTTTATACTAATGGGGATGGGTGGGGCCTTTATCCTCCTTGGTATAATTGCCTTTTTCCGGGGCAAGAGGGAGGAGAAGAGTTACTATAACGCTATTTCCACCCGCTTTGATGTGAGGGAGTTCTTAGAGCATAAGCCAAAGTGGCCCGAACCCGGGGCGTTGAAGATAGGCGGCTGGATAGCCATGGCTGTTGGCTTGCTTATGGTAGCTATG
>Ga0172363_10002782_pt1 | contig 14155 bp, 14 predicted proteins | sample LakKivs2_kivu2a2_FD_114541 | JGI IMG/M metagenome (GOLD analysis project Ga0172363, IMG submission 114541) | Sediment microbial communities from Lake Kivu, Rwanda - Sediment s2_kivu2a2 | ecosystem: Environmental > Aquatic > Freshwater > Lake > Sediment | place: Rwanda: Western Province, Lake... | reverse complement strand
GATTTGGGACGGGAAAAATTTATTAAGAGAGTTTGGCAATGGAAAGAAAAATATGGAAATCTAATTTTAGAACAACTTAAAAAACTCGGTTGTTCTTGCGATTGGTCAAGAACCAGATTTACTTTAGATAAAGATTATGTAAAAGCAGTAGAAACTGCTTTTAATCATTACTACAAAAAGGGCTGGATTTATCAGGGACCAAGGATTGTGAATTGGTGTCCGAGATGTTCAACTGCTATTTCTGATATTGAGGTAAAATATATTCCTCATAAAACTAAACTTTGGTACATTAAATACGAAATTAAAAGTCAAAAGTTAAAAGTTAAAAGTTATATAACCGTCGCGACGACCCGACCGGAAACAATGTTAGGAGATACAGCTGTGGCAGTAAATCCTAAAGATAAAAGATATAAAAACTTGGTTGGCAAAAAAGTTATTCTTCCCTTAATGAAAAGGGAGATTCTCGTTATTGCCGATAGATTGGTTGATCCTATGTTTGGCACGGGCGCAGTCAAGATTACTCCCGCTCACGATACTACTGATAATAAAATTGGCAGAACACATAAATTAGCGGTAATAAATGTGATTGGCGAAAATGGAAAAATGACTAAAGAAGCAAAACAATATGCGGGTTTAAGTATTCTTGAAGCGAGAAAAAAAATTATTGAAGATTTAAAAAAGCAAAAATTATTATTTAAAGAAGAGGATTATAAACATTCCCTGGCTACTTGCGACCGCTGTAGAACCCCGATTGAACCTTTGATCTCCAAACAATGGTTTTTGAAAATGGATAAAAAATTAGTCAAACCAGCAATTAAGGTTGTTAAAGAAAATAAAATTAGATTTATTCCTGAACGTTACAAAAAAATTTATTTGGATTGGATGGAAAATATTGAAGACTGGTGTATTTCTCGTCAATTGTGGTGGGGACATAAAATACCTCTAAGAGGAACGGAGGATGTTTTAGATACCTGGTTCTCCTCTGCTCTCTGGCCTTTTGCTGTCCTTGGCTGGCCAAAAAAAACAAAAGATTTAAAAGAATGCTACCCCACGATATTTATAACAATGGCTAGGGATATTATCTGTCTTTGGGCTGCTCGAATGATATTCTCTAGTTTAGAATTTTTAAAAACTATTCCCTTCAAAGACATTTATATTCACGCCACAGTTCTAAATATAGAAGGAAAAAGATTAAGTAAATCCCTGGGAATTATTATTGACCCCCTTGAGCTAATTGAAAAATATGGGGCTGATGCTACCCGTTTTGCTTTGCTCTATCTTACTAGTCGGGACCAACAGCAGATAAAATTTTCTGAAGATGCAATTAAAGCTAGTCGGAATTTTGCCAATAAAATCTGGAATATAAACCGGTTCATTGCGATGAACCGGAAATCTCAAATTCCAAACTCCAAATCTCAAACACCAGAAGATAAATGGATACTGAAAAGATTAAATGAAGTTATTAAAAGCACGACTAAGAATTTGGATGAATATAAATTAGGAGAAGCTGCTAGAGAATTATATCAATTTGTCTGGCACGAATACGCTGATAAATATATTGAAGCCAGTAAAAAACAAGAAAAAAATATCAATGTTTATGTTTTTAAAATCATTCTGAAATTACTTCACCCGTTTATGCCATTTATTACCGAACATATCTGGCAAATGAATTATAAAGAAAAAAATCCGCTCATCATCTCTAAGTGGCCAAAATCTAAAAAATAAATCAAACAATGAAACTTTTTCTTGGTATTATTTTAGCATTTATTCCCAGTCTTATCTGGTTAGCTTTTTATCTGCGCAAAGATAGGCATCCCGAACCAAGCAGAATGGTGATTAGAATTTTCCTTTTGGGGATATTAATGGTCCCTATCGCTGGGTTAGTTGAACAAGGATTCTTTCTGGGTTTACAAAAAATTTCTCTTCTTCAAAAAACATATTTCCTAGTAGTTGGGTTTGCTTTAATTGAGGAGGTTCTTAAATATCTTGTAGTAAGATTTGGAATATTAAAAAATCCAGAATTTGATGAACCGGTTGATGCTATGATATACTTAATAATAGCTGCTTTGGGATTTGCTGCTGCTGAAAATGTTTATCTTTTATTTCAGGCATATCCAGTTAATCTGCAAATCGCCTCAGCTTTAGAATTTATAACCGCCCGATTTTTAGGAGCTACTTTCCTCCATGCTTTGGCCTCGGCTATTCTGGGCTATTTCTTGGCTGCTTCCCTTCTTGTCACTTCAAAAATAAGAAAAATCCTCATTTGGGGAGGACTGCTGGGAGCCACTATCTTGCACTCGGTTTTTAATTACATTATAATATTAAATAGCCAACTGATGATTGGCGCTTCGGAAAGAAATCTATATTTGCTGATTCTCTTATTGGGCATGGCTTTAATTGTTTCTTTAATGTTTAAAAAAATTAATAAATATCGTTCAATTTGTAAAATATGAGTTCGTCATTTTTTGAAAAATTAACCGGAGCCTCCGATGAGGAAAAAATTGAGGTTTCCGAGAAAATCCCCGAAGAAAAACCAAAGAAAATAAAAGCAACATCAAAAAAATCTCAACCGAAAATTAGAGGCGAAAAAACAGCTATCAAAGATCCAGAACCTAAAGAGATAGAGCCAGTTGAGGAAGAAAAAACTTGGTTAGAAGAAGAGGAAGGGCAGTTAACTCTCGATGTTTATCAAACCGACTCCGATATTGTGATTAAATCTACCGTAGCTGGAGTTGATCCAGAGGATATTGATATTAGCATCACTAATGATATGATTACTATCCGAGGAAAGAGGAGAAGAGACGAAAAAATAGAAACTGAAAATTACTATTATCAGGAGCTTTATTGGGGGGCTTTTTCCCGCTCAGTTATTTTGCCAGTTGAGGTGGATGGCGATAAAGCTAAAGCCAGTATTAAAAACGGAATACTAACCATTCGACTTCCCAAATCCGAAAAAATCAAAACCAAGAAAATAAAAGTCAAACCAGCAGAATAATTTTATTAGCAAGCAGAACGGTCAGTAAATAAAATTATAAATGTCTTTAAAAGAATATAAATATCCCTCTTTGGAGACCAGTTTTCAATGTAATAACTATCCAATTTTACCTCTTCCTCAAAGGGTAAATCCGAACTGCCACTAATCTGAGCCAAACCAGTCATTCCTGGCTTAATCAGTAAAACTTTTTTATGATGCTTTTCATATTTAGCAATTTCATCTGGCTGGTGGGGGCGCGGTCCGATTAAACTCATTTCCCCCTTTAAGACATTGATAAGCTGTGCCAACTCGTCTATTCTTGTTTTTCTTAAAAACTTACCGACCCGAGTTATACGAGGGTCGTTTTTTATTTTGAATAAAGGACCATCTTTTCTTATGTTATATTCTAAGAGGTCTTTTTTAATTGTTCGGCATTTTTTACCATTGAACGAAACTTATAGAGATTGAATTCTTTTCTTTGGCTAATTCTTTTCAATTTCACAAAAACCGGCCCTTCGGAATCTGTTTTGATAATCAAGGCAATTATTAAAAATAACGGTGAAAGTAGAATTAAACCAAGAGCCGAGCCAAAAATATCCACTCCCCTCTTTATTATTTTGCCCCAGCCATCTAAGGGAGTTCTTTTTATTTCAACTAAGGGGGCACCATTAAAAGTATCCAATTCTATATTGGTGGTCAGGGTTTGAAAAAGATTGGGAACAAATTTAAACCCAATTCTCTGCTCCTCGCAAAAGTCTAAAATCTCCAAAACTTCTTTTCTTTCATAACGAGGACTGGCTAAAATAACTTCATCTATTGAAGAGCGGGTTTTACTTAAAAAATTTTTAATTTTTTCACTTTCCAAATCCAGAAAGTGTTCTACTATTCTGTATCCCAAATCTGGATGCTTATTAATTTCATTTATCACATTTTCGGTTATTCTGTCTTTGCCAATTACTATTACCTTGTGAATTCCCACGTCATATCTCCCCACCAAGTAGCGCTGAACTTTTTTAATTAAAAAACGGCCTAGGCTAACAAAAATTATGGCTAAAATCCAAGCCGTTAAAATAATAAAACGGGATTCAAAAAGTCCCCGAATAAAGAAAATATAAAGAATAACCCCCAAAAGAGTGGCGGAAACCGCTATAATAATCTGAAAAAATTCCTTGAACAATCTCTTCTGTGGAGTAATATTATAAAGACCGGAAATAGCAAAAACTAAAATTCCGAAAACAGAAACAGCGACCAGTAAGAAAAAATAACGTTCAAAAGTAAGGTTCAGGGCAAAAAGAACTGGTCGCCATTTAACAATCAAAGGACTAACTCGTAAAAAATAAGCGGATATGCCTGCTAACAAAAACATTAAAAAATCAACCGGAACCAATAAAGCACTGAAAATTAACTCGGATTTTTTCATAATATTTTTATTGTAGCTCAATTTCGGCTTAAAATCAAATCAAAAATCCCTAAGAATTTAGGGATTTTTGATGTCGGGCAAGTCGTAAGCCGAATTCTGTTTTTCAGATGATCATTTATCTAGCCCCGATGTTACCATCGGGATCAAGCGAGCCACCTTGGGATATTTGCTCTTGCACTTAAGTAAGGATTTAGCCGTTTCACCCCTCCGACGTTACGTCGGAGGACTCGTCTCTGTTCGCACCTCTCATCTTACGATGGATGGGCATTACCCACTACTTTTTTAGATTCCGATCCGCCAACTGACGGACGGAAAATAAGTGTTCGGACTTTCCTCCCCGATTGAGATCGGGGTAATCATCTCACTTGCCCGACAATTTAATATTAACAAATCAAAGAACAAAAGTCAAGCTTTAAATTCCTGGCAAGCCCTGGCTTGGTTTTTTAGAACCCAGGGCGCGATTAACCAATTTATCGGCTTCGATATTTTTATTTCGTGGAATATAAGTAAATTTAACCTCGCCAAAATCAACTTTTAAATTCCAAGCTCTAAGAAATAACTGCTCAATGCTCCGGTCTAAAATTTTGTATTTGCCATTTAATTGTTTATAAACAAATTCGCTGTCCATTTTTACCTCCACTGCTATGCTTTTTATTTTTCTTTTACCAAAAAGCAGTTTGGCTTTTTGCAAGCCAAAAATTACTGCTTCATATTCTGCCTCGTTGTTAGTGGCTCGACCAATTTTCTCGGCATATTCTTTAATTACATTGCCTTTCTCATTAGTCAAAATCACCCCGATTGCTGCTGGCCCAGGGTTTCCTCTCGACCCACCATCTGTATAAATTATAATTTTCATATTTTTTTCAAATCAATAATTTTTAATTGTAATTCTTTCATTCCGTCCCATTCATTGGATATCAATTCAAAAACTATATCAACTCTGTCCCCTATTCTTATTTTATCATAAAAATCCGCCAAATTAAAGCCAATAGCTTTCAGTGTCTTCTTCCCTTTCTCTAATTCTATTTCTAAGGACAATTTTAGATGATTGCCATTGGCTCCGACATTTTTTACTCCTGAAATTTTTAATCCTCTTATCAAAAACAATGGAGAATAATTGCCTTCGCCAAAAGGAGCAAATCTTTGAATCTCCTCAAAAACCGGCCAATCCACTTGATTGGCTTCAACCTCAACATCAACACTCAAATAAGGAATTAAATCCTGGGCTTTAAGCTCTTTATTTCCTATTTCTTCAATTAATTTTTCAACCCTTGCCAGCTTCTCTGTTTTAACCCTGAAAGCAGCAGCATAAGGATGCCCGCCGAATTCTTCTAAAAGTTTACTACATTTGGTTAGGGCTTTAATGGCATTAAACCCCGCTATGCCACCGCGGACCGAACAAATAGCCAAATCTTTCAGTTTCTGGCAAATAAAACAGGGGCGCCAAAATTCATCTCTTAATTTCTGGGCGATTAAACCAATAATCCCTGCTAGCCACCCTTCATCCCATTCAAATATTACTTTTTTGTCTTTGGGGTATTTTAAAATCCTTTGTCTGGCTTCTCTGTAAATTTTTTCCATTATTCGTTGCCGTTGCTGATTTTTTTCTTCTAATTGACGTGCTATTTCTTTGGCTTCGTCTTCATGAGAGGAAATTAAAAGTTTAAAAGCTGTGGAGCCGTGGTCAACCCGACTGGCGGCATTTAACCGCGGTCCTAAAATAAATCCTAAAGTATACGTATTTAAGTTGGTTTCCATGGTCTGGGGATTAAAAACCGGCTTTATTCTCGCTGTTCTCATTAATTCTCTCAAACCAATTCTCTTTGTCTGGGATAAAACTATTAAACCGTACTTGACCAAAGTCCGATTCTCGCCCAAAAGCAACATTGTATCAGTAATTGTAGCAATGGCTACTAAATCCAATAACCACTTTTCTCGGGATGGGGGCAATTTTAGGGTTTTAAAAAAGGCTTGAACCAGCTTAAAAGCCACGCCCGTGGCTGAAAGGTCTTTGAAAGGATATTTATCATTTTTCTGTTTGGGGTTAATAATCGCAAAGGCAGATGGTAATTTTTTGGGGATTTCGTGATGGTCAACAATAATTACATCCATTCCTAATTTATTAGCTAGTTTTATTTCCTCCCAATCAGTTATTCCGCAATCTATGGTTAAAATTAGATTTGTCTTTTTTTTAGCCAGTCCTTCCACGGCTTTTAAGTTTAACCCATAGCCCTCTTTATTGCGGTCGGGAATATATGTCTCGGGATAAATATCAACTGATTTTAAAAGTTCAGTGAGTATGACTGCTCCACAAATACCGTCAGCATCATAGTCCGCGAAAATAGCTACTTTTTCTTGGTTTTTCCCTGCTTTTTCAATTCTTTTAATAACTTTCTTAATGTCTTTTAATAAAAATGGGGCGTGAAGGTCTTGGTCATAATCAGGACTAAAAAACTCATCAATTGCTTTTTGAGTTTTCAATCCGCGGTCCCAGAGGAGTTGGAGAGTTAATTTTGAATATTCAGGAAATTTCTCTAAAAACTCCTTTGGCACCGGTTTATTAATTTTCCAGATTTTCTGCATAATATAGCGAGAATTCGCTTGCGTCTCCTTTTTTTATTTTCTAAGGGCTTCTATTCCGGGCAATGTCTCATTGGCTAAATAATCTAACATTGCTCCGCCGCCAGTGGACAAATAATTGAATGCTTTTTCTTTTTTTATTTTTCTTATAAGGGCGATGGTGTCTCCTCCGCCAGCTACGGAATAAGCTCGGCTTCTGGCAATGGCTTCGCTTATCTCTAGGGACGATTTATCAAACGGCTTCTCCTCGACTAATCCCAATGGCCCATTCCAAACCAGCATTTTAGATTTTTCAATCAAATTACAAAATAAATTAACTGTCTTAGGACCAATATCTAGAGCTTTTTCTTTTTCAAAAAGACCACTCACGTCCTTATAATATACTCTGTTTTTATTCCAAATTCCCAAATCAATTGGCAAAAATAATTTGGGATTTTTTAAATCGATTTTTTTAATCTCTGGGAAAACTTCTTTTTCAATCACTGAATCCGCCATAAAAATTCCTTGGCTGGCAAAAATAGTATTTGCCAAAGCACCGCCAATTAAAACTTGGTCAGCAATTCTTAAAAATTTATTAATTACTTTTAGTTTGGTAGAAATTTTGGCTCCGCCAATAATAGCTATCAAAGGTCGTTTCGGTCTCTTTAAAATTTTATCCAATTCTTGTATTTCTTTTTCAAAAAGAAAACCAATTGCTGAAGGGAGGTATCTGGGAATTCCCACTACCGAAGCATGGGGTCGATGCGAAACCGCAAATGCTTCATTTATAAAAATGTCCCCAAGCGCAGCCAAATCCTTGGCTAGTCGCGGGGAATTTTTCTCCTCGCCCGAATTAAATCTGATATTTTCTAATAACAAGACATCGCCGTATCCCATCATTTCAATTCTCTTTTTAACATTCCAACCAACAACGTCGGGGGAAAAAATTATTTTCTTTTTTAGTAATTCTCTCAATTCATCAGACATTGGTTTAAGAGAAAATTTTTTTGTTCTTTTTCCCTTTGGTTCGCCGGAGTGGGATATTAAAATAATTTTTGCTTTCTGTTTTATTAAATATTTTAAAGTAGGAAGAACGAATTTAATTCTCCAGGGGACATTGAAATCAACGCGCACCAAGGCGCGCATTTTTTTTAGATTTACTTGTTTTAAGGTTCTTGGTTTAGGCATTTTTAACTATTTTTATAAACTCTTCCGCGTTTAAGCTTGCACCACCCACTAATAAGCCATCGAAGCCAACTTTAGTATAATTTCCAGCAATTTTACTATTCACACTTCCGCCGTATAAAATTTTATTATTCAGTTTAGTTTTTATAAATTGCAGAGTTTTTTTAGCTTTGTCAGCGGGACAAAAATCGCCTGTGCCAATTGCCCAGACCGGTTCATAGGCGATGATTATCTTTCTTAAATTTTTTTTAGTTATTCTTTCTAAATCTTTTCTCAACTGACTATCGATGACTCTCTGGGCGCTCTCTCCCTTTTTCTCGCCAATGCATAAAACCGGAATCAATCCTACTTTTAAGGCAGCTTTTAATTTTTTATTTATCATTTCATCGGTTTCCTTAAAATGAATTCTTCTTTCCGAATGTCCAATAATAACATATTCAACACCTAAATCTTTCAACATTTTCGGAGAAACCTCACCGGTCCAAGCTCCTGATTGTTGGTAATGACAATTTTGGGCGCCTAATCCAGCAGATTTCAATTCTGAAATATAAACAAATGGCGGACAGATAATTGCCTTGGTTTTTTTAACTTTATCAAAAAGTTTCTTGGCTTCAGCCAAAGTTGAAGGATTGCATTTCCAATTAGCCACTATTAATTTCATTGATTTGACTACAAAAATACAAATTTTTTACAAATCTACAAATTTGTATATTTGTATTTATTTGTAATTTTGTAGACTACATGGGTAAATTGATTATTCCCAAGGTTATTAAACTTACAATAATCCCGGCAATCAAAACTCCTAAACTAATTAAGGGAAAGGCTCGCTTCAGGGGGATGCCAAAAACAAAAGCAATCAGAGCGCCAGTCGAAACCCCGGTTCCGGGCAAAGGAATAGCCACAAAAATCGCCAAGGCCAAACCCCCTAAAATTTCTATCTTTCTGGAGTACTTTCTTCTGGTTCTTTCAAATAACCAGGTAAAAAAACGGTTAAAAATATAAATGCGGTGAATCAACAATTTATTTATCAACAAATCAAGTCCCCAGATAACAAAGATGATTGGAATTAGATTTCCCAAGACCGCCAATAAGAAAGCAGACCAAATCGGTAGATGATAAACCGCCACAGCAATAGGAATGGCCCCGCGAAGCTCACTAATAGGCACCATAGATATTAACAATGTAGCAATTTCGGGAGCCATCTTATTTCACTTTCCTCAAAAAAGCAGCTGCTTTCTCCGGCTCAATGGTACTAATTTCTATGCCCGCTCCCAATTCAAAACCCGCCCAGATAGATGTTTTAGGTAAAATATTCAAATGCCAGTGATAGTGTTCGTAGGTTCCTCCGTCATGAGGGGCAGTATGGAAATAAAAATTATAAGCCGGGTCTTTTAATCCTTTGTAAATTTTGCTCATGGCTTTCTGAAAAGCATCGGCAAAGAATTTTTTTTCTTCCTCGGTTATTTTCTCAAAATATGGCTGGTGTTTTTTGGGATAAATTCTTACTTCAAAAGAAACCTGAGGCGCAAAAGGACAAAGGACAACAAATTTTTTGTTCTCATAAACAATCCGGTGGCCATCTTTTAAGTCCCAATCAATCATTGTGCAATAAACGCACTTGCCCTGACTTCGGTAAAAATTCTCTGCTCCGTCCAAACTATCCCGCAAATCAGGATCAATCACCGGAATGGCAATCATCTGGGAATGTGGATGGGCGATGGAACCGCCTGCTTCCCTGCCGTGATTATGAAAAATGGAGACATACTTAATAAATTTCTTGCTCATTAATTCCAGATATCTTTCCTGATAAAAATCAATAACCATTCTTACTTCTTCCTCAGAAAACTGACCTATCTGCCTTTGATGGTCAGCAGTAATTATAACTTCTTGATAGCCAAGGCCGTTCATAATTCGATTGGGCCCCTGTTTTCTCTCATTAAGCTCATCAACTTCGTAAAGTGCGGGGAATTCGTTGGGCGCGGAAAGAATAAACCAAGAGCCATCGGGTTTATTGTGGTGAGCAATGCTCTCTTGTAAAATTTTTTCCTGACAAAAGGGGCAGTCTTTGGGCGATACTGCTTCTTTAATTCTCTTATATTTGACAAAAGTTTCGGGTCTGCGCGCTCGCCCCGCAGCAATAACTACCCAGTCATTAGAAACCAAGTCCATGCGCAATTCTGAAGCAGGATATTTTTTAATTTTTCTCTTAGCCATATTTATTTAATCTTGTATTTATTGATTATTAGATTGTATTTTATTTTAAATAATTCCCAAAACGTCTGGAGATAGGATTTTAAATTAACTTTGCTTTCTCCGGGATTATGCCAGTCCACCGGCAGTTCTTTAATTTTAAATCCTAATTTTTTAGCCAGCACCAAAATTTCAATATCAAATCCCCAGCGATTAATCCTTTGCTTGGGAAAAATTTGTTCTGTTGCTTTTTCGGTAAAAACCTTAAATCCTCGCTGGGTGTCGTGAATCTCCCAAAGACCAGCAATAATTCTAATTATATATTTAGAAATCCTGCCCAGCCAACGCCGGTACCAGGCTGCCTGTTCTTCGATTTTAGCTCCTTTTATCTCAATTGAACCAATAACAATATCATAATTCTTTTTCAGATAAGGCCAGAATTTTTCCAAATGGTCGATAGTTGTAGAATTGTCCGCATCCATAAATAAACGGTATTTGCCTTGAGTTTCCAACATTCCCTGCTTAACCGCATAACCTTTGCCGCGATTTTGTCTAAGGGCGAGGACTCGCAGGTTTTTAACCAATTCTTTCATTTTTTCTACCACCTGAACCGTGTTGTCGGTTGAATAGCCATCAACCACGATGATTTCGTAATTGTATTTTTGTTTGGATAAATATCTATCAATATCTAAAAGTGTCGCCGAAATCCTCCTTGCCTCATTATATGCAGGGATAATTACCGATAAATACATTCTCTCCATATGCTTAAATTATATCACAAAATTAACCAAGCCAAAATAAATTAACGAACAAACAAAAAATAAAATAAACTTCTTATTAACGACACTTTTGTACGATCGTATAAAACTGTCACCATTAACCAGGTCCTATCTTCTGAATTAATAACAGTTCTACGCATTCTTTTAAATTGTATCTTTTAATCAAATCCTCGGTCTCTTTTAGAACATCGTACTGGCAAACCCAGATACTTCTTTGGAGCATCTTATAGCCCAGATATTGAAGACCGGCTCTAAAATAATCTCTTCCCCTTCTTTTGTTTTCGGGTATATCAAATAGAACCATCTGCCATTTCTTATCTTTACGCGGTTTTTTCTCTAATGACTTAAGTTTTATTTTAAAAATTCTATCTAATCCTTTGTGGGTAATTAAAATTGCTAAGTTGTTTTTTATTTTCAGGGTTTTAAGACAGCCTTCTTGTTTAAGTCTACGAACCAACCATGTAAATCTTTTTCTATTTTTTTGTTTTTCATATTTCTTTTTATTCTCGGTCGTCCATTCGTCTCTAAAAATATTAAAATCAGAAAATGGCAATCCACGTTTTTCGGGAATAATTTTACCCATTATATCTCCTGTTTTGCTTTTAAAATTATACAAATCCCAAAGAAATTTTTCAGTAAATGGTAATTTTATTTTCATACTCTGTGGTAACACTTTTTTACGATCGGATAAAAGTGTCACCATTAACTTATTAATATTATATCATATTTATTCAAAACAAAAAAACGCCCACTGTATTCCGCAGGGGCGTTTCCGTGCATCTCCCTAAATCCAGCCTTTAAGCTTGAAAATGACATAGCTGAATAGTTCCCAGAAGAAAAATCTTGTTTTTGACCTCAATCTCTTCTGGGGAACTTTTGAGTCGTAAGTAGTATAAGCTTTGGCAATGTAAACCTTAAAGGAATTTCTAAGAAGCGGATCTTCAAAAATTTTCCTGAAACAAGCCCGCACTTTACGAGCATGAATTCGGTCAGCAACAATCAAAATGTTCTTCCAGTGATTTTGAATACCCGACTCTTTAAGTATAACGGCTTGGGTCTCAATGGCATTTTCGCGAGTATTTTTAGATTCTACTTCTACAATAATGTTCGCCCGTGGAACGCCAAGTTCCACGGCAAAATCCCTCATCGCCTCTGCTTCTCTTGGACCACCCCAGGAATTCCCACTGGTAAAAATAATTTTCCTGCTCTGACAAAAATCCAGATTCAAAAATATCACGCATTTCTCTGTAATAGCTTTAGATTGCGGACTGCATGACCCATCGGCTTTAAGACCAGTTCCTATTCCGACAATGACATCGACTTCGTTTGGAACTTCATTCTTAACCTCCAAAAGTTTAATAAAAGGTTCAATCAAAATATCTAAGATTTTCAATTTCTCCTCCTCTTATTCAAATTATTGGTGCAAAGAATTATGATAACAGATATTTAAATTTTTGTCAATATTTCGGGGTGGGTTTTGGTGATTGCGATGGTGTGTTCAAAATGAGCAGCTAAACTCTTATCTTTGGTGCGATAACCAAATCCATCCTCACATTTTTCTACATGCCAATCGCCAACAGCCACCATGGGCTCTAAGGCTAAAATCATTCCTTCTTTCAATTTTGGTCCTCTTCCTTTTTTCCCATAATTGGGAATCTGGGGCTCCTCATGAACTCCTTTGCCTACTCCATGCCCAACCAATTCCCGAATCACATTAAAACCCCGCTTCTCAACATAATTCTGAATTGCCCAGCCAATATCTTCTAAATGATTCCCCGGTTTAGCTTGTTCAACACCAATTTCCAAAGCCTGTTTAGTGGTTTCAATTAATTTCTTTGTTTTTTCATCAATTTTTCCAACTGGCAGGGTTATAGCTAAATCCGTGCAATAACCCTTATATCTTATGCCTAAGTCCAAACTTAAAATATCTCCCTGTTTTAACTTTCTCTCACCGGGCAGAGCATGAACTATTTCCTCATTTAGGGAAGTGCAAAGAGCATTGGGATAATTATTAAATCCCTTAAAAGAGGATTCTGCTCCGTATTTTAAAATAAGGTCTTCGGCGACCTTATTCAGATATTTTGTAGTAATGCCGGGCTTAACTTCTTTAATTAATTTATCCATTATCTTCGCCAAAATCCCCCCACCCTGCCGCATTACTTCCATTTCTTGAGGAGCATAGATTTTTATCATCTTTTTTTGATTGCTTTTAAAATATCTTGAAAAACTTTGGGTCGGGGTTGTTCGCCGTTGATTTTAATTAAAGGCCCCTGCTTCTGGAAATAGTTTAAAGCTGGGATGGTCTTTTTTCTGTACACATTAAATCTTCTTTTTATATCTCTTTTTTCATCATCAGCTCTTCCCCGTTTGGGTAATCTTTTAAGCGCTTCTTCTTCCGAAATCTCAAGCAGAAAGATAATGGTGTTTTTCTTTCTTTGTAAAAAGGTCAGAAAATTATCCAAATCTTTTGCTTCTTGCAATCTGCGGGGAAAACCATCGGCCACAATCCCCTGATTTCTTTTTACATTAAAAGCAATGTTATACATCCAAAGCGTAGTTGCCAAATCATCATAAGGCAAACCGCCGCTTTCAACTATTTCTTTCACTCTCTGTCCAGCATCGGTATTTTCTTTTATTAATTTTCTAAATAATTGACCCGTGGAAATATAGTGATAGCCCTTAAATCGCTTTAATAAACGTTTGGCCTGTGTCCCTTTCCCCGAACCCGGCGGTCCCATTAAAATAAAATTTAGATTTTTTTTAGAACCCTTCATAATCTCGCATAACTAATTGTGATTCTGCCTGTTTCATTGTTTCCAAAACCACAGAAACCACGATTAAAACCGCAGTTCCCCCAATGGCAAAAGTAGCCACTCCGGTAGCGCTCTGAACAATCATGGGGAGAATCGCAATAATTCCCAAAAAAATTGCTCCCACCAAAGTGATTCTATTTAAAATATGATAGAAAAAACTGGCAGTGTTTTCGCCTGGTCTAATTCCTGGCACGAAACCGCCTTGTTTCTGAACGTTCTCGGCAATGGCTTTGGG
>Ga0172363_10002778_pt1 | contig 14164 bp, 16 predicted proteins | sample LakKivs2_kivu2a2_FD_114541 | JGI IMG/M metagenome (GOLD analysis project Ga0172363, IMG submission 114541) | Sediment microbial communities from Lake Kivu, Rwanda - Sediment s2_kivu2a2 | ecosystem: Environmental > Aquatic > Freshwater > Lake > Sediment | place: Rwanda: Western Province, Lake... | reverse complement strand
TGCCTAAAACGTCCCTGCACCTGCAAATACTCTTTGATAGGCTTTTTCTTTTGTGGGCTTAATGCAAAAACTTTGCTTGGCGCGGAGAGTTGGTATTCGTCGTTTACTGCTTCCCATAATGGGAAGGTGCATGTTTCAACTGCTAATCGTGAAAGTTCTATTGATTTGGCTGGATCGCTTCTCCATCCTCTTGGGCACGGCGCAAACACATGCAAAAACGCTGGACCGTTAACTTCTATTCCTCTTCTGACTTTTGTGATTAAGTCTCTCCAGTAGTAAGGTGATGCAGTGGCAACATAAGGTATCTCGTGAGCAACCATAATATCTGCTATTGGTTTCTTGCGTTCCAACTTTCCAGGGAGAACTGTTCCGGCTGGCGATGTAGTTGTTGATGCTCCCAATGGAGTTCCGCCGCTTCTTTGAATGCCAGTGTTCATGTAAGCTTCGTTATCATAAAGCACAAAGAGAAAGTCATGTCCTCTCTCAACTGCACCAGAAAGTGCTTGTATTCCTATGTCGTATGTGCCTCCGTCTCCAGCAAGTGCAATGATATCTGTTTGTTCTTGTTTCATTCTTCCTTTCTTTTTGAGTATTTTTATTGCGGCATCTATGCCTGAAGCGTTTGCAGCTGCAGTTTCGAAGGCTGTGTGAAGCCATGGTGTTGCCCATGAAGTATATGGGTAGATGGATGAAACTACTTCCATGCATCCAGTTGCGTTTGTCACTATTGTTGGTCCTCTAACAGCTTTCATTATAAGTCTTAGAACTGTTGCTGGTCCACATCCTGCACATGCTCTGTGTCCTGACATGAAAAGGTCTGGTTTTTCGGCGATGTCTTTTGCGGTGAATTTCCATTCAGAAAACATTTTTGTTCTTTCCTCCTATTCCCTTAATCCAACGTAGTTTATCAGTTTATCAACACGGCTTGTTTTAAGGATGGTTTGCAAATCTTCGTAGATCTTCCTTATTTGAGCTGGGCTTGTGTCTCTTCCACCTAATCCATAAATGTAGTTTACAACATAAGGATGCGAAGCTGCATCATATAATACGTGGCGAATTTCGTGGAATACTGGTCCACCAGAACTTCCGAAACTCATGCTTCTATCCATAATGGCTACAGCTTTGACATTTCTAAGTGCATTCACAATTTCTTCTGTCGGAAGTGGTCTAAAAGTGCGAATCCTAAGAACTCCTGCCTTTACTCCCTCTTCCCTTAGCTCGTCAACTACTGTTTTTACAGTTCCAGCCGTAGATCCCAAGCATACAACAACCAATTCAGCATCATCAAGCTTGTATGAGTCAATTAAGCCGTCTCCATATTTTCTGTCGCTTATCTGAGCATATTCATTGTGTACCTGCCTGATTATTCTCAGTGCGTTTTTCATAGCTTCTTCTTGTTGTCTCTTGAATTCAAAATAATAGTTCGGCAAGGCTATGGGTCCCATTGACGTTGGGTTTTCTGGATCCAGTCTGAAAGGCACGTTTTTTCCTTCGTGGCTTAACACGTTAGGGATTCTGCGTGCGCCTAGAAATTCTTTCACAATTCTGTCTGGAAGTACACGTACATTTTCAAGTGTATGACTTAAAGTGAAGCCGTCTAAACCCACAATAGCGGGCAATAGCACTTCTGAGTTTTCAGCGATTTTGAAAGCCTGAATTATAGAGTCATAAGCTTCTTGTGCATTTTCAACGTATATTTGTATCCAACCGCTGTCACGTTGAGCCATGGTGTCAGAGTGATCGCCATGAATGTTAAGTGGTGCTGATAACGCTCTGTTAGCAATTGCCATAACCACAGGTGCACGACATCCAGAAGTTACGAAGAGCATTTCGTGCATCAGAGCTAAACCTGCTGAGGCTGAAGCAGTAAATGCTCTTGCTCCAGTGGCTGACGCGGCTAGGCAAGCTGTTAATGCGCTGTGTTCTGATTCCGTGCATACGAATTCTGTTTCCACTTCTCCATTAGCTACATATTCGCTGAATCTTTCTACCATTATAGTTTGAGGCGTAATGGGATACGCTGCCACAATGTCAACGTTTGATTGTTTCGTTGCGTAAGCAACAGCTTCGTCTCCGTTTAGAGCCAAAACTTCCTGTTTAGCGTTATTCATTTTTTCACCTCATTGAATTTTCATTTCAATAGCCTTTGTTGGGCATTCGTTGGCGCATATTCCGCAACCTTTGCAGAAGTTGTAGTCAAATTCTATGTCTTCCTTCTCTGGTCTCCAGTGAATAGCTCCATCTGGACAGAACATTACACATAATAAGCATTTAGTGCATTTCTGCACATCCCTTATGGGCGTGTATGTTTTCCAATCGCCTGTTAAGAATTCTGTGCTTGATTTCCAGCATACGCCAGCTGGTGAGATTTCCTTCCAACTTTTTTCTTTCGAAGTCATGATAATTTTGCCTCCTTGTACGCCTCCCTTATCACAGTTATGTTTTTTTCGGCAAGGTCTGGTCTAAAACGTTCTTTGACAACCTTTTCAATACTTTCGAGTCTTACTATGCTAGAGACTTTTGCTGTAGCGCCTAGCATAGCGGTGTTGGTTATTGGCATCCCTAAATATTTCATTGCTATTTCTGTAGCGGGAACGATCCAAATCTCACTTTGATTAACTTTTGCAGTTTTGATTTCTGTAGGTTTGCCTTTCGAGTTTACTATGATTTTTCCATTTTCGCTTAGTCCTTCTTCAACTGGAACTGTCTTGAGTAGCGTATTATCCAGAACTGCTACGATATCTGGATTATACACCGCACAGTGTACATGTATTGGCTCCGTGCTTATTCTCGTGAAAGCAGTTACTGGAGCACCCATTCTTTCTGGACCAAACTCTGGAAACGATTGAATGTACTTTCCTTCGTAGATGGCTGCTCTTGCTAGCAGTTCGCTGGCTGTCCAAGCACCTTGGCCGCCCCTGCCATGCCATCTTACCTCTAACATCTTTTTCAATGCCTTTCTCTCCAGACTTTCTGACATAGTTGTAATTCTCGCATATACATGTTTCTGGATTAGAAAGACAAAACTGAATGTCATAAATGCTAGATTCTTTCTGAGGAATTTCCCTAACCACAATTTTTAAGTAAAGTAACAATTGAAGATTATCTGTTCTGAAATCCGCTTGCTCTTAGGGGGCATCTATTCGCTACACGATATGAAAAACCCTGAAGTAGTATTAACGGCAGATCGCACTTTAATGAGCGATTACCATAAAAACGAATTCATAGGATTTGGAGCGTGTGCCCCTCCCAATGTTATTCCAAACTGGCTTTACACTTGGCTTTTCTTTCCATCCATTAGGACAAGGAATGGCATGCCAGTCGCGGCGTCATACGGATTAAGAAAAATTGAAGCTCAACTTCTAAATGAAGGCTTTAACGTAGTAACCGCTTCTCCAAATCATCTGAAAAAACATCTTAACGATGCAAAAGTTTTAGGTATTCACGTTATGGACCCTTTTGGTTTAGGTCCAGCATCTAGCACTTTTGCATCAATCCTCAAAAAGGAACCTTATCTAGCGCAGTATTTCCGTGCATTGATAGCTTCCTCTGCAGTCCAAAAGGAGAAAAAGCGCGGTCTGAAAATTATCGTAGGTGGACCAGGAGTCTGGCAGTTTCGCTATAGACCGAAATTTGTAAAAGAATATGGGATAGACTGCATTATTGAGGGAGAAGCAGAAAAAGTCGTAGGGAAAATTTTTGAAGCCGCTCTCCATGGAGATTCTCTTCCTCAATATTATACGGTTGACGTCAAAGAAACGCCAAATGTGGATGAAATACCGAATATTGTTGGAGCTTCTGTTAACGGTTTGGTAGAAATAGGTCGAGGATGTTGTAGGGGATGTGAATTTTGTAGTGTCACTTTGAGACCTTTGCGTTGGTATCCTTATGAGAAAATATTGCAGGAAATAGATGTGAACAAGAGAGTTGGGCATATTGACTGGTGTTGTCTTCACGCTGAGGATGTAATGCTTTATGGTTCTAAAACTACTTTGCCAAATGAAGAAAAGCTCGTTAGACTGCATGAATTAGTTGCAAGAGAATGCCAAAACATTAGCTGGAGTCACTGTTCGCTTGGAGCAGTAGCGTCGAAACCAAAACTTTTCGCCAAAATTGCAGAAACCATACTACAGAAGCAGCCTTGGTGGGGTGTCGAAATTGGCATAGAAACAGGCTCGCCTACCCTTGCACGGAAAATTATGCCGGCAAAAGCGCACCCATTTAAACCTGAACAGTGGAGGGAAGTTGTGCTTTCCGCTATGGAGTTGATGCATGATAACAAGCTAATTCCAGCATGTACGTTGATTGTTGGTGTTCCTGAAGAGACCGATGAGGATTTGTTGAAGACAATAGAACTTATGGATGATCTTCGGGATTTCAGAAGCCTTATTGTGCCGTTGTTCTTTGTTCCCATGGGCAAGTTGAAGAATGAACAATGGTTTAAGAGAACAGAGATCACTGTTTTACACAAGGAATTATTAACTAAATGTATGGAACATGATTTTTATTGGATAAAAGATCTTCTAAGATTGGCTTTTGCCGAGAAATGGTATTCTTATGTTTTTCAATCTTTTTATCGTCTTTTTGCTGAAATTGTTAAGTACAAGGCGAGAAAAGCTGGAATTGACATATAACGTCGCATGACTAAATTTAAATACAACTCTAAAAGTGAGAAGCATAGCGCATCACAAGATTGCCGCCGTAGCTCAGTTAGGTAGAGCGGCTGGCTGTTAACCAGTCGGTCAAAGGTTCAAGTCCTTTCGGCGGCGCTAATTTTTAGGAGACTCACCTACTTGTATGAAGTGTGCAATCTTTCTATTATCAGGGTAGGTGAATTTTGGGGTTTTGCGTTATATGACGACGGTGGGCTACCTACTATTGGTTTTCTTTGGATGTGTTTGTGACCGCATTCGCATTCAAAACCCACAATTTCTCCTCTATATTTTATTTTTCGCCATTTTCTTGAGTTGCAATTGAAACTTTGTCTGTGGATTTTCCATAGTAGTTTTGCTTCTGTTAAAGTTATTGGAGCGTAGTGTTTTGCTGATGTGGAGTACCATATTGTGTAGACCGCGCACGTTCCCCATAATGTGGCTACAATTATTTCGAGCATGTTTTTCACCATTTGTATTTTTGTTCGACTTATATACGATATGTCCTTTTCAGGACTTATCTAGATTTAGAATATTGCGTCTTACGATATAAGCATTATGTACAATTCCGAATAGTCACCTAAAATTGCTCAAGCACATCTTTCCTTTCCATAATATGCCCGCAATAATGACATTTCAGCAAAAGCGGCTCTTCACTGTTAATGTAAAATTTAGACTGAACAGGCTCATTACTATTGCTGATACAAGCCGGATTACCGCACTTAATAATATCCTCAATCACCTTAGGCAAGTGAACCATCTGCTTTTCCACAACTTTGTAATTGCGAATAATATTAATTGTAGCATGAGGCGCAAGCAAAGCTATCTTATGAACTTCCTGAGGATTCACTTCACGCCCTTCAATCTTCACTATGTCCTTCATCTTGAAACTCTTGCTCGGCACATTTATCGCTATAGTAATGATTTTGTTCTCTCGCCCAGTTATTCCTAAAATCTTTGCAACATCAAGTGCATGACCATGAGTAATATGATCAATAACCGTGCCATCCCGAATTTTCGAAACGTGCAATTCTGTTTCGCTCATCGAAGTCCACCGAGACAAGGATATAATCAATTGGAAATAAAAGACTTACACCAAAAAATCGTTTCGATTTATGCACATTTAACAATGATAACCAATAATGTGTAACTGTAGCATAGAACGTTTTTATAGAAAACAAATCAATTTTTCCACAAGGTTAAATAGACTAAAACTACCAGTATAAAAAAGGAGATAATGGATGAAGGCTAATTCCTTGTTCAAAATTCTAACACTATTAACATTGGCTTTCATATTATCTACTCCAATGTTTTCTCTTGCACACGCCACACAAATAACAGGTGGAACAATCACTTCTCTTAGCAAGCCTACAGACAGAGAGGAAATTAACAAATTCAAACCTACTGACAGCGTGTATGCTAAAGGCTCCGCATTAAAACCGCTTAGACGATACATCATCTACATAATCAATGACACAACTCTCATAGAAGGCATGATGATTCCGCCGTCTGTGGCAAACCCAGTTACAGCAACTGCCGACGCCACAGGATATCTCGCTCCTACACTCGTATGGGCTAGTCCTCTAAAGCCTGGAAACTACGATATTATCGCTGATTGTCAAGATGAGGGAGTAAGAGGTTATCTGGATGACTCTGACGCCATAGACGATATGGAGATTAATTACACTGCAGGATTTTTCGTAATTCCAGAGGTGCCTTTGGGCGCTATAATGGCATTGTCTGCTTGTGCACTTGCATTTCTGATAAAGCGAAAAATATAGAATACTTAGCCCTCAAGAGTGACAAGCTTAATTCCAATATTCTATGCTAGTGCTGACTTTTCATTTGTCGAAGTCATTCGATAAAAAGTTATTTAGGAGTTGAATAGAGTTGTTGTTTTGGGTATAAGCTTGGAATTTAAAGATAGAGACATAATTTCAATTAAGGATTTTTCTTTTGAAGAAATCAACTACATCTTACAGATTGCCCAATCTATGGAACCAATAGCTGAAAAAGGCTCAGACATGCTTAGAGGAAAAATTTTAGCAACATTGTTTTTTGAACCAAGCACTAGAACACGTTTAAGCTTCGAATCTGCCATGCATAAGTTAGGCGGGTCAACAATAGGTTTTGCAGAAGCAGAAATAGCTTCAGTGAAAAAAGGCGAAAACCTGTCAGACACTGTGCGCACTGTGGAAAACTATGCTGACGTAATAACTCTAAGACATCCGCTTGAAGGTGCAGCACGACTTGCAGCCGAATTCTCCAAAGTTCCTGTTATCAACGGCGGTAGTGGTGCAGAAGAGCATCCGACACAAGCCCTCCTTGACTTGTATACCATAAAGAAAGAAAAAGGAAAGATTGACGGATTAAAAATAGCGTTGGTAGGCGATTTAAGATATGGAAGAACAGTTCATTCTCTTGCTTATGCGTTATCGCTGTATGATATCGAGCTATATTTGGTTTCACCAGAATCCCTGAAAATAAGACGAGAGGTTCTCCAAACAATCAAGGAAAGAATTACAGTAATAGAAAAAGTGAACCTCGAAAAAATCATTCCAACCGTAGACGTCTTGTATGCTACACGAATACAAAAAGAACGTTTTCCAGATCCAGCCGAATACGTTAAAGTGAAAGGTTCGTACAAGATTGACGCAAAAGCCCTAAGCGAAGCCAAAGAGGACCTAATAGTCCTTCATCCTCTTCCTAGAATTGACGAAATATCTCCTGAAGTTGACAACACGCCATATGCAAAATATTTCCAACAAGTCTGGAATGGCATCGTTGTTAGAATGGCGCTTCTAGCTCTAATATTAGGCGCCACAGAATAAATCAATTAAGCATATTGGTCAAAAACCGTCAAACTGTTTGTTGATCCGCACATAGGACATTTTCTTGTCGTTCCTAGCCAACTTTTCCTGCAGCGAATGCAATAGGTCAGTTTTCTGTTGTACGTAAGAAATTCTGTGCTATGTTCCTCAAAAAGTTGCTTAGTCAAAGACAAAAGCGCATCTGGCTTGCATTCGGAATTTCCTAAATCTACCACCGTGAAATTTCCACGTGGACCTAATTCTTTTATTCTTTGATTTAGTGCCAATTTTTCAGAAGACACTTTGCCATCTTGAAGATCTAACATGTTGACTGTTGAGTAAAGTGGCTTATCACGTGTTCCAGAAAATCGAACTTTTGCAATGCCGTATCTCTCTATGTCTAAGCGGGCAAGTCTTTCTGCAGTTTCAAAATCTGGCAGCAAAACTGTCGAAGTAAATCTTTTGCGCCTCCCACTGATTTTGCTTGTGATTTCTTGGATTTTCTGTCTCAATTCATCGAGAAATGCGATTCTAATATCACTATTGGTTTTCTCAAAAAACGCATCCAGCATCTCGTTAACTCCAATCAGATTTATTACACGAGCGCAATTATCTACTCTAAAATACTGATCGCCATTAGCATCTTGCATCAAAAATGGCAAAAATCCCTTGTCTCTCTGTCTAATGGACATATATTTGATTTCCAAAGCACGAGCTGCCATTTCAAATAGTTCTTGTAACGTCTGAAAAAATCTCGCTTTATCTTTTTCTGACTCGTAAACTATTCTTGGCAAATTAACTGCGACAATTCCGAGGCAACCCGTGCGCAATGTATCAATTTCCCAATCTTCACTAGTATCTGCCTCAAACTTGATTCCAGAACCGGAAAACGTCAGGTATCTGTGGTTTTTACCTAACAGATTAACAAAGCATACAAGTCTTCTTTCCGAAGCTAATTCATGCGCTCTCAGCAATATTGATGTTGCTTTTTCGTCTGCGAATGTTTCAGGTCTTATTTCTAAGACGACTCTTGGATTGAAAATTGGTTTTTGTGCGCTTTCCTCAGCAATTACCTCTAAAATGAATGATGCTAACTGTTGGCTTTCTTCGGCGAATTCGCCATATTTTCCAGTGTTTCTTCCTGAAGGTCCAATAACTCGTTTGTCAAATAAGAAATCTGGAACAATAAGCTCTAAGCCTAAAGATGTTTTTATACAATGCTGATTTAAATCAAGAATGAACGAGCGTAAAGCCTCTTTAATTTCTTCCTTGCGCAAGCCTTTTGCAAAAGGAGCCAAGAATACATTAAAATACTCTAATGTTTGCATCTCAGCAATTTCTCTATTCGAATGCAAAAGAACATTAAAAGTCATGGAAAGTGCTGTGTTCAAAGATTGAGGAGAACCTAGTGAATGTTGAGCAACGTTTATAGCTTCTAGATTTAAGCCATTTTGATAGAAAAATCGTATATCATGCAATATCTCGTTTGGTTTAAGAATCCATGAACTTAATCCCTTAATGTTTAATGCACCAGACAAGTGTGCATCTGCAATGTCCCTTGGAAACACGTTCAAAAGTGTATATTCCTTAAGAACCATTTCTCCGGCATTTTCATGCACAGAAACTGATAAGTTTGGTGCTTTGCTTTTCATCTCGATTAGAGTGGTTACGTCATAAATGGGAAGTCCTAAACGTGTAAGTTTATGGCGATATTCCTCTAGGCTTTTCTCAACTAATATTGCGTTAACAACTTCACGCACCAGAGGCGCTGTCAAATACTTTGTTTTCGACTTAATCAACCGTTTTTCTGCTTCTGTCGCAACTTTCTGAGCAAGTTCAGTTGGCATCTTCGCTTCTTTTACAAGTGAGTTTGCAATTTTGTTCGCATCAAACTCTTCAACTGTAAACCTTGAAGTACGAATAATCATACTTCTCGGTTTATGCACTTCCTTTTCTATTCTATCCGCAACGTCGATGACTAATTTTCCCATGTCACTTAAGCAGTACTTTTTTGATTCCACATCCGTCTCAATCAGATCTGCCTTGAGCAAAAACTTCAGGTGATAAGCAAATCTGCCTGCATCTCTGCTAGGGTTCATTTTCAAAGAGCTCATCAATTCACTGTAGGAAAGAGAGCCTCTATCAAAAAGTAGATTTAAAATTTGCAATCTAATAGGCGAAGAAACCGCCTTTAGTATTCTAACACCTCTAACACGATGCGGGATAGACAAGCTTCAGTCAACCTCCACCAGAACAGTAAAATATCATCATACAAGAGTTTAAAGCTTAAGGAACCACAACCAAACTAAAGTGCAAGCAAGGGGCTGTCGGCTAGTTTGGTCTAGGCTTGTAGCCTCGGGCGCTATAGACCCCGGTTCAAATCCGGGCAGCCCCACCAGAGGACTTGAAACAAACTAGGTGTAAGTATCCACAACCATTAGTACGATTTCTGAACAGGAATTGAGAACGAAAGGAAAAACCCTTTTACAGCCTCTTGAAAAAGATGAATAATGAAAGAAAATGTAAATAGGATACTGTTTTTTAATATTACTCTAGATGTGGACTCTCAAGTGCAGGTTCAAAGTGTTCCGTAGCGCGTGTTGTTCTTCGTGGCAACAAGGTTCTGTCCTGTCGCCTCATTCATATAACCTCCCTTTGTCTGTCTATCCTTCCCTAATCTTTCACTTATTCTCCTTACTGCGCACATTTGGGAATACGGGTCAATTATTAAAGCAAATCTTAGAGCGATTACATGGTAAGGTAGCCTTTGAGCCTAAATTGTTCAGTTTGGTTCTTTCTCTTGGGAGTATGCTAGTATTGATGTAAAACATTCGTGGGCTCTTGCTCCTTTCTTCCTCTCCAACCGTCTCCTCGTCTTGCCCATGCCTGTTTCGCATCAAAACTGGAACTAATACCCTTGTTTTCTGATCGCTTGAGCGTATGTTTCGAGAAGCATGCTCTACAGTAAACTGGTTTTCCTACTGTGGGCTTGAAAGGCACGGTGGTGGCTTGACCACAGTCTGTACATATGACTTCGAACATTCTTTTTTGGAACGTGTAAATCACCTCGATTGGTTTTGAACGTAATTGGATAATGTGAAAAATGGAAGAAAAACGATACTAAGCTAGGGTTCTGGGCTTAACTTAGAATCTTCTTGGTGGTCCTCGTTTTGAATAGCAATCGCGGCAGTAAACAGGTCTGCTTGGATCAGGCTTGAATGGAACTTCACAGTCTTTTCCACAATCAGCACAGACTGCCTTATGCATTTCTCTCTCGTACATTACTATTTCAACTCCTGATATGTTGCTGTGTAAAAATCGCTTCTCACACGCTACAGTACACTTCGCATCGATACTTATAAACAAAGCACCCTCAAATCGAGAAATGATATACGTTTAAGAGTGAGACATGCGTAACATACGTGTCACATGGTGTATGCTTATGTCTCAACCTGTTTATGGAACAATAGTGAGCTATCGAATAGGAATCAGAACACAGATGCCAAAGTGGTGTCTCATCCAGATCATAGGTGAAAAAACTGTCTCAAAGGCAGGTCAGCTTATTGGGCGGAAAGTGATTCTGAAGTATGAAAAAAACAGCTTGATCGGCAAAATCATGGGGTTGCACGGTAAGAAAGGCGTTGTCACCGCCAAATTCCACAGGGGCATACCCGGACAAGCAATAGGAGCAAGAGTCGAACTATTCGGCTAGCACACGCTCAAGCTTGGAAACGTGCTATCCCCAAACTAAAAGTGAAACTTCGTGATGTATCCACAGTGTGGAAAGGCTGTGAGTAAGCCTAGTTTTTTTGATAGACATGAATGTCGGAACTGTATTTCTAAGAGAGGTAGCTACTGCTGGAGACAATGTCCGTACGATATTTGACGGAGAGAACTAGTCTAGATTAAAGTGTGCACTCACAGAAAAAGAGGAATGTGCGTGAGGCCTCTATACACTGGGATTGCTATCCTAGTAGGACTTCCAATATCAATTTGTGCCGTAAGACCTCAACAAGGTCTGTTCTTTCTATAGCATCTTCCAAAACATCAAGTTCTCTTTGTACAGACATTCTCATTTCCTCGTTAATTTTTCGATTGATCTCTCTCATTCGTCTCTAATATAATTCGTCCGCCTCTCCTCTAAGTCTCCAATAACGCTCGAGCAAGGATTCCTTTTTGGTCTGTTCCATCGTTAACACCTTTTCAGCTATTTTTTGGTTCGTTATTTGTGTCAACACGAATTAATATTTCAATCACATGAGAAAAGAAGATAAGAGTCTTTACTTTTATATGAAAATGAGGCAGTTGCATGAGCAGCAAAGGAAGAACAGGAGAAGAAGATCGGACAAAACCCAGGCCTCAAAAAAAGAAAGAAAGAGAAGAGAAACGGAAGAAGAAAAAGCTTGCCAGACTTGAGAGACAACAGTCCAGATAGCTTATTTAGAACACAAGCATGCTTTGAAGTGAACTCGAAGATGCTTGATCATGGAGAGACTCTCTCTATAGTGCGTGCTCAAGTTTAATGTAGCCTCAGTTCCTGCAGCACAGGTAAACGTGCGCTATTTGAACAACAAATTTATTTTTGAAGGGATACTACTGATGATTAAGAGGTGAGGTGACAGACCATGAGTAGAGATTATGATTCCCGTAGAAAAGCTAAGGAGAGCGCTCGTCGTGACAAAGCGAGGGGGCATCAGACGAGAAGAGCTCGTGGGGGGAAAGAAACAGAAAAGAGGATAGAAAATCAATATTGGTATGCTCATCTTTATAAGGTATGCTGAGATATTAATGTGTAAAGATGTGCCTATGGGTTATTGCAAAACTGTTTTCTTAGACATGGTTTGCCTTTGCCTAAGAGGTATTATATTATGTTAACAATGAGAAAAGTCCCTTATAAGAACCGCAGCAAATTTGAGATCATAGCGGAGATTCTGAGGGAATTGCGTAAGCCAGCTGGTAGAACGAATATCATGTCTCATTGTAATATGAGTTCCATGCAATCAGGGGAATACTTGAGTTATATGAAGTCAAAGGATCTTATTCAGATAGACACAATCGCGGGAAAAGTGATCTATCAAAGAACAGAAGTTGGTCGAGAGTTTCTAAAAATATATGACAAAATGGTTATGCTACTTGATTCCAGCATTTCTGCGTCCTTCTTAACATAACACACGCGCATTTGTTATCTCCGATAGTTTATGCTACGTTCAAATTCAGTCTTACACACAAAAAGCCATTTCCACTGAAAAAGCGCCTCAAGATCAGCCTCAACTGAGCACGCCCTCACATATGTTAATATGCAACTAAGTGTATTATATTAGTAGGTAGAATTCTCGCAGAGAAAAATGTTGACAAAAGGGACTTAACAGATTTTGTCATTTTTCTTAACAGTTCTACTATAAAACATGAGGTGAAAACTATGGAATTGGTAGATAAGAAGGTTAGCACGCCAACGCAATCGTGGATTAATAGAGCGGAAAGAAGGCATTCGCGTAAAATAGACTATTATTCTGAATTGAGAAGTTGGGTGCAACGTGCAATGTTAGAAGCGGAAAAGAACAATGACTTCAACAAGAAAGATAAGCTCTTAAGCCTTCTGAAAGATCTTTGAATTGTCCAAGGATGGTTTCTACATAAAAATAGCACAAAAAAAGGGTAGAAAAACTTTGAAAAACAGCGCATCATCAGGCGAATATCTCGCTTTTCTTTCAGTGAAATATGAAGTTAACCCTGACAAATTTTTCAATGCATTAATTTCAGCAGAGAAAAATCAAAAGTCCAAATGTGAGAACCTCTCAATCGAATGCCGCGGTGGGACACAAGATAAAGTCATCTTTTTGATTCTGAAAGGCTCTAAAGTTGTTGCGCAATTTCCAGTATTAAGGGGTTTTCTCTTAGAACAAAGCAGTCCAATTAAGAATTTTATGAAAACCGACTTGACCCGCAGATATCTAATCAAGAAGAATAAGAGGTCACATTCTCTTTTAATCAGGGACTTGCGCACTGGAATGAGTCACATTAACTTGAGGGCTAAAGTTCTGGAAATTTCACGACCAAGACTTGTCTTTACGCGGTTTGGAAACTGCGCCAGTGTAGCGCACGCTTTGATAGCTGATGAAACCGGAACAATCAAACTGGGGTTGTGGAATGAGCAGATAAGCTCCGTCTCCAATGGAGACACGATTCAGATTGAGAATGCACGAACGTCCACATTCAGGGGGGAAAGACAATTGAGTCTTGGAAGAACAGGAACGCTCAATTACATTGAAGACTCGGGCTGCCAACCAAAAGAAGTACATAGTCCACGTGAGGAATGACTTTGAAAATAGTAAAAGGTTGGAGAAGAATAGACAATCAAAGAGGATATATAAATGCCACAACAGGGCAGAAACTCATTGTTACAAAGACAGAGTTTGGACTGCGATACTTAGTAATGCTGTTTCCCATGGTAAAAAATGATTATGAAAAAGGCAAGAAGATTTCACCAGAGTATGCGTCTGAATCAAAAGCAGAGGCGTTTGCATTGAATTGGATGAATACACATCCGAAAGGCGCTCAATGAACTTCGAAGCCAATTTACTTGGATCTTGTCTTTCTGAAAAGCCTAACGTACCCACAACTCATAACGCGCGTGTTCCCATTTGTATTAACCCTAAATCTAGCGTACCACATTGTCGAAGAGCTTAGACGAACAAAGAGCGA
>Ga0172363_10002777_pt1 | contig 14165 bp, 16 predicted proteins | sample LakKivs2_kivu2a2_FD_114541 | JGI IMG/M metagenome (GOLD analysis project Ga0172363, IMG submission 114541) | Sediment microbial communities from Lake Kivu, Rwanda - Sediment s2_kivu2a2 | ecosystem: Environmental > Aquatic > Freshwater > Lake > Sediment | place: Rwanda: Western Province, Lake... | reverse complement strand
TATTCTACAGGCATTGCTTATTCACGGTATGATAATACAGGGCGATCCTGAAGCGGACCACTACGGCGTAACCTCTATAGAAAAACCTGATGAACAGGTTCTGGAAAAATGCGAGAGGTTCGGGCAGCGATTCGCCACGCTTGTTAAGCAGGTTGCCAGCAAATAGCGCTCCTGAGCCAAACACGATATCTAACCACTCGTATGATTACTAACCTAAAAAGCAAATCCAGATTCACTATGCTTGCTGTGCTTCAATGGCCGTAGGACAGCCAGGTTCAGTAGAAAATGCCACAACTCCTCCCGTGGAACATAGCGAGAAACCAAATGAGGAGCGTGTAATGACACGACTAGAAAGCAAGGCAAACGCTTAAGTACTGAGGAAAATAGATGAGACAGGCGCTTTGACTATGGGATTCGTGTCACCAATCTGTCTGGACCAGACCAGCAGGATATATCTCAGAAGAGAAACGGCATATAATCTGCGGCGCTTATGTTACCTTCAAGTAAGGTCCTAATACTTCAGGAACTAATACTGTACCATCTACTTGTTGATAGTTTTCCAGTATAGCGATAAGGACTCGCGGTAGAGCCAATCCTGAGCCATTGAGCGTGTGAACAAATTGTGTTTTGGCACCAGGCTCAGGGCGATAGCGGATATTTGCTCGCCTTGCCTGAAAGTCACCGCAATTACTACAAGAACTGACCTCGAGCCACTCGGCACAGCCAGGAGCCCATACTTCAATATCATACGTTTTGCAGGCGGCAAAGCCGAGCTCTCCACTACATAATTGCACCACGCGGTGAGGTATAGCCAGCTTCCGACATATGTTCTCAGCATCAGCTACCAGTTTCTCCAGCTCCTGGTCAGAACTCTCAGGGTCGGTAAACTTGTAGAGTTCCACTTTATCAAATTGGTGTCCTCGCTTAATGCCCCTGGTGTCCGTGCCGGCAGCCATCTTTTCTCGACGAAAGCAAGGAGTATAGGCAACATAATAAAGTGGCAACCTATCGGCACTTAATATTTCATCGCGGTGCAGATTAGTTAACGGTACCTCCGCTGTGGGTATAAACCAAAAATCATCTTCCTTGTCGTGATACAAATTATCGCCGAACTTCGGCAAATTTCCTGAGCCCACCATACATTCTCGCTTTACCATAAAAGGAGGGTAGATTTCTTTATAGCCATGCTCAGTTACATGAACATCGAGCATAAATGAGATAAGCGCTCGCTGAAGACGTGCGCCCAGTTCCTTGAGAACATAAAATCTGGTCCCCGAGAGCTTTACTCCCTGGTGAAAATCTATTATGCCCAGATTTTCCCCTAACTCCCAATGAGGCAAGGGCTTGAAAGCCAATTCTTTTGGCTTGCCCCAGCTACGCACTACGATGTTATCATCCTCGCTCCTTCCCACAGGCACGCCGGGGCGGGGCATGTTGGGTAACTCCAGTAGCAATGAATCGAGGCTACCTTTAGCTTCCTTAGTCTGCTGCTGCAAGGAAGATATCTGCTCCCCTAATTGACGCATCTGGACGAGGAGCTGAGGTGGTTTTTCCTTGCTCTTGCCCAGTTGTTTGCTTATCTCGTTATGTTTAGCCCGAAGTTCCTCTGTTCGACGTAGCAAGCTACGATAACGCTCGTCAATCTCGAGGATACTATCGAGAGCCCCGGTTCCATCGGGGCTCTCGCCTCTTTTCTCTAAAGCCTGGCGGACAAGTTCAGGATTTTCACGAATAAGTCTAATATCAAGCATACATAAGCCCCAAATCCCAATTTCTAATCCCTATCCCAGATTTAATCAGGTATCCCAAGTACTAAACAAATCCAAAATTCTTAATTTAAATACCAAGACTCATTTTGCTTTGAATGTTGGCCATTAGTGCTTTGGTATTGTTTAGGATTTGTCATACTTTGCCTTGCTATTTTTTACTCTTTTGTCTTTAGCTGGGGAAAAAGTATCACTTCTCGAACAGATTGCTGACCTGTAAACATCATCACCAGGCGATCAATGCCTATCCCCAAACCACCGGTAGGCGGCATCCCATACTCCAAAGCTTGAATAAAATCTTCGTCACCGCTTTCGATATCCTCCATAGCTCCCTGTTTAAACCTCTCTCGTTGATCTATGGAGTCGTTGAGTTCAGTGTAGGCATTGGCAATTTCTATCCCATTAATATATGCCTCAAATTTTTCCACCAGGCGGTCATTATCTCGCTTGCGTTTGGCTAAGGAACATACTTCCACGGGATAATCCAAGAGGAAGGTTGGTAGAATAAGATTTGGTTCCACAAAGATGGAAATTAGCTCATTTATCAGCTTGCCTCTCCCCTTGTTGGGGTCAACTTCTATTCCCATCTCTATCATCCGCGATCGCAGGGAAGCAGCATCGGAATAGTCTTCAAAGTCAATGCCGCAATACTCTTTTATAGCCTCTCGCAGATAAAGCCTTTGCCAGGGAGGAGCAAGGTCAATAGTTTTGTCACCCCAAGTAATTTTGGTATCACCGAGAACTTCACCCGAAATGCAAGAAACCATTTCCTCAACTAAGTTCATTATGTCATTATAATCAGCATACGCTTGATAGCACTCAAGCATGGTAAACTCAGGATTATGCTGGACAGAGATGCCTTCATTACGGAAGACGCGTCCTATCTCATAAACCCTGTCAAAACCGCCCACTATCAGTTTCTTAAGAGGAAGTTCCAGGGCGATACGCAGGTAAAGGTCTTCATCAAGGGCATGATGGTGGGTGACAAAGGGACGTGCTACTGCTCCTCCGGCGTGGGGCTGAAGCACGGGAGTTTCTACCTCCATAAATCCCTGCTGATCGAGAAAATTTCTCATGGCTGTGATAATCTTGCTACGCAAAATAAAAATATTCTTACTCTCTTCGTTGGAAATAAGATCGAGATACCTCTGACGATGGCGTTTTTCAACATCAGCCAGCCCATGCCATTTCTCTGGCAGCGGGCGAAGCGATTTGCAGAGCATGGCAAAATCGGATACCTCCAGAGTGAGCTCTCCGGCTTTTGTCCGGAAAAGCCTCCCCTCTGCTCCAATAATGTCGCCAATATCAATCTCATGGAGAAATTCGTACCTCTCCCGGCCCAGAAGGTCGTAGCGGAAAGAAAGTTGTATCTTCCCCGAGCTATCAAGAATATCAAGAAAAGACATCTTACCCATAGACCGCTTAGACATAATACGGCCAGCCAGCGATATATTTTGAGCATTCTCCCCTTGCTGCTCAAAAAGAGTTCTCGCTTCTCGAATAGTGTGGCTGGGACGATAAGAATGGGGATAAGGGTCTATGCCACGAGACCGAATTCTGCTCAAGCTATCCACTCGCTGTTCAGTTATACGTTCTAATCTTGAAGCCATCAGAAATCACACTACTCCCAAAATCTCCCTGGCTTCTTCTGCCAGGCGCTTGGGTACCATTACCTTCACCTCGCCCAACCCATCAACCGTAATCCCGTAAACCAGACCAGCACTCTCATAGTTTAGGAGAACCGGTATGCCTTCGCTCTCCAGCCGCCCCTTAATTATTTGTGCCTCCATTTGTGTGGCAATATACACAGTAACCAATTGTTCATCTGCCGACATACTTCTTACTTTGGCCTATTTTAGCAGAAACTCACATAGTATTGATAAAGGGGGTAACATTATACAAGGTTTGCCCTATTTCCCAATATGTTTCATTACAAATCTAAATTATGGGGGAAGGTAATTCAGCTTTTTCAGGTATCCCCGAAACTTTTTCGTAGGGTAGGATTTCTGTTTCTGGCTCTATTGTCTTGTGAACAGGAATCACCCTAAATTCAGAGCCTTTCACATCAAAATTACGGGAGCTTTCCTCGGCATACCTGTCATCCAACAGATCAAAAAAATTCCTTGCCAAACTGGTCAAATTGCTTGTTTGTCACAATAGTGTAGCTAAGCTCCATCATATTGTTGAACAAGGCATATTTTCGTTCGCCTTCCACAAGGTCATAGAAATTGAAGCCCTTATTGAATAACTCTCCGAGAATGGACTGGACACCTGATACATCTATATGCAATTTTTCTGCAACCTCCTCAGGAGTTCCAGGAAGAGAAAGAAAAATCAAGGCTTCTTGCTCAATAAGGCACATCTCCAAAATCTTGGGGAGATACTTGGATTCAGGATATCCGTGGGCTGCAGAGAGTCGGCGATAAATACTCCTCATCACATTCCCACCTTGACCCTTATTTTAGTTAACGCCACCATCTTTTTTATGTCTCTTTTTATTCCTTAGTTTGTGCTCAGTGTCTATTGCCCTTCATTGATGGACGCTGGCTTATCTGTCTCCAAAGACAGTAACGACGATAAGGCCAGGTCCTGTGTGCGTGCCAATAACAGGACTGGCACGTGAGAGATAAATAGGCGCCTGAGGATACTTTGAGTAAAGTCTCTCGACCAACCTGTTGGCCTCGTCTAAGTCAGTAGCGTACTCCACAGCTAATCCTTCAATGTTGCCGAAATTTGTGACAAAATTGAACAGATAGTCTATTGCCTTGGCTCGGGAGCGCTCTCGGGCCAAGGGGTGAACCTCCCCATCCTTCATACCGATGATCGGGTTCACCTTGAGTAGAGAACCAAGGAAGGCTTGTGCCTTACCGATACGCCCGCCGCGTTCCAAGTATTCAAGAGTATCAAAAGCAGCACATATATCCACCCGCTGTATAGTGTGATGGGCTACACCCAGTACATCATCAAGACTAGCTCCACTTTGCCCTGCTCTAGCAGCGGCAATTGTTATGAAACCCTGTGCCATAACCGCCCATTGCGAATCCAAAACCTCTACACGACATTGCTTCTTCATCAACCCCACGGCTTCTAAAGCCACCTGATAGGTGGCACTGAGCTTAGAAGTTAGACTGATAACAACGATCTCGTTTGTCTTTTCGGCAAGCTCATCATACGCGTCGGCGAAAGCTGCTGGCGGCGGCACAGATGTGGCAGGCAAAACCTTACTGGTCCTTAGCTTTTCATAGAACTGGTCAGGACTCAGGTCAAGACCATCGCGGTAGCTTTTAGTATCAAAGCGAACAACAAGCGGAACTACTGTAATCCCGAACTCTTCAGCTAATTGAGGAGGCAGGTCGGCAACACTATCAGTCACAACAGCTATATTAGGCACGGATACTCTCTTTTCCCCCAGCATACAACCCAGACAATATCATTGACCGCGCGAGAAAATGGCACTACAACGGGACGGGTTATCAGAGCTGATAAGAGTCATTACTCCGGCTGCGATACCACTTCCAGTCGGTCAGTTCCGTCTTTGCCAGCATGCCTGCCAGTGCCACTAGATACAGCGCCCACATCATCGGCAGGCCCAGAATCCACCAGCTTACCATATTCTCCTGGCGGATATCTCCTATTATCATTCTGGACAATAAATACAGAAGACCAATCCCAACCGCGGCTAGTATAGAGTGTGTCACCACACGCCATCTCTTTGGTGTTAGAAGCTTCTTTCTTGTCATCGCTCCCTCCTTGCCCTTCTACGACTAATATTATACCCCATGCAGAACATCATAAAAAGTGGGGAAAGCCGGGTCATTTTGAAATTGACAGGTCACGATTTAAGGGATAGGATTCAATAGATAGAGAAAACCAGGACAGAAGTGAGAATCCAATGCAGGCCGAGTTGATATACAACCCCTTTGGTGGACAGGTGGTCGTCAGGCACGAACTTGGCAACGTGGTTGCCTTTTTAGAGCGCTACGGGTGGTCTGTCACCTTGCGAGAAACCAGCAAGCCATCGGAGGCGACCGAACTAGCCCGCCATGCTGTAAATAGGGATGCCAGGATAGTCATTGCCGCCGGTGGTGATGGCACTGTCAACGAGGTAGCAAATGCACTGGTGGGCACTGATGCAGCGCTGGGAGTACTTCCTGTGGGAACGACCAACTCGTGGGCATTACAGATGGGCATTCCAGCACTAAACCCAGTGCTTCCAGGCACACGGGCAGCCCGGCTGATTGCTGGTCTGGAAGAACGAATTGCACGCCCGTTGCCCGCCAACTATTATCGAAAGATAATGTTAGATGCTGCTCGAGTGCTAATAGAGGGACACACCGTTGCCGTCGATGTAGGTGAACTCTCCGGTCGTTACTTCCTAATATCGGCAGGTATCGGGTTGGAAGCGACGATCGTGGAGAGCATGTCGCTGAAAGAAAAAAGGGCATTAGGTTCCTGGGCGTATGTGCTCACCGCAATCGGGTCAGCTTACCGATACCCCGGCACCGATGTTTGCCTTAATCTGGACGGAAAGATGGTAAATGTCATTACGCCGTTGATTGTGGTTAGCAATATTCAGCTTTATGGAGGCATGGTGGCAATCGGAGCCAAGGCCTGTGTCAATGATGCCAAGCTGGATGTGTGCACTTTCAAGGGAGACGGCTTCTTCACCTTTGTGCAGCACGCCATGAAAATACTCTCGCACAGACACCTTAAGGACCCGCAGGTAGAGTACTACCAATGTAGTGAAATAGTTGTCGAGTCAGCGCACTCATTGCCGGTTCATGTGGATGGTGAGCCTTTCACCAGGACTCCGGTCACAATCCACACCGTGCCCTTATCGCTGAAGGTGATAGTGCCGAAGATTGTACCGGCTAACTTATTTAGCCCGCTAACCTAAGTTGCTCTTCACAAATGCTTTCTAATTCCCTTTGGGGAGTTTACGGGACGATTACCGAACTCCTATTTGAAAAGAGGGTAAAAGGTAGAGAAGGCCTCATAGCATTGATTAATAGCACGGATTATTGGATTGACAACCGCTGTTGGTAGCAGTAGTATTGAACTCAAAGGGTTGGAGTCGAACTAGATAGGAGATTTGCCATGAAGATCGAATATTATCATGCCTCGAAGCATGGAAACGGAGCTAAGGTCGCAGAGGAGTTCCAGAGGCAGATGGCCGTCAAGGGAGTCACTGTCAACGTGCATCATGTTAAAAACATCAAGCCGAAGGAGATACCGCCGGCTGATTTGTACGTCTTTAGCTCACCAGGTCGCTTCGGCAAACCCATCGGGGATATGCGCGGTTTCCTGAAGAAGGCCAACTTGCCGGCCGAAACTAAATATGCCGTCCTGGTCACCGAGCTCGCACCGGACCCAGAGAAGGCCATACGGATACCCACCACAGAAGAGGAGATAGGCAAGTGCCAGCGCGTCATACCCGTCATCAACGAAATGTTGCAGAAAAAGGGCCTGGTCAAAGTCGCCGAGGGCAAGATTTTCGTGACCGGCCTCAAGGGGCCGCTGGAGCTAAACTGGCAGAAGGAAGTGGAAGACTTCGCATCACAGATCCCAATCGTGACTTAATGCTACAGCAAATGCGAATTACCTTGTTGAGCAGTGCTGGACAATAGATAGGTTATCCGCTCCTGAGGCTTCGGAGAACCTCCCCGATCCCCGGCCTTTTCCCATACATGAGGAGGTAGGTTCTGAAAATCCTGATGGTTAATAACAGGACTCCAATTATGGTGAGCACCAGCACAGCTATACTGGCAACAAGTTGCCAGGCAGGTATTACACTCACACCGAGCCTTGTTATCACTTCCACAGGAGCTGAGAGAGGGAAAATGGTAAGAACTACCCAAATTGGGTTATCTGGGAAAAACATAATTAAAGACATGAACCAGAGCGGTATAAGTGCAGGAATTGTAAAAATCCCGATCAACTGTTGCCCTTCCCGGGAATTGGAACTGACGGCGCCGATACTTGCTGAAATTACGGAGAACAACAAATAGCCCAGAATGAAATACACTACAGCCAGAACGATGAAGTTAGGTGGTAATTGTATCGCGCTGGTAAACCCGCCGATGGATGAGGAAGCCAGGTTCAACAGGAGTGGCGCTGAAATCGCCCAGACGGCCACCTGCACCAGTCCGGCGACGCCAATCCCCAAGACCTTGCCGGTCAGCAATTGGCGGGCGGAAACAGAGGACAACAATATCTCTATAAGACGATTCTCTTTCTCTTCACCCAGCCCTTGCAGCAGATAAGTGGAGGAGAAAATGATGGAGAGTGCCAGTAGAATGCCAAAAACAAATGGAATGATCAAGTTTCCGTATCCGCCTTGCTCCGGAGCCACGGCACCAGTTTCAGTAAGCCTGGTGCTAACCAGATTCAAGGGCGCTTCAATCCTGGCTATAGTGGCCTCGGGCACCTTCCCCGCCAGCAAATTGCTTAAGAGGAAATTATTAATGGCCGACGTTACGGCAGGGGACGCCGCAAGCTGTTTTTCCAGGGTATAACGGTTAATCACCCCCGTAGAAATATAATCCGATGGAATGACGAAATACTCGTTAATATCGCCATTCACCAGCGCTTCAGTCGCGTCATCCGGTGTGTCAAAGCGGACCAGCGTTGTATTTCCCTGGCTGGTGTATTGCTGGAATCCGCCGAGCTCATCCACATATCCAATGGTCATCGCTTCCACTGTCGGCCTGGCAATTCCTGATATGAGCTGGGAAACTCCTATTAGCAGGAGGACTATGAGTGGCACGACAATGGTCATAATAATGAAGCCTCTCCTCCCTATCATGTGCCGGAATTCATGCCTCAATATCAAAAGCGTCTTATTCATGATTTTTACCCACTACCCTTAAAAATATCTCATTGAGTGGAGGGGTAGCTACTTCAAAGCGATTGATCACAATTCCACGACTTACCAATCGTTCCAGGACTTGCTGGGGAGTTGTATTGCCATCAAGGGCCAGCTCCACGTAGCCTTTGTGGGTGCGTTTCTCAGTAAGTCCCGGCACCTCTCCCAACTCTCCCTCAAACTCCAGCAGGACCGAATTGCTTCTATACCTGGACTTGATTTCATCCAGATTCCCGTAAAGGACCGAGCGTCCGTGATTTATCATCAATATGCGATCGCATAGTTCCTCGATTTCATTCATCTGGTGTGTGCTCAGGATTAAAGATTTACCTTGATTTCTCAGATCAAGGAGCATTCCTTTCAATAACTCGGTATTGACCGGGTCGAGCCCGGCAAAAGGTTCGTCCAGAACAACCAGTTTTGGGTCGTGAATGATACTAACGATGAATTGGATAATCTGTCCAATGCCCCGGCTCAGCTCCTCAATCTTTTTTCCTTTGTGGGGCAGCATGCCTGTCTGTTTGAGCAGTTCATCAGCTTTCTCCTCGGCTGAGTGCCTGTCCACACCCTTGAGGGAGGCGAGGTAGACTATAGAGTCGAGGACTCCCAGCTTTTTGTACAGCCCTCTTTCCTCGGGCAGGTAGCCAAGCTTATTTTTGGTAGCTTCACGCAACTTCTCGCCGAGGATAGCTACATCGCCTGAGTCCGGCTTGATGATGTCCATCATCATCCTGATGGTGGTAGTTTTGCCGGCACCGTTAGGACCAATAAGACCAAATGTCTCGCCTTGAGCAACAGAGAAAGACAGGTCGTTGACCACAACTTTGTCAGCAAAGGACTTCACTACATGGTTTACTTCAACGGTAAGCATATTAGCAACTTCTGCCCTACTTCGCATTATATCAAATCGTCAACATATTTTAGTCACACTATAATAGGTGGTTGGACACCAATACTCTGTTCCGTCCTCCTTTGAAATAACGAAAAAAGACGCTAGCCACAAAGGGCTAGCGTTGTCAATTCACCTGGTGGAGGCGGGGGAGAGTTGAACTCCCCGTCCAAAAGAAGGTTGCCAGAATATCCTACAGGCTTAGTCAGCTCCTTTCATCTCATCCGGCTTTCATCTGCTGACCGAATCCAGCCAGACCAGCCAATACTTCTTAGCCAACCCCTATCGGCATCAGGATTGGAGCGCCTCGATTTTTCTGAAACCTAGTCCCTTGCTTCGAGGAGAGCTCGGGTTAGATTGAACCGTTAAGCGTAAACAGGTTCCTCAGTTATTTTTTGCCACTTGTTTTATGAGGTCAGTGGCACCTCAGCCTGCAATTCTGTAGGCCTCCCCCTGTCGAACCCACGCGCCCCCGTATCACAACCTGCTTGCCCGTCACCTCCTTCCATGCTTCATCGCCCGCTCCATTTCCCTGTCTGCGTCCCGACGGGCGATAGCCTCCCTTTTATCGTAAACTTTCTTCCCTCTCGCCACCCCTAACACTACCTTAGCCACACCATGTTTAATATACAGTTTAAGGGGCACTAAAGTCAAACTCTTCTGCATTACCTTGCCTGCAAGAATATCAATTTCTTTCCTGTGAAGAAGAAGTTTGCGAGGCCTCTTTGGTTCATGAGTGTTATAGCTGGCAGCATCATAGGAAGCAATGTGACTATTGTAGAGCCAAATTTCACTATTTTCCGGTTTGGCATAGGCATCACTCAGATTTACCTTGCCTGCCCTGATGGATTTAATCTCGGAACCTTTGAGAACAATACCTGCCTCAAAGCTCTCCTGGATATGATAGTCGTGGTAAGCTTTGCGATTAACGGTTATCACGCTGGAACCTTTTGCCATACGTCAATTTTACCACCGGGATATAGGGTGAGCAATTTATACGGTGTACTTCCTAATAACGCGGCTTTGTTCCTGAGATTGCCACGCACCTTTCAGGTGCTCGCAATGACAAAAGGCGAAGGTCTAGCAATGGCATTTCGAGTTGCTAAATGACGGCAGTTATTCTTTTTTCTTCTCCAGTCCTTTTTCCTTGACAAACGCTCTTGTGCGCTTACTTATCTCATCAGCTTTACTGAATAGGTAGATCATGCCACCTAAGCCCACAAAGAAAAAGGCAAGGCCAATAGGTGAGCCCCAATGAAGCACCAACCACAAATTGTCCATTTTGTCCTCCTTTAATCGATTATTAGTTTTATTATCAGATTGTATGTACAGGCTCGAATAAAGTCAATAGGATGTGGTGCGCCCCAAAAACCCATTTCACAACAAGCTGAATTTACTAGAAAGAGTGCATGTTTTAAAATGTAGTGGAGGAAACAGAGGGAAAGGGATCTCACTAATATGTAGAACGCCATTTATTGAGAAAGGAGCTATGCCATGAGCCAAGTCAATAGATTTTACTTATTCATAACGGTCTTCTTGTTTACCGCTGCAATAGCTGGCGGTATCACGCTGGCGGTGCAGCACAACAGAAACCAGCCTGTAGAAATCATCCTATCTCAAACGGAGCCTCCAGAGCTAAGCGGAGAAGTTTACATCGGCGGCGCCGTGTCTAACCCCGGCATTTATTCTTTGAGAGAAGACGATACCATACAGGCTCTTCTCCTTGAGGCTAGCGTTGAACCCGATGCCAACCTCAGCCATGTCAACCTCTATATTCCACGGGAAGGCGAAGAACAATCTCCCCAGAAGATAGACATCAACCGGGCCGAACCCTGGCTCCTCCAGGCCCTGCCTGGGATAGGCGAGTTACTAGCTCAAAGAATTGTAGATTACCGCAGTGAAAATGGCCCTTTCAGAAGAATCGAGGACTTACTTAAGGTCAGCGGCATTGGCCCAGTGACATTTGAAAATATAAAGGACCACATAACCGTGTCGGACTAAGAAACCCTTTCCAAATCCGCCAGTTGGGCATTACCGCTTCCCATACTCATCGATGAAAGTCAACTCTGCTAATCTTCTCCTCATCCCTCGAGGAGTTTCTGCCGGGTGACCTATTGCGATAATGGAAAGGAGCCTTTCATCTTCGGGGATATTAAGCACCTTCTTAGCACTAGCCTCATCCTCGCTACCATAAATCCCAATCCAGCAGGCGCCGAGACCCAGAGAATGAGCCTCAAGAAGTATATTCTGTGTTGCTGCTGCTCCATCTTCGACTGGGCACTCTGAGGCTTTTGGATTTACAGTCACTGCAATACCCAAAGCAGCTTGCGAGAGAAACTTGCCCCAGGTAAGTATATCCGCCAGCCTTTTCCTTCCCTCCGGATCTCGCAGGACTACAAAATTCCATGGCTGGCTATTATCCGCAGATGGCGCCCACCTGCCTGCTTCCAGAATCTTGTTTATTTCACGTTCAGAAATAGAGTCCGGCGTGTATTTTCTGATGCTCCTTCTAGTTTTAATCACTTCAAGAATATCCATTAACACTCCTTGTCCAGGTCCGTTTTCTATTACATGTCCCAGAGTGACAGGCCAGTTACTTCATCATATTTTCGCTCGAGCTTCGGCCCTTCCAGTTGACTCAAGTGAACTTCAGTGGCAAAAACAATTCCCTCCAGCAGATGACCAGCCCTGGTGTTTCCCTTTTCATCGGAAAGTACCACGTGCGCATGAACAAAAGGCTCTCCACCCTTTAACGAGACGTTTCCCACACAACTTGCCAGTTCCTGAGGCGAATCAATCCTCATCTTTCGATATTCATGATTTCTCTGGTCATAATAGCCGAGCTCGGCACGCTTTAGGGCGCCGATTGCCGTAAAGTTTCCCGCCTTAATCCCTTTGCTCCTGGCAAATTCAGCTATGGACTGGACCATGTCCGTATCATGTTTGAGTCGCATAATCAACTCTTTACGAGCGTCATACTCAAAAAGCCCCGCCGGACCATGACCAACTTTCATAACTTCTTACCCTCCTTTCGTAAAAAACTCGCCTTCTATAACAATTTCGCAGGCGTTATGATTTCTATAGATTATAGCACTCACAGCATCTTCAATGTAATTCAATTTTATCACAAGATAAGATATTCACACCTACCACTGATGCAGGGCGAGATGGTAAACTAGGTCACAACATAATCGTACGGGATTGGGTCTCTTCCATGTGGCTTCTCTATGTTAGCTGTGCCTGGGTTGCCGGGGTATTCCTGGGTTCAAAGCTCAGTCCGCCTTTACTTGCCTTGTTCTCGGGGCTTATCCCTCTCGCGCTTATACCCTTCCTCCCCAGCAGTAAGAAACCCTTAATAGTAGCCGGGTTATGTCTATTTGCCCTCTTCAGCGGCGGACTTCACTTCTCGTCAAGCTTACCTCCGACAGACGAGCATTCCCTGTGCTACTACAACGACACGGGGATTGTGGAGATTCAAGGCATGGTGGTAGAGGAGCCCGAAATTCGGGATAGGTATTGTCTGCTGACATTTTCCGCCGGCGAAATAATCGTGGACGGCGCAAGGAAAGAGATATTGGGAAAAGCTTTAGTTCGCGTACCTCGATATCCGACCTACCATTACGGGGATGTCCTTAAAATAACGGGAAAGCTGCAGACTCCTCCCCAACTTGAAGATTTTGATTATAAAACCTATCTGGAACGCCAGGGGATTTACTCAGTCATCTATTATCCCGGGGTGAAACTTCTAGACCGCGGCCAGGGCTTGAAGCCTTTGCAGTGGATTTACGCTGCGAGGGAGCGACTCTCTGCTTCTTTAGCCAGAGCTTTACCTGAGCCACAAGGTTCATTAGCTCAGGCTATTTTGCTGGGACTGAGGGGAAACATACCTGATTCCCTTTACCAAGCCTTTTCCAGGACGGGAACGGCCCACCTGCTGGCCATCTCCGGCTTGCACGTGGGCATCATTACTGCCATGTTGCTCAGCTTTGGCATCTTGGTATTTGGCAGGCAGCGTTCCCTATATATCTGGTTAGCTCTGGGGCTTATTTGGTTTTATGCCCTGCTCGCCGGGATGCGTCCGCCGATAATCAGGGCGGTGACTATGGGGAGTCTGTTCTTAATAGCCGAATATTTGGGGAGGCAGCGAAGTGCCATCATTGCCCTGGCTTTTGCCGCTGCGGTGATGGTGGGAATTCAACCGCATGTCTTATGGAGCGTCTCTTTTCAACTCAGCTTCTCGGCCATGGCCGGGCTTATTCTCCTCTTTCCTCACTTCCAGGAATGGGGGAGAAAGAGAGTTGCTGCTGTATTTGGTGATAGGAAGCCATTGTTGACAGCAGGCAGTATAATAACCGACGTCTTTGCTGCAAGTCTGGCAACTATCGTAGCAGTCTGGCCGCTTATAGCTTATAACTTTGGTATAGTCTCTCTGGTTGCCTTGCCGGCAACCTTCTTTTCCCTGCCTGCTCTGCCCTTTATCATAGTCACGGCATCTTTAGTCGCCTTCGCGGGACTCTTCGCTCTGCTTGCCGCTCAAATACTCGGCTGGCTGGCCTGGCTTTTCCTCAGCTATCTCGTTTTTCTAGTTCAAGGCTTTGATGCCCTGCCCTACTCTTCATTAGAGGTGACCACTATTTCCACCTGG
>Ga0172363_10002775_pt1 | contig 14174 bp, 18 predicted proteins | sample LakKivs2_kivu2a2_FD_114541 | JGI IMG/M metagenome (GOLD analysis project Ga0172363, IMG submission 114541) | Sediment microbial communities from Lake Kivu, Rwanda - Sediment s2_kivu2a2 | ecosystem: Environmental > Aquatic > Freshwater > Lake > Sediment | place: Rwanda: Western Province, Lake... | reverse complement strand
TTGGGAAGGTTCCAAGAAGCTAGAGTAGCTGTCTTGAGAGCTAACTCGGGCATTGTCAAAGATGTAATCTCGGCATATTTAAAAAATCAACTTCAGGAGCTGACGGAAGGCTGCCTTCACGCACTACATCGATGAGCACGGTCGTGGAATTTCTGGGAGTGAGGAGCAACGCCTAGAAAACTAAGGAAAGAAGAGTTAGAGTTGCTGGAGAAGTCAGGCTACTCAGAGAAAGCGATCAAGAATTACGAAGACAGAATTAACGTCGGCACAATCGAAAATGCCGATGTCATTCTGGACCACACGGGACCTTGCGGAGATACAATAAGCCTATACCTAAAAGTTGACGCAGATAGCAGAATAAGAGATGCGAAGTTTCTTTACCTAGGTTGTCCAGGTCTAGCTTCTTCTGTGTCTATGTTAACTAGACTCATTAAAGGCAAAACCATTGAGGAAACAAAAGAAATTTCGGAACACGACATAATAAGCGAATTGGGAGGATTACCTAAATCAAAACTTGATTGTCCCAAACTTGCAATCGCAACATTACAAAAAGCGATTGCGAAATATGAGGGAAACAAATCGCTGAGGAAATCCGCATGATTATCTCGATTGCCAGTGGCAAGGGTGGAACCGGGAAGACCACAGTTGCTGTGGGTTTGGCTTTGTCAGCTGAGAATATCCAGCTCTTAGACTGCGATGTTGAGGAACCCAACGTCCACATCCTTTTAAAGCCGATGATATGTGAGGAGAAGCCTGTTTATTCTCTCGTTCCAAATATTCAGGAAGAAAAGTGCAATCATTGCGGAAAATGTGCTGAGCACTGCCAATACCGCGCCCTCTTCGTCGCCCCGGAAAGGGTTCTGGTCTTCCCTGAGATCTGCCATAGCTGCGGATTATGCACGATAGTATGCCCGGAGAAAGCCATAAGTGAAGAGAAGAGAGAAATAGGAGTAGTTAAAAAGGGCTTAGCCCAAGGGGTCGACCTAGTTTATGGCGAACTTAATGTCGGCGAACCTATGGCCGTTCCAGTAATAAGGTATGTTAAGAAAGAAATTGATAAAGATAAAACCGTTATAATTGATGTTCCACCTGGCGCTTCTTGCCCGGTCGTTGAGAGCGTTTATGGAAGCGACTTCACCATACTTGTCACCGAGCCTACACCTTTTGGACTGCATGACTTGAAGATCGCTGTCGAAGTTTTGAGAACGCTGAAGATTCCGCTTGGAGTTGTTGTTAACCGCGCTGGAATCGGCGATATGAAAGTCTACGAGTACTGTAAAGAAGAAGGAATTCCCGTAATGCTTGAGATACCGTTCAGCAAAAAAATTGCAGAACTATATTCTCGCGGAGTCTCCTTCGTGACTGAGATGGAAGAATGGAAGATGAAATTTCAGCATCTGTTAAAGAGAATTGTGGAGGTGCGAATAGGTGAGGCAAATAACGGTTCTTAGCGGCAAAGGTGGAACAGGAAAAACAACTTTAGTTGCTTCCCTCGCTGTATTCGCGGAGAATCTGGTGGTTACAGACTGTGACGTGGATGCGCCGAATCTGCACATGCTCTTAAATCCGGGTATTATGCAGAAACAGGAATTCAAGGGCTCTAAAGTAGCAGTTCTGGATGAATCGAAGTGCATCCAATGCCAGAAATGCGAGGAGAACTGCAGATTCAACGCAATAAATGACCTCAAGATAGACCCCGTACTTTGTGAGGGATGCGGGCTGTGCGCTTACATATGCCTAGTAGAGGCTATAGAACTCAGGGAGAAGGTCTGCGGCTACGCCTATATCTCAAAGACGAAGTACGGCTTCATGTCCCATGCGAGGCTTAACCCTAGCGAAGAGAACTCTGGTAAGCTCGTAACACTTGTCAGGCAGAATGCGAGACAGATAGCTGAAAAGGAGAACATTGACTTAATAATAAATGATGGATCACCAGGAATCGGCTGTCCCGTAATAGCCTCGGTTGGCGGAGTCGACCTAGGAGTCATCGTAGTAGAACCGACTTTATCCGGAATCCACGACATGGAAAGGGCTCTGAAGATGCTTAACCATTTCAAAGTTAACCCGCTAGTCTGCATAAACATGTACGACTTGAACATAGAGAATACGAAGATGATTGAAACGTTCTGCGGAAGCAACAGGGTTGAGGTTGCTGGTAAAATACCCTTTGATCCTCTTGTTACAGAAGCAATGGTACTCGGGAAGCCTATTGCCGAATACTCACCAGAGAGTACAGTTTCAGAGGAGATTAAAGAAGTCTTTAGGAAAATTTTGAACTCTCACTAAATAGTGTCAGGGATGTCTACGGTTTATAGAGCCATTCCTCCTCCCTAAAAGTAGTGACCTTCAGTATGGAATGCAATTTCAATAAACCGGTTTTATCCTTTCAATTGATGAAGAGCATAACCTTAAGCACCAGCGGAAAGTCTTAACACGGGTCCTAGAACGGAGAGGAACAAATAAGTGCGGATAAATGATCTTCAAAGGTATTCAATTATTCTCTTCGAAGACCTCTAATTACATTATCTACTTCTTCTAGCGCTAGTTTCTCCAAAGTCTCTTTTGTGGGAATTCCTCTTTCATCCCAGCCTACAGCATCATAGTATTTCCGTCTCTTTTCTTTTACAACATTTCTATCTGTTGTTTTTCCTTTGTAAGGTCCCGTAGGCAAGGGTTCGTAGAACCGTGAAGGATTATCATCGTCCTTATCTGGATTCCAGAAGATGTCAGGTCCACCTAGAAGGAGAAACACGCGCTGCAATGTTACAATTCTCGGTCCTTGTTCCGAGCACCATCTGTCCCTTGTGACTTTCCATCCAGTAACAGCTCGTGCGAAGTCCCATATTAAATCTCCGTCCACGCAGAACATACAGACTACGGCTGAATCCTGAAAAATGGCTCCGCCCATGTCGTTGTATCCATCGCTAACTATTGACGTATGGTCTCCGCCTTGAACGCTGGCAGCATAACATATGTCATGTGTAAAGTCTTGATCGCTGCGGGTTCCGTGGGCTCCAATTTCTATGCCTTTCACGTGAACAGCGTAGGGTGTTACATCGACACCTTTCAATTCGCTTATTTTTAGAGCGGCGCGGTATGTTCCCTCTGCCAATATGTCTCCAATCTTTTGTCGGTTCACAATTAGGTGGACAAGCTTAGTGAAGGCTTCTGCGTCTCCCCATTTAAGTTCGAAACCCAAATCATCCTTTGTAAGGATACCGCGTTGGTATAGTTCTGCAGCGAATCCCATCGTGTTGGCAGTGTTGATACCGGATACTCCAAGGTTGTCTGCAAGAGCGCTTATGTGAATGTTGTCTTCTGGGTTGAAAATGCCCAAGTTTGTCCCGCAGTAAGCTTCAAGTTCATAATCTGGCATATCAGTGATGTCTCCTTTCCATCTTCCTGACTTGATGCAGGAAATTTTCATACAGCTCCTAGTACAGTTGAAGTCAGCCCAGTAGGGTTTCACCCAAAAACGAGTACTGTATCTAACTCCAGCCATACTCTTCTCGTCATGCCACTCCTCCTGCCAATTCCTGACTGGCTCAGAACTTGTTTCAGCCCCAACTGTGTAGCCGGCGTACCCAGTTCCCCATCTTCTCATTTGATCTCTAGATATTATCCTTCTATGATACTCCTGCAACAAAATCTTCACTGTCTTTGGGGCAGCTGTCTCGGGAAGTGGCCCTCTTCCTTTAGCCACCACCGCTTTAAGGTTCTTGGAACCCATCACTGCGCCATATCCGCCGTATCCGGCAGCGTGTACAAGCTTGGTCAGAACGCAAGCGTTCCTCACAATGTTTTCTCCTGCAGGTCCGATGTAGACCATTGAAGGCTCTTTCCACAATCCAACCTTCGGCTTCCGCTTGCCAAGCTCGTTTTTAACTTCTGCATTTAGTGTCTTTATAGTCTCTTCACCTACTTTCCCCCAAAGATGGGTTGCGTCTCTTATCTCGCATCCATCGTCCGTAATCAAAAGGTAGACAGGATTACTTGCCTTACCTGTTACAAAAACACCATCGTATCCTGCGCATTTTAGCTCCATTGAAAACTCGCTACTGGCTGTGGCGCCTACAGTTCCATTGCTTAACGGTGACTTGCCAGACACACAGATTCTTGAGCCTGGATGGATAGCGGATAACGGTCCAGTTAGGATCGTGAGTATGTTTTCTGGTCCCAAAGGGTCAACTTTAGGCCATTTCTTCCCTAAACGGTCCCACAGTACTTTTGTGGCAAGTCCTCGTCCTCCGAAATATTGATACAGAGTTGCCTCAGGAAACTTTATCTCCTTAATTTTTTCACGTGTTAAATCGATATCTAAGAATTTTCCTGCGTATCCTCGTAACATACTATATTACCTCTTCCCCCTTCTCACCGTAAAGATTAACAGCTAAGTCTTTCGCAATTACATCAGGTTCTAAGGCATGTAGCTTCTTCTGGATGCCGACGTCTTCTTCAACAAGCTTCAATGCTTGGTATCCTGCTTCTTTACATACCTTAACGCATTCCGTGTCCCCACCGCATAGGTCACATATAATGGCTTTATTGGTTTGGGGATGTAAATATGGTATTTTACCCGGACAAGCACTTATACAGTTCCCACAGCTTATACATTTCTCTTGATCCACGATTACGGCCTTAGTTTGGCTGTCAACAGACAGAGCTTCAACCGGGCATACCTTTACGCATGGGTAGTCGTCGCATTGAGCACACAGATGAGGAACTTCTAACCCGGGAAAAGGCATGAAAATTCGCACACGAGACGTTTCAGGCCAGATACGATTTTCATGGCGAAGGCTGCAGGCGATTTCGCATCTTCGACAACCAGTGCACCTTATGTAATCCCTTACTATCCAGATTGGATTTCTCATTATGTCACCATTCTCCATGTTGCATTCTAGCTAGCTATTTATTTCGTTGGCATTCTTGCGATAGATCTGATCAGTCAAAATCACGTTTACTAAAGTATTGAATTGAAAACAGAAATCTATAAAATATTCGCAAAAATCGGCTTTTACTATCCTCATTTTGCGAAGTTACCTCTGTATTCTGCCGGAGGTGACCCCAGCCATTAAAGTTTCTACTTCATCTACTTTGGCTTTGAGGATGACTCCGGATGTTGTATGCTTCAAGCATGATGCTGCAGTAGCGAAGTCCAATGCTTTCTGAAGATTTTCGCCGTAGGTTAGAAGTCCATATATGAGTCCTGCAGCGAAGGAGTCGCCGCTTCCACTTCTGTCAACAATATGAGTAATTTTGTAAGTGGTAGTGGTGTAAAGTTTTCTACCGTCATACAGGACGGCTGACCACGTGTTGTGGCTGGCGCTGATGCTTCCCCGAAGTGTTATCCCGATCTTCTTAAGGTTCGGAAACTTCTCCATAAGATTGTCGGCGATCAAACGGTACTTTTCAGCGTCTACCTTCCCCGCAGTGGCATCTACCCCTGGCGCCTTGATGCCAAAGACTTTTTCTACATGTTCTTCATTGGCAACTGCGACGTCCACGTATTTGAAGAGATCAGGCATGACTTCTCTAGGCGTCTTTCCCCATTTCCAAAGCTTACTACGATAGTTAAGGTCGCAAGATACAATCAAGCCCATGTCCTTAGCCTTCTTAACCGCCTTTAGGCATGTTTTTGTTGCTCCTTCGCTGATGGCGGGAGTTATGCCTGTCCAATGGAACCACTTGGCGTCAGAGAAGATTTCTGCCCAGTCGAATATCCCGGACTCTATAGTCGCCATAGCTGAGTTGGCTCGATCATAGATTACCTTGTCCCCTCTTTGAATGGCTCCGATCTCGTTGAAGAAAACCCCGAGACGCTCTCCGCCACGTATAATTTTTCTGGTGCCTACGCCAAAACTTCGTATAAAATTCAGGCAAGCATCTCCAATGTCATTTTCAGGCAAACGTGTTACATAATCAACAGGAACCCCAAAGTTCGCCAAAGCAATAGCAACGTTGGATTCTGCCCCTCCGTACGTCGCGTCGAAAGACGCAGCTTCTGTGAATCTCTGAAAACGTGGCGGCGAGAGCCTTAACATGATCTCGCCGAATGTCACAACCTTCTTAGCCATTGTTGGATCCATCGTTCTGTCTGTCTCTTACAGGAACCATCTTACATTGGATGCTACTTGAGAAGACCCATTCGTTTAAAACCTTTCTTCATCTGATTGAGGGCTTCGATTGTGACGGATAGCTCAGGTGGTTTAGGCACACCGACGTCTATTCCCCGCTCGTTTAGCATAGCATAACAAGCTGCATTCGTTGAATGGGCTACGTGCAGAATCCTTCTCGCTTCATTAACCTCCAGTTGCAGCTTCGCCGCCTTTTCGTATTTTCCGTTCATGACGGCTTTATAGAGTTCCACCACCGGTTCGGGAAAAGCATTGGCTAAACCGGAGATACAACCTTTTGCACCCATCATGAGTGCGGGGAAGGCGAGAGCCTCAGTGCCTATTATGAAGGTGAAGTCTTCTCGGTCAGCAAGATCTATCAAGAAATGTGTAAACTCGACCAAGCTGAAGCTGCTATCTTTTATCCCTTTAATCCCAGCGTCTGCAAGATTATTTAGGAAAGATGGCGTGACAGTGAACCCTGTACGAGCTGGATTATTATAAACATAGACTGGAATCTTGACCGCCTTAATAATTTCTTTATAGTGCTGCAACACTGTTCTCTCGTCATGTCGGTAGTAGTATGGCGGCACGGCAGCAACCGCGTCTGCATCATTCTCCTCAGCATGCTTCGCAAGCTCTACTGAATCCTTAGTGTTCGTTGTTCCCACATGAACTATGGCGGCGATCCTTTTCTTAATCTGGTCTACCGCTACCTCAACCACTTTCTTACGCTCATTCACTGACATCAATGGTCCTGAACCGTAGGTTCCGCAGAGGAAAATCCCTAGAGACCCCTTTTCTATCTGGAAATCCAGAAGCCTCCTCAACCCTTCCTCGTAAACCGTTCCTTCTTCAGTAAACGGCGTGGTAAGAGGAGGAATAACACCCCGAACGTCGTGACTCATCGACCGACTCACCGTTTATGTGAAGATGCACAAAAACATATAAGTATTTTGGAACGCCCAACCGCACTAAAGGCAGTAAATCTGTATAAAAAAAATTTTCATACTTTAGTTAGATAGAATGAATCTTAAGATACTCTTACTCAACTCTATGGACAGAATGCTAAAACCTGATCCCGAGATTTGACAGAAGATGTAAAACGGTTGGGAAATCTTTATACACCATGTTTGAATGACATGGCATATGCCGTCTGGCTCAATTTTTCGGACAGATATTTTAAAAGACCTTTTCGAGCACCAGCTTCTAATAAGTTTAAATTTGTGTTTTTGCACAATATTAAAATTAAGGAAATAAATATGTTCCCTACCCATAAGGACTGTGTAAACTTTAGAAACGGATTCTGCGCATCATATTGGATTCCAGTAAATCCGGACGGCGTCGCTTGCCCAAGATTCACAAACAAAAGTGCAACGCTGCAAATGGCGGTTCGACCCACGAGGCAGCCATTACTTCCACGTAAGAACGAAGAAATGGAGATTGACCTTTCAGATTTGAAGAGAAGACTGGATGCGGTTGAATCGAAAATCAAGGAAACAAAGAAGATACTGGGGCGTTAAAATCGTGGATCCTATTATTTGGATAAAATATTAGTTTAAGGATAACATATATTCCGTTAGTGCTCCGCATCACAAGCAAATATTCAACGATGTAGACGTAGAATGATCAGAGAACGTTGATATTAAACCGTTGGAGGTTAAGAATTAACATTCGCTTTTCACATACTCTAAGGAAGGAAAGGCAACAATGGACGAAGAAACAATAATACGCTTTCTCGATAGGAAAAACATTTTTGTTGTTGTAGGAGCAAGCAGAAATCCCGAAAAGTACGGGCATCAGGTATACAAAGACCTGAAGGGAGCTGGTTACAAAGTTTATCCAGTGAACACGAATGCTGATGAGATTTTAGGAGACAAATGTTATCCAAGCCTTGAAAAACTGCCAGTGATTCCGGATGTGGTTGATGTGGTTGTACCGCCTGAAATAACAGAACAGATAGTCAAGAAATGTAAGGACCTCGGAGTCAAGAAGGTGTGGATGCAACCCGGTTCAGAATCTGAAGAAGCCATCAGATTCTGCGAAGATAATGGCATAGACATTGTTTATGGAGTATGCGTTATGGTTAAACGGAGAAACCAAAAGTTGATAGAATCTCTGAGATAATTAGCATAATGCCATTAAAGTTTGTCGGTGGACGAAGGAAGGTCCCCGAGCCGGCGGAGTCTGTTATAGCACCAGATAGGTCGTCGGCGTAAGTTTTATCTTTAAATGCGAGATTAAAAGTTTGGTAATGAAGTCGTTAGAGGTGATTGGTTTGAGCGGAAGAGGCTATGGCAGAGGCAGGGGTGGAGGGCGTCAAGGAATGGGCGGGCCTGCTAACTGTGTTTGCCCTAAATGTGGGTATAAAACTCCTCATGTCAGAGGGACACCTTGCCTTTCCACTATGTGTCCGAAATGCGGGACAGCGATGATACCGTCATCTGAATAATTAGTTGAACGAAAAGAATAACGATGCTTCGTTCATGTTACTTTGTTTAGCCTTTCAATTTATAATGCATAATATAAATTGTAAATTGATCTCCTATAGGCTTCCGCTTAATGTTCTGTAGGTTAATCCAAGGATTACGCTGCCCGCCCAAGCTATTAACATGTATGTTAAGACTACTTTCCATCGGGCTATCCTTGAGACCGCTAACGCATTAGCAACGTCATAGGGTTGGCCCATAAGCCAGGTCAGCAATGCTCCTTTAGACATGCCTAACTTCCACATTCCTTGAGCCAAAACAATCTCGACCAATGTGGGAGTGTATAATGGTCCACCTATAACTGACGCGATTAATACTCCCCCTGCGCCTGTCAGATAAGTGCCCACGATGTCTTCGGGCAGAAATGCCTCAACGTAGCTCACAGCGACAAGGCCTAACAAAAAGAATGGAGAGAATCTGTTTCGCTATGTAACCTCCAAACTTTAGGGCTGCCCAAAGCCTTTCGTCCGGAGGAGGCTTAACAATCTCCACCTTTGATGTTGAACCTGAACTGTTTAGTTTGTGTTCTTTTTCAACCTCTTCGCCCCAGACGGGACCTTCTACCGACCAGACAATGTCAACAAGTTTCTTGCGCACAACCATCCTCAAGTTTGATTTTCATTACGTCTTCACCGGTTAGAAGCTAGCCTAGCAAGTTTACGGAATAAACTGTGAGACATGCAACAGATATGAGGCGGGTAAATGCCTAGGATGTCCAGCGACAAAATACCACCGGAAAAGAACACCCTAGTGTTAGATCCAGCCAAATATCAGGGTATAGAAAACTCCGGCGGTGATTGAGAATGCGAAGAAGATGATCGTGTAAATTAGTACGCCCTTCCATGTGAAATATCGACTATTTGGAGGCATTGAGACGAAGTCGTAGGGCTGGCCCATCATGAAAGCCAGAGCAGCGGAACGGGCCATCCCCTTGGAGATCAATGAACTTGTTAGCACTATCTCGACCAGTGCGGGTGTGTAAAGCGGACCACCGAGCAAGGCTCCAAAAAAGATTCCCCAAAACCCTGAGAAGAATAGAACCACACTCTCCTCAGGAAGATAAGCGGCAATGTAGCTCACTACAATCAACCCGATCAGCAGGTAACCAAGAATACCTTTCGTCAGAGTCCAGATGTTATTGTATACACTCACAACTCTATCATCAATGGTTTTAATTTGAAGCAGTCTCTTGGCTTTTCCAGCCCGCATCTCCCTGTATTGTTTGATCAGATCCTGCGACAGTTTAGTTCTATCGAAGACATAACCGGATACTATCGCGGCAATCGCTGAAAAAATCAGCCTTAAAACTCCAAGGTCCCAGCCCAGATATTCTCCTGTAAGTAGAATCGTTATGAAATTAGCCGCCGGAGCCATCAAGAAAAAGGTCATGGCCACACCCAAGCTCGCTCCGGACACTAGAATAGAGACGTAAATGGGAATCACTGAACAGCTGCATGTTATCATGATCGGTGCCAACAGCACAGCTAAAAAGTAGCTTCGCAATTTATTTGAGCCGAGATATTTCTCAATGAGGCCTTTTGGAGTAAACTCCTGAATGAATCCACCTAGAAAGAATGCGAAAAGCAGAGATGCCCACGCGTTCCGTAAGTAATTGATTATGTATTGTACTGGTATTTCGTACCATGGGAACTGTCTGTAATCAATTAGTTGCTGAGGAGGAGGCGTGCTGAGCAACGCGATTTTATCAAGAATGAAGAAGCCAGCGATTGAAATGGCGAGAGCGAGCAATCCAACCGTCTTTAAATGTGTCTGAAAGCCCGCACTACTGGTATCATGCATTTCTACCCACTTCAATGAGCCAGAATCTGTTCGATGGCCTTTACTAGATAGTTCTGAGTGGGAACCTCTCCCTCAGAGACGAGTATCTCATTAATGATTACTGCCGGTCCCTTTAGAACTCCGTATTTCTCGATGGTGGTCTTGTCAGTTAAAACGATGTGCTCTAGAGATGCGTCTAAACCTGACTTTGATTTTATTACTTGTTCAACTATTTGGCGTGTTTTCTTGCATCGGTCACAAGGAGTTTCAGGTCCTGCTATCTGAATTACTATTTTCTCCATATCCGACACCATAAACTATGGTCCTTCGATTGAACATTCATCTTTGAAACTTTAATGGAGTTGAAGCTGCCTCTTCAACACTTTTGTATGTCGCTTGACATCTCTTGAACGGTGGGTCTACACCAATAACTTCTACTGTAACCTCTTTCACCACGGTTCCTCCATCACGCTTTATTACAAACAGAAAGAAACATAAATATGTTTCATTACAATTTGTAATTTGTGACAACTAATGGATGACATCGATAAAAAAATTATTTCCATCCTGCAGGAGGACGGGCGGGCCTCCCTCTCCTCGATAGGAAAAGAACTTGGTTTGTCTCATGTAGCTATAATGAATAGACTTAAAAACCTCTCCGAAAGGCTGGTTAAAGTTTCCGCCGCGCTTAACGCTGAATATCTTGGCTTTCGCGTCGCCATCGTCAATGCAGAAGTTGAAACGCCGGAACGCCTTCGAGAACTTGCAGAAATATTTTCTAAATGTCCAAGAATCGTTTTTCTAACCACAACAACAGGCGCCTATAATTTGATGACCATCATGACCGCGGAAGACGCCAACACATTAAACGCCATCGTCGAAGTGTGCTCTGTAAGAGCACAAAAGGGCATCAGACGTTCAGAGGCGACGATAGGTGAAGCGCCGACCGTTCCAAAATATCTGCCAATCAAGATCGTTGCAACAAAAATAGATGAGGATGCACCTTGCGGAATAAACTGCGGGTTATGCATACGTTACAAAGAGAAGAAATGTTTAGGCTGCCCAGCAACAAAATATTACAGAGGCCCGCTATGATGGAATCAGTTAGTCTTCATCACCAGCCATAAGGTGGCTATGCATATTGTTCAAGGTTTTAGGTATCTGTGGTAGCCCTCGTGTCAACAGTAATACTGAGATTTTGCTTGATACAGCCCTTAACGAGTTCGACGAGAAATTCTTTGAAGCCGAGAAAATACTGTTACGTGAATATGTCTTGAAGCCCTGTTTTTCTTGCGGATACTGCGTTGAGAATAGAAAGTATTGCATAGAAGACGATATGACTAGTACGATAATTCCAAGGCTTGTGGACTCCCACGTGATCATCATAGCCAGGCCGGTCTATTTCAACAACGTAAGCGGCCAAGTTAAAGTCTTCATGGATAGAACATGGTGCATAAGGGGAAGACTCAAAGATAAGATAGGAGGCGGCATTGTTGTCGGCAGGGGATACGGGCTCGAATTAGCCTTGACAGCCATACACGCCTTCATGATTAGACATGAAATGATACTGGGACACCGCGGAGTCTCCGGAACCGCCTACGAGAAAGGAGAAATAATGATGGATAAAAGAGCAATAAAAGACGCAAAAGACATGGCTAAAAGACTCTCAGAACTGTGCAGTTTAAAAAATCTTGCAGCAAACGAGCAGATTGCTTAATGCTCTAGTCCACCTCCTCAAGGTTAAAGACCTGAAGCAAGTAGGCGAGGCCACAAATCTTCTTCCCCCTTTTATCTAGCCCTCTTCTCAAATTTTTATTAAATATTTTAATATAAAATCATCATGGGCTTATTACAGAGGATAACCTTGCAGTAACACGGTTAAACTTGAGGTTATGTTGGTTTAACGAAATCGTAGAAAGTGTCTTTCAACCAATCCTCGTATTTGATGCCAAGCTTTACTATTTTTACTCCTTTTGGAAGTAGAGAAGCCACAAGCTCATCCTTTTCCAAGAGTCTGCAGTCCAAAGGCTTGATTTTGCCCGTCAAGACCTTATAGGCTTCAATCAGAACCTTTGCTTGCTCTTCATAAATCGAACCGTGCTTGTCTGGATGGTATTTGGTTATACGGATGTAGAAGTTCTTCTTTATACTCAGTTCTGGATTATCCCCAACCCCTAATACTTGTTTGGCTCTAGCTATGATGGATTCTTCCCTGAACATCATGCAACCAATTTCCTAACCAATTTCACATCTTTCCTACTGAATCTACTGGTTGGAGATGTCGTTTAGATACTTCTCTATCGTCTTCATGACTAACTGAGCGTACATGCACGCTGGTGCTCCTCGAAACAAACAAGCCACGAAACAATCTTCCATAATCTCATCCTTTGTAGCTCCGGCTTCCAGAGCGTTCTTTGTATGTAAACCTATACACCACCTACACTGCGTAGCGACCGCTAAAGCAACAGAGATAAGCTCCTATGATTTCGTGTCAAGGGCTCCTTTTTCTTCAACTCTTCTTAACCAGACTATGAAAGGGCCTGTTAACTTAGGGTACTCTTTTCCCATTCTTTTAACCCAAGTTTCTACTTCTTCTATTGTTTCTTGCATGCTCATATTCGTCAGCCACATTTTGTATGCATATGCACAAAATATCGCCAAGAAATATAAATCTTCTTTCTACCTGTTAAAGAACGTATTCGGCACAGCTTTAATGCTGTATCAGATATCATTCCAAAAATGATGGAAATGAGGGGCATATCGGCTTTTAGTAGACGCGCTGACAAGTATGATTGGCTCACTTATCTTCAAGTCCGGGGCCAAGGGAATAGAAACCTTGTTTCCTGCGAGGATTAAAGAAACAAAATAGCAAATTCATGAATGTTATGTTCCGGGCATCCTAAACCTTACCCGAAACTGAATCTGAAATAAACAGATAATAAATAATTACAGCCCTAATCTAAGTTTATTATTTCTTTGCTAGCCCGCTTGCAACCATCTATGTGTACCAAAGTCCATCTCTTCAGAACTCGAGTTTCATCCTGCTCGGTATCTTCCTCATGTAATATCTGTAATTCTCATATTCGAGCTCAATCATCTTCCCATCACTTATCATCTTCCCAACAACGCTCCAATCAGCTTCCGCCTTTTTTAAAAATTCTTTAATCCCCTCTTCTCGCATAGGGTGCACCGAGGTGATGCTGAGCAGGTCCTCCTCAACGTTTCCCGTGAATGCGAAAGCATTTCCTTCGTATCCTATTAAGTACTCAACTTTCTCTTGCCCCAATTTTGCCGCGAATGTTTGGAAAGCCTTATTTATCAACCCTTCTCTTGCAGGTCTAACCCATCCTTCCGCGGGCGGCCTCGTTGGGATGGCAATATAAGCCTTATTCAACTTTACCTCTGCCAAGAAATCGGCTATCTTATCGAATTCGTCGGTATAGTCTACACCATCTACAAGCATAGTCTCCGTAATGGTGATCCCCCTAAACTCTTTAGAGAATTCAACTATTCCATCTAAGATCTCGTCTAATTTCAGGGATTTATGAGGGTTATTAATTCTGTGCCATAAATTCTCTGTAATAGCATCAACCTTTAGGGAAACAAGGTCTATTTTACTGAGACAGTTCTTAACATCGCTTTCCCAAATGAGCGAGGCATTTGTTAGTGCTGCTATAGGAATTCCCATTTGTTGTAAAAGGCTGATTTCCTTGCCCAAGTTAATATCTAAAGTCGGTTCCCCGTCGGGCACAAAAGTTAAATAGTCTACTCTCTCGTTCCTAGCCTTAGCTTC
>Ga0172363_10002774_pt1 | contig 14174 bp, 14 predicted proteins | sample LakKivs2_kivu2a2_FD_114541 | JGI IMG/M metagenome (GOLD analysis project Ga0172363, IMG submission 114541) | Sediment microbial communities from Lake Kivu, Rwanda - Sediment s2_kivu2a2 | ecosystem: Environmental > Aquatic > Freshwater > Lake > Sediment | place: Rwanda: Western Province, Lake... | reverse complement strand
GGTTAAATTCAGTAGTCGTAGAACCAAAATCTTGAGTTAAGGCATTAACATTGGAAGAGAAGCCAAAATAAACAGGGTCTTTGCCGTAAATATCCTTCATTGGCGGAAAATCTTGATTTAAAACCATCAAATTCTTGCCAATCGCAGACTCTAAAGCCACTAAACTAAAAGTCTCTGAATTAGAAGGCAGAATAAAAAGATTAGAAAGTTTAAAAAGATCGCTGATAAAAGAATAAGGACTCCCAAGTCTTAACTCTTCCCGCCAATCAGAAGTGAAAATCAAATCATCTCCCAAACCCATTTCTTGCGCAATTTCTTTAATCTCCTTTTTGTATTCTAAAAATCTCTCTCCTGTAGACTGAAAATCCGCAATAATACATCTGATATCCAAACCTCTTTTCTTCAATTCCGCCATAATCCGCACCATTTTATCAGGTTGCTTTCCCCGATCCATCCGCAGAGGATAAATCGCAATCACATCCGCTTGATATAATTTATACTTTTCGGCAAATTCTGCTGTCTCTGGGTCAAATTTGTTGAATTCGGCTATGTCTATAGAGTGATGCACCACTTTCACTTCCGCCATTTCAATGCCATACATCTTTGCTACCCGTAGTTTATCCCAGTCATTAGGATAAACCATATAACTATTCGGTACAGGCTTAAATCTGCAATCCATTGGATACTTATCAAACTCTCCCTTTTGAGCGGGTACGGAATGAATCCAATTTAACCAGAAGATCTCTGGATCAGCCTGCATTACTCTGCGGCAAGCCTCATTATGAGGAAGATTGGCAATCTGGTAGAAAATATCGTGCGTAATCGCTATTTTTACATCTTCTAAAGCCTTTTTGGTAGGTTCAATAAGTTTCTCCACATCACTCTCAAAAGTCTCGGTTACTTTTTCATTCTCTAAAGGAATAGTGGGAATATATCGGATTTCTACCTGTTCAAAAACAGAATCTTTAGGCGCTTTAAATCCTTCAGTGGCAATAAAAACCACATTATAATTGTTTTTTACTAACTGTTTTAACTGACTTTCCGCAATCCGAATCAAAGAATAAGTCGGATCATAATAATAGAAGTTTGTAAAAATGGCGATTTTGTTTTTGGTCATTTAAGGTATATAAGTAACTATAATATCAGGAGTAGCACTAGCAGTTAATTCTAATCCTTCTTTTAATTCAATATTATAAGGAAAAATATCACCTGCAGAAGGATTAGTAATTACACAAATTGTATCTCCCGCTCTTGTTCCTACACTAAAAGTTACATCCGCTCCATCTTGAGTCGGAATATTGATATTACTAATAGAAGCAAACCTCTCTGAACCATTAGTAGCGCTGCTTTGAGCATCGGCAAAAGCGAAATCTTCAGAAATCACTGCTCCATTTACATCCAAACCATCTACAGTAATAGAACAAGCTGCCACATTGGCGGTTGTTCCCCCTGGAGTGATTACTAAACAGCGAGGGTAATCAGGCTGCGCCACTAATCCCGATGCATTTACAATAGTTGGCCCTGTTGCACTAGTACTCTGTGCAGATAAAATAGCCGTGGCAGAAGCAGCCGAAGCTTGGTCTACTAAAGTAATCGTTCCAGTGATACTTTTGTTAATAATTACAGATGCTAACATTCCACCAAAGAGATAATTTGCGTTTGTATCAGTAATATTAGTGTATTTTTTTACTCCTAAAACCTGATCCAGATTATACTGAATAATTTTGTCAGACATATATTTTTGTTAATTCTAAACTTTCAGGAAGGGTCAGGAATAAATCCTACCCCTCTTTTGAAAGTTTAGAATTATAACTTTAATAAACTTAGACAATAGTTGCCCAGACTGAACCAGCTCCATTTGTGCAATACTCTGGTTTATTTGAACCACCATTAAAGCAAATGTCTCCAGTAGTAGCGGCTAAAGCGCCATTAGCAGTTGTTCCATCAGACATCCAAAGCGTAACATCATTGCTTGTAAGAACTTTGTAAAAGTGAGTTGAAGTAGCAGCACTTGTGGTTTTAATACAAGCTCCAGAGGAATCTTGGACAACTTCTAATGGAGAAGTTCCAGTAGCACCAGTATTATCGTTATGAATATGAACTAAACTTCTTGCGGTGGCATCAGCAACATCAGAGTGAAGATTTACCATCACACCCGAAGTCAAAGCGTCCATAGTCATATCAATACCAATACCTGTAGTGCAAGAATCAGCAACAATAGAAAATACTTTTCCACCAGCTAATGCAGCTGACGCTGTAAGTCGTAGAATTATTGTATCTTCAGCTGCTGCTGAATCCATTTCCACCAATGAAGACGGATTGCCAGCAGTTGCATTCCCAGTGTGATTAACAAACAGAAGATGACCAGTAGTAATTGCCGTTGAAGAAGAAGCTAAATGCAAACCCTGTCCACTTGTTAAGGCATTAAGAGTTGAGGCCTGAATAGCCGTTCCAGTAGTCATTGATGACGCTGTTACCTGAACAGCAACACCAGCAGCCAAAGCGGCAGAAGCGTTGACTTTTAAAATAACCGTTTCATCCGCAGCCGCTGATTTGAACTCATTAAGCACTGCACTTACACCAGCATTTCCGCTATGGTTGACATAAAGTAAGTGTCCCGTATTACTAATGGTTGTAGAGCTTGAAACAATGTATAATCCCTGTCCATCTGTCAATGCCGCCATATCTGGAACATAAATTGCCGAACCTGTAGTCATTGCTGCACAAGAAACCTCAAAAGCAACTCCAGCTGCCAACACATCAGAAGCAGTTACTTGAAGAATTATTGTTTCATCATTTGCCGCTGACTTGAACTCATTAAGAGTTGCGGTGCTTCCTGTTGCTCCTGAATGATAGGAATAAAACAATCTGCCATTACCTGTAATAGCTGTAGCAGACGATGTTACATACATTCCTAAACCACTGGTTAATGCATTAGCAGTTACGCTAATTATTCCAGCAGCGGTTGTTCCAGATGATGCTATTACCAACGCTCTTCCAGCGGTCGCGGCGTGGGTTACAGAAATAGCGCTACCAGTTCCGCCAGAATCCATTACAATTTCAATCCCATTTACACTATCAGTAATAGTACCCGTGCAATCATTTTGAACATACAAAACCGAACCAGCCGAAGACATTGTGCCTGCGGTATTGGTTGCTGAACGATAGACATACAAAGTATCAAAATCATCTGCAACTGTATTAGCAGCATTATTTAGAGTACGGCTTGAACTGACACTAACTGTTGAACCAGTACGATTAACATCAGCTTCTATCTTTGTAGCTGTTTCATTAAAAGTCGCTACTGTTCCAGAAGTCAAAGCACAATTAGCTCCAGTATCCTGAACATAAAGTAATGAACCTTCAGTTACACTAGCTCCAGCAGAAATCTGCATTGCTTTTCCAGTAGTTAACGCTGCGGTGGTAACTTTTACAACGGTAGCTGCTGCTGTTCCAGATGATACAAAATCAGCCAAAGTGCCTTGACCTGTTCCTGTATCAACACCTGTTGAAACAACCTTTAAAACTGAACCAGTCGTAATCACACTAGTTGTATGAGCAAGATATAAACCATAACCAGCAGTCAAACCATCGGCTGATAAGAAAATCGCGCCGCTTGTATCAGTAGTAACCGAATCGGCAGTTACTGATAGAGCAGAAGCATTGTCATTATCAGTCATTGTCAGAGAACCAAGAGATATCACCGCATCCCCAGCTGTAATCACAAAGACATTATTTGCTTCAGCGCCAGCAATAGTAGTTGTACCATAAATACCAACCGAAAAAGCAGAAGCAGCGCCATCAAAACAATCAATAAATAAACCAGTTGTCATTGCGGCAACCGTTGAATCAAGATGCAAGATAGTTCCATTTTCCAAAGCATCAGCATTGACATCTATTACAATACCAGAAGTTACTCCATCGGCAGAAATCTTTACTACGCCAGTAGCAGTAGTCGCTGTGTCATTCGTAACTGTAAAAGTAGTCGCATTGTCCGCATCTGTAATTGCAAGTGAACTATCGCTCATCACGGCATCGCCAGCAGTCAAAGTAAAAGAAGCAGCAGCTGCTGTTCCAGCAATCCTGAATTTACCAGCAATATCTGTTATTGTATTTGATTTACCAATCGTCAAAGCGCCATCAGTAGCATTGATTGTCCCGCCTGATGCTAATTCCAAAATACCTACCGAACCAGTAGATATAATAGACCACGCTGGACCAGCGATATCATAATCTGTTCCAGAATTGGCAATCACAATTGGACTACCTGCGCCTGTACCTGATTTACTGACAGTTAAACCATCAATATCTGCTTGGACATCAAAGGTTAAAGTGCTTGTGCCATCAATTGCTAAAGTTTGATCTGCATCATACAAGTCATCCCACGAAGTAGCGCCAGCACCAGTACCAGTTGTAATCGCTGTTTCACTTGCGCCATTCCAGAAATACAAAGTAGTTCCTCGCACATAGATAGCCATATCAGAAGAAGCAGAAAGGGCGGCAGACAAAACAGAACCAAATCTCACAATACCATCAGTCAAACTGATATTCCTAAACCGTGTATAGGAATTTCCGTTAATAAACATATATTTAATTATTTTTGGAGATTTTAAGAGTTTAGAGTGGTTCTCTCCTCGGCTCTCCAGTATTTAATTATTGCCATTTTGACGACTAATTATCAGGCAACCGATCGAAGAGAACCACTATTTTTTATTTTACAAATACTTTTAAGCTGCATTTGTATTTTTTGAACCTACCCAATTTCTTGAATCGTTGAAACCAATATCAAACATTACTGTAGACCGATATTGAATTTCTTCTGTCCGAAAAACAATATTTGGTCCATCCAAAGTAATCCCTTGAGATTCTTTATATTGGAGACCATAAGTATCATTTTTCTTAGAAGAATCAAACATCCACCAATAATCTGTATTGGATTCAATCCAAGGCAAAGCGAGAATCTTGTAAGTTATAACGCCAGCCGAATCGTGTTCCGCGGTTCCAGGCATCCAGCCTTTATTCATTGCTCCCAGCATTTCCACAGCACGATGATGATTAGTATAATTTTTTGCTCCTACCCAAGTATCAAGATTGATATTCATCTTCTTGCCTTTGGGATTACGAATAAGAGCAGCCGTTCTATGGGCCGCTTTCAGAGCATCATACTCCCAATCCATATTCACTGTTGAACCATCAGTAATTCTATTCCCCCAATCAGTTCCACCATCTTCTCTAGTATGGGAAGCGCTAATCATCGCTACTCCATCACCACCTGTTGTAGTTGCAGTCCAATTGCCAGCATCGTCACTCACCGTATAATTAGTAGAAAAAGAATTTACTAATCTTTCGGCGCAACGCAACTCACGCATATCTGCGCAAGCAGCGCGTAATTCATCGGCAATCGCGGTTAATTTTCTCTTCTGAATACCGAAGAACCACATCACTTTTGTAACTGGAAGAATCTTGCCAAAATTTACCTGTGTATAGGTTTTATCAAAGCCCTGCACTGGAGTTTCCGCAACAATTACCGCATTTTCTACAACTCTGCTTGCATAACCCAAACCAGAAATAGAACTATCTTTTAGGTAATAATCCGTTACTCCCGATACCACATTGTAATACTGTTCAAACATTCTTGATTCTTTCTCACTACCTTTAATCCAGATATCTCGGATAGATTGGTCTACTAAATCTGATACATCAGCTATAGTTAAGGTACTCGGCATAAATTTTATGTGGCATCAGGATCTACAACTTGCAAACCACAGAAACGAACCAAAATCTTTTTGTCAGAAGCACTACCAATAGGAACAATTTGTTGGACAACTGCTGCTACACTAGTACTATTAGTACCAGTATTATTGACTGTATTTGTATCCGTCAAAACCATTAAATCACCATTATGATTAGCACTACTGTTATTAGCAGATTCTGCCACATAAAGATTGACTGTATCTACAAGCAATAACCGTACTAAAGTATCACTGGAAGTTTTATCCTCCAAAGCTATTGCCTTAGTTGTAAAATGGTTAGATGACGAAGTGCAAGCAGTCCAAGTAGTGGCACCAGCAACTATTTCCAACAAATCTCCTCTTGTTACCGTAATACTACTGATTGTGCCTTCTACGATTGCATCCGCTTCGCTAATGGGCGCAAATTTTTGAAATCCTGCCATATTTTTATCTATTTAATAAGTCATTGATTTCTTCTTCTGACCAACCTCCTCGACGCAATAATTCCGCCTTTTCATTTTCTGAAAGATTGGAATTTGAAGATTGCGAAGAAGAAGAACGTTGGACGCCTCCTCTGCCTTTACTTGCTAATTCTATCTTGTTTTGATTAACCTTGGCGTCTCGTTCGCCAGTGGAAGGAACAGAAATTACTTGTCTTGCTCTCTCTAAAAACATCCCAACTTGATGAGGATCTGCAGGAGTTTTATAAAGAGAAAACTCTTTTAAAAGGGCATTCCAATTTTTATCTTCAGGATCATTTTCAGGACGAAATTCCCGATATTTATCAAGAAATTTCTCTAATTCCTGATTTTGAATCTGTTGATATTCTTCCCTTTGCCATTCTTCCCGCGTTAATACTCCTTTTGCTTTCAAAATTCTATCCAAAACTTGCAAATCTTGAGGAGCAATATCTTCAAGTTTATCTTCTGCTTGCGGAGCAGGAGGTATTTCTTTCTGTTTTATTTCTCGGCGAACAGTTCTTAAATTCTGGATTTCTTGCAAAAGTTTATCTTTTTCTTTTTGCAAGCCAGTTACTGCTTCTGCCGAACCACTGCCATCATCACTCTTTTGAGCTGGTTTTTCTGAAGTGGAAGATTCATCTGGAGTTTCCTTCTCCTCTGATACCTTATCAGTATCAGTTTCTTTGACTTCCTTATCCCCTTCAATAATTGCTTCTATAGAATCAGAAGATTTAACATTATTATCTTGATTTTCTTTTGATTCTGCATCATTGAACTCGGGGACTTCACCAATTATATTTGGCATATTTTTGACTTCCCTTTGTTAACCCGCTTGAAGAGGCGGGATATGCTTTTAATTTTAATTAGCAATATAAAAACTCCAAAAACATTGAGAAGTTCAAGACTTTCTTTATTTGTGGAGTTCTTATGACTCTAATGAAAATTTATTCTATTGATTGTTTTACATCGCGAACATTTAATCTCTAAACTTCCATTTTTCAAATTAGATTCTTTGGCTAAAAGATGTTTACAGCGAAAACATCTTAATTCCACTATTTTTTCTAACTTAACTATATACTTAAATTCACATATTTGCACATTATTCCTTTTTAACATTCTCAAAAGCATCACACCATTCATTATAACGACTAGCCATCAATCCAGAAAATTCATCATTGGTATTCAAAATAATATCTTTGACTCCGTAAATGGTATCTTGTGTTTCAGGGCTACAATCAATTACAAAATCTTCTTCCAAATAAGTATTAAATTCTTTAATAAAAGCTGTTTGGTCTTTCATTTTTACTGAAATTGCTTCATTACGGTTACTGGTTTCTTTTTTTTCTTTATCAAAATAAATCAATTGATCATTTTTATCTTTACTCCCATATTCTTCTAAAAGTCTTTGTCGCTCTTCGTCTATTTCACGAACTCTATCCATAACTAATTTAATAAAACGAGAACGAGAACGTGATTCTTTTCCGTGCAATTTTAAATTAACTAACCACTCCCCTAAACTAATAATATTTTGTTCAGGCATTCCGAAAAAGAAATAGTTTTTGAGTACTAATTTTTTCATTTTTTTATGTTTAAATAAATTTTTAAGCATACATATAACCGTCCGAGGTTTGGATTTTCCTTTTCTTTTTAGCATAAGTTTTTTTCGCTTTTGCTAATTTTCCAGTTCCGCCTTTACCTTCCCATTTAGAACTACCCTTTTTACCTTTGACAATAGAAGCATAATATACTTCTTTGCCCTTCTCTGCTCCATATTCTTTTTGCATTGCGGCAAGAACCTTCTTGCCGCTTTTTGTTCGTGGCATAAATTTATTTTAGATAAGGATTAGCGCGTTCAAATAATATTTTAGATTGCATTTCAGGATTGAAACTCTTGTAAATTTTTTCCACCCAAATTCTTATTTTAGACAAAGCATCAACATAACTTAAAGTGGCAGACCTTAAATCAGCTCCCATCATCTGTTTCTCTTCAGGAGTAATTGGACTATATTCGGAAGGAACGACAACAGTCATTATAAACTGGGGACTATCACTTAATGGTTCTATTTTGATTCCAAACTTTTGATTTAAGACTTCATCTACAATTTTTCTGTATTCTGTAGGCACTGGCACATTAGAAATAATCTCATTTTCAGGTAATTTTTCTTCTGTTTTTTTCTCTGAAACAGGTTGAGTCTGTATTAATTTATCTATTTTTTTGTCTAATTCTTTAACAATAGTCGCTAATTCTATTAATAAATCAATCTCCTTTTTTTGTAAAGAATCATTTTTATCTTCCACGATTATTTTTTTTGGTCTGCCTCTTTGCATATTTTTAATTTAATTAAATAGTTCGATAAACTCACTATTTTATAGTTGGGTTAGCTGAATCAGTCTCACTTAAGGAGGTGGTCTTAATATCTCTCTCCTTTTCCTGCTTTAATTTCTCTTTTAAATAAGATAAATCTTTAAATTTTAGATCTCTGCCAATTTCACTAATTACTTCTTCTGAAACAGCAGGAACAGTAATATTCACAGGTACTTTGATAATATCACCTTTTTTTGCATCACTTTTTAACATTACCCACATTGTTTTGTTAAGATGACGAACCCGAGTCAAAACCTGCGGAATCATCTTTCTTTGTTCTTTCCGAGAACCAATCACAAAAAGCATTGTATTCAGCATTTCTTTAGAAATATAAGCAGTTTTGCCTCCCAAAATGAACTTTACAACCTTGCATTCATTCAAATCTTTATTCTTAGTATTCCAATTAACTTCGGCGATTAAATCATTTTTCCCATTTTTATCCACTAATCTGAATTTTTCGTAATAATCAATCATTTTGAGCTAATTTCATTATTTCTTCTAAAAATTCTTTGACTCCTTGAATTCTTCCTTCAGTTTCCAATGTTCTTTTAATTGTTTCCCATTCTGAATCAGCAATATAAGAAGTTTTTTTCTTTTCATTCAAATAATATTCCTGCATTCGCTCTAATAAAAGCCATTCTCGAGAAGTTATTAAGTGTTTAAGTTGAGATTTTTCTATATCTGTTAAAGGAATCATCTTTTAAGAAAACCTCCAATTTTGTTCATTAAATTATTTACTAATCTTCCTCCTTGTGTACCTTGAGTTGGTTGTAATTTTACAGAAGGAATATTTTGCAAAGGAAGATTAGTCATCGGAGATATATTTTGAGATGGACTTTCCGTTTGAAACCAACTATCAGGCAACCAATCTTTAGGATCTTTATCATAAATTTTGCATAACTGTTTTGTTGGTTTAAGCACAATTTCAGGAGGTTGCGCAAGCAAAGGAATCAATAAATTAGCAAATTCCAAATCCATCGCTTTTGTTAATTCCTTGGAAGGTCTAAGAATAGACTGTGCTTTAATATTGATAATGCCCTCCCATTTTAAACCTTCAGGCTTGATTCTAAAGAATCTTGTCTCGCCACTTGTTACTAACTGACCTTTTTCATTGGTATCTAATCCTAATTGAACTTCACGGTAGATTTTAGCAATAAAATTACCTTCTTTATCATATTCAAATAAAGCAGGATCAGAATTCACAGCATTGAGATAAGCGTCAATTTTAGAAGGATCAGCTATCTTAATAGTTTCAGGAATAGAATAAAGCATCTGAATCAAATCTAAAGTTAAATAGGCATCGGTTTCCAAAGCTTCACAAATATTGTCAAGAGGCGATTTTAGACGATTTAAGGCAGCCTCTTTAGCTTGGGCTATTTCAAAAGCAGTCTTGCCTGTGACTTCTCCCATTAAAGTTTCAGAGACTCCTGAACTGACATTAACATCATTCTGAAAAATCTCAATTCCTTTCCACGCTTCTTTGCCTGGGCCTGGAATCTCAAACCAAGTAATATCTTTAGGATTCAATACTTGTTTTAGTACCCCAGGTTTAATATGGATAATACCTGTATCACTTAAAGTTTGTGTGCCTTGATAAAATCCCATCTTGTAAATAGACAAAGTTAATTGGTCTATGGTCATATTGCGGATTCTATCTAGCAAAGTTTGATCATATCTAATTGCTTCATATAATCCTACACCATAAGGACATTCAGCGTGCCGCAAGAGCCAATAGGTTTGCCATAAGGATAATTTTTTTGCTCCGTTAATATCAGAAATTGGCAATGGTTCAATTAAAACAGGAATATTATTAGCAATCACCATCCATAAATCTTTGATTCTATTTTCATAAAAATATACTTCAATAAGTTTAGTTTCCTGAAATTTTTTACTTGTGCCTAATCCTTTGATTTTATCCGTGGTAATTCCCCCTTCTTGAACATATTTCCAATTTGCATATTTTCCAAATTCTTCCTCTGCTCTATCCATTGCATAAACTTTACGCCAACACCAATCCCTGACAGAAAACACATCATTAGGCCGCGCTAAGTCGTCAATCCAAGTATTCCACGGATCAAGATTCTCTCTGTAAACATCATTAAATTCGTAGACTTCTTTTTCTGAATAGATTGAATCCTCTGGTTTTTCTTCATTATATTCTGTAATAAATTTAGTTTTTTTCTTAATTTGCAAAGGAAAAGTTCTCGCGCAAGCCCAACCATATTTAATTAAATTGAAAACGAACAATTTAAGTTGTTGTTTAGATTTTGTCATCTCCCAGTTTCTGTGATACAACTGTTTCACTAGTTCGTTAATCGCTTCATATTTTGAACTGCCAGGCAAAAAGACACCTTCAGGATTTCTATCAATTAAAATCGCTAAAGCAGTCTGTAATTTCACAAAAGGATTAAGATGAGCAAAATCTGATTGCCAATTAGCACTCTTTAAATCCACAAAATGACTTGTTCCTCGCCAACCTGTTGTTTCATCATATTCCACAAGAGTCTTGTTACCTTTACCCTTAACCCGATGAGGAATACAGTTTTTATCTGCATCCTGCCAGATTTCCTCTAAATTTACACCAAAAACATTTTGTCTGGTTAATTTTAACTGGTCAATTCTTGTCTTAACAAATTTAAAATTTTCCAAATCTTCTTCAGACAATAAACTCTCATTAAAAACTGGACGCGCTTTTGTTTTATTTAGTTCTTTATTTTCAGGCATAAAATTCATTAAAATCTATTTTTTCCTGTTCTTCTTTTAAAAGTTTAAGCTGTTTTTCTACTTCAGAAATATGTTGTTTTTCAATAGGAGTTTGTAATTTTTGTTCTCTTAATCCCATTAAGAAATAACGATCACAATCCGCGCAATTATGAACTACAATACCATTTTCGATAGTAAAGTGTTCAATTCTGGGAACAGTAAGATTATATACTTCTTTTTCTCCGCAAGGCAGTAGCTCTACAATTGAGACCACAATACTTTGACCTAAAAGCAAATTGTTGAGGCGTTGAATAACTTTTTCCGCAAATAATACAATTTTTTTTAATCCATTTCCATTTCTTAGCAATTTCTTTTGAATGTTGACTATGCCATTTTCTGCCTGCTTTTGATTTATGCCATAAAATTGCGAATGGTCTTGCTTTTTTAATACTTTCTCGGGATCTTCTTTTTGCTTTTGCCGTTCTCGCGTGAAGTGACAAATGTTGATAGGCCGTAAGTTTTTCCAAATTCGTGATATTATTATTCGTTCGATTGCCATCTTTGTGGTGAATGTGAAATTTTTTAGGTATTTTCCCTTTATAATATTCCCAAACAGCAATATGTAATCTTTTACCATTTCTTTGGAAAAAACCACCACATAAATAATACCGTTGACTATTAAATTCTTGAATAGTTTTAGATATGATTTTATACATATATCCCATTCTATCAGTAAATCATATCTTTTGTCAATATCTTTAAGCATTTTCCAACCATTGGTAGTTAAAAATAGATGATCAGCAGTTGTTTTAATTATTTTATTATTGCTTAAAATAATTTTCCATACTTTCGCTTTTCTAGTTTTTCTTATACTTTTACATTTACGAAAACCTTCCAAAGTATTGACATAAACTTTTTTTCCTATTAAATTTTTAATTTTTCTTTTACCCCAAAATGTATCAATTCTTGTTTCTCCTGCTAAACAATGGTCATCACCGTCAGTATCTAAATCCTCTACAACTTTATCATCGTGAATTAAACTTGGAATCGTCCGAATAGAATCCAAACAATTTGTAAAATAAATCATCTTAGGCGCTTTCTCCGTGTCACAAGCTAAATATTGATGCATTAAAGTCCAACCATCTATTCTTCGTTTATTGGCTGGAATAAAACCAATTCCTTGACGGGCAAACATCTGTGCAATACTTTCACCTTGGCCTGTCTGGTCAAAAATAGAACTATCTGCAACACTCCACTGATATTCTTCATTTTCTGATAATTCTTTAATTTTAGCGGCGATTTCGGGAACATTCCATCCTGCTTGATACAATTCCCTGTACACCCATACTCTGCCATCGTAATCCACAGCATACCATTTGCAACAAGCGGGATTATCTCGGCCGTGATCATAAGACCTATATTTCAACCAAGTATTTGGAATAGAGAAAGCAGGCATTGTATGTCTATCAGATCGCCATTCATCAAAATATTGACCAGCAAATATATCCCAATTCCCCTCTAAATAAGCTTTTCTTTTCTTTTCTGGGAGAGCTTTTAATTGATTCAAATAACTATCAGAGAGATAAGGATTATCATATGCCAGGGCCCTAACCCAATGGAATTGGTCTTTTTCTAATTCTTCAGGAGGAAAATCACGGTCAATCCATATCTTTTTAACAAAATTATGGCCAATTCCTCCTGGCATTGCTGAAGCAATAAACTTTACATCGGTAATCCCAGGCCATCTGATAATTGACCGCATTTCACTAAAAACTTCTTCGGGATTACGCTGTAATTCATCAATAGCAATCGCGGCAAACTCGGCAGAACTATATTTCGAAGGATCATCAAGATTGCGCAAGGCAATAATTCCCCCTCCAAATTCAGGTTTAAGGATAAAACTTAGACCTTCAATAACATTATTTTGCAAATCTCCCAACCATTGAGGAAATTCTTTTTTAATTTTAGTAATCTGTCTATCCTTTAAGGCTGGATAATCTTCACAACAGAGGGCCACTCTGACATTACGAAAACCTTGGTAAGCCCACTTCACAAGCAATTTAACTAACACCCACCGCAAAAAATATGATTTCCCTCCAAACTTTGCACCACCATATAGTAAATATTTATACTTATCCACAGCCTTAAATGCTTCTTTCTGTTTATCGGAAGGATGAACAAGATCTGATAGATTAACTTCTCGCATTCTCGCATTATAAATCAATTTTCAAATTAACATCAGTTTGAATTTGGACTCGTTCATTCGCTTTGCCGATTACTTGATCAACAACATATTTTTTTTCATTCTTAATTAAAGAATCGACAATAGTCTTCCATTTTTCGGCCGCTTTCGCTTCCAATGCGTGGCGCAATTCTTCTTTCTCCAAAGTTTTTTTATATTTGGTACCTTTTGGGGAACCACCACCATAACGAGGATGTCCTTTAGGTGCGCTCATAAAACAAATTTTCGTTTATTTTGTTTGATAAAAAAATCTCAACTTATCTTATTTGTTTACTATATTTTATACATAATTTAAATATTTTGCAAACTTTTTCTAATTATGCAAAAAATCGGGCTTTTTTAATTTTCTAAAAATATCACTTATTCTTCCAATTCCCGCCAAAACCAAACCCGCCAATAACCAAAAGGGTATTATTATTACAAGCAATAAAGATGATAAAAAGTCTTTGATCGCATCAATAAGAAACTCTAAGGTTTTAGTCATTATGTCGTCTTTCATATATTTTTTAAAAATTTATTATCTCCTTCCGCAATAGCAAACATCATTGCGGTTATGCCAAATATTATATTCACATTTCCATTGACCGCGCTTTAAACGAAAATAATCATCCATTTCATCAGGACCAAAAATGCCAATAATATCTGAACTGTTGATAACTCGATTATCTACT
>Ga0172363_10002773_pt1 | contig 14177 bp, 10 predicted proteins | sample LakKivs2_kivu2a2_FD_114541 | JGI IMG/M metagenome (GOLD analysis project Ga0172363, IMG submission 114541) | Sediment microbial communities from Lake Kivu, Rwanda - Sediment s2_kivu2a2 | ecosystem: Environmental > Aquatic > Freshwater > Lake > Sediment | place: Rwanda: Western Province, Lake... | reverse complement strand
GGTTTCATTACTATTATGTCCTTTCCGGTCATCGTTTCCCCCTTAAACTCAGGGTACTACAATAACCATCCTTAGGACATTTCTAAATTGGTATAATAGGACATTACTATATTGGGATTACAAGGGGAAACCAGGTACAGTGGGAAACCAGGTACAGACCAAAGATAAGATAAGGGGACATAATACTTAATTCCCGGATAAAATATTTATGATAGCAATCTGGGAAAGCAGGGATAGGCACCGCTTTTTTTTAAAGCATGGAACAAAGTAACCAAAAGTAAGCCCGTAAAGCGGGCTTGAGAAAAGTGATGTCAGTCCCTGTTTTTTTCTGTACCTGCTTTTCAGAATTAAGTATTATGTCACCTTAATTCTATCTGGTTAATAAGGACAACAGCCCAGGGGTTAAGGGTGAGTTTCAGGTCCAGCACTCCTTCTGCTGTGGCTGTGCAAAATGAAAGACGCGGCTGGCTGGCTTGTTTAAGGTATTCCACCTGCACCCTGGTAGGCGGTTCAGGACTTCCAATCTGTTCCCAGACGCCGCGCGCCCACCCGGAATCAGCATCCATGGTTTCAACTGCAAAGGAAGCTCTGGACGGCAGACCGCTTAAATTAAACTTTACTTCCCTGGGTTTGCCCTGGCGTAAAATAGTCCGGGCTTCTTCCGGTATTTTTGCCATAGGTGCAGAAGCCGGTACTTCATCCGGATAATTATAAAGTATAGAGGTCAGGTGTCCTGAAGGATGGCGCGTGACAATATACCCGGGTGACTGGCTGATAATTTCCGTGCCGAGCTGGTGCAGAAATTTGTAAGCATTATATGCCGGTTTGTCAATGCCCTGGAAATTAAGCAATCCAAAACCTCCGTGCCACACAGAATCGCCTGCGCCTCCCTCCTCAAAGATATCGGTAAATGCCCACCACGACAGTGAATCTATAAGCCCTGCTCCTTCCAGATTTGCGAATACGGCATAGGTGCCTGCCTGCGGAAAATCATGGGCATGGTCGCGGCTCGACGGACTTGAGCTCCATTCTGTGCAGTGAATTTCAGCCTTCGGATACCCGGAATTAAGAACTATCTTTTTAAGCAGTCGCATGTCTTCAACGACTGCCTCTTTTTTGCGCGAAACACCGCGGAAAACACCGTGTCCGTCCAGGGCAAAATCAGTAGGATAAGGATGTGTGGAAATAAAATCAACCGGCAGTTTGTTCTTTTTACACCATTCAAGGAACTGTTCAACCCAGACAGGACGCCACGACAATGTATCCGGGTCTTTGTTAAGGGAAAGCGAGGCGATTTTCCGGTCTTCGGTTTCACCGTCGAACCGCGTATCAGGCACAAAATTGGAAGTGGCAGGACCGCCAACCCTTAACTCCGGGTCGACTGCTTTTATCGCCAAAGATGTGATTTTATAAAGTTCAAAATATTTGCTCTTGGTGCTGTGGAAAAATGCGTCGAGATTCGGTTCGTTCCAGACCTCAAAATACCAGCGACGTAGTTCCTCCTGTCCGTATCTCGCCTGGCAATGGCGGATAAATTCCTTTACCAGTTCTGCCCATTTGTCGTAATCTTTCGGCGGAACCGTGCAGGTGTTCCACCACATCAGGGTTTCGTTTGAGGATGCCATTGCTTTCGGAGAAAAACCGAGTTCCACGAACGGTCTGATGCCCATATCCAGCATCGCATCAAAAAGGTCGTCGATATACTGCCAGTTATATACCGGCTTATTGTTTTCTTCCCGGTATACAAACATATCGTCGTGAAACAACCCGTGAAAACGAAGATATTTGAAACCGCATTCCTGCACAGCGCGGCTCAGCTGTTTCTGCCAGGAGGCGCGCAGACCTTCGTTGGCTCTTCCTGCACCGACGCAATTCGACCAGAAATGGACAAGCGGTTTGCCCGGGTCAGTTGCCCGGGCTTTTATGAAGCTCCCCGCCATAAATGGCGGAGTCTCTTCCTCTGCAGGGAATTGGTTTTTCATGGCACCTTATATCCCCGACTTAAAAGTCGGGGTTTTACGGTGCTCCAGATGACAGCGGGGATTGACATCTATGGCTATTTTGCCGGGGGATGAGCAGCAGCAGGACCTGGCTTTGCAGGAACCGCGGCTTCAAGGGTGTCTGCAACCATGATTTCCTCGTCTGCCACTTTTATTCCGCGGTATTTCGGGAAACCTGTTCCGGCAGGAATCATACGGCCGACAATCACATTTTCCTTCAGACCGCGCAGGCCGTCAACTCTTCCGGAAATTGCCGCCTCTGTCAGAACTCTTGTGGTCTCCTGGAACGACGCCGCGGAGATAAAGCTGTCGGTACTCAGCGATGCCTTTGTTATGCCCAGGAGAATGGGCTCTGCGACTGCCGGCTTGCCTTTTTCCTTTTTAATCTTGTTGTTTTCCTTCTGGAATACAAACCTGTCGATCTGCTGTCCTGCCAGGAAATTCGTATCTCCGGGGTCGACAATTCTGATTCTTCTCAGCATCTGCCGTACGATTACTTCTATGTGTTTGTCGTTGACTGCCACTCCGCCGAGGCGGTAAACCTCCTGGACCTTGTCGACCAGATACTCCTCTGTTGAACTCTCGCCTTTTACCTCAAGGATATTGTGCGGGTTGACCGGTCCGTCTGTCAGAGGATCTCCTGCTTCCACCTTGTCGTGATGCGTCACAATGATATGCCTGCTCAAAGGAATGTTGTATTCCTTTTCCACGCCTGACTCGTGCCGTATCGTCACAAGCACGATGCCCCTTGGAATGGATTTTACCTTGAGGATGCTACCGGCAAGTTTTTCAGTGACTTTGACCTTTGTGCCCTTCAGAATTCTTGTCTCGTCGCTGACCGCCACATATGTCTTGCCTGCAACCTCAACCTTTCCGTTCGGATTCTTGTTTATCTGGACAATGTCGCTCTGGACAATCCCTATGGTGCCGGTTACGTCATCCTGGTTATGGTGCGGAACACCAAGGTCGACCGTTCCCTCAATCTCCGTAATGACCGCGTTTTCCTTGGGTTTTCTCGCCTCGAAAAGTTCCGCGACCCTGGGCAGACCTCCTGTGATATCGCGGGTCTTGCTTATCTCTCTTGTAATCTTTGCCAGGATATCCCCGACCTGCACACTGTCGCCGTCATTCACTTCAAGCCTGGCATTGGTCGGAAGCGTATATTCCTTTATGGCTTTTTTGTGGGCGTCCAGGATGATGATTCTGGGATGCTTTTCCTCCTGGTGCTTGATAATCGTTCTGACTTTCCGGTTGACGGTTGTATCAATTTCCTCCTTCATCGTTGTTTCGTCTATACCATGGAATCTGGCAGAACCTTCAAACTCGGTTATTATCGGGACATGATACGGCTCCCATTCCGCGAGTTTCTGCTTTTTCTTTACTTCCTCGCCGTCTCTGACAAACAGTCTGGCTCCGTACGGAACTTTGTAGCTTTCCTTTGCATGGGTTTTTTCGTCGTATATTTCTATTTCTCCGTCGCGGCTCAGGACAATCGCGGTGAACTGTTTTTCGCCGGAGCTCCCGCCCAGATCCTTTATCTTCAGGTCACGGTAATTCACCTTGCCGTTGCTGCGCGGATGAACTGCCGACTGCTCCACGATTCTGGCGGCTGTGCCGCCGATATGGAACGTCCGCAGGGTCAGCTGTGTTCCGGGTTCGCCTATCGACTGTGCTGCGATGGCGCCGACTGCTTCTCCGACCTCTACCATCTGTTTTGAAGACAGGTTCCAGCCGTAGCAGCGCGCGCAGACGCCCCATTCTGCCTCGCAGGTCAGGACAGAACGAATCCGGATTTTTTCTCCGACTCCGCCGACCGACGTGGCTTTCTCTATCCTTTCGGCGATTTCCTCTGTTATTTCCTCCCCTGCCTTCACGAGTACCTCATCGCTAAGGATGTCGACAACATTGTCGAGTGCCACTCTTCCGACAATCCTGTCGCGCAGAGGTTCAATCACGTCTGCTCCGTCCTTTATTGCCCCGATCGAAATTCCGTTTATGGTTCCGCAGTCGTCCATTGTAACTACAACATCCTGCGCAACGTCCAGGAGCCGGCGCGTCAGGTAGCCTGCATCGGCTGTCTTAAGGGCAGTATCGGCAAGCCCTTTTCTCGCTCCGTGCGTTGAAATGAAATATTCCAGGACAGTCAATCCTTCCCGGAAATTCGCTATAATCGGAGTTTCAATGATTTCTCCTGCACCAGGCTTTGCCATCAGTCCGCGCATACCTGCCAGCTGGCGTATCTGGGCTTTGCCTCCCCTGGCGCCGGATATTGCCATCATGTAAACCGGGTTAAAGCCCTGCCTGTCTCCCTTGAGCTCATCCATCATGACCTCGGTGACCCTGTCCGTGACGTGAGTCCAGAGGTCGACTGCCTTATTGTACTTCTCTCCTACGGTAATTATGCCTTTCTGGTACTGTGACTCAATTTTCTCGATTTCCTTCTGCGCGTCTTCGACAAGTCCTTTCTTTGTATGACTCTTATCGTACTCTTTCTTCGGATCATTGCCCGGTATTATAAAATCGTCGATAGAAACCGTCACCCCTGAAAGTGTTGCGTATTTGAACCCTATTTCCTTCAATGCATCCAGCATCACGACTGTCCGGTAGTCGCCGAATTTCTTGTTGCAAAGCGTGACCAGGTTCGAAAGCTCGGCTCTTCCCATTTCTTTGTCGTACACCTTCAATTCTTCGGGAACGCAGGCATTGAATATTATCCTGCCGGCAGTTGTTTCCACCAGTTTGTTCCTGATTTTAACCTTTATCTGCGCATGCAGTTCCGCTTCCTTCTCGTCGAGCGCAAGCAGAACTTCGTCCTCGTTGCTGAAACATTTTCCTTCTCCGACAGCGCCTGTCTTCGACTTGGTCAGGTAATAGCACCCCATGACGATGTCCTGGCTCGGACTCGCAAGGGGTCTGCCGTTGGCAGTCGAAAAAATGTTCCGCGTGGAAAGCATCAAAAGCCTGGATTCAACCTGTGATTCAGCGGAAAGCGGAATATGAACAGCCATCTGGTCTCCGTCGAAATCCGCGTTAAAGGCAGTGCAGACCATCGGATGAATCTTGATTGCCTTGCCCTCAACCAGGACAGGCTCAAATGCCTGGATACTCTGACGGTGAAGCGTGGGGGCCCTGTTCAAAAGCACGGGATGCTCCTTTATCACCTCTTCAAGAATGTCCCAGACCTCGGGACGGACCTTTTCCACCATGCGCTTGGCGCTTTTAACGGTGTGCACAAACCCGCGTTCTTCGAGTTTCTTGATAATAAACGGTTTGAAAAGCTCCAGGGCCATTTTCTTCGGCAGGCCGCACTGGTAAAGCTTCAATTCAGGTCCAACGACAATCACCGAACGTCCGGAATAGTCGACTCTTTTCCCTAACAGGTTCTGGCGGAAGCGTCCCTGCTTTCCCTTGAGCATTTCCGAAAGGGACTTGAGCGGACGGTTTCCCTGTCCTGTCACAGGACGTCCCCGCCTTCCGTTGTCGAAGAGCACGTCGACAGCTTCCTGCAGCATGCGCTTCTCGTTGTGAATTATTATGTTCGGCGCCTTGGACTCAATCAGCTTCTTCAGCCGGTTATTGCGGCTTATGACCCTGCGGTAAAGATCGTTCAGGTCGGAAGTCGCAAACCTTCCGCCGTCGAGCGGAACCAGGGGGCGCAGGTCAGGAGGCAGAACAGGAATCACTTCCAGACACATCCATTCAGGTTTGTTGCCTGACCGGCGGAACGCCTCTATTATGCGGAGTTTCTTGAGAAATTCCTTTCTCTGCTGGCTGGACAAAACCTCCCTGTTAAGTTTCGACCTGAGTTCTTTTGATTCTTCGTTCAGATTCTTGGCGCGGAGAAGGTCGCGGATCGCTTCTGCGCCTTTCTTGGCGATGAAAAACTGTTTCCCTTTGCCGCAGCGCTGACCGATTCTCTCGCAGAAATCATAATCAAAATCGCTCAGGATCTGCATCTTTTTCAACTGGCCGGGGTTAATTACAAGTTCAAATGTTTCCTGTTTCTGGTCGGAAATCACTTCCTCGAAATGGCTGATGCATTCCCTGGACAATTCCTCCATATCTATAAGCTTTGCCAGACCCTTAACGGCTTCAAATGCAAAAACTGCCTTTAATCCTGTTTTTTTCGAAAGTTTCCTGTATTCTCTTTCCGAGATCATGCTTCCTTTTTTCAGGCTGCTCTCCGCAGGATCGTTCACTATGAAACGCTTCTCGGTGCCGATGAATTCCCTCTGGTCGGCAGGCATCTTTTCCAGCTGTTTTCCGGCCTGCTCGGAAAGGTCTGTCAGGCTTTTCTTTTTGACAATGAGCTTCAGGAGTCCGCGGAACGACCTTAAACCGAAAATAAATTCAGTGCCGAACATTCTCTGGGAAACAGCGCGTATCGGATCCCTGACTTTCTCGCGCTCTTCTTTTTCCTCGTAGGAGATATCGTCGTAATTATGCTTCTTCAGGAGGCCGAGGTTTTCCAGTTCTGATATATCCTGGTTCAGCTCTTTTTCGTTGATGAGCTGTCCAAAGGAAAAAGGAGAACCTTTCTCGGGTTCTGTAACTATGTAGCTTTCGTAATAGACAACCCGTTCCAGGTCCCTGCCCGACATGTCCAGAAGATAACCTATCCGGCTTGGAACACCCTTTAAAAACCAGATGTGCGTGACAGGCACCGCAAGCTCAATATGCCCCATGCGTTCGCGTCTGACCTTTGACAAAGTCACCAGCACGCCGCAGCGGTCGCATACAATCTCCCTGTGTTTTATTCTCCGGTATTTCCCGCAGGCGCATTCCCAGTCCTTTGCAGGACCGAAAATCACCTCGCAGAATAAACCGTCCTTTTCCGGCTTGAAAGTCCTGTAATTTATTGTCTCCGACTTCTTTACCTCGCCTTTTGACCATCTCCGGATAATCTCAGGCGATGCCAGACGGATCTGCATAGCCTCAAACTCGCCTTTGAAAACAGGGGTTTCTACTTTTTTTACTTCTTTTTCCTTTGGCTTATGCTGTATTTTTTCTTTGCTTTTTTTAGCCACTTATTTTTCCTTCCTCTTGCTTTCAAGCCGCCTCAACTCATCCCCTGTAAGAAAATCCACATTCATGCAAAGACTCTGCAGTTCCTTTATAAGAACGTTGAACGATTCAGGAATACCGGGGACAGGAGCATTCTTGCCCTTGACCAGCGACTCATAGAGTTTTGTTCTTCCGCTCACATCATCGCTTTTAACGGTGAGCATTTCCTGCAGGGTATTTGCCGCGCCGTATGCCTCAAGAGCCCAGACCTCCATTTCACCGAAACGCTGTCCGCCGAACTGGGCTTTTCCGCCCAGCGGCTGCTGCGTGATCAGAGAATAAGGTCCTATCGACCTGGCATGGATTTTATCCTCGACCAGATGGGCAAGCTTCATCATGTAAATCGAACCGACTGTCACCTCGTTTGCAAACTTCTCACCGGTCCTGCCGTCGTAAAGCATCGTCCTGCCTGATTCAGGAAGTTTTGCCTCCTTTAACGCCTCCTTGATTTCCTGTTCCGTCGCACCGCTGAAAATAGCAGATACTACCTTGTAGCCCATCACATGTGCTGCCCAGCCCAGGTGCGTCTCGAGAATCTGGCCGACATTCATTCTGGACGGGACGCCCAGGGGATTAAGGACAACCTCTACGGGTGTACCGTCAGGCAGGAACGGCATATCCTCCTCAGGAAGAATTTTTGCAACAACACCCTTGTTTCCGTGCCTGCCGGCAAGTTTGTCGCCAACTGAAATTTTCCTGATTCTGGCGATGTAAACCTTGATCAGATTTATAACTCCCGGAGCCAGTTCATCGCCGCGCTCCAGGCGGTCGAGCTTTTTCCTGTGGTTTTCCTCAAGTTCCGCAAGTTTTTCCTTGAAGCGCTCCTTCTGGAGCCTGAGTTTGTTCTCGTATTCCCCCTTTATAGCCTTTTTCTTTGCCGAATCCCGCTTTACTGCCTTTAGCTCCAGCGTCCTTGCCGCCTTGATCTGTGCGAGTTCTTCCTTGTTCTGTTCCTTCAGAATCTCTATGGTCCTTTTCTTCTCTTTCTCGATTTTCTTTTTCTCTGCTTCTGCGGCGCGGCCCGACTTTTCCTTCCTGGAAAATATCTTCACGTTAATTACCTTGCCTTCAACGCCGGAAAGAGCCCTTAACGAGGTATCCCTGACTTCCCCGGCTTTCTCGCCGAAAATAGCCCTTAAAAGCTTTTCTTCGGGAGTCAGCTCTGTCTCGCCCTTCGGAGTTATCTTTCCGACCAGTATATCGCCGGGCTCAACCTCTGCTCCTATCCTGATAATGCCGCCCTCATCCAGATTCCTTAATGCTTCTTCGCTGACATTCGGAATGTCCCTGGTGATTTCCTCCTTGCCGAGTTTGGTATCCCTGGCTTCCATCTGGTATTCCTCGATATGGATTGAAGTCAGGCGGTCGTCCTTCAGCAGTTTTTCGCTTATAAGTATCGCATCCTCGAAATTGTATCCCTCCCAGGGCATGAAGGCGGCCAGCACGTTAATCCCCAGGGCGAGTTCACCGTCCCTGGTAGCCGGTCCGTCGGCAATAACCTGTCCCTGCTTCACCTTCTGGTCCTTCTTCACTATCGGCATGTAGTTTATGCAGGTATCCTGGTTGGAACGCTTGTATTTTATAAGGGAATATTTATCCGGTTCCCTGCTTTCTCCGGCTATCATGATTTCGTTGGCGTCGACATACTCCACGACGCCGGACTTTTCAGCGCTCAGCACCGCGCCTGAATCCCTTGCGGCTCTCGACTCGATACCCGTTTTGATCAGCGGCTGTTCAGGCATAAGCAGGGGGACCCCCTGCCTTTGCATGTTTGAACCCATCAAAGCCCTGTTTGCATCGTCGTGTTCCAGAAACGGGATAAGGACAGTGGCGACGCTGAACAGCTGCATCGGGGAAATGTCCATGTAGTGAATTTTTTCCGGCGATACCATCGGAAAATTACCGCGGTACCTGGAAAGAATCAGTTTATCCTCGAATCTTCCGTTCTGATCCAGCCTGCTGTTCGCCTGGGCAATCACATACTCGTCTTCTGCGTCGGCAGTGAGATATTCAATCTGCTCGGTTACACGGCCGTTGACCACTTTCCTGTAAGGGGTTTCAACGAAGCCCAGCCTGTTTACCTGGGCATATGTGCTCAGCGACGCAATTAACCCGATATTCGGACCTTCAGGCGTCTCAATCGGACAGATGCGCCCGTAATGGGTATGGTGGACATCCCTGACTTCAAACCCTGCTCTTTCCCGGGTAAGACCTCCGGGGCCGAGTGCGCTCAACCTGCGTTTATGCGTCAGTTCCGCAAGGGGATTTGTCTGGTCCATGAACTGGGAAAGCGGAGAACTTCTGAAAAATTCATTTATTGCGGCTTCCAGGGGCCTGCCGTTGATAAGCATGCTGGGCATCACATCCGAAACATCCACGATGCTTATCCTTTCCCGTATCGCCTTTTCCATCCTTGCCATGCCGATCCTGAACTGGTCTTTCAGGAGTTCTCCCGGACGTCTCACCCGGCGGTTCCCCAGATGGTCGATGTCGTCCTTCTCAATCTTGAAAGCGACATCTTTTACTGCTATATCGCTTCTGCCTTCGTTCAGACCTATGAGGTAAAAAATGGTCCTGACAACGTCAATGGAATAAAGCGTTTTAAAATCCCTGTCGTCCTCCCTGAATTTTACGTACTGGTCCTTTGTATTTCTGCCCCTGCGGTTTTTGATTTCCTGCTCGCGTATTTCCTTGAGTTCGTCGAAATCCATCTTTAATTTTTTGTTAAGTTTGTAACGTCCGACCTCTCCGAGGTCGTAGCGCTTCGGATTGATGAACAGATTATTAAAAAAGGTCTCCGCGCTTTCAATGGTAGGAGGCTGTCCGGGCCTCATTCTGCGGTAAATTTCCAGCAGCGCCTCTTCCCTGCTCCTGAGGTTGTCCTTCAGCAGGGTTCTGTGGATTATCCTGGAAGCGCGCCCCTCATCATCGTTTAAAATTTCAATTGTCTTGATTTTTGCCAGCGAAAGCGCATTCAAAACGGACTCGGTGATTTTATCGTTGCTTTTTGCAAGCACTTCCCTGGTGTCATCATTTATCACATCGCAGGCAAGAATCCTCCCGATTATTTTCTCTGGCTTGACATCCGCTAATTTAACTTTTTCAAACTTGTGGAACAGTCCGAGTATTTCCCTGTTCGTCGCATAACCGAACGCCCTCAGGATGACCGTCGCAACCACCTTTTTCCGGCGGTCTATCCTTACATACATGACCTCGTTGGCATCAAATTCAAATTCCAGCCAGGACCCGCGGTGCGGGCTTATCCTGGCGGAAAAAAGATTCTGTCCTGTCGCAAGAGTCTTCCCTTCATCGCTGTCGAATGAAACTCCCGGCGAACGATGCAGCTGGCTTACCACAACCCGTTCCGCACCGTTGATGATGAATGTTCCGCACTCCGTCATCAGCGGAAGCTCGCAAAGGTATATTTCCTGCTCCTTCACTTCCTTTACGGTCCTGTCGCCCCTAGCGTTCTTTTCGTAAACCGTCAGGCGCATGGTCAGTTTCAGCGGAACGCCGTAAGTCATGTCTCTTTCCTGGAATTCCAGGACGTTTTTATACTTTGGTTCTCCAAAGGAGTATTTCACAAATTCCAGTTTCAGATTCTCGTTGATGTTCTCTATCGGAAAAACGCCCGTAAAAATGCTCTGCAATCCCCTGTTTTTCCGCTTCTCAGGCGGCACATCCAACTGGAGAAATTCTCCGTAAGAACCGCGCTGGATTTCTAAAAGATTAGGGATATCCAGAATCGGCTTAAGCTTTGAAAAATCTCGCACCTGTGTATGCATTATTTGATTTCCACTCCTGCTCCTGACCCTTCAAATTTCTTTACCAATTTTTCCGCCTCTTCCTTGCTTAAATTTTCCTTTAGCACCTTCGGGGCTGTTTCAACCAGGTCCTTGGCTTCCTTCAACCCAAGACTGGTAACTTCTCTGACAACCTTGATTGCCTGAATCTTATTGCTGCCAGCCGAGGTAAGAATCACGCTGAAAGAACTCTGGACTTCAGCCTGAGCCCCGGCAGGAGCAGCCACTCCGCCGGCAACTGCAACCGGTGCCGCTGCCGTTACGCCGAATTTCTCTTCAAGAGCCTTGATGAGTCCAGCCAGTTCCAGAACTGTCATCTTCTCAATCTTGCTTATGATTTCATCTTTGACTTCCGACACGTTTTTCACCTCCCTGCTTAACTCTTATCCTTTTCTTTCTTCTCTTTTACTGCCTGCAAAGATCCTGTCAATTTTCTGAGCACGCCGCTCAATGTATTCACCAGTCCGTAAACAGGAGATTTCATCCGCAGAAAAACCTGCGACAGCAAAACCTCGCGCGGGGGCAAAGCCGCAACAGCCAGCAGAATTTTTCCGTCCATCAGTTTCCCTTCAATCATACCTGCCATGAGTTTCATCTTGGTGTGTTCCGCTATAAAATCCTTGATAATCTTGGCAGGCTTAAGCGGATCTTCCTGGCAGATTGCAAGCGCAACAGGACCCTGGAGATAGGGTTCGAGTCCCTTGTCTGCATCGGAGGTAAGCGACCGTTTAATCAGCGTGTTCTTGACGACGCGGTATCTGACTTTTCCCCTGCGCATCTTCTTCCGGAGCTCGGCCGTCTCCTCGGAATTCAGTCCTTCAAATGACGTCAGAACCACTCCTTTTGCCGCAGTGATTTCCTTGCTTAACTCCTCAACCAGTTTTTTCTTTTTCTCTTTTTTCATATTTTAATGTATTTCTGCCGGTCCACCTTTATCCCGGGCCCCATGGCCGAGGAAATAACTATCCTGTTCAGGTATTGCCCTTTCACGGAAACAGGTTTTGCCTGGACAACCGCATCGACCAGCGCTTCCGCATTTTCCTTCAGCTGGGCTTCCGTAAGTTTTGCCTGCCCGATGACAGCGTGAACCACGCCGCTCTGGTCTGCCCGGTATTCCGTCTTCCCTTTCTTGAATTCCGCCACAACCTTTCCGACGTCGAACGTGACCGTTCCGCTTTTTGGATTCGGCATCAGGCCTGCAGGCCCGAGAATCTTCGCCAGAGAACCTATTTCCTTCATCATGTCGGGAGTTGCAATGGCAATGTCGAAATCCAGCCAGCCCTTTTTGACTTTATCAACCAGGTCGGAAGAGCCGACGAAATCCGCTCCGGCAGCCTGGGCATCTTTTTCTTTTTCACCCTTTACGAATACGGCTATTTTCAGCACTTTACCGGTATTGTGCGGCAGCATAACCGTGCCCCTGACAATCTGGTCGGTCTGTTTTACATCCACTCCCAGAACTATTGTCAGTTTTATCGTCTCGTTGAATTTTGCAGTGGCGGTCTTTCTCACCAGGGCAACAGCTTCATCAAGATTGTATTCCCTGTTCCGGTCGACCAGCTCCGCAGATTTTTTATATCTTTTTCCTCTCACGCCTGTCTCCTGAATTACGGAACAACCTCAACCCCCATGCTTCTGGCTGTTCCCTCCACCATGCGCATGGCTGCTTCAACATCTTCTGTGTTTAAATCCGTCATTTTAACCGTTGCTATTTCCCTGATCTGCGCCTTTGTTATCTTTCCGACTTTCTGCCTGCTGGGCTCGGCAGACGCCCTGGCAATGCCTGCGGCACGCTTGATCAGCACAGCTGCAGGAGGAGTTTTCAGCACAAACGTGAAGGAACGGTCCGCATACACGGTGATGACCACGGGGATAATGAGTCCTGCATTTTCCTGCTGCGAGGTCTTTTCATTGAAACTCTTGCAGAATTCCATTATGTTGACCCCGTGCTGTCCGAGGGCAGGCCCCACGGGCGGCGCCGGAGTTGCCTGTCCTGCCGCTATCTGCAATTTCACCACTGCTTTCAGTTGTTTTTTAGCCATAGTTTTTACCTACATTTTCTCCACCTGCAGAAAATCCAGTTCCACAGGAGTCGGGCGGCCGAAAATCGAAACCATAACTTTCAGCTTTGTTTTTTCCGCATGGACTTCATCAACAGAGCCGATGAAATTATTGAAAGGACCGTCGACCACCTTAACGTTGTCGCCGGGCTTGAATTCCGCGCTCGGCCTCGGCCTGGGACGCGTCCCCGCCAGCTGTCCGAGAATATTTTCCACTTCTTCCTCCGAAAGAGGTATGGGTTTGTTTCCCGCGCCGACAAATCCCGTTACCTTTGAGGTGTTCCGCACCACGTACCAGGAATTATCGTTCATCTCCATTTCCACCAGGATATAACCCGGGAAAAATTTCCTGTTGACCGTCTTCCGTTTGCCGCCGTGCAGTTCCACCACGTCTTCCGTCGGAACAAGTACCTGGAAAATCTGGTTTTCCATCCCCGTGGTCTTGATTCTCTGCTCCAGGTCCGTTTTCACCTGGTTCTCATAACCGGAAAACACATTCACGATATACCATTTTTTCATCTCAGCACCATATGAAAAAGTTTGGTCAGGATAAAATCGCTCAGGCCGATAAACACTGAAATAAGAAGGACCGTCACCATTACAATCACCGTTGAAGCCGTGACTTCCTGCCGGTTTGGCCACGAAACTTTCTTTATTTCAATCTTTACTTCCTTCAAAAACTGTTTTAGTTTGTCAAACATACCTGTCTCCACGTAATTTTCTGGCAGGCCTGGTCCGATTCGAACGGACAACCCCCGGATTTGGAGTCCGATGCTCTAGCCGTTAGAGCTACAGGCCTAAAAAAATTGATTACACGATCCGGCATATCCGCACCCTGCACCGCCGTGTAATCAATTTTACTCTATTTTGTTTCCCGGTGAATCGTATGTTTGTTGCACCACCGGCAGTATTTCCTGAGTTCAACCTTGTCTTTCTTTTTCCTGGTGTTTCTTGAACCGGTATAATTTCTCCGCTTGCAGACGCTGCAGAAAAGCGTGATTACCTCTTGCATTTATTCAATTATCTCGCTTACAAGCCCTGCGCCGACTGTCTTTCCGCCTTCGCGTATGGCAAATCTCAATTCCTTCTCCATTGCTATCGGCGTTATCAATTCCACCTCTATCAGAATGCTGTCGCCCGGCATCACCATCTCCACACCTGCAGGCAGTTTCACCGTACCTGTTACATCGGTCGTCCTGAAGTAGAACTGCGGACGGTATCCGTTGAAAAACGGAGTGTGACGGCCGCCT
>Ga0172363_10002768_pt1 | contig 14185 bp, 13 predicted proteins | sample LakKivs2_kivu2a2_FD_114541 | JGI IMG/M metagenome (GOLD analysis project Ga0172363, IMG submission 114541) | Sediment microbial communities from Lake Kivu, Rwanda - Sediment s2_kivu2a2 | ecosystem: Environmental > Aquatic > Freshwater > Lake > Sediment | place: Rwanda: Western Province, Lake... | reverse complement strand
CTTCTCCGGACGCTGGGTGTTGTCGATGGGATTGCCATCCTGGTGGGCATCACCATCGGGGCCGGAATCTACTCTACACCCCAGATTATTGCGGGCTATCTCGCTTCTTTCAATCAAATCATCTCCCTCTGGATCGGCGTCGGGATCTTCGTCTATATCGGTGGGCTGATTTACGCCGAACTGGGGACACGCCTTCCCGAGGCCGGAGGGGAATATGTCTATGTCAGCCGGGCGCTCGGGCCCTTCGCCGGGTTCATCTTCGGCTGGTCCCAGCTCTTTATCATCCGGACGAGCCCGGCGGCCGGATTGGCCATTGTCACGGCAGACTACCTGGGTTACTTTGTCCGCCTGAGCGCTACGGCCCACAGGCTAGTGGCGGTCGCAGTGATTATGATCCTGGGCGTGCTGAATTATATCGGCATCAAGAGAGCCAGCCTTTTCCAAAAAATATTCACTTTCTACAAGGCTATCGGTCTTTTTATCCTGGCCGTCGGCGGGTTGATTCTGGCTCAAGGACAGGCCGGCCTTCTTCACACCCGGGCCGAGCCGAATATGAACCTCGGAGCCGCCGGCAACCTCGTCGCCGCTCTCCTGATGGTGTTTTTCGCTCACACGGGGATGGAACGCCTGGGATACTCGGCGGGGGAGATGAAAAATCCAAGGAAAACTATCCCCATGAGCCTTTTCTTGGGCATTGCGACGGTGGTCATGCTCTATTGCCTGACCAACCTGGTCTATCATCGGACGCTGGGGATGGAAGGCGTCCGCGGGAACACGGTTGTCGCCACCGCCACCGCGCTTAAGCTGGCCGGCCGGGCAGGGGCGATTTTCGTGGCCATTCTCGTCATCTTCTCGGCCACCAGCAGCATCAACGGGACGATGATGACAGCGACCCGCGCCTACTACGCCATGGCCAGGGACCGTCTCTTTTTCCGCTGGCTGGACTTTATCCACCCCCGCTTCCGGACTCCCTCCAGGGCCGTCATCGCCCACTGCGCCTGGGCCATCGTCATTCTCTTTTTAAGGGGAACCTTCGAGGTAATCGCCGCGGGCATGGTTTTCGGCATCCTCATTTTCTTGGCTCTGAATACATTCGCCCTGTTCAGGCTAAGGATGAAGGACCGGGGAGAAGCCGGCTGTTACCGCGTCCCCTTTTACCCCGTGCTTCCAGTTGTCTACCTGGCCGGAATCCTGGCCTTCCTGGTATTTCGCGCGGTCACGGACTGGAGAAGGTCGCTCCAGGATATTGCTTTCATCGCGACCGGCATCCCCTTCTATTTTTTCTGGGCGCATAAGCGAAAAAACGGAATTCAAGAGAGGCCTTCGGGAAAAGCTTATGAAATACGACTTTGACCGGATTATTGACCGGACCGGGACGGAATCCCTGAAGTGGGTTTATCCGCGCAGGGTCCTCAAAGTCGAGGACGCGATCCCGATGTGGGTGGCCGACATGGACTTCGAGGCTCCGCCGGAAGTCATTGAAGCCCTCCGCCGACGCGCCTCCCACGGCATCTACGGTTATCCTCTCGTCCCGCCGTCATTCTGGCACGCGGCCATAGCCTGGCTCCAGCGACGGCATGGTTGGGAGGTCCAAAAATCCTGGATGGCTCTGACTCCGGGCATCGTCCCCGCGCTCAATTATTGCGTCCGCGCCTTGACGGCACCGGGCGAGCCGGTGATCATCCAGACGCCCGTCTATTATCCCTTTTTTGGCGCCATCGAAAGGAACGGACGCCGCGTCCTCCGCAACTCCCTTCGTCTCGAGGACGGGCGATTCACGATGGATCTTGACGACCTCCGGAGAAAAATCGACGCGGGCGGGCGGATGCTCATTCTCTGCAGCCCCCACAATCCTGTCGGCCGCGTCTGGACGCGGGAGGAGCTCGATGCCGTCGGCCGACTGGCCGTTGAGCGCGGGCTAATCATTATCTCCGACGAAATCCATCACGACATTGTCTATCGTGGCCGCCGGCACCAGGTCTTCGCCGCCATTTCGCCGGAGCTCTCGGAAAGGACAGTCACCTGCATCGCTCCGAGCAAGACCTTCAATATCCCCGGCCTGGCCACAGCCGCCGTTGTGGCCTCAAACACCGATCTCCTAAAGAAATTCGAGGATGAAGCGGAGCGGGCCGGGTTCGAACTCGGCCAGGTCTTCGGCCTCGCCGGCTTCGAGGCCGCCTATAATCACGGGGAAGCCTGGCTCGAGGAGCTCCTTCTCTACCTCGAGGGCAACGTCGATTTCATGGAAAAATTCCTGGAAGAGCGGGTTCCTCGCATCCGCCTTGTCAGACCGGAGGGAACCTATTTGGCCCTTCTTGATGCCCGCGCTCTTGGCATCAAGCCGGCTGAGCTCAATGACTTTTTCCTGAAAAAAGCCCGGGTCTATTTCAGCGACGGGCTGATGTTCGGGAGCGAACTCGAGGGCTTTGTCCGCATCAACTTCGCCTGTCCCCGCGCCGTTCTGGCCGAAGCTTTGGAAAGAATCGAGCGGGCGGTACGCGTTTTTTCAGAGTAAGAAACGGTGAACTAGCGCTCGAGGATCTCTTTTTCCTTGGCCGCGGCGATCTCTTCGATCCTCTTGAAGTACTCATCGAGGACCTTCTGGAGAAGCTCCAGCCCGTTGAACTTGTCGTCCTCGGTGATCTTCTTGTCCTTCTCGAGCCGCTCAATCTCTTCCTTGCTCTCGCGCCGCATATTCCGCAGGGCCGTCTTCTCGTCCTCGAGCATCTTCTTTACCTTCTTGGCCATCTCCCGACGCCTCTCGTCGTCGAGGGGCGGGATCGGCACCTTGATCGTCTTGCCGTCGTTGATCGGGTTGAGCCCCAGGTCGGCGGCCCGGATGGCCTTGTCGATGGGCTCAAGAAGCGTCGGGTCCCAGGGCTGGACGGTGATGAGCGTCGGGTCCGGGACGCCCAGGTTGGCCAGCTGGTTAACCGGCGTCAGCGTCCCATAATATTCCACCTTGATGTCTTCGAACAGGCTGAGGTTGGCCCGGCCGGTCCGCACCTTACTGAGGTCTTTCCGGAAATGGTCGACCGAGACCTTCATCCGGCCTTCGAGGGCTTTCAGAACGTCCTTGACCATTTGTCCCCTCCCTAATGAACCAGAGTCCCAACTTTTTCTCCAAGAACGGCTCTCCTGATGTTACCCCGCCTGTTCAAATTGAATACCAGGATAGGCAGGTTGTTGTCCTTGCAAAGAGAGATGGCCGTCGAGTCCATAACTTTGAGACCCTTCTTAATGACATCAATATAGCGGATCGTGGAAAATTTCTTGGCCGTTTTGTCGATCTTCGGGTCGGCGCTGAAAACCCCCTCCACCTTGGTGGCCTTCATGATCACCTGGGCCCTAATCTCAAGCGCCCGCAAGGCCGCGGCCGTGTCGGTAGTGAAGTAAGGACTTCCGATTCCAGCGCTGAAGACAACGACCCGGTCTTTCTCCAGGTGGCGGATCACCCGCCGGCGGATAAACGGTTCGGCCAGAGCCTTAATCTCGATCGCCGAGACATGCCGGCAAACGAGTCCGGCCTTCTCCAGGGCCTCTTGGAGGGCGATGCCGTTAATGACCGTGGCCAGCAACCCCATGTGGTCAGCGGCCGCGCGGTCCAGCCCGGCCTCAGTCCCCCGGATGCCGCGAAAAATGTTCCCCCCGCCGATCATGATGGCGACCTGAACCCCCAGGTCGTGAACATCCTTGATCTCCTGGGCAATAGCCCGGGCCCGCTCAAAATCCACCCCGGTTGATGTCTTGCCCAGAAGGGCTTCCCCCGACAGCTTAAGAAGTATCCGCGAGTAAGCCGGCTTTGGGCTTGCCATGGGTTTCTCAGCTCTTGCCCAGCTCAAAGCGGGCAAAGCGCCGCACTTTGATATTCTCCCCGAACTTAGCGATGGTTGAGGCAATGAGCTGCTGGATCGTCTGCTTGTCGTCCCGGATGTACGGCTGGTCCAGGAGGCAGACCTCCTCGTAGTATTTCTTGAGCTTTCCTTCAACAATCTTGTCGATAATCTGGGGCGGCTTCTTCATGTCCTGAAGTTGGGCCCGGATGATCTCTCTCTCCTGCTCGAGCTCCGCCGCCGGGATGTCCGCGGAAGAAACAAAGCGCGGGTTGGCAGCCGCGATCTGCATGGCGATATTCTTGGCCAGCTCCTTGAACTCGGCATTCCGGGCGACGAAATCAGACTCACAGTTGACCTCAACCAGCACTCCAAGCTTGCCCTCCATATGGATATACGCATGCACGAGCCCCTGCGAGGCTTCACGGTTCATCTTTTCCTGCGCCCGGGCAGCCCCTTTCTTCCTGAGAACGGCAATGGCCTTCTCGATATCGCCCTGGCTTTCGGCCAGCGCCTCCTTGCATTCCATGACTCCGATTCCGGTCCGCTGCCGGAGTTCCTTGACCATCTCTGCACTGATTTCCATCATTCTCTCCTTCTCCGCTTCCTGGGCTTAGCCTTTGTGGGCTTCCGGCAATTCTTCACTCGAATCAGCCGCTGCTTCCTTCCCCAAAGCTTCCTCTGTCTTCGCCGCTTCAAGCTCTTTTTCGAGCCGGCTCTTTCGGCCCTCGATCACCGCCTCCGCAATCTTAGAGGCGAACAGCTCTATCGCCCGGACGGCGTCGTCATTTCCGGGAATGGGGTAGTCGATATTCTCCGGGTTGCCGTTGGTGTCGACGACCGCAACGATGGGGATGCCCAGCTTCTGGGCCTCGATTAGGGCGATCTCCTCCTTGGCCGAATCGATCACGAACATGGCACCGGGCAGCTCGGTCATTGTCTTGATGCCGCCCAGGTTTTTCGTGAGCTTCCGGTAAAGCTTCTCCATCTTGGACTGATCCTTTTTGGAAAGAAGGTCCCAACGGCCGTCTTCCTTCATTTCATCGAGCTCAACCAGCTTCTCCACACTTCCCCGGACCACGGCGAAGTTCGTCAGGAGCCCCCCCAGCCAGCGCTGGTTGACATAGCTGCACTCGCAGCGGGTTGCCGATTCCCGGATAATGTCCTGGGCCTGTTTCTTTGTCCCAACGAACAGGATCTGCTTGTCGGCCTCGGCGATTTCTTTGACGAACTGGAGGGCCTCCTTGAAAATCTTGATCGTCTTTTGCAGGTCGATGATATAAATGCCGTTGCGCTGGCCGAAGATATATTCCTTCATCTTGGGGTTCCAGCGCTTGGTCTGGTGCCCGAAATGAACACCGGCCTCCAGGAGCTCTTTCATCGTCACGGAAACCAATTTCGTTCCCTCCCTTACCGCTTGTGATACTGCGGCGCTTTTCTCGCGCCCAACAGCCCGTATTTTTTTCTTTCCTTGATGCGGGAATCCCGCGTCAGGAAGCCGGCGTCTTTCAGGGCCGGCTTGAGCTCCCGGTTGAACTCCACCAGCGCCCGGGCAATGCCCAACCGGATGGCTTCGGCCTGCCCCTTCAGCCCTCCCCCGCTTATCCGGAGGAAGATATCGAACTTGTTCTCCGTATCGGTCAGCAGGAGCGGCTGTCGGATGATATACCGATGAGAATCCAAGTGAAAGTATTCTGCGAACGGCCGGGGCCTTTTGTCTACAATCAGGGTGACATCGCCTTTCCCGGAGCGCAGGAAGACCCGGGCCACCGAGGTTTTTCTTTTTCCCGTTCCGTAGTATTGGATCAGACTCACAAGCACCTCCTAGAACCGATATTCCTGGGGTTTCTGGGCGTCATGGGGATGGTTGGGCCCGCGGTAGACCTTGAGCTTCTTGAAGACCTGACGTCCGAGCTTATTTTTCGGAATCATTCCCCAGACGGCCCGGCGGATAACCTCTTCGGGCTTGTCGGCCAGGAGTCCCTTGAGAGTCTCGGTCCTCAGACCGCCGGGATATTGAGAGTGGGAATGGTACACTTTTTGCTCGGCCTTCCGGCCGGTCGTGGTGATCTTTTCGGCATTGATAACGATGACGAAGTCGCCCATATCAGAAGACTCAGAGAACTGCGGTTTGTTCTTTCCGCGCAGGAGAACGGCCACTTCGGTGGCCAAGCGGCCCAGGACTCGACCTTCGGCATTGACCAGCCACCAGCGTCGTTCAACATCATCCTTTTTGGGGACAAACGTTTTCATCACGTTCTTCCTTAGTTCTTATAAAGACAAGAAAAATCGTTGCAGAATGAGGGGAATAAAATACTAGATATTGGGGAAATTGTCAATTCACCCGGCCTCCCCTAAGGCCGACGGACGAACCGCCGTATCAGGGCCAGTCCAACGAGGAACCCTCCGATATGAGCAAACCAGGCGATACCCCCACCCATCCCGACGTTCAGGATCTGGAGGATAAACCACAGGCCGAGGACATAGGCAGCCGGAATCGGTATGACCCGGACAAAAAAGAAAAGGAAAACCAGGGTCCGCACGCGGGCCGCAGGATAGAGAAGGAAATAGGCGCCCAAAACTCCGGCGATCGCTCCGCTCGCCCCGATCATCGGGACGCGGGAGTTCGGACTGAAAACGACTTGGAAAAAGGAGGCTCCCAGGCCGGACAAAAAATAGAAAAACACAAACCGGAAAGGGCCCAAAAAATCCTCGACATTGTTACCGAAAATCCATAGGAAAAGCATGTTCCCGGCCAGGTGGAAAAGGCTCCCGTGGAGGAACATAGAGGCCATAAGGGTGAGCGGCGGAGACAAGCGGACCCCCTCGCCCAGGCTCTGGAAATGAGTGATCTCGTAGGGAATAACTCCCATTTTCATCACATAGTGGGCGAGTCCCTGGGGAGAGAGGGCTTGAAACAGGAAAATCCCCGTATTCAGGATGATGAGAGTCAGCGTCAGGAAAGGAAAGTGGCGGGTCGGGTTTTCATCCTTTAGAGGGATAAACATCCCTTCGGTTCCACAGGCAAGTGCCCGGCCGGCGAGAATTCAATAGACGAAACCGGGGTTCTATCCGGTCTTCTTGAGCTCCTCTTCGAGTTTCTTTTTCTCGGCCGCTCGTTTCCGCATCTCGTTCCACCGGTCCATGGCCCGGTCCGCCTCGGCTTTGTAGCGGGCCTCTTTGTCCGGCTCCAGCTTGATCAATACGCTCTGGTAGAGGACGCTTAACCAACTGTAGGGCTCCGGGTATTCGGGATCGAGCTCATTCGCTTTTTGCAGCGCCTTGAGAGCCTCGTGAGCCGTCTTCAGCCGCTCGGCGGAGGGCAGGTTCTGGAAGCGGTAAGACCGCGACCATCGATTGACTCCCTTGGCCAGCCAGGCTTCGGCGTTATTGGGATCGAGGGCGATCCTCATATCCCAGTACGAAGCGGCCTGATCATAGACTTCAGGCGAAGGAGCCAGGTTTTCGAAATAGTTGGCAATGTAAGCATATCCCTGCGGGTTCTGCGGGTCGAGCTCGATCCGCCGCAGGTACATAGATTCAGCTTTGGCCCGAAGCTCGGCTTTCTCGGCGGCGTAACGCTTGTAAAATTCGGCAACGACATAGTAGTTGCCCATGTTACCAGGCTCGAGGTCGAGGATTTTCAAATAGAGTTTTTCCGCCTCGCTAAAATTCTTCAGCTTGTCGTACATATCGCCGAGCGAAAAGATGATCTCTTTGTTATTCGGCTCGGCCTCATAGGCCTTATTAAAAGCCTCGAGCGCCTTATTGGCTGTTTCTATATTCTCCGGCGTGTCAACTCCGACCCGGTAGAGGCTTTTGTAGCTTTCTCCAAGGAACCGGTGGGCCTGGATCATGTTCGGGTCGTATTTCAGCGTCGTCTCGTACTCCTCAATCGCCCTCCGGAACTTGCCGTCTTTGAAGTACTGATTGGCCTTGGAAAAATGATAGTTGGCCCTGAGCTTTCCGGCATTCAGCTTTTCACATGCGGTAAAGGCCGACATGAGCACAAAAATCAGCAGCACCGCTAAGACAAAGCCGACTTTTTTATGATTCATCACAGCCTCCTTAGAAGGTCATAACTCTACCCAAAGAGAGAATCACTTTATAATAGAACAAGGGTCTAAGTCAACTCTTTCTCATGACCAGCCGGAGCGGCGTCCCCCACAGACCGAACCGCTCGCGCAAGGCTTGGAGGAAGTACTTCTCATAGGCCGGGAGCAGGGCCGACGGATTACGGGCAAAAAGCCAGAAGGTCGGCGGACGGATTCCCCTCTGGGTCATATACTTGATCTTCAGGCGTCGCTTTGTTTTGGTCAAGGGAGGTCGGTTGGTATTGATCCAGGCCAGGAATTCGTTGAGCCGGGGGGTATCCACCTTTTGAGAGCTGCGTTCGTAGAGCTCTTCGGCCAAGTCAAGAATCTTGACCGCTCCTTTTCCCGTCCGGGCGGAGACAAAGATGAGCGGAGCGTAGCTTACGAAGGGCATCCCCCGAAAGACGCTGGCCTTGATTACCTGGGGCGACTCCCCCTTGGGGATCAAGTCCCACTTGTTCAGGGCCAGGAGCAGAGGCTTGCCCGATTCGTAAGCAAGGTGGGCGATGGCAATGTCCTGCCGGGTGGGGAATTCCCCGGCGTCCAGGACCTGGCAGAGAACGTCTGCCCGGTTGATGTCTTTTCGAGCTCGGATGATTCCGGCTTTCTCCCTTTCGTCCCGGGTTCGGCTCAGCCGCCGCACACCGGCCGTATCAACGAGGCAGAAAAGCTTCTTGTCCCTGATGACAAATGTGTCGGTGCTGTCCCGAGTCGTCCCGGGCACACGGCTCACAAGCAGACGGTCCTCCCCGCAAAGTCGATTAACAAGCGAAGACTTCCCCACATTGATCCGGCCGATGATGGCCACCCGCAGCGCCCTCTGGTCTTCCTTTCCCGCCGAAACTTCGGGAAGGACGGCAGCCAGCTTCTCCTCAAGCTCGTCCAGGTTTCTCTTGTGCTCGGCAGCGACAGCAACAATCGTTTCGGTCTTTAAGCGGTTGTAATAATCTCCCAGCCGGCTCTCCTGAGAATCCGAATCGACCTTATTGAGGACAAGGATGACCGGTTTTCCGAGTTTCCGAAGGGAGAGAGAAAGCTCCTCCTCGGCCGGTGCCAGTTCCCGTTTGCCGTCGAGGACAAGGAGAATGACATCGGCCCTGCGGGCGGCGCCCCAAGATTTTTCTGCCACGGCGGCGGCCAGGGGCGCTCCTGACGGATCATAGACCCCGCCTGTATCGGTCAGAATGAGCCTCTTCCCGCGGAGCTCGGCAAGCCCGGAAACCGTATCCCGGGTCATCCCCGGAAGCGAATGAACCAGGGATTGCCGTCGTCCCAGGAGTCGGTTGAACAGGGTGGATTTCCCGACGTTTGGGAAACCGATGATTACGACCTGAGGAAGACTCTTCATGAGGGCCGGACCGTCACCGGGCGTTTAGCGAATAGAGCGGGACGAACGGCTGACTCAGGTTGATATGGCCGCTCAGAGTCTCTCTTTCGCCGCCCTCAACCAGAATGAAAACCCTTTTGATCGACTTGAAATTGTAGGCCAGCGTGTTAACAATCGAATACACAGTGGCCAGCTCCGCCGAAGACCCGGAGGGATGGTTCTCCATGAACTCGCGCGAGAAATCCACGTAAGCGGTACCCTCCTTGGTGATGAAGAGCTGCCGGAGCTTGGTTTCCGGAGGCAGGGGTGAGACGTTTCCCTTATCCGATCCGCGGATGAGCTCCTTGACGGCTTGTTCCGCTTCTTCTGCAGCCGAGGGACCGGAGAGGATTTCTCTCGGCTCGGGATGAAGCAGGTTGTCCTCCTCGGAAGGCAAAAAGAGCGTAATCGTCTTAGGAGCTCTCGCCGGAGAGGGTTCGGTGGGGTTCTCAGACCGCGGAATCTCGACCGCCGGCTTGATCTTTTCGCCGCTCTCGCCCCTGAACAGGAGGGCCGCAAGCACTAGGACAGCGATCAAGGATAAACCCAGGAGAGTCCATTGGGTCGGCGATACGCTTCGCTTCTTCATGACGGCAACTTAATGTACCGGACAAGTCCCCGGTAGATGGCCTGGGCGACGTTCTCCTGGAAGGATTCGCGAGCCAGGTCTCTTTCCTCCTGGGGGTTAGAAATGAAGGCCGCCTCGACCAAAACGGCGGGACAGGCCACCCCGGTCAACACCTTGAAAGGCGCTTGCTTGATGCCGCGGTCTTTCGTGCCCAAGAGCGAATTCAACTCATCCTGGATGATCTCGGCCAAACGCTGGCTCTGTTTCAGGTAGGCCGCCTGGGCCATGTCCCACAGGATCATCTTGATGTCGTCTTCGTTCTCTGGAGCCAGGGGCTTTTCCAGCTCAGCCGAAGTGTTTTCGAGATACGCCAGGCGGCGAGCCTCCTCGTCACTGGCATTCAGGCTGAGAAAAAACGTCTCCGAACCGTTGGCGTTATGTCGGTAGGAACTGTTGGTATGAATGCTGATAAAGAGCTCGGCGCGATGGTTGTTGGCGATCGCCGCTCGGTTCTCAAGGGATACGTCTATGTCTCTATCCCGGGTCAGCTCGACATGGAAGGCCAGATGCCTCTCGACAAGCGCTTTGAGCTTGAGGCTTATGGCCAGAGTGATGTCCTTCTCAAGGGTTCCATACTTGCCCTTGGCTCCGACTTCAAGCCCTCCGTGGCCGGGATCGATGACGATCGTCCGGATCCCTTTTTCGGCCGGGGGATTCCCTTTGAGCGGATGCGAACCGGCCGGGGCTAGGTCCGTTGGCCCGACATTAGCTTCGGGTTTCAACGGAGCCTCTCCTGATTCCGCGGCCGACTGCCCAACAGGCGGTGGCGGGGCAAGCTCATAGAAATCGATGACCAGTTGACGGTCTTTCTCGACCTTGAAGGAATCCTGGCGGAACCGGTCGTGCTGGGCTTCAATGATGATCATAAACTGGTTCCTGCTCTCCGCCCAGCTGAACGACTTGATGAAGCGGCTCTTGACCGGCCCACTTTTCAGAAGCAGCCGGGAAGCGGAGTGGACACGGACCAGGAGAAAGTTCGCGTCTTTCTGCATCGTGTAGGGAAGTGAGGAAGGAAAAGCAATGATCACACGGCTAAAACCCTCGTGGTCCTCCGCCGAAGCCATTAGCGTGGGCTGGGCGGAGGCGAGGGAAGGGAGGAAGAGGAAAAGGAAGAGGGAAAAAAGAGAGAGGTGGGCCAGCCGCTTGGTGATCGTCTCGTTAGGGCGTATCAATTCCGCTCTGCGCAACAAGATGGTGGAGGCGGCGGGAATCGAACCCGCGTCCGAGGACATTCAGCAGGAAGCCTCTACATGCATATCCCCTTCTTTGATCTCGCCGGGCGGCGCTCGAAGAGGAAAAGCGCCGTCCAACCAGCCCCAGCGGCATTTCACTCACCGGGTTCGGGGCCAACCGGGCTCGCTATCCTGCTCATCGACGCTTCCCGGGAACCGCAGGAGAGAACCCGGGAAACGGCTTGCCTATACCTTAGGCAGCAACAGGGAGTGCTTCTGCACTTACTTTGTTCCACCGTTTTACGAGGTCGATGGAATCTCGACATGCAGCTTCCGCCTCACTATCCCCGTCGAATCCGTTCGCCCCCATCCTTCCTTTTGTATTATAGAGACCCGGCCTCCGAATTGTCAACTTGCCGCATTTGACAGGACTTTGCCGGTTTGATAAGAAACGAGAATCAAAGGAGGAGGAATGAAAAAGACATCCATCATCGTTTTGTTCGGCCTGTGCTTCGTGGCTGCTGCCGCCAGCCTATCCCCGGAGAAGGCCACCCCGTCCAGGATCACCACCAACAAGGACAAAATCCTGGTCACTGCTGTTCAGGGCAAAATCGCTCCACCTCAGCCTTCACGGGGATATGCCGTGACCTGGGACGGCAAACCCAAGATGGCCATTGGAACGGGAGGGATCAACTATAACATCAAGATTGGCGATAAGGTCTTCGGTTGGGCCGCGGGTGACCGGGCGACTATGGGCGTGGCCACTGAATCCATGGGCGAGGAACGATTCGGCTCGGCCTGGCTTACCCACCCCTCGATCGGCAATGAAGTCAAAGTCATCAGCGGTGAGGCGAGGGGACGAAAAGGGGTGGTTATCGGCAAGTTCGGCGCCTACGTCCTGGTCCACTTCGAGGAGGCAATTCTTGATAAGCTTGCGATCGGAGACATTCTCCAGGTCAAGGCATCCGGCCTCGGGCTTGAGATCGAGGGTTTTCCCGATGTTTTTGTGCACAGCCTTGCGCCCGACCTCCTCGAAAAACTCGGTCTCCAGGTCGTTGACGGCAAACTCGAGGTCCCGGTTGTCAAAGAGATTCCGGCCGAGATCATGGGCCAGGGAAGCGGCGGAGGAAGCCTGTCCGGAAACTGGCACATTCAAACCTGCTTCCCTCCCGACATTGAGAAATACCGACTGGCTGAGCTCTGCTTCGGAGACCTTGTCCTGCTCCAGGACACCCAGACCGACTACGGACGCGGATACTATAGAGGCGGGGCCACAATCGGCGTCGTCTGCAGCGGACCGAGCGACATCTCTGGGTTGGGAATCGGCGTAACACCTATTTTATCAACGCGCTTCAAAAAAATCGTCGGACGCATTGATGAAAGGGCCAATATCGGAAGATACCTCGGCCTGAGCATTCCCAAAAAAGAGGCCGCCCCTTCTTTAATTTCGGGCACTTCCGCGTCCCGGTCGGCAACGGAAAGGAATCCCGGTATTCTGAGAACCAATGAGGCGAGCCTGATCGTAACCGCAGTCGACGGAGTTGTCCAGCCGACCAGAGGTCGCGATTATTCCGTCACCTATGACGGCCGTCCCTGGCTCGACGTGGGCATGGCCTCGATCAACTACAATGTTTCACTCGGCGACCCGACCTACGGCTGGGCCCAGGGCGATCATGTCGAGCCCGATGTGACCATCCAGGGCCGCGACCGGCCGAACCCCAGCGAGTGCGCGCTGGCCATCCTGGCCTGTATCGGCAATGAGGCCGAGGTCATAACGGGCGAAGCCAAGGGCGGCAAGGGCTATTACATCGGCCGCCACGCCGGCTCGGATGACAAGGTCTGGTTCCCGAGGGACGTCGCAGAGAAGCTCGCCCTGAACGACAAGGTCCAGGTCAAGGCCAAAGGAGTTGGCCTCAAGATCGAAGGATTCGAGGACGTGCGGCTGAACAAGATGTCCCCGGAGTTGCTGGCCAAGATGGGCATAACAATTGAAGGCGACCAGCTCGTGGTGCCCGTGGTGATGGAAGTTCCGGGCCATATCATGGGTTCAGGACTCGGCGGGCCGTCCGTCGAGTATATCGATTATGACATCCAGACGACCTGCCCTGAAATCGTCGAGGAATTGGATTTGAAGAAACTCCGGCTGGGCGATGTCGTGGCCATCCGGGATCACTATGACTACTGGGGTCGGGGCCGGTACGAGGGCGCCGTGACAATCGGCACTATCATCCACGGATTTAGCGAGATGGCCGGCCACGGTCCGGGGGTCAACCCGGTCATGAGCGCTCTTCCCGGGCGGATCAAAACGAAGATCGACCCGCATGCCAACACCGCTTATTATCTCGGCCTCCGGACGAAGCCCCGGAGCTGATTCAAACAGGGAGCGCATCGCGAATTCGCAAGTCAACCGACGAAGCGCCTCAGGAAAAGGATCCCATGAGGGGAGGCCGCCGGGTCTGGAGTCCCGATAGATAAAGATAGACCATGAATGCACTTCGCCGCTGGCTGATCATGGCTTGCCTGAGCCTATCTGCCGGGGCTATCTTCCTTCTCCCCTTCCTCAGAGAAGTCTATTATCTCCCCTTACAGAAGGCCCTGGGGCTGACCAATACCCAGCTCGGTGTTTTGATGAGCGTCTTCGGCACGACCTCGTTGATTTTCTATTTCCCCGGCGGCTGGCTGGCCGATCGTTTCTCCTCGCGCAAGTTGATCACGTTTTCCATGTTGGCCACAGGAGTTGCGGGGCTCTATTTCGCCACCTTCCCGTCCTATCCTCTTTCCATCGCCGTCCACGGGTTCTGGGGGATCACTTGCTCGCTGACATTCTGGGGGGCTCTGATCAAGGCCACCAGGAATTGGGCGCCGAGCACAGAGCAAGGCCGGGCGTTCGGCATATTGGAAAGTGCCAGAGGAGCGGGGGAGTTGGCGATCCTGGCGGCTTTCTTGGCCGTTTTCGCTAAATTGGGAAGCGGATCATTCGCGCTCTCCCGAGTCATCATCCTCTTTTCGATCACCGATATCCTGCTCGGCGTAATGGCCTGGTTTACCCTTTTGGACGGGACCCTAAGAGATGACGGACTGGGCCAAGCCCG
>Ga0172363_10002763_pt1 | contig 14195 bp, 14 predicted proteins | sample LakKivs2_kivu2a2_FD_114541 | JGI IMG/M metagenome (GOLD analysis project Ga0172363, IMG submission 114541) | Sediment microbial communities from Lake Kivu, Rwanda - Sediment s2_kivu2a2 | ecosystem: Environmental > Aquatic > Freshwater > Lake > Sediment | place: Rwanda: Western Province, Lake... | reverse complement strand
TTCCGATCGCTTGCTTCACTCCTTGGGAGACAGGATTGCTTTCAACCGTAGGCGTGCTGTTTGGCTCGCTGGTCGCGGTCTTTATCGCCTCGCTTCTGTTCGTTAATGCCCTGGAATGGCTGGACAACAGACTCAAGCTGGGCAGCTCGTTTGTGGGGGCGGTGCTATCGCCGATATTCACGTCCTTCCCCGAGCTGATCGTCATCCTGATAGCCATCTTCTCCAATATCGGTACGGCGGGCGAAGAAGTGGGGATCGGCACGATTTTCGGCGAGCCTTTCATGGCGTCCGGTCTGTCGTATAGCCTGGTCGGAGTTGCCGTCATCATCGGGTACCTCGCGGGGAAGAGGACCGGCACTACGCTGGTCATCGACAAGACACTGGCTATTCCCTACGTCTTTATAGTGATTCTGTTTCCGCTGGCCCTGATACCCGGGTTCGTGCACATAATCTTGCTGAAATGCGTGTTCGGTGTGGGGTTTCTGGCGGTCTTCATGTTCTATATGCGGCTTATGTACAGGCGGCGAACGGCCGAGCAAATCGAAGAGGCCGAGGACCTCAGGTTTGAGAGATTGGCCCCCGGTACACGCTCGCACCCGATGGTAGCGCTCGTGTTTCAACTTTCCGTGGCCGTCGCGCTGCTGTACTTCGGCGCCCGGCACCTGGTCTCTTCGGTGGTAACGATTTCCGAGGGGATCAGCATCAGCCCTCTAGGTCTGGCCATGATCATCATTCCGGTGGCCACGGCTCTTCCCGAGACCACGACCGCGATAATCTGGGGACACAGAGGGAAAGATACGCTGAGCATCGCTTCCCTGGTCGGTGAAAAAGCCCTATATTCTACGTTCTATCCGGCTTTGGGCTTGTTTCTCACCTCCTGGATGCTGGACATCCATGCTGTCTACAGCGTCATTGCCACCACTGTCATCTCACTCGTAATGCTTCATTACGTCAGGAGACAGCGCCTGCCTTGGTACGCCCTGTTTATCGGTTTTGCCTTCTTCATAGGCTATGCCGTGCTGATATTCGTGTTCAGAATCTAGCCGATTCTTGGTAGCATATCTTTGCCCATGTGTCAGGTTATGGTTGAGAATGCAGCATGAATGAACGGCCAGGTAAGCTAATAAGGCTAACCGCGAAGGAACGTGATGCCGGGGCGGCGGTTCTGGGGCGGGCCTTCACAGAGTACGAGTTGTTCCGGTACTATTTCCCCGATGAGAAACAACGACGGGCGGGAGCCGACATGTTCTCTTCCATCTCAATTTCCGTCTCTCTGAGATACGGCGAAGCCTATGCGACTTCGAAGAAGTTCGAGGGCGTGGCGACCTAGCTGCCGCCGGAGCAACTGGATTACGGAGGTCCGCAAATCATGCGTTCGGTGCCGCCTTCAGTTCTTGACACGCTTGGACCGCGAAACGTAGACCTCTTGGAGGCTTGCGCCAGACGTATAGACGGCCTCCATCGCAGGCTGGTACCGTATCCACACTGGTACCTCGATATGATCGGAGTGGATCCGTCATGCCAGGGACGAGGGTTCTGCAGCCGGTTGGTGAGGCCGGTACTGGAGCACATAGACCGTGAGGCGATGCCATGTTACCTGGACACGAGTGCCGAGAAAAATGTGGCTATCTACCGGCGGTTCGGATTCGAGGTTGTGTTGGAGGACAAGATGCCAGGAACGGAACTGAGGATCTTCGCCATGCTGAGAAAGGCACAGACTGCCTGAAATCCAGCGGTTGCAGGACGTCATCCATCGCAACGTGGACATTTTTGAGAACAGCCAGCGGTAGGGGAGGCATTTGGAGCGCAACTCGTGGTCTGCGCGAAGACACTGAACCGTCCGCCCGCGGGAGCGAATTTTGAGCCAAAACCAAGAAACGGGAAAGGAGGACTGAGTCATGGCGAAACCGAAACGGACTAAGGTGCCCGGTCACAGGGTGGTGGCAACTGTGAAATCGGTGGAGGGCAACTGCTCGTGGGGACACGAGGCGGGCGACACTTTCAATATAGGCTGTCACGATACGGCCGGGCTTTGCGGCTTCTTCTACCACGATATCTTCCCCTACATAGCGATGCTCGAGTTCGGTGGCGGCTTCCCCAGGGAATGGGGCGACCCCGAAGTGGTGACGGTAGAGTGCATGGACCGGTCGAATCTGGTCACGCTTGAACTTCGCCGGGCGAAATAGAGGGCGAGGGCCAGCGCTACGACTATTGCAGAGCGGTAGGCGATAACGGGCCGTAGTCTATTGACTTGCGCTTCTCCGGGCAGCGGCTATGTCCCTCAAGCGCTGTGATTGAGTGAGCAGCTTCTTTCTCAGCCTGATATTCCGGGGAGTCACCTCAACCAGTTCATCCCTGTTGATGAAGCCGATGGCCTGCTCCAGACTCAACACCACGGGAGGCGTCAGCTTTATGGCGATGTCGGACGTTGAGGCGCGTATATTGGTCTTCTTCTTTTCTTTGCACACGTTGATGGCTATGTCCCGCGGCCGTGTGTTCATTCCCACTATCATACCTTCGTAGACCGATGTGCCCGGCTCGATGAAGGTGAGTCCGCGCCCCTGGGCGTTGTTGAGTCCGTAGGTGACAGCTACGCCTTCTTCCGATGCCACCAGGACCCCGTTTCGAGCTGAAGATGTGTCATTCCTCCACGGTTCATAGCCGAGGAAAATGGCGTTCATTATTCCTTCGCCGCGCGTGGCGGTAAGAAAGACGCCGCGGAAACCGATGAGCCCCTTAGTAGGTATGTGGAATTCCAGACGTACGTTGCCGCGACCGTCGCTGCGCATGTCCGTAAGCTGGGCCTGCCGCTTGCTCAGTGCTTCGGTCAATACTCCGATGTATTCCTCTCCGGTATCGAGAACAAGGGACTCCACGGGCTCCATGAGGTTGCCACCGATCATTTTGGTGATAGCTTCCGGCCGGGAGACCTCGAACTCGTAGCCCTCCCGCCGCATCGTCTCAATCAGAATGGCCAGGTGCAGCTCTCCTCTTCCCTTTACCAGAAAGGTGTCCGGACTATCGGTGTCCTGTACCCTGAGGCTGAGATTGGTTTCGAGTTCCTTGCGAAGACGTGCGCGCAGCTGGCGGGTCGTGCTAAAGCGCCCCTCACGTCCGGAGAACGGCGAGGTGTTCACTCCGAAGGTCATCTCCACGGTCGGCTCGCCGATTTCTATGCGCGGCAGAGCCTCGGGTTGGTCCGGGCTGGCAATTGTATCTCCGATGCTGACTTCTTCGAGGCCGGTCACGGCTACTATGTCGCCGGCCTCGGCCTCTGCTGCCTCCAGGCGTTTGAGACCGAGATAGGTGAGTACTTCGCCGATTTCATAGTGACTTACGCTACCATCGGCAGCGAGGCGGACCACGGGGTCACGGGGGGCGACTTTGCCCCTCCAGATTCTGCCGATAGCTATTCTGCCTTTATGGGTGTCATAGTCCAGGTTGGAGACCAGCATCTGGAACGGCCCGCTGCCGATTTGCGGCGGCGGTATCTTCTCGATGATGCGTTCGAAGAGAATACCGATGTCTTTGCCGGCGAGACCGGGTTCGCTCGTGGCCGTACCTTCTATGGCGCTGGCGTACACTACCGGGAAGTCAAGCTGTTCGGCGCTTCCGGCCAGCTTCAAGAACAGGTCCTCGGTGAGCTTGAGCACTTCCGCTATCCGCGAATTCTGCCTGTCCACCTTGTTGATAACCACAATGGGCTTCAGGCCCTTTTCCAGAGCTTTGCGAAGCACGAACTCCGTCTGCGGCATGGGACCTTCTATGGAGTCCACCAGGAGCAGGCAGCCATCGGCCATGTTGATGACACGCTCCACCTCGCCGCTGAAATCGGCATGCCCCGGAGTATCGATGATATTAATCTTGACCCCATGGTAAATCACAGCGGTGTTCTTAGCCATGATGGTGATGCCCTTCTCACGCTCCAGTGTGTTCTGGTCCATGATTAACTCGCCCACCTTCTGGTTATCGCGGAAGACCCTGCTCTGCTTAAGCATGGCGTCCACCAGGGTGGTCTTGCCATGGTCAACATGGGCAATAATGGCTACGTTTCGTATGTCGTTGCGCTGATTCATGTGCGTTGGCGAAGCCCTGCCCAGACCGGTCCGATACTAGTACAGGACCTCTGGCAGGAAGCAACGGAGGCGGGCCCGGTTCGAGGGGAATGAGGTATGGGTCATCTGGTATAGAAGCTCGACGGGCGGCGTCTTCTCTTGTAAACAGTCAGGGCCCGGGCCATGGGGACTCAAGCAAACACGGAATAATCTGGACATATAGCGATCTAGGCTGAGATTTCTGGCGGGATTATAGCGCCCGGCAACCGAGTTTGCAAGCAAGTGACATGGCTGCCGTCCTGCAGGGCCCGGGACAAATCCGAACGCCACGAAGACGGCTGAGGACAAAAGAATGCCCCGAGTAACCTTGCTCCGTTCACGCGCTCCGCTGTCGATCCCGCCTTCGGCCTACCTTGTACCGGTCGCCGCCGGCACCTTTCAGCTTCCACCGGATCCGACCCTTTGCGGTTCCCCGCTCAGCTACTCGGGACAACTGTAATGTTAGCACATATGGAAAGACTTTGTCAAGTCCCGTACGGGACTGTTATACTCAACCAGCTTTCCTGCAGGAAAATGCTTGCGCGTTATGGGGAGCAATGTTGAGCGCCAGGTGAAGGATGGATGCCAGTCCGCAGGAGTTATTAAGGCTGAGCCTAGACGAACGGGACACAGGCGCTGCAGTTTTGGGTCGGGCCTTCGCAGGGTACGACCTGTTCAAGTACTGGTTCCCCGACGAAAGAGAAAGGCTGGCAGCCAGCACTACAATCTCTCTCATTTCAGTTTCGGTCTGCCTGAAGTACGGCGAGGTGTACGCAACCTCGGAGAAGTTCGAGGGCGTGGCGACGTGGCTACCGCCGGGGCAGTCGCCTTTCGGCGCCCGGCAGGTCGTGCGCTCGGTGCCGCCGGCAGTCATCGACAGATTTAAGCGCCAGGCAGGGGGATTTCGAGCGTACGCCGGTCACATAGACAGCCTCCACCGTAGGCTGGTCCCGTACCCGCACTGGTATCTGGATATGATAGGAGTGGACCCGCAATACCAGGGACAGGGATTCTGTAGCAGGTTGGTCAGGCCGGTACTGGAGCACATCGACCGCGAGCGGATGCCATGTTACCTGGAGACGAATGCGAGGAAGAATGTGGCTATCTATCGCCGATTCGGGTTCGAGGTTATCCTGGAGGATGAGATGCCGGGAACGGGAATAAGGACGTGGGCAATGCTGAGGAAGGGGGGTCCTGCTTGAAGTCGTGAGACTTCAAGCGAAGTTCAAATGCCAAAGACCAAGTGACAAACAAAGTTCAAATGGCTAAATGCCAAAGGGCCCGGGTGACCAGGCATGTGAAGGGCGGTCGGTTGTCCCTGTAGCTGGGAAGCGATATAATCGGCTGTGTTGGCACTGAAGGGCCACACTCCCATCTGTGGTGGCCGATGGTTGAGAGAACGGACGAATGCCGGAATTAAGGACGGAATTGTTGGGCACGCTGTCTCTGTATGTGGACTGGCGACAGGTCCTTGATGTGGGAGCGACGCCGCACGGCACACGGCAGATAACTTACATAAAAGGCGGAAAATTCGAAGGGCCAAAGCTCGATGGAACTGTGCTCCCGGGGGGCGGGGACTGGTTTATTCGCCGGGCCGACCAGATGGTGGAAGTCGACGTTCGCTGCGTCTTGCGCACCAGTGACAGTCAGTTGATATATTGCCGTTTCAGTGGTGTGAACGAAATGACCACTGACGTTGCCATCAAGTCGATGACGGGTCAATCCGTAGATTCATCACAATACTACTTCCGCGTCACGGTTGCCGTTGAGACAGGGGCCAAGAAATATGCCTGGCTGAATCGTATCGTCGCTGTGGGTACGGGCGATCTCACACCGGCAGGCGTCGAGTACAAGGTCTACATGGTCCTGTGAAGATCGGGTAGGCACCGTCAGGGTTTCGGTTGATTTCTCACGGCACCGGCTCCTTTGACGGGGCCTCTTGCGGCGCGCCGATTGGCTGGCGGCGGGGTTCTTTCACCAGCAGCAACACCAGGACGAAGCCTATGGCGGCAAGTATCGCGCCGACAAGAAATATCTGGCGGAAACCGATAAGCTCCGAGAGGAAACCGCCGAAAGCGGGACCTATCATCCAGCCGACCGATATCGTCTGCTGATAGACGCCCATGGCCCAGCCCCTCTTATCTTCGGTGATGACGTCGGCTACGTAGGCTGTTACCGAAGCGCCGATGGCCACCCAGGCGGCGCCTTCGAGCAGCTGTATGCCGTACACCGGCACGTAACCCTGCACCTTGAAATACATGACGAAAATCACGGCAAAGGCGCCCATGGCGCCGAGGATGACCGGCTTCCGGCCAAAACGGTCCGATATCCTTCCCAGAAGCGGCCCGAATATCAGGCCGACGGCGGAGCCGACCATATAGATCAAGCCGATCTGCGTCCTCGGCGCTCCCAGCACATCGCCCATATAGAGAGAGAACATGGAATAGACCAGACCGGAGCAAATCATCAGTGGCAGCACGCAGCCGCACAATATATAGAGTCTTTTTCTTCCCATAGGTCACACTCCTTGAAGTACGTTTTCGCGAGGCCCGCCCGGCAGGTACAATCTATGCCGCTCGTTCCGCCAGACCCGAGTGGTCGGCGAATCCCGGTGTGCTGCGCCGACCGGCCTTTCTGCAAGCCAGCTATTATAGCCCGCGAAAGATTATTGGTGTATGTTATCATTTGCAGGACCGGTTTTCGGGCGGAGTTGGGGGAAGAAGGGGATATCTGATGTGTAACAGAAACCATTGGTTGAGTATAGGCAAGCGGCTGCTAGTTCTGCCCGCCATCCTGGTAATTGCCTCATTCGTGACGCTTCCAGGAGCTTTGCAGGGCGACCAGGGCCAGAGCGGCGAGCTCTACTTTACTATACTCCATACCAACGATATGCACTCCGAGCTTATACCGCATTCCCCGGCTGTGGACTACTCTCCCGGAGAGGAAGACGGCGCTATCGGGGGGTTCGCCCGGCTGGCTACGGCAGTGAACGAAATCCGGGAGACAAAAGCCGGTGAAGATGAACCGGTGCTTCTCTTTGACGCAGGTGATTTCCTGGGGAGCGGCCCTTTTGCCTGGCTGGCCCTCAACGGTTCCGCCCCGGAACTCACCATAATGCAGGAGATGGGATATGATGCCGTCACCATCGGCAATCATGAGTATGACTACGGCTCCGATGTCCTGGCCCAATATCTGCTGGAGGCGGGTTACCCCGAAGCCCATCGGGAAACGCTGGTGCTGGCCTCCAACACGGAGGCGCCATCGGACCATCCGCTGGCTGCCATGGGACTATACAGGAACACCGGCATGTTTGAGCTGCAAAACGGCCTGAAGGTAGGAGTGTTCGGCACTGTAGGCAAAGATGCCGTCCTGACGATGGGTGATGCCGGAGATATGCAGTTCCTCGACCAGGAGGAAACGGCCCGCCAGATGGTAGGTGAGTTGGAATCGCAGGGCGCTGACGTCATCGTGGACTTGAGTCACTCCGGCCTGGACGAAGACCGGAAGCTGGCGCGGGCGGTTCAGGGGATCGACGTAATCGTAGGCGGCCACAGCCACACGGCGCTGTTCGAGCCCGTGATACAGGGCAGCACCGTCATCGTTCAGGCCGGCGCTCTTGGAGAGTACCTGGGGCAACTCGAGCTGGCGTACAACCCCGGTACCGGCAGAGTGCGGCTGCGCAATCAAGAAGACGATCAGCCCTTTCTGATTCACGTAGATAACAGCGTCGACTCCGACCCACAGGTTGAGGCTATGGTCCAGGGATATACCGTTAGGTTGAACGCTTACATTCAGGAAGTGACAGGCGGCGAATTCGATGATGTCATGAGCACTGTAGCCAGGTCCGACTTCGTCCTGTCCAACCTCCCATCCTCAAGTGAGACCGGGCTGGGTAACTTCATCACCGATGCCATACGCTTTGCCGGCGAGGAGTTTACAGGGGAGAGAGTTGATATAGCAACCGAGGCCAGCGGCAACATCCGCAATAGCATCTTTCGGGGCACCACGGAACAATCCGCCGGAAACATCTCCCTGTACGAGATTATCGAAGCCACGGGCGTGGGACGCGGGCTCGATGGCTACCCAGGCTGCCCGATTGCCTCTGTCTACTTCACCGGCAAAGAAGTACGCCGCGTGTTGGAACTAAGCGTATTACTACCGAGATTCATGGGAGATGCATATTTCCCGCAGTTTTCTGGCCTGCGCTACAGCTATAACGCCGCCAACGCGGTGCTGCTGACGGTGCCGTTCGTGAATTTGCCTATACCCACGGGCCGCGCGGTTGTCAGTGCGGAGCTCTACACGGGTAATGGAATTCAATCGGTAAACGGCGAAGAGTACACTCCACTGAACCGTGGGGACCAGCGGCTTTACCACGTGGTTACCGACGCCTACCTTCTGCTCTTTCTTCCCTTGGTAGAGGACATGTTGCCTCAGCTGGCAGTGGTGCCCAAGAATGCCGATGGTGAGCCGGTGCCGATGGATGGACTGGACAACCTGATAATACGTCATCCCGATGGAAGGGAGCTAAAGGTGTGGGAAGCGGTAGTGATGTACGCTTCAGCGCAGCCGACCGGAGCGGATGGACTGCCGCACCTCTCCGACTACTACGACGGCGTTACCGGCCGTATCGCCAAAGTGTGGACATTCCCTCTGATAGGATGGGTCATTCTGACACTGGGAGTGGCCATGGCTGGCATAATATACTTGGTGATTCGCAGGAAAAAGCGCAGGGCTTCCGGGGAAATTGTCGTTCACGATGTCAAAGGCTGAGCCCGCGGCAAACCGGGCCTTATCTAGCGGGAAACATCAATCATGCGGTTTGTTCCCGGCGGTGCCCGCAGAACATCCGTAACGCATCGCGCCAGCAGATTCGAGAGTACAAAGGATCGTGCCCGCAGCCGTCAATCCGCGGGAGGCATTTCCACAGCCACGCGCTGACCGATCGGCGCAGCCTCCCAGAGGCCGCTACGCTTCTGGAGCCGGTACTCGCGGTAAAGCCATAGACCGGCCACAACGGCGCCGCCGGCGTCTGAAATAGGAAGAGCTATCCAGGCGCCGTTAATGCCGAGCAGGCCAGGGAGGATCATCAGGGCGGGAAGCAGGATGCCTAGCTGGCGGACCAGGGAAAGACCAATGGCTGTCCAACCCCTGGATAACCCCTGGAAGGTCATGATGAACATGATGGCGGGACCTACCATGATCAACCCTGAAAGGAAAATGCGCATCCCCGGCACGGCGACGGCCAATAATGCGGGATCACTATTGAAGACGCCGACCGCCTGCGGCGCGAAAACCTCCAGCAGGACAGTGGCAACGGCCAGCACGGCTACACAAACGAGAGTGCCGTGTCTGACCGCCGCCCAAAGCCGCGTCCACAGGCGTGCCCCCAGGCAGAAGCCGACAATGGGCAGAAGCGCGTGGGCAACCCCGACAACAGGGATAAAGGCGAGGTCTGTGATGCGAAACGCGATTCCGAGCGCGGCCAGGGCCACCGAACCGAAACCGGCAACAATCTGGTTGAATAGCAGATATATCCCGGATTCGATAACGTCCATTATGACCTCGGGAAGGCCAACACGGTATATTTGTTTTATGATGGAAAGGTCGGGCTTGAGGTGGTGCCATTTTAAATGGTAAAGGGATTTCTTGCGCAGGAGATAGTAAGCGCAGATCGCGGCGTTTATTCCTCCGGATATAGTAGTGGCCAGCGCGGCCCCGCCGATGCCCATCTGCGGGAACGGCCCCCAGCCGAAGATGAGGAACGGGTCGAGGCCGGCGTTGACAACGGCGCCGACAATGATGGCAATCATCGGCTTGTTCATATCACCGGCCGCATGGAAAATATTACGGGCTATGACGCGGAAGAGAACGAACGGGATCCCCCAGCCGAAGAAGACCAGATACTGCGCTGTCAGGTCGATGACTCCGGGTGGTGCCCCGAGCAGCGCGGCCAACGGCCGGGCAAAGAAGACGCTAGGAATGATGAATGCGATCCCGAAGATGGCGGTCAACGGAAACATCTGGCCGGCCACACGGTTCGTGGCTTCGATGTTTTTCTCGCCGAAGCGGCGCGATGCCAGGGCATTGGCGCCAATGCCGGTGCCCAAGCCTATGGCGAATATCACCTGATAGAACGGAAACGTTATGGTTATGGCGGCAATGGCCTCATAGCTGACCCGGCCCAGCCAGAAGGTATCGGCCAGGATGTAGAGAGTCATGGCCACCATCGAGATCATGCTGGGCGTGGCCAAGCGCGGGAACAGCTTGCTCAGCCGTTCCGTCCCCAGACGTGCAGTCGTCTCTTGAAGCTCTTCGACTCTATCTTTCATCGCCTTGAAACCAGCCGTAGCTATATACTTAACTATTCAACATAGGAAACCAGTGCGGTCAGAGGGGGTACAACCGAGATGGCCCAGTGCCGGTGTTTCCGCGGTATTCTACTCCTGCCGCCCGCGCGCTGCAAGTCGTCCGCGACACGTTCCGTTCAGGCCCGGCTGGACCGCCGGGTGGGGACAAGGCAACTGGGCTTCGGTTTCTTTTTGCACCTGCTCTCAGCTCCTGCGTCTCCGCCTGAGCAGCGACAGAAGGAACAAGAAACCAAGGAAGACAAGGAAGAGGTAAGGCGGATAGCTGCTTCCCTGACCCGTGCCCGAGAATGCTGTCTCCTCAGAGGGAGGTGGCGTCAACGGGGCTGGTTGTCCCACGGGTATTGAGTAAGCAGGTACCTCGGCGGAGATTTCATAGGCAGGTATTTCCGTATCTAGATACTGCTCGGGAGCCCAACCCAGCGGATTGTTTCTGCCTGTTGCCTCGGACCAGACCCAGCCCGACTGGCCCTTGAGATCGAAGAAGGCCGTAGCCTGGGTATAGTCGGGCAGATAGACCAGCACTGCGGTATGCTCCGGAAGAAGCATTATGGCCGAGCGGAATCCGGCGGCTTTGTACATGACCGCCAGCAGTACCGTCATATCTTCACAGTCGCCCCGACCACTCCCAGCGTCAATAATAGTGGCAGCCAACTCGTCGGCATTCTGCGCGAACTCCTCGTCTCCGAATTCATCTACATCGGAAGTATATTGCACCCTGTCACGAACGAACTCGAAAACGGCCTCGGCTCTCTGCAGTTGGTCGGGGTACTCATCGGCAATCTGCTCTCCGAGGCCCCAGGCGAGGTCGGCCTCCGGCCCCAGGCTTTCGAAGGCGATAACGGGACGGAACCCCGTATCGGTTATCTGATAATAGCCATCGGCATCGTAGGCGTCGGTGCGGCATATGTCCCAGTCGTCGAAGATCTGACCGCTCCGCTGGTAGAAATGCTGGGACGGAAGCGCCCAGGCGGAGCCGGCCGTGGCTAGGCCGGCTAGCAAGACAACGATCAGGCCAAGCAAGACCCAGACTCTACTCATAAAGGCAATACTAGCGCCGCATGGAGTATTAAGCCGAAGAAGACGAGATAGCCGAACATGTGTAGTCCGGCTGCCAGAGGACTCTCGCCGATGCGGGCAAACGATATTCTGGGCGTCAGCTTGTCAACGATATAGAAGAGGGCTACTCCCAAGAACAGGCTTATGACAAAGCTTAGGGCCAGCAATCCCCACGTCCTGAAATCGAAAATGTACCAGACTATGGGAGCGGTGACGGCGGTCAGTGCGGTGACGGCGCCGTGGATGACCAGTCCGATGAAGATGAAGAAGCCCGCTACGAACACTCCGATAGCTACCGGATTCTCACCTATGCGCTCGCGGTAGGGGACCTTGGGGATCAGAACATCCAGTGCCATGACACCCAGCCACGCCAGCAGAGCGGAGATAAAGACCAGCAACACGACCTTGGCCAGCCATATCAGCGCAATTACCCAGAAGGGGATTCCCAGACCTAGTCCTGGCATATCAGTGCCTCCTTGTCATCAACATTCGAGCGACAATGTGGTGCTGGTCTCGCCGGCGTTCAGCGCCGCGGGTAGCCTGCAAACTGCAGTATTCGGCGGAGCTGTCGGAATCTGACGGTCCCCGGCGACGCCGCGTTCAGCACCGTTCTATAATAGTGTAGCATTTTGCCATCACAATCGTGAATTGCTGAGGTACGGTTCGTTCCTGCGAAGGCTTCACCGGCAACGCGGCGGGCATCGTTACCTCGAACACATCATAGACCTTCAGTCCGGGCCAATCGGGGCGCACTTCGAGCTCGATTCGAGAGTGTGTTACACTGTTCATGACGGCGGGGCACCAGTGAACGAATTGCGCTCTGCTAGGAGTGGAAAATGACAAGGGAAATGATCTTCGTGGTGGAGGAGGCCCCGGAAGGAGGTTATACTGCCAGAGCTCTCGGACATAGTATCTTTGTCGAAGCCGATTCACTGGCGGAGCTGAAAGACATGGTACGGGACGCCGTGCGGTGTCACTGTGAGGCTGAAGACGTGCCCTGCCTTATCCGTCTGCACCTGGTGAAGGATGAGGTTATCGAAGTGTGAAAATTCCCAGAGACACGGGTGGGGAGGCGCTCGCCGCCCTGCTGGGCAAGTACGGCTACTCAGTAACTCGCCAGACCGGCAGCCATATGCGGCTCACATCCAGGTACAGGGGCTCTGAACATCACATCACCATTCCCAGCCACAAGCCCCTTAGGGTCGGCACTATGAGCAGCATCGTAGGTGAGGTTGCCCATTACCTTGGCATGGAGCACCAGAAGCTGCTGGACGACCTGTTCGGGTGAAAAAGCCTCGAGCGAACCTTGGCCGGATTCCGTGCTGACAAAAGGGCGATGGAATGGTGCCCGCCGGCAGTGCGACGCCGAATAGTCCGCCCGCTGCCAGGCGAGTGGAGGGAACGCGTGATGGGTGTCCCGAATAACCCGGAGATAGCCCTGTTGATAAAGGAGTCTCGATAGACCGGAACCAGGGGTGGCACGAATTCCGGAGATTACTTATTTTTTCCCGATGATAAACAAATACGAGGCGGGAGATGAACCGAAAGCGGCTATTACTTGCTTGATCTTTTCCGCTTCTCCGATCAAGCGCGTTCGGGCCTCCAGGTTTGGGTGATTCTCAATTCTCTTGATCGCATCGTCAATGTCCTTTGCCTTTGCGTGAAATGTCGCCTGATTCCTGGGGTCTTCGCACTCATACTTTCTCTCGCAGAACAGGCAATCAATCGGGTGGGTGGAATCGAGGATTTCCATGTGGGTCAAATTCAAACTGCAGACAACGTCTCTGATCCCTTGCCTTGTTAGTGTCTTGTTATGATTGATGCCGAGCAGCGAGTCTACGTTCGCCTCCCACTCATGTTCAAGTTCATCTGCTTTCTGCGCCTCTGTTTGCTCTCCGTCACAGTAGCACTCCTGAAGCATGAAATTGCCATTCTTCTTGAGCACGCGGTTCATCTCGGACATGACTCTGTTTATGTTAGCAAGGTGGTGGAGGGAATGGGACATGCACACGGTATCGAAGGACTCGTCTTCAAACTCCAGGTTCTCGGCATTCATTTCAAGAAACTGGACGGGCTTTCCTTGGAACCGTTTCCTGGCAGATTCCATATCTTTCTTTGATTCGTCTGAACGGCAATAGTCTATTCCAGCAAACGAATCGTATGCCTTCAGCGTCTTGATGAGGATGCTAATGAACCCTCCTCCCCCTGTGCCAACATCCAATGCCCTGCCCGCACAAACCCCTCCCAGCTTCTGCGCTATTTTGCCGGCGTTGGATGATGCCAATCCTTTCGGCAGGTCTGTCATGCGTCAAACTCTCTCTCGCTGCTCTCTGCAACGCTTTTGCGTAGATGGCTCAGACATCATATCACGTCACCACGATCATTGACCATGATCAGCTCTGGTTGCCACACAGCGGCGAAGAGAATCCGGATTGTTGCGCACCTGGGAATCGCGCTGTACCATTATGACCAGGAAAGAGGACTATCAGTAAGATGAGAACCAGTTATGAAATAGTGCCGTTTACGGCGGAGCACCTCACGGCGGCGGTGGAATTATTCGTCTTCAACTACCGACGTGAAGCGGAGGGGAGCCCGCTGCTCCTGCCGGGGATAACTGAGAATCGTGAGCGCCTTCATCACGCTATCAGACCGCTGGTCACGAATCCCGGAGTGG
>Ga0172363_10002762_pt1 | contig 14195 bp, 9 predicted proteins | sample LakKivs2_kivu2a2_FD_114541 | JGI IMG/M metagenome (GOLD analysis project Ga0172363, IMG submission 114541) | Sediment microbial communities from Lake Kivu, Rwanda - Sediment s2_kivu2a2 | ecosystem: Environmental > Aquatic > Freshwater > Lake > Sediment | place: Rwanda: Western Province, Lake... | reverse complement strand
CGTGCGCGTGGAGCCCTACGTCATCGACAACGACAAGTTCGCGATCTGGTACTTCTACACGGAAGTCTACAGCGACGAGGAGCGCGACCTGTGGGCGACCTTCGCCAGCGACGACTACGGCGTCTGCTGGGTCAACGGAGCGAAGGTGTACTACAGCCCGCCGGAGACGCAGCCATGGGTGCCCTTCGACCGGAGCAGCTTCCGCAAGCTGCACCTCAACAAGGGCGTCAACCGCTTCCTGTTCAAGCTGGAGAACGCCACCGGGACCACGGGGCTTTCGGTGATTCTGATGAGCTCCCCGGCCGGCAGCCTGGGCGGCACGTAGGCGGAAGGCAGAGGCAACACCCCGCGCCGCAGGGCGCGGACTGACGGACAAGGAACCGAGCGATGTTGAGCGGCAACGGCAGCATGATGCGGCAGGACGAGTCCCGCGGCGGCGAGGCCGAAATGCAGATGACCTCCATGATCGACCTGGTCTTCCTGCTGCTGATCTTCTTCCTGGTCACCGCCAGCCTGAAGAAGCCCCACAAGGAGCTTCCCGTGCGGCTCCACCGCGCCGCGCAGGCCAAGATGGCCAAATTCGAGGACCAGGTCATCATCACCGTCACCGCCGATGGCGATCGCTACATCGACGACGGCAAGGAGTACCGCAACCAGGCGCCCGTCTCGCGGCAGGAGCTGGTCCAGCGCCTCCAGAAGCTCAGCCACGAGAACCCCGACATGCCCGTCCGGCTCGACGTCGACCGCCGCGTGCGGTACTACCACATCATGGACCTGGTCGACACGCTGGAGCTGTACGGGCTGCACCGCCTGTCCATGCGCAGCCAGCACGGCGTCACCGATGAGAAGGAATGACCATGGCCCGCGGCGGAGCGTTGCGCCTTTCCTGCTGGCGGGCCTGATCGCCCTGGTCGGCTGCCGGCGCCAGCCCGAGCGCGCCGTCGGACCTCAGGCCCAGCAGGCCGAGCGCTGGGTCGCCCAGCTTCGCGACGGCCAGCCGCTGGAGCGCGAGCAGGCGGCCGTGGAGCTGGCCCGGATCTTCAACCCCTTCGTCCTGAAGCCGCTGGTGGAGGCGGCGCGGTCCGACACGGCCATGCGCGTGCGCGTGGCGGCGCTGCGCTCGCTGGGGGAGCACAAGGAGCTGGCCGACCGCGCGGCGCTGGTGGCGCTGCTGCGGGACAGCGAGGAGGCCATCCGCCTGGGGGCCTGCGACGCTCTGGCCCGCCTCAACGCCGTCGAGGGCATCGACGCGCTGGTGGCGCGGACGGGCGACTCGTCGGCCAGCGTGCGGACGGCGGCCATCCAGGCCCTCGGCCGCCTCGGGCCCAAGGCGCGCGACAAGCTGGCGGAGGTCTTCCAGTCGGCCAACGAGGGCCAGCGGGCCGCCATCGTCGAGGCCTTCGCCGACGCCAACGCCTCCCACGGAGTGCCCCTGGTCGTCGAGGCCCTGACCGGCGAGACGGTGCACCTGCGGCGCACGGCCGCCAAGGCCCTGGGGCGTCTGGGCGACGCCCGCGCGGTCGGGCCGCTGGTGGCCTTGGTGCGCAACCCCCTCAGCGACTTCGAGAAGCGCCGCTACGAGGCCGAGGCCGACAAGCCCCTCACCGAGCGCGAGCGGCGGATGGTCCTGCGGGCGCAGGCGATGGCGACGATCAAGAAGGGCTTCCGCCCCGACGACACGAAGCTGCCCGCCGCCGACGACCCGCGAACCCGCGCGGACTACAGGCAGATCATCGCCGCCCAGAGGGGCAACGTGGAGCGGATGGTGCGCCAGACGGCCGTGGCGGCGCTGCTGCGCGTCGGCACGCCCGCCGCGCGCGAGGCGCTGCTGGGCCTGCTGGGCGACGCCGGCGCCGGCGCGCGCGAGGCGGCCGGCGAGGGGCTGCTGTCGCTGGGCTCCGCCGCCGTCGCACCTTTGCGTGCGGCCCTGCTCGACGCGGCGCGCCCGCCCGAGGCCCGCGTGACCGCCGGCGAGCTGCTCGTGAAGGCCGACCCGAACGCGGCGCGGCCGGCACTGGTGACGTGCCTGGACGACAAGCTGGCGACGGTGCGCAGCCTGGCTGCGGGGGTGCTGGCGGACATGGGGGCCAAGGAGGCCGTCGAGCCGCTCATCCGCCAGTTGCGCAGCGGCGACGCGGAGGTGCGGTCGGCCGCGGCGGAGGCTCTGGCCAAAGTCGCCGACGCGCGGGCCGTCGAGCCGCTGCTGGCGGTCCTGGGCGACGCGGACCTGCGACCCAATGCCATCGCCGCGCTGGGCGCCACGGGCGATCCGCGGGCGGCCAAGGCCCTGCTGGCCATCGTGCTGGACCCCAACGCGCCGCTGCGCATCGGCGCCCTGCAGGCGATGGAGAAGATGAACTACCCGCCGGCGCACAAGCCGCTGTTCGACCTGTACGTCTGGATGGACAGGCACCCGCCGGCGCCGCCGGCGCGGCAGCCGACAACGGCGGACAGCGAATCATACCGCTACTTCCAACGCCTCAAGGGCGAGCTGATGAGGTCGTTCGGGGCGATGAGGAACACCGAGGCGGTGCCGCTCCTTGTCGGCATCGTCAATGACTTCGCAACCCAGAGGACGGGGCCAGACCACAGGGCCATCGTCGGCTGGGGCGAGGCGGGGCAGGTCATGCAGGCCCTCGGCAAGATCGGCGACCGTCGGGCCGTACAGCCCATCGCCGAGGCCCTGCGCCGCCCGAAGCTGCACCGCGTGAAGATCGGCATCAATTACACGGCCGAAACGTGCATCGAGGCGATGGCGAGCATCGGCGATCCGTCGGCCATCGACGCGCTCCTTGCGACCGCCAGGGACAGCGCCCGGCTGGTCAACACGCGCACGGCCGCACTGAGGGCCGTCGCCCGCATCGGCGGGGCCAAGGCGACCGAGGCGCTGATCGGCCTGCTGGCCGACGAGACGCTCGACCCGGGGCTGAAGGAGGCCGGCGTGGCCCCGGCGCTGCTGGCTATCGGGCAGCCGGCCACCGACGGCCTGCTGAAGCTCATGCTCGATTCGCCCGCCAAGACCGACGCGTCGCAGACCGACCCGGGCTACTACGCGGCCGAACTGCTCGGCGCGCTGGCCAAGGGTGCGCTGATCGACCGGCTGGTCGGCACCGCGCAAAGCGACAAGCGCAAGCACATCGTGGGGCGGGCGGTGGAAGCCCTGCGCGGCACGAACGACCCGCGGGCGGTCGCCCAGCTTGCCGCGATGCTGAAAGCGCCCGACGCGGTGGTGCGCAAGTGGGCGGCCGGGGCGCTGGGGCGCAGCCCGGCCGGCGGGGCCGAGCAGATGCTGGCGAAGGCACTGGGCGGCGAGAAGGACCCCGACGTCCGCCAGGCCATCGAATGGGCCATCGAGACGCAGCGAAGGCGGGGCCAGGAGTTCGTGCCATGAGAAAGGTCGCATCGGTGCTCCTGTTGGCGTCGTTGGCGGGGTGCGGCAAGGACTATCCGCCCACGCCGGCCGGAAGCCTGCAGAAGGCCATGGACCAGATACGCAAGTCGCTGCCCAAGGGCTGGAAGATCTCCTACGGCGGGCGGAGCGACTTTCGGCCCGCCTTCAAGGCCCAACCGAAGGACGTGGTGGTCTGGCGGGCGGCGAAGGTGGCGATGCAGAAGCGGCTGCTGAGGCCGGATGAGCCCTCTCAGGGCGTGCTGCAGTTCGTGCTGGAGGTCGTCGACCGCATGCCGGAGGAGCAGTGGGCGCGGATCGACGCGAAGAACAAGCAGATCGAGGCGACGATGGCGCGCCTGCGCGACGAGTGCCGCGTCGAGCAGGTGCCGCGCGATCCCAACGGCAACTACATGCCCCGCTCGCAGCACGAGGAGATGTACCTGGCCGACTTCCTCGCGCGCACCAGGGACATCCCGCCCGTCCAGCCCCTTCCCACGCACTACTACGGGCTGGTGGGCATCAAGCTCCACGACTTCTCGCAGCGATTCGTGCCCGTGGACATGCTCGTCTACCAGGAGCTCATGCAGGTCCAGATGGCCATCAAGGGCACGCTGAAGCAGTACGGAAAGTAGGCCGCCGATGGTCGCCACACGCGCGATGGCGCTGGCCGGGCGGCGGCGCGGGCTGCTCGTCGCGTCGGCTTGCCTGCCGGCGCTGCTGCTCGCGGCAGGCTGCCGCAAGGCCGCCGAGCCGCCCGTCCCCGCCGCAGGCCAGGCCGCACGCATGGTCGCCCAGCTCCGCGACGGCCAGCCCCTGGAACGCGAGGTCGCCGCGCGGGTCCTGGGCGACATCAAGGACCCCAACGCCGCCGACGCCCTGATCGAGGCGGCCCGCGCCGACACGGCCGTGCGCGTCCGCGTCGCCGCCCTGCGGGCGCTGGCGAAGTACGGCCGCTTGCCGGACGCCGTCCGTCTGATCGACCTGCTGCGCGACGAGAACGCGGAGATCCGGCTGGTCGCCTGCGAGACGCTGGGGCTGCTCCAGGTCGTCCAGGCCGCCGGTGCGCTGGCCGACCGGACGCGCGACTCGGTCGCTACCGTTCGCATGGCCTCGCTGGCGGCGCTGGGCCGGCTGGGCCCGGCCGGGCAGGACAAGCTCCTGGAGGCCTTCCGCAACAGCGGCGAGGACGAGCGGGCCGCCGTCGTCGAGGCCTTCGGCGACAGCGGCGACAGGCGGCGAGCGCCGCTGCTGATCGAGGCCCTCAAGGCCGAGAACACGTTCCTGCGCCGGCGGGCGGCCGAGGCCATGGGCCGCCTCGGCGACGCCGCGGCCATCGGGCCCCTTGCGGAGCTGATCCGCAGGCCCCTCAGCGACAGGGAGGCCAAGGCCTACGCTGACCGCGCCGCCGGGCCGATCACCAAGAAAGACCAGACACGGATCCTCCGCGAGCTGAACCGCGAACTCGTCAGCCGCGGCAGAGCCCCTGACGACAGGGCGCACTCCTGGATCTACAACAACAACGGCGAGGGCGGGCGGGGCGTCTTCCGTCGGCTCATCGCGCGCGAGCAGGCAGCGGTCGAGCGGTCCGTCCGCGAGATCGCCCTTCGCGCGCTGCTGGCCATCGGGACGAGAGATGCCCTGGCGACCGTGCTGGGCTTCCTCGGCGACGACAACGCCGACGTGGCGAAGCTGGCCGCCGAAGAGACGGTCCGGCTCGGCCCGCCGGCGCAGGAGGGCCTGCTGGCCCTCTTGTCCGACGCGTCGGGCAAGCCGGCTGCGCGCGCCAAGGCCGCCGAACTCCTGGCCCAGCTCGGCGCCGACAAGCAGCGGCTGCGCGCGGCGCTGCTGGCCGCCGTGGGCGGGCCCGACGGCCCCGTACGCTGCCGCTGCGCCCTGCTGCTGGCGGAGATGAAGGCCCCCGAGGCCCTGGGGCCGCTGGCGGCGATGCTGAACGCCGGCGACGCGCCGGGTAGACTGGCCGCCGCCGAGGCCCTCGGGAGGCTCGCCGACGCCCGTGCCACGCCTGCCCTGGTCAAGGCCGCCGGCGCCGGCGAGACGGCCGTCCGCGTCAAGGCCGTCGAGGCCCTCGCCGCCATCGGCGACCCCAACGCCGCCGGGCCCCTCCTGGCCGTCTGCCGCTCGCTGGAAGGCCGGCCCGAGAGGCGGCAGCTCCTCGGGCCGCTCGTGCGGGCCTTCGCCGCCACGCGGGCCAGGGAGGCCGTCGACATCCTCATCGAGCAGGTCCGCCGCCCCAGCGGGACGAACACCTACCACGACGCCCTACGGGCCCTCGGCGCCATCGGCGATCCCAGGGCCGTGCCCGCCATGATCGAGGCGCTCAGCCGCGAGCCGCTGTCGGCCAAGGTCGGCGTCAACCACGACGCGGAGATCGGCATACCCGCCCTGGCGCGGATCGGAGACGAGCGGGCCATTCCGTTCTTCCTTCGCCTGCGGCGATCGTCGTGGACCAACGTGCCGCGCCTGGCGACCATCGGCCTGGGGCAGCTCAAGTCGGCCAGGGGCGTCGAGGAGCTGATCCGGATGCTGGCCGACCCTGCCGTGGACAAGGGCGTCAAGGAGTCGTCCGTCGCGCCGGGGCTGATCGAGGCCGGGCCGGTCGCCGTGCCCGCCCTGCTGAAGCTCCTGACCGATTCGCCGCCGCAGAAGGACGACACGGCCGCCGATCCGGGCTTCTACGCGGCCGAGCTGCTCGGCTACGCGGGCAAGCCGGCCCTGCCGGCGCTGCTGAAGCTGGCCGCCGACGAGAAGCGGCCGCACGTCCTGGGCCGCGTGATCGAGGCCCTGCGGGCGATGAACGACCCGGCCGCGCTGGCGGCGCTGGGCAAGCTGCTCCAGCACGGCGATCCGGTCATCCGCAAGTGGGCCGCGGGGGGGCTGGGCCGCTGCGCGACGCCAGGGGCCGTGGAGCTGCTCAAGAGCGCCGCGGGCGACGCGGACCCGTCGGTCCGCCAGGCCGTCGAGTGGGCGCTGGAGACCCAGAAGCGCAGCGAGCGGGATTCGCCGTAGGCCGCCGCTTCTCGTACACCGCCAGCGTCTCCGTCGGGGCATCGATCTGCTTGAGCCACTCCACCAGCGCGGCGTGCAGCCTGTCGGCCACGGCGCGGTGCCGACCGATGACGTTCCTCTCGGCGTACGGGTCGCTTGTCAGGTCGGCCAGCTCGTCCCGCCCGGTCTTGCCGACGCGCGCGTAGGCCCATCGCTTCGTGTAGACCACGGGCGTGACGGCCTTCTGCGGGACCTGGCCGTCGGCGTCGGTGCGGAGGCGGGAGGCGGCGATGGCCATGTCGTGCGGCGGCGGCTGCCTGCGCCCGCGCAGCAGGGGGCCGAAGCTGCGCCCGTGGAACGGCTCGGGCGGCTCGACCTTCGCGCCCGCAAGCTCCAGGAGAGTCGGCAGGATGTCCGGCGGCTGGAGGATCTCGCCTACGCGCTGCCCGCCGGGCAGTCCCGGCGCCGCCCCGTCGTCAGGTCCGTCCGGTGGGGATGGTGGGGAAGCTGGCCGTGTAGAGGCGCTCCAGGCTCACCGCCCGGTGGCTGAACGCGCCAAGGTTGGGCGTGCGGACGGGCATCCCCAGCGGCCCGGCGGCCGCCCGGCCAAACAGGTTGTCGTACCGGAACGTGTCGGAGATCAGCAGGATGATGTTCATGCGGTCCTACCGGCGCACGGGCCGGATCACTGCGGGGCCTCGACGGCCGCGGGGCGCTGCCTGCCGCCGCGCTTGGCGCCCTGCTTGCCCGGGCGCTTGCCCGCCTTGCCCGCGGCGGGCCTGGTCTCCGGCGCCGTCGGCACGTCCCTGGTGGCCGGCTTCGTCAGCGGCTCGCCGTCCAGCGGCGGGGCGAACTTGCCCAGGTCCAGGCCGAAACGGTCCAGGATCGTCGGGGCGATATCCTGCCGCAGCCCGCGCCGGCACACCTTCGCGTCGTTGGTGGCCAGCACCACGTACGGGGCGTACCTGTGGTTGGTTGCGCCCTCGTTGAAGCCGTGGTCGGCCGTCACGTAGACCAGCGTCTTGTCGTACAGCCCCAGCTCCTTGAGCTTGTCGATGATCCGGCCGGTCCACGTGTCGTTGGAGATCAGGGCGTCGTTGTACTCCTTGGAGTTCTCGCCGTGCTTGTGACCGCTGTGGTCGACGGTGGCGAAGTGCACGAAGAAGAACAGCGGCTTGTCCTTGTACTTCTCCAGCAGCTCGATGGCCCGCGGGCCGACCTTCTCATCCAGCGTCAGCCCGTAGTCCCACACGTCGCAGCTCTTGTGCATGGTGCAGTAGGGCGAGCCGAGGAAGACGCGGTACTTCACGCCGTTCTCCTCGACGATCTTCTCGACGGGCGCGTTCCTCGTTGCGCCGGGCTGGGCGGTCTTCCTGCCGCCCTTGCCGGCCTTGCCCTTGCGCGCCCCCGGCGCGCCGGCGGGCGCGTTGGCGTCCTTCGCCCCCAGCGGCTTCTTGTACGGCGGGCGAATCTCCCCGCAGTGCCCGCTCTTGCCGATCACCGCCACGCAGATGAACTTGTCGGGCCCGAAGTGGGCCTTCAGCCGCTCGAAAACGCTGTACCCGGGCGGGCAGTCGCGGTACACACGGTTGCTCAACGTGCCGGTCACCTCGCCGCGGTAGCCGGTGAGGATCTGCGTCCAGCCGGCCTTCGTGTCGGTGGCGCCGTCGACGACGTCGATGTCCACCAGGGCGCCCTCGCTCGACAGCTTCTTGAGGTTGGGCAGCTCGCCGCGCCCCAGGCACTCCTTCACGTGGTTGCGCTGGGCGCCGTCCCAGCCGATCAGCACGATGTTCCGCGGCGGGCCGTCCGCCGCCTGCAGCAAACCGGCGAAGGTTGCGAGGACCCCACACAACGCCAGACGGAGCGCAGCTCTCATCGCACACTCCTTCGTTCCGCGTTGGCCCACCACGCCAGTGGGCTTCGGCAAGTTGAGCCTCGCGGCGGCACGGGCCTACCGGCTGCCGCCCTCAGCGGCGTTCGGCCAGCTCCGCCGCGGCGACCGCCAGCTCCAGCGATGTCCGGCCGTCGCCCTCCGTCACGCGGCGGGCGTGGCTGCGGTCGCGGATGCGGGCCGCCTGGTCGCGCACCAGCGCCCGGAAGCTGTCAGCGTAAGCCGCCTGCTTGTCGGCGACCGGCTGCCACGTCAGGCGGATGCGCTTCGTCACGTCGCGCGCCACTCCCCGGCCGCGCAGTTCGCCCTCGATCCGCCCCAGCTCCTCCACCTCGCAGCCGGGGCAGAAAGCCCCCAGGCGAGCGGCGCCCTCGTCGCTCACGGCCGCGTCCAGCTCCAGCTTCAGCGGTATCCAGCCGTGCACGTGGATGTCGCCCAGCTCGCAGACCAGCCGGTGGTCGGTGCGGTCCATGGGCGCGAGCTGGTCGAAGCCGTGGTAGTGGCTGACGACGGCCCCATTGTCGTGGCGGACGGTGCAGGTGACGCGGTCTTCCATGGCCGCCCCCGCGCGCGTCTCGGCGTGGGCGCTCAGGACGCGCGACGGCCCCAGCCAGTGGGTGTAGAGGTTGAAGAAGTGCACCCCGTGCTCGACGAAGATGCCGCCGGAGACGGCCTTGTCCCAGAACCAGTGGTCCGGCCCCAGCTTCGTGTCGCCGGCGCAGTTGGTCAGTCGCCCGGCCAGCACTGCCCCCAGGACGCCGGAATCGATCACCGCCTTCACCGCGTCGGTCACGGCGTTGTAGCGGAGGACGAAGTCGACCGGCAGGATCGCCCCGGCCGCCTCCGCCACGCCGAGCATGATGTTGGCGTGCGACAGCGTGGTGGCCAGGGGCTTCTCGCACAGCACGCTCTTGCGTGCCCGCAGGGCGACCAGGGCCAGCTCGTAGTGGCTCGCCGGCGGCGTGGCCACGTGCACCAGCTCCACGTCGCTTCGGGCCAGGAGCTCCTCGACGCCGCAGGCCGGCACGCCGAACTTCTCCGCCAGGCGCGCCGCGGCCGCTGGCACGGAGTCGGCGACGGCTGCGACCCGCACCTCCGCCACGTCCGCCAGCGCTTCCAGGCAGAACTCGCCGAACGCCCCGCAGCCGATCAGAGCGATTCCCAACGCCTCGCCCATGTGCTTTCACCTCTGCCTTCACAGGATAGCCGCCGTGCCGCCCGGCCGAAAGCCGCTTGTCCGCCGTCGGCTCGATCGCCACTCGACACGCGGCGGCCGATATCCGACACTCCGCGTCGGCGGGGGGGGTAAAGGGCTGCGGAATGAGCGAATCACCGCAACCATCCGTTGGCTGGCAGGCGAAGTGGCTGTGGTACGGCGGCGCGCGGAACGCGGTGAACTTCCACTTCCACGCCCGCAAGACGTTCGACCTGCCGGCGGGCCCGTCCACGGCGGCGCTGCACATCTGCGCGTTCTCCGACTACGTGCTGTACGTCAACGGGCAGTACGTCGCTCGCGGCCCGCTGCCGTGCGATCCCGCGCGCCCGATGCACGACACGCACGACGTTTCGCGGCTGCTGCGCGCCGGGCCGAACGCCATCGCCGTCCTCTGCCACAACTGGGGCGTGGGCAACCACTGGCACTGCCGCGGCCCCGGCGGGCTGATCGCCCAACTGGAGGTCCGCACGCCCGTCGGAGACGCGCTGGTCTGCACCGACGAGACCTGGCGCGTCCGCCGCGCGGAATGCTACCGGCCGAACTCGCCACGCGTGTTCTGGTCGGCGGGGTTCATGGAGACATTCGACTTCCGCCGCGGCGAGGCCGGCTGGGTGCGGGCCGACTTCGACGATTCGGCCTGGGAGGCGCCGGAGGTGATCGGCCGCCACCCGGCCGGCCCGTGGGCCGTCCTGGAGCCGCGCGACATCCCGCTGCTGGCCGAGCGGCCCGTCGCCGCGCAAAGCATGGAGCGCGGGCGGTTCAAGCTTTCGGGCGTGCACGCGGTGGGTTTCGGCAAGCTGCTGCCGCCCGGCCGGGCGGGCCTGGTCTACGCCGAGACGCTCGTGCACGCCGCCGAGGACCGCCAAGTCATCCTGCGCCTCATCTGTGACGACGCCTGCAAGGCGTTCCTCGACGGGCGCTGCGTGCTGGAGCAGAACTACAACGAGGAGTTCGCCCGCAGCCGCGTGTGGCGCGGTCGCGACGAGTACGAACAGGTCCACTATGGCATGACCGGCCGGCACGGCCCGGCGGAGGCGCCGCTTCGCCTGGACAAGGGCGACCACCGGTTGACTATCGTCGCCGACCAGAGCGAAGTCGGCTGGGGATTCGTGCTGATGTTCCTGGATGCCCGCACGGGCGAGGTGCTCGACCTGCCGGCGGCCGCGGAGGGCGGGCAAGCGGGGCAGTGGACGATCGCCGGACCCCTGGAGACAACTGGGATGAACGACAGCCTGGACGCCGCGGCCTCGTCGCTGGCGGAGCTGCCGTCCTGCGCCCGTGCGCAGATCGACCCGTTCGCCTACGGCGACGTGACCGACGTCGGCACGCTGCTGGCCTCCGAGCGGCGCAGCGGCTTTGCGCCCGTCGAGCCGGCCGAGGGAACGGAACTGAACGAGGGCGACTGCTGCATCGTGGACCTCGGCGCCGTCTGGGCTGGCTACACGGAGCTGGAGATCGACTCCGGCGCCGAGGCGATTCTGGACCTCGGCTGCGGCTGCTTTCTCGGCGACGACCGCCGCCTGCGGCACTACCAGGGCGGCATGTTGCGATGCTCCGACCGGCTGTACGTCGCGCCGGGCCGGCACCTCTGGCAGCCGCTGCACCGCCGCACGGGGCGATACGTGCACGTGTCGTGCCGGCGGGGCGGGCCGGTGCGCATCTGCCGCGCGGGGATGGTCTCCTGCGGCTACCCCGTCCGGCGGCAGGCCGAGTTCGACTGCCCCGACGCGCCGATGAAGAGGGTCTGGGAGACTAGCGTTCACACCACCGCCCTGCTGATGCAGTACGGCTACCAGGACTGCCTCCGCCGCGAGCAGGGCACGCTCAATCAAAGCTCGTTCAACTATGCCTCGCGTGCGGCTGCCTGCTGCTTCGGCGACACGCTGCTGGCGCGGCGCGCCCTGCGCATGGCTCTTCGCACGCAGCACGACGATGGCTGGCTCGACGGCCACGGCATCAGCTCGCCCAACCGCGACGACATGACGCAGGCCCTCTACTGGGCCGTCTGGCTGCACGACTACCTGCTGTACAGCGGTGACTTCGCCTTTGCGGCCGAGGCGTTCGAGGGCCTCGAGGACAACCTGCGATTCTTCAGCAAGGCGATCAACCGCCGCGGCCTGCTGGACGGCGCCAATTGGCCGCTGTTCCGCACCGGCCAGCTCGTCTACATCGACGACGCCTGCTCCTACATGGAAGGCGGGCAGTACACCGACCTGTCGTTCCGCGAAAGCGAGATATTCGGCCTGAACGTGCTGTTCTTCGCCGCCCTGGCGGCCGCGAGCAGGCTGGCCGACGCGCTGGGCCGGCCCGCCCGGGCAGTCTGGTACCGCCGGCGCGCCGAGCGCGTCGCGCGGAGCTGCAACGGGCGGTTCTGGGACGAGCGGCGCGGCCTGTACGCCGAGTGGGTGCTCCGCGGCAGGCGGTGCGAGCGGCATCACCCCGTCGTCCAGATCATGGCGCTGTACTTCGGCCTGTGCGACGAGCGGCAGGGGGGGCGCCTGATGGACTGGCTCGTCGGCGAGCTGGGCCTGCCCGGCCGCGACAGGCCGGACTATCCGCTGACGACGTTCGGCATCTACTACTACTTCCTGGAGGTGCTGTTTCGCGGCGGGCACGACGAGTTGGCGCTGGAGCTGATGCGCCGCGTCCACGGAAGCTGGGTGGAGGCCGGCGGCACGGCGTTCCCGGAGTTCTACCGCGTCGGCGAGCACAACGTCGGCGGGCGGCTGGACCACGAGTTCGAGGTCCACGGCTACGGCACCAGCGCCCACCTGCACTTCTACGCCAACATCCTGGGCGTCCGGCCGGTTGAGCCGGGCTTCGCCCGCGTGCGCGTGGCGCCCCGGCCGGGCGGCCTGCCGTGGGCGTCCGGGCGCATCGCGACCGTTCGCGGCCCCATCGGCGTGAGCTGGCGTGTCGCGGGCGGCGCGATCGACCTGGACGTGGCGCTTCCGCCCGGCTGCCGCGGCGACGTGGATCTGCCGCCGGCTCTGCGGGCGGGGCGGGTCAACGTCGGCGAAGCTCCGCGGTGAGGCGGAGGGTCAGAAATCCTCGAGCACCGGGCGGGGGGCGGGGGCTTCCTCGCCGGCCTTGCGCAAGCCCCCCAAACCCAGCCGCGCCGCCAGGCGGTACAGGCTCACGTACAGCGTGGGCACCACCACCAGCGTCAGGACCGTCGCGAACGCCAGCCCGAAGATCACCGCCACCGCCATCGACGACCACCACTCGCTGGACTCGCTGCGGGTGAAGAACCGCAGCTTGTGGATGTCGAAGCCCGCCCCGACGGCCATCGGGATCAGGCCGAGAATGGTCGTCACGGCCGTCAGGAGGACCGGGCGCAGGCGCGTGGCGCCGGCCTCGACTGACGCCTCGACGACGTCCTTGCCCTCGCGCTGGAGCTGTCGGGTGTAGTCCAGCAGGACGATGGCGTTGTTGACGACGACGCCGGCGAGGCTGATGACGCCCACGCCGGTCATGATGATGCCGAAGCGCAGGTGGGTGGTCAGCAGCCCGGCCAGCACGCCGACCATCGACAGGATCACGGTGGACATGATGATCAGCGGCACCGACAGAGTGTTGAACTGCATCACCAGCACCAGCGTGATCAGCAGCAGGGCGATGACGAACGCCTTGAGCAGGAAGGCCTGGGCCTTCTCCTGCTCCTCGCGCTCGCCGGCGTAGCGGACCTCGACGCCCTTGGGCGGCGTCAGGGCGGCCAGGCGGGCGCGCACGTCGGAGAGCACCTCCGGGCCGCTGCGCCCCTCCGCGTCGCCCGTCAGCGTGATGACGGGCTTGGCGTTGACGTGGCGGATCGTGCCCAGCCCGCCGGTATAGCGGAAGGCCCCCAGGCTGCTGAGCGGCACGGCCGCCCCCGCGTTGCTCGGCACGCGCAGCTTCAGGATGTCCTCCACGCGGGCGCGGGCCTCCAGCGGGAGGCGCACCGTGATGTCGTACTCGTCGGTGAACTGGCGGTAGATGCCCACCTTCCAGCCGTACAGGGCGGTCTTGAGGTAGTTGCCGATGACCGTTGGGTTCACGCCCAGCAGGGCGGCGCGGCGGCGGTCGACCTCGAAGGCCAGCTCCGGGCGGCTCGCCGTCCAGTCGCTCCGCAGGTTCACCAGCCCCGCCACGTCCTTGATCGCGTGCCGGCACCGCTCGCTGAACGCCTCCAGGTCGCGCACGTCCTTGCCGATCACGCGGACGGTGACGGCCGAGCCGGTGGGCGGGCCTTCCTTCTGCTTTTCGACCTTCACCTCGGCGCCGGGGATGTCGGTCAGCAGGTTGCGGATCTCCTCCAACGCCTTGGCGGACCTTCGCGGGCGGACCTCGTAGTCCTTGAAGATCAGCGTGATGTTGGCGATGTGCGTCCCGCCGGCGTCGGGGTTGAGGGGGTTGTCGCCCTCGCCGGCCGAGCCGACGTTGGTCACCGTGTACTTCAGCTCGTCGCGGTAGCCCGCCAGGCGGCGCTCCACGTCGAGGGCCAGGCGGTTGGCCTCCTCGACGTTGGTGCCCTGGGGCATGCGGATGTTGACGATGCCCATCCGCGGGTCGATGTCGGGGAACAGCTCGATGCCGCGCCCCCACTTGTAGTAGGCGATGCCCAGCCCCGCCAGCAGCAGCCCCGCCAGCGCCAGCGTGGCCGGCGAGTGGTCCAGCGCGCCCCGCAGCAGCCGGCGGTAGGCGGCGAT